>Ga0302319_10021527_pt1 | contig 11613 bp, 15 predicted proteins | sample Bog_T0_2_FD_203319 | JGI IMG/M metagenome (GOLD analysis project Ga0302319, IMG submission 203319) | Peat permafrost microbial communities from Stordalen Mire near Abisko, Sweden - Bog_T0_2 | ecosystem: Environmental > Terrestrial > Soil > Wetlands > Peat | place: Sweden: Abisko, Stordalen Mire...
CGCCGTCGCTCCGCTCCAATTCGCAAACTAATTCAACCCGTCTTTGTGGTGAAGACCTTCGCGGACCCTTTACTCATTCCATTGCTTTTATGCGTTCGAATACTCTCCAGGTGCGAAAGTCGGGTTAGCGCGATCGAAAGCACGCTCGTCCTGATGACGATTAAGATGCCGCGAGGCATCTGATCCCATCAAACGATGCCGCGAGGAACACGTTAAGCTTAAGCAACCGGCGAATACACTGCATCCATCGCATTCGTCAAGACGTCTTATAGCTTCCAGAATACTTCGGCATCGGAACGCCGCACGTAGTTCGCTTCAATCGTCGCCGGGTCGCAAAGCGCTCCCGAGACACACCGCGCGATGGCCAGCCGCGCAATCGTGGCAGCCACTTCCACCGGTGCCGAAGTCACAGGCACACCCGGATCGAAATCGGCAGAGATATATTCCACGGAGCGATCGCCGACGAGCGCCACAAACTCGCGAAACGGCAGCACCGACGCCGGAATTACTTCCGCGCCATCGCCCGCAAATAAGGCCGCGAACACATCGCCGCGCCGCGCGTCGATGACCGGCGCGCGCAGCCCGGCACTGCCGAACTGAGCCAGTGCTTCCAGATTAGAAATGCCGACAGCCGGTTTACCGGCAACCTCGGCCAGCCCTTTGATAGCAGCCAGCCCAATCCGCACACCCGTAAAGGAACCCGGCCCGCTGGCGGCAGCGTAGAGCTCGATATCGGCCAGCCGAACCTTCGCGCGCGTCAACAACGCTTCGATCTCGGCGAAAAGCACTTGCCCGAAGCCTCCCGGCGCCTCCAGGCGAGCCTCCGCGATCACGCCGCGCGCATCGGCCAGCGCGATGCTGCCGATCGTGGCCGCCGTATCCAACGCAAGAGTCAGCATTATTTTGTAAGAGCGTAGTTACGGTCCAGCGTGTAAACCTTGCCCAGACCGTTCATCCCGTATAGTCTGACATGCAGCGCCGCCGGATACTGCGCCGCAATGTTCGCGGGGATATGAAACGTCCCGTCCGCGCCCGTCGCGATGACACGATAACCGTGGCCCGCCACGGTCACTTCGCCGGTCCACAACCAGTTCATATGCCCGAGCGCTTTCGATTGGCGCTTCAGTTTCACGCTGAACTGCGCGGGCTTCGAGAGCGACAACTGGTCCGCCGCCGGCCCTGCAATATCGAAAGGCACCTTCGCCGGGTCTACCTCGATATCCTGCAGCTTGAGTTCCGCATCGCGCGACGCGAATTTGAAATTCTTCAGCATAGCTGCCTTTGTGCTTTCGCGCGAAATATGCAGCACCCAGTCGTGCGCGGTGCCCGGAGGCGTGGCCGTGCAGGTCTCACCCCTGCACGGGTCTTTGATTTTCGTATGCGCGCCCGGCGCGGGGTCGATCCATTCGGCATCGTATCCATGCTTTTCCACCGTCACGGTCACCGGCCCGGAATGTTCCACATAGATCACATATTCCACGCCTTCGAGCTGCAGGCCGCGGCCGTTATCCACATCGAAGAACGGCTCCAGCTCCCAGTGCCGCGTCGACGCCATGAACTCATACCACGCCTTCATCGCAGTGCCCGACGCCTCATCCGTAATCACGCCGACGGGATACTGGCCATCCATGGTGGCATTCCAGAGATGATGACGGAAGGCGTCCGCGCTGCTGTCATTTGCGCTGAAGTTATTAATCGCGGGATCGCCATAGACCTGTTGTTCCACACCGCCGATCGAGTCGTCGGCAGTCTGATACGAACGCACGTCCATCCAGCCGTCGTCCATCAGGGGGGCTCCGGTGGCCAGCGTGCGCGTCGTGGCAAGGTGCTTATAAGGATCGAGATCTTTGAGATAGCCGGCAATTTCATTCAGCAGCGCGCGTCCGTCTTCATAGTTCTCCCACGCTTCAACGCCGTTCCACACAACATCGAAAGCCGCGAGGCGCGACAGCGCATACGTAAACCAAGTGCGGCGATCGGCCGCTGCCGGCAGCAGTTTCGTCAGCAGTTCCGGGCCGAAAAACGCCAGATCGATCATGATGCCGTGTCGATTCGCGTAGGTAATCTTCTCTTCGGCGGCACGAAAAAACTCCGGCGTGCGGAATGTTGCGGCGGCTGACGAATCCACCAGCGTGACCGCGAGATGGTTGAAATGCTGCGCCGCGCGCTCATCCACCAGCGCCTTCCAGCGTGCAATATCCATTTGGTCGAAACCCGGCACCGTGGCGCCCATATAGAGGTACGGCGTATAAACAATGCCATCGACGGAAGCGAGATGGTGCAGATTCGCCGTGCGCAGCCAGCCCGGACGATTCACCGGACCGGGCGTCGCCGTCATCTCTCCCTGTGTGCCCGAAATGCCCGGAACACTGCCCAGTAGCCTGAAAACGTGTTTTCCCGGCTCCGCCGGCACGTAGCGAATGACCCACCGCGTGCCGCCATCCCAGAATGCGCGCGCCCGGAAAGTACTCGCTTTCGGCGAGCGGAAGTCCGCCTGCAGATCAAGCGGTTTCGACGTCGGCGCAGAAGGAATGTCGAAGACCAGATCGCACGTAGAAAACTCCGGCGTAAGCGGACAAACAGTCTGGGCGGATGCGAGAGCGCACACGAATGCAAATCCAACAACCAACCGCACAGTCATATATTCAGTCTACGAACCGGGACGTGCGTGCGTTTCAGCGCGCGGCGCGGTACCACTCCAGAGTCTTCCTCAGCCCGTCTTCAAAACTCACCGCGGGCGCATGACCCAGCTCACGAACAGCCGCGATGGTATCGGCCTGCGAATCCCGCACATCGCCCGGCCGCTCCGGTCCGTAGTTCGCGGGAATCGAAACGCCCTCGAACCTCTGCAGCAACTCCCACGCCTGATTCAGTGTGATCCGCCCGCCGTTACCGCCATTGAACATCTTGCCCGAAATACTGGCAGGCGCCTCCGCCGCGCGAATATTCAGCCCCACCACATCGTCCACATAAGTGAAATCGCGCGACGTTCCGCCATCGCCAAAGATCGTCGGCGCGCGGCGCTCCAGAATCGCGGTGATAAAAACCGAAAGCACGCCCGAATACTGGCTCCCCGGATCCTGCCTTGGCCCAAACACATTGAAATACCGCAGACTGACCGTCTCCAGCCCGAAGCACGAAGCCCACACCGACATGTAATACTCGCCCATCAGCTTCTGCGCCGCATAGGGCGATTTCGGCGACGCGAGCATCGTTTCCACTTTCGGCAGCACGGGCGTATCGCCGTAAGCGGACGACGACGCGGCATAAATCACGCGCCGCACGCCGGCCTCTTTCGCCGCGCGCAGCAAATTGAAAGTGCCATTTATATTGACATCGTGCGAAGGCACCGGATCTTGAATCGAACGCGGCACCGAAGGAATCGCGGCTTCATGAAACACCACATCAATGCCCTCCATCGCCTTGCGCAGCGTCTCGAAATCGCGGATATCGACGCGATGGAAATCCACCGCGCCTCGCACTTCGTCGAGATTGCGCTCATAGCCAGTCAGCAGGCTATCCACCACGGCCACGCGCGTCGCGCCTTTGGCCAGAAGTCCGCGAACCAGCCCGGAACCGATAAACCCGGCGCCACCGGTCACTAAAAAGTTGCTCATGCTTTGATCGAATCCCCCGCCCCAGCCGCTTTTCTCATGTGCTGAAGCGACTCGCTGGCGATCGTGTCAGCCCCGACCGTGAAATCGAACGCCTCCACCGATACCCAGCCGCGATACGCCAGCTTTTCCAACATAGCAAACACAGGCGCAAAGTCGTAGTTCCCCGCGCCCGGATGACTTCCGTCCATTTCATTGACATGAACGTGGCGGATCAGATCGTAATAGCGTTCAATCAGCCGGTCGTGCGGTTCGGTTTCATCCTCCGCGTTATGAGAATCGAACATAGTGGCGACAGCGGGACTGTCGATTTCGCGCACCACGCCGACCGCTTCCTCAAGCGTGTGGATCACGTCGCTTTGCGAATGGGACAGTGCCTCTACCAGAATCGTAACGCCGCGATCCTCCGCATGCGAAGCGATGCCCGCCAGGCCAGCCACGTAGTTGCGCTTCGCCTCCGCCGCGGTGATACCGCCGGTCGAAGAACGTTGCTTCGGCGAGCCGAAAACCATAATGCCGTGCGCCTCGGCGCTATCGGGAGAAAGGTCGGCGCAGAGATCGATCAGCCCACGCACGTATTGCCAGCTACGTTCGCGCAATGCGAGATCGGGCGTCGTAACGTGAATCGGAAATGGGACCAACAGCAGCCAGTGCAAGCCGACGAATTCCAGACCCTCACTGGCCATGATGTCGCGCAGTTCGCGGCGCTGATCGGCGCGCAACGCCAGCGGATCTTCCCCGAGCGTAAATGGCGCAAGTTCAATTCCCGAATAGCCGGCCGCTCGCAGAACCTTGCAGGATTCCGCGAACGGGCGCTTCTCGAAGGCCTCGTTACACATGGCATAGCGAAATGGATAGGACATTGTTTCTATTATGGCTATGGGTGCAAAATCCACTGCGCCGCGGCGTCAATCACCGCGCCGCTATCCCGCACCTCTACATCCGGAATCACGCCATTGCCTTCGAGCACGCGGCCGTTCGCCGAAATATAAGTCGCAGTGGGATATTGAAAACCGTCGCCATCGGGCAGTCGGATGATGTCGGATGGCAACGCCGCACCAGCGCTGCGCGTCCCGAAAATGCGCGCGCGTTTCAGATCCTGCAATCCCTGCGCAAGAATCTCCGTGGTGGATGCCGAGCCTTCATCGAGCAGGATCGCCAGCCGCCCCGCATAAAAGGTAGAGTGCGGAAAGACATTGAACTGCAGTGTAGTGTCGCGCATTCTCATCTCACCGAGCCTATGCCCTGCGTCGCTCACGAAGTAGCCCGCGATCCCCATCGCCATAACCTCGATGCCTCCAGGATTACCGCGCAAATCCAGAATCACGCCCGGCGCGTTGGCAAAACCCCGCAGCGCAGCTTCAAACCTCGGTATCAGCGAAACCGGATCGAGAAATTCGTTGAAGCGAATATAGCCGATGCCACCACCGAGCGTCTTCGATTCGAACTCCACACGCATGTTCGGCAGATTGCCGAACTCCACCATCTCGCTCTGCGGTTCAACGCGTTCCTGTTCCACCTGCTTTGGCGGCGCGTCGGAGCGCTCGGGCACTGAAACTGTCGTCGGATGGTCATTCACCTTCGACGTCTCGCGGGGCCGTTCAACAGGAACCGCAGGCGGTGGCGCGCCGTCAGGTCCCCGATACAACCCGGCCGGAATAATCGAATAATGTGAGAGCTCGAGCTTGCCGATCATTTCGCGAAGAATGCCGCGCGCTTCGTCGGCTGATTTCGCGCGCTGAATGCGAGGCCGGAACGCATCGTGAATCGCCTGCCAGTCGAGTCCGTTCAGTTTCGGATCCGGATTGCGGTCACGAATCGTCGACCACACCAGTTCGAAAGAAGCAAGCTGCGCCGCCTGCTCCTTCGGCGCCATTTGCGCGAACGCAGAGACTACAAACAGCAGCGCGGGAATGAGGCGGAGGTACGACAAGCGATTTCACGGCCACGATAGCACGAGGCTGCAGAAGCCAGTTGCCTGCTTGCTCAGGTAAGCTGGACCAGTAGAAAGTCTTCTGGTAATAATCGGTTTTCTCGCTGTGGGCGCGATGTGGGCTTTCGTTCGCGTTATGCGGGACATCGCAGCAAGTCTGAGCCGCCTCGCCGAGCGTGCGGACAGGCAACCCTGAGTCATCCTGAGATACTGAACACATGGCCGGATTAACGTGGGACCAGATCGATAACATCGCGCTCGAGCTCTACGAAGCGCATCCCGAAACAGACCCCCTGACAGTGCGCTTCACCGACCTGCACAAGTGGATCGCCGCGCTCCCCGGATTCTCCGACGACCCGGCGAAATCCACCGAAGGAAAACTCGAAGCCATCCAGATGGCCTGGCTCGAAGAGTATAAGGACAACCAGTGACTGCGCTCTCGCGCCGCGATTTTCTAAGCGGCGCGGCCCTGTTACCCTTCGCGCCGCGCGTGGCCGCGAACAACTGCATCCTGCTCGTCCTATCCGGAGGCCCATCACACCTCGATACCTGGGACATGAAGCCCAACGCCTCGCGCGAAATTCGGGGACCCTTCCGACCCATTCGCACCAACGTCCCCGGCATCGAAATCTCGGAGATTTTTCCGCGCATGGCGATGCAGGCGGATAAATTCGCGCTGATCCGCTCCGTCTATAGCGATAGCGAACCTGTCCACGAGAACGGCTTGAGTATCATCGATGCCGCGACTACAGGATGGCGAAACCTGCCCGGTCCGATTGGCTTCATGGGCTCCCGTGCCGCACCTGAAGCCATCGGAAAAACGCACACATCCTTCGCTGAAAACTGCCGCCGCGCGCGCCAGTTCATAGAAACCGGCACACAGTGCGTCCGCGTGAACATGTTCGACACGGTCTTCCACCGAGCCACCTGGGATAGCCACGGCACGCGCCCCTTCAGCACCATCCGCGATTATAAAGACACCGTGGGACCCGCCTTCGACACCGCCTACAGCAGCCTTCTCGAAGACCTGCACAATCGCGGCCTGCTAGAAACAACCCTGGTCATCGCCATGGGAGAATTCGGACGCACGCCGCGCATCAATCCTTCCGGCGGACGCGATCACTGGACGAAATGCTTCACCGTTCTGATGGCAGGCGGAGGTATTCAGGGTGGGCAAATCTTCGGCGGTTCCGACGCAACTGGCGCGGAACCGAAAGACAACCCAATTAACGTGGTGCAAATTCTGGCCTCTTTGCCCTCATTAGATTTCAGGCTGGTCCTCCTTCGCGTTCCTGAGATAGAAAAGCGCCATAAGGAACAGCAAATATAGATGGATTAGCAAGAGCCAGAGCAGAGCTGTCCGGATCTGCGTCAGATTATCCGCGAAGGCGATCAACGCATCGAAAAAAGCGAATGTGCACAAAGAGATGAGTGTCGCCAGTCCCGGGCCTGCACTGCGATCAAAACGCTCACTCGATTTTTCAGCCTCTGGATCGTTATTCCGCAGCGCCAGCAATCCGATTCCCAATTGGATACAGACCGGCAAAACAGCACCAACAAGGGCGAGCCCCCACGGAATATCGAAGAGCCTGGCCGCCAGCAGCGCACCAGTCTCAACAGACGATCCGACGACCACCCCCAGGAGTATATGTCGGCAAGGGCGAATTCTTCGGCCAGGTTCGGCGCAGATTGCCATCAGCGTCTGGCGCCAGTACCAACCCGCAGTCCTGCCGCTGCGGAACTCCTCCAGCAAATCGCCCGCCAGCGGTTCGTTGCCCTCGCTCACGCCGAGACGATTCAGCCAGACCGCAAGCGCGGGCGGATTTCGGCGTTTCATGATGTCCGACGAAGCCGTCCGATCGTGGCCCAGCAAAGCCAACAACCATGGCACATCATGATAAAAGGCGGGCTGAAGCCGCTCCCCGGTAACAAGTCGAGCAGGACAACTATCGCGTCATTCAATACGAAGTAGCCGAAATACCCGAGAATGACGAATCTTGCACCGAGAACTCGGTCCCAGAGTTCGTCTAATTCCTCCTCGCTGGAATCGTCGTTCCTCCACAGATGCAATCTGACCCGGTACTCAACATACAGAACGACCCATATAGTTGCTAGTCCCGATACTCCCAGCACCAAAGCGTGCACCCCGAGCGGTACATGGAAAATCCACAACGCAACAACCACGCTGGTTTCCGCGGACCAACCAAGGAACATCTCCAGTAGGTATTGCCGATAGGCCCGAAGCCTCTGGCCGAACGTAGCCAGGATGGCCATGAACGCCTGACGCCAATACCATCCTGGCGTCCTGCCGCTGCGAAACTCTTCCAGCAGATCTCCGGCAAGCGGCTCGTTGTGTGCAGTCACGCCAAGTCGATTCAACAGCCAGACCGCAAGCTTCGGTGGTTGCCGGAAGTTCACAATCCGCCCCCACTTAGCTCCGGAAGGCCCTGCCAGAGACTAACCAGCGTCCGCTGCGTCTCGCGCGCCTCGTTCAACCCGTTGCTGGTAATACGGAAATAGCGCTTCGCTCGCCCGCCGCGCGCCGCCGTCGGTTCACCCAGCCTCGATGCCACCAGGCCTTTTTCTTCCAGCCGTTCCAGCGCGGCATAAACACTGCCAATCGCGACTTCCCGCCCAGTACGCTTCTCGATTTCGCGAGAAATCGGCACGCCGTAGGCGTCTTCGCCCAGACGGATCAGCGCCAGCACCACCATCAGTTCGAATTCGCCCAGATAACCGCCACGCGCCATTTATTCAACGATAGTGAATAAATGGCGCGTGGTCAAGCCCCGTTATCGAAAAGCTACCGAAAAAGTTACTTCGCCGCAGCGTACCGCTTCTCAACTTCGGCCCAGTTCACCACATTCCAGAACGCAGCCATGTACTCCGGCCGGCGATTCTGATACTTCAGATAATACGCGTGCTCCCACACATCCAGCCCCAGCACCGCGGATTTGCCTTCCATAATCGGCGAATCCTGATTCGGCGTGGATGAAACCTCCAGCTTGCCGTTCGACCGCGTCAGCCAGGCCCAGCCCGAACCGAAACGTGTTGCCCCGGCTGCGGTGAATTTCTCTTTGAACGCATCGAAGCTGCCGAATGTGGAAGCGATATCCGCCGCCAGATCGCCCGAGGGTTCCTTGCTGCCGCCCTGACCCAGCAGGGTCCAGAACAGCGAGTGGTTCCAGTGGCCGCCGCCATTGTTGCGGACAGCAGTGCGGATACCTTCCGGCACGATCACCAAGTTGCGCGCCAGCAACTCATCCAGCGTCTTATCCGCCAGTTCCGGCGCCGATTCCAGCGCCTTGTTCAGATTCGTAACGTAAGCGGCGTGGTGCTTGCCGTGATGGATCTCCATCGTCATTTTGTCAATGTAAGGTTCCAGTGCGTCGGTTGCGTAGGGAAGTGCGGGAAGCGTAAAAGCCATATTTTCTCTCCTCTTAAGAATTCTCGAATGCGTGCGCCAGCCGGAACATTTTCTGTTCCTCAAAATGGTTGCACAGAATCTGCAACCCCACCGGAAGTCCGCCATCAGCCATGCCGCAAGGCACGCTCATACACGGGATCCCCGCCAGACTGCCGGTAATGGTGTAAATATCGGACAAATACATCTCGACAGGATCGTTCACTTTCTCACCAAGCCGAAACGCCGGAAACGGCGACACCGGCGCCACCACGGCATCCACCGTCTGAAATGCGTTGGTAAAGTCCTGGGCAATCAGCGCACGGACCTTCTGCGCCTTCAAATAGTAAGCGTCATAGTACCCGTGGCTCAGCACGTATGTACCCAACATGATACGGCGTTTTACCTCCGCGCCGAAACCCTCGCCGCGTGTGTTTCGATACATTGCGCTCAGCGTGCCCGAATCACTGCTGCGGTACCCGTAGCGAACGCCATCGAAGCGCGCCAGATTCGCGCTCGCTTCCGCCGTGCAAATGATGTAGTAAGTCGCAATCGCATAATCCGTGGCTGGCAGGCTGATGTCGCGCACTTCGCAACCCATCGCGCGCAACTTCTCCACCGCCTCGTGAATGCGATCAGCCGTCTCTCCTGTCGCATGTTTCATGTACTCCACAGGCAGCCCGATCTTCATCCCGCGCACATCACCGTCGAGCCCCGCAGCGTAATCCGGCACCGGCGCATCCGCCGAAGTCGAATCCATCGGATCGCGTCCCGATATCACGCCCAGCACAGTCGCCGAATCCCGCACGTTACGGGCAAACGGCCCAATGTGATCGAGCGAACTGGCAAACGCCACCAGCCCGTAGCGCGAAACTCTCCCGTAAGTCGGCGTCACACCCACCACGCCGCAAAACGACGCCGGCTGGCGGATCGACCCGCCCGTATCGGAGCCCAGCGAAACCACCGCCGTCCCCTGCGCCACTACCGCCGCCGAACCGCCGCTCGATCCGCCGGGCACGCGATCCAGCGCCACCGGATTCCGCACCGGTCCGAAGTAGCTGCTCTCGTTCGACGACCCCATCGCGAACTCATCGCAATTGGTCTTGCCGACGATCACTCCGCCAGCCGCTTCGACCCGCTCCACCGCCGTCGCATCGTAGGGCGGGATGTAATTCTCCAGCATCTTCGACGCACACGTGGTGCGGACGCCCTTCGTCAGAATCACGTCCTTCACCGCGATGGGCACGCCCGCGAGTGCACCGGCATATTCACCGGCAGCCAGTTTACGATCCACCTCCGCAGCCGCAGCCAGCGCGCGCTCCGGACAGAGCAGCAGATAAGCGTTGGTCTTCGGATTCTCGCGTTCGGCGAATGCGAGCGCCTCGCGCGCCACCTCGACAGCCGTGAATGCCTTGGCGCGCAGACCTTCGCGGATCGACGCGATGGTATGGCGCGTCACCGTTCGATCACCTTCGGAACTTTGAAGTATCCCTCGCCCGACATCGGCGCGTTGGCGAGCGCCACTTCGTTGTCGAGCGTCGGCCGTTCCACGTCGGCGCGCAGTCTGGCTGTATCGTTTGCCGCGTCATCGCCGCCGAACAGCACCTGCAACATCGGCGCCACCCCTTCGGTATCGATCTCCGCCAACGCATCCATCTGCGCAAGAATGCCATCCAGATCGTGCAGCATCTGCCCGGTTTCCTCGTCGCTGAGGTTCAGATTGGCGAGTGCCGCGACGTAGCGAACGTCTTTTTCCGTAAGTCTCATGCGGGTCGATGGTTTATGCCAGGCGTTGCCGCGAATTCCGGTAAACACGCCGCAGCCCGGGGTCTGCTATCGCGTCGGACTCGTCCGGAACCCGTGACGCAGGCGGCGCCGTTTCCCTCTGCGCTTCACGACGCGGCGGCGCCACCACGAACTGCAGATCCGAAACGATTTCCGTGCCGATTTCCTTCTCGATATTGCGCAGAATCTGAAACCGCAACTTCCAGAGACTTTCGCGCCAGATTTCGTCTTCCACTTCGATCACAAGCCGGTCGCGCACCAGTTTCAGCGCCTTCGTCCGTACCGCCAGACGCTTGCCCACCGCGCGTTTCCACGCACCACAGGCGATGCGTTCGGCACTAGTGACAGCAGCAGTGCCCTTCATTCCGGCAATGATCCGGCCAGCCTGATCCATGGGGTGAAATTGATGATACCAGAGGGACATCCCGTCCCCCGCGGCAGATCTATTTAGATCAGGCTTGGCCCATGATCGCCCATGACCAGGCGTTATACACTCCTTAGCCGCTTGCCTCCCTCTTCCAGCTTCTTGCCCGCGGCGTGGGCCAAGTCCTTCGACTTGTCGATCACCGTATCTGCCGCGGCCTTCGTCGCCTTCGCGGCGCTGTCGATCTTCTTCTTCGCTTCGTCTTTCATTTCGCTCATATTCCTGCTCCTTTGGTGTAAGAACTTCAGATCTTCCCTGATGGCGCCGAATCCCGCCCGGCAATCCTGCTAGTGGTGGCTCATCAGAAACCAAACGACAACCAAAACTCCAGGGACGCCCAGTGCCCATGCAACAACGTATTTCATATCTCGACTCCTTTGAAAACGCTCTTGGTGCTGGCTTTCTGTAAGCACACTGGTAGCCAATCCCCGCTGGATGTTTTTGCGATAGGCGC
>Ga0302319_10021528_pt1 | contig 11613 bp, 9 predicted proteins | sample Bog_T0_2_FD_203319 | JGI IMG/M metagenome (GOLD analysis project Ga0302319, IMG submission 203319) | Peat permafrost microbial communities from Stordalen Mire near Abisko, Sweden - Bog_T0_2 | ecosystem: Environmental > Terrestrial > Soil > Wetlands > Peat | place: Sweden: Abisko, Stordalen Mire...
AAAGCCGCGACATGTTCGTCAAAATCGGTGGGACGGGCCGGCCCGCAACTGAGCGTATGAACTTCGGGACGTTGCAAACAGTAAAGATCATTAAACTGCATCGGCGTCAGCGGCGCGCAAAGCTCGCGCATTTTTTCCGAAGGCTCCTGCAATTTGCCGCCCTTGTCGTTGGGGCTGATGATGAACACGCCCATGTCGTGCCGGCGCGCGGCCTGAACCGCGGACCAATTCAGGTCGTTGACGAAATACCAGTGGAGATTGACGTAATCGAATTCGCCGGTATTGATTGTCGCTTCAATGACATCCGGCGTGGCGTGGGTGGAAAAGCCGATAAACCGGCAGCGCCCTTCCTTCTGCAATTTGCGGGCGGCCGCCACGCAGCCGTTCTTGCCCACCGACCAGTCCAGCAATTGCTGGTTGTTGATCCCATGCAGCGAGAGCAAATCAACGTGGTCGAGTTTCAGGTAATTCATCGAAGTCTCAAAAATCTTGAGAAACGCCTCGGCCGTGGCTTGGGGGGAGACTTTGGTCTGCACGATCATTTTGTCCCGCGGCAATTTCGGCAGTAAATTGCCGAGCTGCATTTCGGAAGTGCCGTACCCGCGGGCGGTTTCGATGTGGTTGATGCCCAGTTCAAGAGCGCGCTGAATGCACGCTTCCAGGTTTTCCTGGTTGGCGCGGGGAATGTCCTGCGGAGCGACGTCCTGCCATTTGAATTGATACCGCATGCCCCCGCACGAAATCACAGGCATCGAAAGTTCCGTCCGGCCAAAACGACGATATTTCATGAGTGAGAAAAGTAGTTTCAATTCCGTCCCAAGGCAAGCCGGCGCAAATATCTCGTAAAGCCATTTTCCTTTGTAGCGGCGGCCATCTTGGCTGCCGTAGAGCCGGGCATCCTGCCCGGCGGAAAAACCGCACCCCGGCAAACCTGGCCTCCATCGCGGAAAACCGTTGCCCCCTTCCTCGAAGGTTACCCCGAAATACCAATCCCAAAGGGATTGCGCCCCAAAGCCCAGCGGTTGTCCCGCGTCCGACGCGGGACAACCCTGGGAAAGCAGATCTGCCAGCCTATCAACCCCAACGGGGTTGCGCCCTCCCGCTTGTCCCATAAACCGTCGCCTTCCCAAAATTTGAAAAAAGGTGAAACCCGAATATATTGAGTCGCGTCCATCATTGAACGGCGGTAGATTTTCCATTGTCCCAACTGGGACTGGAGGCAAATGCGGAATAGGTGAAGCTCGTGCTCAATTCCAGTTTTAAAGCATAGGCGTGAGACCTTCAGTCTGGTCAATTCGTCCAAAATTGCCAACGGGGTAGGGCGCGTCACTCCGTGCGCGCCGTCGTCGCCAACATGGTGCCGGTCAGTTTTTTTTAGTCGTCCCAGTGTGGTCAGCCATCCGATTCCTCGCCCCTCGGAGGGGAGAGGGGCTGGGATGGTCGTTTAACTCATTTATAATCAGTGCCAACGACTGCGGTTCTTGATGGATGGCCGGTGCCAGTTGCGGGTTATGCGCGGTGAAATTTTTTTAATCCTTTAAATCAAACAAACAATGCGATCCATAAGTTCATCGTCTTTAATCCGCGTACTGGCGCCCGCCGTTTTTCTGGCCACTGGTCTAGGGCAAGGCAATCTTTTCGCCCAAATGCCGCCCGCCGGTGACCCCGACCGGGGACAAAAATACTTTCAGCTTAGCTGCGCCGTTTGCCATTCCACCGCTCTGGGACCCGGCAATACCCTGGTGATCAAACAGGGGCCGACCTTGCTGGGCGTGCTGGGGCGGCGCGCCGGCTCCAGTCCGCATTTTAATTATTCGAAAGCGATCCAAGCCTCCGGCCTGACGTGGGATGCTGCCACGCTGAATCATTTTCTCACCAGCCCCATGACCGCGCTCCCCGGCACCACTATGCCCATGCCGGTTCCGGATGCCGGAAGTCGCGCGGACGTGATCGCCTATCTTTCGACCCTGAAGGTTCCGGACGGCATTTCGCTGGAGACCGCGAATTTCGTGGCGCCGACCGCATCATCGGGGACCGACGTGAACGATTGGCAGCGGGAAGCGCCGGGCATTCAGCACCATTTTACCGTGGCGAATTTGCCGGCACCTTACGCCACGACCTCGGCCGGAAATGGTCCCCAAGTTGTGCCGCCGCCGGATAATGCGGCTTTGGCCGTGCCCGCGGGATTTACCGTGCGCCGGTTTGCGGAAGGGCTGTCGAACCCCCGTTTGCTGCGCTCCGCGCCGAACGGAGATATATTTATCGTGGAGACCGGCCGGAACCGGATCCGTGTCTTGCGCACTACGGACGGCGCGGATGCGCCCTCAGAGAACCAGATTTTTGTCGAGGGCCTGGACCGGCCGTTTGGCATTGCGTTTTATCCGGCCGGGAATGATCCGCAATGGATTTATGTCGGTAATAATAATTCGGTCGTTCGAATTCCCTATCACAGCGGCGACTTGAAAGCGACCGGCGCGCCCGAGGTCATCGTCCCGAAACTGACGGACAGTGGCGGCGGCCATTCCACGCGCGATGTCGCCTTCTCACCGGATGGCAAGCGGCTCTTTATCTCGGTCGGCTCCGGCTCGAATGTGGCCGAAGGAATGGGCAAGAAAACGCCGGAGGAAATTCAAGCTTGGGAGGCGGAACATGGACGCGGCGCGGCGTGGGGAGATGAAACTCATCGCGCGGATATTCTCGTGACGGATCCCGAGGGGCATCAGCCTCTGCGCACCTTTGCCACGGGCATTCGCAACGGTGTCGGCCTGGCCGTAAATCCGGACACCGGCGACTTGTGGGTCTCCACCAACGAGCGGGATGGCCTCGGTGATAACCTTGTCCCGGATTATATTACGCGCGTCAAGGAAGGCGGATATTACGGCTGGCCCTGGTATTACATGGGCAACCACGAGGAGCCTCGCCACGCCGGCGAACGGCCCGATCTCGCGGGCCAGGCGATCGTGCCCGATGTCATGGAACAATCACATTCGGCTTCCTTGGAAATGACCTTTTACACCGCCTCAAACGGCGTGGCGGCATTCCCCGCGGAATATCGCGGCGACGCCTTTGTCGCCTTGCACGGTTCCTGGAATCGCTCGACCCGCACGGGTTACAAGATCGCCCGGGCCCGGTTGGATCATGGAATTCCCACGGGCGAATATGACGATTTCCTGACCGGCTTCGTGGTGGACGACCGCAACGTCTGGGGCCGTCCGGTGGGCGTAACCGTCGCCCACGACGGGGCGTTACTGATTACCGAGGACGGCAATAACACCATCTGGCGCGTGTCGTACCGCGCGCATTAAGGTAGGCCGCGTCACTCCGTGCGCGCCGTCCCCCGGCCACGGTTGCCACCCCTGCACAATCCGCCATGATGTGTCGCGAAGCTTCTTGGACTGCGGCGGCGCCCCGCCGCTTTTTCGCCGCCGCCACCAACCCCATTCGAAAACGTGCCGCCCAAGTCGTAACGCATCCCCGAAAAGGTAGGGCGCGTCACTCCGTGCGCGCCGCCACCCGACCTTAAAAGTCATTTTTTTTCGTGTTTCCCGCTAACATGCATATTTCCCATCCGGGTGTATGCTAAAATCAAAAAACCTATGAATCGGTATGATGAATCGCAATTGGACCGCGAAGCGGGTTTTTGTCCGTGCGCAATTCGGCCCGTAGATTGGCGCGAAGCGTCGTGGAATGCGGGGGCGCCGCGGCGCTTTTTCGTAGCTGCCTCTAACCTCACCCCCAAATATCCCCGCCCCGAGAACAAGATGGCAAGCGCGCGTTGTTCCCTCCGCTCGGCGCCCTATTTCATAATTTATAATTCAGCCTTCATACTTTCATTCTTGGGTCCAGCGCCACGCTGGTTAAGCCATTTTAAGCGAATTTAAGTCATTTTAAGTATGATTTTTTTTATTCAGCAAGAATCCCAACCCGATGGATCTCCGGAAAAACCCCACCCGACAACGTCCCTTCGGTCCTCCAAGCCTCACGTTTTCGCTGCGAAATGAAATTGCCCGCCAAATGATTTTTCGCTAGGGTCTTAACCTTCGATTTTATTTATTACTGATATGGCACAGCTTAACGACAACTATTTGAAACTGAAGGCCGGTTACCTTTTCCCGGAGATCGGCCGGCGGGTGAAGGCGTTTTGTGACGCGAACCCCGAAGCCGCCAAACGCCTGATTCGCTGCGGAATTGGCGATGTGACCGAACCGCTGCCCGCCGCCGCCATCACCGCCTTGCACAAGGCCGTGGACGAAATGGCCGCCCGCGAAACGTTCAAGGGCTACGGCCCGGAGCAGGGCTATGAATGGCTGCGTCATGCGATCGCCCAAAATGATTTTCGCGAGCGTGGGCTGGACGTGGCCGACGATGAGATTTTTGTCAGCGACGGTTCCAAATGCGATTGTGGCAATATTTTGGATATTCTCGGTTCTAAAAACAAAATCGCCATTAGCGACCCCGTTTATCCGGTTTATGTGGACACCAATGTCATGGCCGGTCACACCGGTGAAGCCAATGACGCGGGCGCCTATGCGAAGTTGGTATATTTGCCCTGCCGCCCGAGCAACGGGTTCATTCCTGAGCCGCCCAACAAACATGTCGACGTGATCTATTTGTGCTCGCCGAACAATCCCACCGGCGCTGCGGCCACGCGCGAACAGCTCGCGGCTTGGGTAAAATATGCCCGGGAACATAAGGCGATTATTTTGTTTGATGCCGCCTACGAAGCCTACATCACGGAACCGGGCATTCCGCATTCGATCTATGAAATTCCCGGCGCCCGTGACGTGGCCATCGAGTTCCGCAGCTTTTCCAAGAATGGCGGCTTCACCGGCACTCGGTGCGCCTTTACCGTGGTGCCCAAATCATTGAACGCCCAAACCAAAACTGGTGAGTTCACGCCGCTGCATCCCTTGTGGAATCGCCGCTCGACAACGAAGTTCAACGGGGTCAGTTACATCGTGCAACGCGCCGCCGAGGCTTTATATTCCCCCGAAGGCAAAGCGCAGATCAAGGCGTTGATTGAACATTACCTGGGCAACGCCCAGGTGCTGCGTAAGGGTGCCAGGAAAGCCGGTCTGAAAGTTTTTGGCGGTGTGAATGCACCCTATATCTGGGTGCGCACGCCCAAGGACGTCACGAGCTGGCAGGCGTTCGACAAGGTTTTGAACGAGGCCAACGTGGTGATCACTCCCGGCTCCGGCTTTGGTTCGAAGGGCGAAGGTTTCTTCCGGATCAGCGCCTTCAACAGCCGGCCGAATGCCGAGGAAGTCGCGCGCCGATTGCAGGAATTGAAGTGGTAGGGCGACCATGGCATAAATAAACATGTCCGGCTGGGGCTGGCGGGCAAGTTGCCCACCTGTACGGGCGAGTCGCCCGTGCCACCCGCACGGTCACTTATTTGGCCGCCGGAATGTGTTTGCTAATCGCCTCACGCCAGATCTCCAGGCGATCGTGGACGCCGACTTCAGTGAGATATTCGCGGTCCAGTGTTGCGGGCAGGCCGATGATCGGGGAAGGAAACATGTCCTGCGCGAAAATCTTGGCCACGTGGGTGGCCGTCAAAGCCCCAAAGGCGCGCGAACCGCTGCTGGACGGCTTCAGGTGAAACGCCACGGCCTCAACCATGGGCGTTCCCAGACCCCAAAGCCCCAGGAGATATGCCGCGACCCCGTTGTGCGTGGCGCCCAGAACTTCCATTTCGGCGTCCGTCAGGGATATTTTCCGGGCCTCGGCGAGGGCCACGGCCCGCTCCAGTTCCTGCGGTACATTTCGCGCCAGCATCAATTTTCCGGTTTCCCGCAGCATGCAGGCCGTGCAGGCGTCCTCGGTGCTGGTTTCGTCGGCGCCTTCCCGTTGCATGATGATCCGGGCCATCTGGCTGCAGCGCAACGCGTCGTCCCAGATCTTTTTCACGGAAAAATTTTTGATCGGATTTTTCTCAAAGTTCGCGAATACGTGGGCCGATAGCGCAATCGACCGCGCTGCCGCCATTCCCAAAAACTGTACGGCGTCAAACGGACTGCTCACCCGCTCGGATAAACCGAATGCCGCCGAATTGGCCACCTGCAGCATCTTCGCCGTCAGTCCCGGATCGCGCGTAACGATATCCGCGATGACTTGCAGGGAAGGATCCTCGGAATTCAACTCCTTCATGATTTCCAGATAGGCGGAGGGAAAGCTGGGGACCGATTGCAGTTTGTTGGCCAGTGTCCGTAAACTTTCGTTCTGCAAATACGCATCAAGGTTGCCGATCCGGGTCAGCATTTCCAGCAGTTCGGTCGGTTTCAGCGGCTTCGCCAGGAATTGATGGGTGGTTTCCAGGCTGCGCGCTACTTCCTCCTGATCGCCGATTCCCGAAATAATCACGCGGGATGTTCCCGGGGAAAGCCGGCACACTTCATCCATCAATTCGATGCCATCCATTTCCGGCATGCGCATGTCCGAAACGAGGACGTCCACCTGGTTTTCGGCCAGGTATTTGAGCGCAGCCTCGCCCGAGCTGACCGTGGCTGTCTCCCAGTCTGGCTCCCCTTCCAGCATCATCTGGTACAAGCGTAGCAGCAACGGATCATCGTCGACAAATAAGACGGTTTTCTTCATGAGGGAACTCGATCTTCTGATTAAACTGCCCTCATGTTGTCACGCCCAGAATGGGAAGGCAACGCTCGTTCTGCCTAAATTTACATTGGCAAAACGCCTGCGAGTCTGATATATATCCCGTCCGCTTTCCGTTGAAAGCGGTCAATTTAACCTGAAATAACGATTTATGTCACAACATCGCAGCCTGCGCGCCGCCTCCACTCTGGGCGGCAAACGCAACGTACTCAAGCGTTTTGAACGCACCGAATTGCTCAAAAAGCGCGGTCAATGGAAAGCGGGCGACCGTATCACCGGTCTGCGCAAGACGAAGCCGGAAGCCTGATTTGGTTCGTCAACCGATTTGAAATCACGGGTTGAACCTTCCGGCACGGCCAGTTCACCCCGTGGTTTTCTTTTCATTCTCCCAAAGATTCCGTGGTCCGATTACAAAAATTCCTTGCTGACGCCGGCGTGGCTTCACGCCGCGCCGGGGAGCAGGTGATTTTGGCCGGACGCGTTTCCGTTAACGGGGAAAAAATCCGGTTGCTGGGTACCAAAGTGGACCCCGAACGGGATAAAGTGGTCGTGGATGGCCAGCCGGTGCGCCCGAAACGGAAGATTTACGCCGCCCTCCACAAACCCGCGGGATGCGTCTGTTCGCGAAAAGATGAGGCCAATCGGCCCACCATTTATGGCCTCGTACCGCGCGAATGGGATACCGTCCAATCGGTCGGCCGTTTGGACTATGACAGCGAAGGGTTGATTTTTCTCACCAATGATGGACAATTCGCCTTGCGCCTCACTCACCCGCGCTACGGAGTACGCAAAAAATACCTTGCGACCGTGCAAGGGCAGGTCGATGGCGCCATGCTGGCGAAGTTCACCCAAGGCATTTGGGACCTGGGCGACAAGCTCAAGGCCCTCTCAGCCCGGATCGTATCCGCCAGCCGGGCCCGCAGCGTGGTGGAACTCGAGATGGGAGAAGGCAAGAACCGCGAGGTTCGCCGCCTTTTTGAATCCCAGGACCGGCCCGTCAAACGGTTGCAGCGAGTTCAGATTGGCAAGATCAAGCTGGGCGAATTGAAGCCCGGTAAATGGCGTACTTTGACGGACGTAGAAATAAAGACTCTGATTTCGGATTTATGAAAATGAATTGTTGGTTGATGTTGGGCGTTTTGGTTGCCGGCACCGCGACCGCGCAAAACAACACAAACACCCCGGCCCCCATTATCCCGCCGCCCATTGCTGCGCCGGCGGTGGTAAACACCCCCCCGCCTGTGGCGGAAACCAATGCCCCCGCCAAAAAGGTGGCGCATAAGCATAAGAAGCATGCTGCGGCCACCGCCGCCGCCGCTGCCAAGGCCGAAGCCAAGGCCGAAGCCAAGGCCGAATTTAACGAGGCGCCCATCACTCTCGTGCCCGGCCCGGCGGAAATCGCCGTCAGCCATGTCAACGTCCGCGGCCAGGCCGGCCTGAAGGGCGAAGTCATTTCCCATGTGCAAAAGGGTGATGCCGTCACCGTTCTGGGCCAGATCAATCTGGACAAGCATAAAGCCGATGAACCCGGCCAGTGGGCCAAGATCGCCCTGCCGGCCAGCACCAAGGTTTGGGTGCGCACCTCATTCATCGATGCCACCAACAAAACCGTGCTGCCAAAGAAATTGAATTTGCGCGCCGGTCCCAGTGAAGATTATAGCGTGCTCGGCACCATTGACCGCGGAACCGTCGTGAACTCCGTCGGCACCAAGGGCGAATGGACCAATATTGAGGCGCCCACCAATTCCTACGCCTTTGTCGCCGCCATGTACTTGAAACAGGAAGCCTCCGGTAATGTGCCCGTTAACCCGGCGCCTTCCACTGAGACCGCGCCGTTGCCGGTCCCGGCCACGGAAACGAACACCGTTGCGGCCGCCCCCGCGCCGATCGCTCCTGCCCAGCCGATTGCTCCGGAACCCGCCCCTAATGCGGCCCCGGTTCCCGCGCCCATGCCCGAGCCGGCTCCCGCTGTGGCTGACACCAATGCGACGGCGGAAGTCGACACGAATTTGCCGCCGCCGCCGCCCCGCATTGTGACGCATGAAGGCACTGTCCGCCACGTAACCAGCTTGATCGAGCCCACCGCCTATGAACTGGTTGACCCGAAGACCGGTACGGACATCAACTATCTTTATACCACCAGCACCAACCTGAATATCGGCAAGTACAATGGATTGCACATCATTGTCACCGGTGAAGAAGGTCTGGCCCAACGCTGGAGCAAGACGCCCGTGCTCACCATCCAGCGGATTGAAGTGTTGGAGTAATGGCCTTGGAGAATCTCATTGATGGCCGAGCCATAGCTGCCCGGATCCTGGCCGAATTAACGGCCCGGGTCGGGGAGCTAAAACGGCGCGGAGTGGCGCCCGGCTTGGCTTTTGTGAGAGTCGGGGAAGATCCGGCTTCCAAAGTCTATGTCGGCCGCAAGGAAAAAGCCTGCGCCGAACTCGGCATCGTTTCCCAAACGCATGTTCTCCCTCAGGCGGCCGCCGAGGCTGAGTTGCTGGCCTTGATTGCCACTCTCAACGCGGATGCCAATCTTCATGGGATTCTTGTTCAAGCGCCGCTGCCCAAGCAGATTCGCGAATCCGTTGTCTATTCCAGCGTGTTGCCAACCAAAGACGTCGATGGATTTCATCCCGTCAATGTCGGCAAATTAATGCTCGGTGATCCCACGGGTTTTCGTCCCTGCACCCCCGCCGGCGTCGTGGAATTGCTCACCCGCTCGGGCGTCAAAACGGAGGGGGCCGAGGTCGTTATTCTCGGACGCGGAAATATCGTGGGCAAGCCCATGGCCGCCATGCTCTGTCAAAAAGGGAAGACCGCCAACAGTACCGTTACGATTTGTCACTCCGCCACGCGCGACATCCCGGCACATTGCCTTCGCGCCGATATCATTATCGCGGCCATTGGTTCTCCGGAATTCGTGAAAGCCTCGATGGTCCGCCCCGGCGCCGCGATCATGGATGTGGGCGTCAACCGGGTTCCGGATCCCAGCTCCCGCACCGGTACCAAGCTCGTCGGCGATGTGGATTTTCTCAACGTGCAGCCGATCGCCGGTAAAATCACGCCGAATCCCGGCGGGGTGGGGCCGATGACCATTGCCATGCTGATGCAAAACACGGTCCGGGCCGCTGAAATGGCGCTCGGTTAAGTGTCCGATTCATTCTAAACTATATGCAAGCCACTCGTATCCTACCTGATCTCCAATGCTCGCTCGTCTGTGAGGAAGTTCGCCAGGAAGCCAACGGCAATCTTTTTCTCATCGGGGTCGTCAATTTTGTCCGCGTACCGCAGGTGCCGATCGTGGCTGCCCGCCTGTGCATCTTTAATCGTTGGACCGCCGGCATCGGCCAGTTCACCGAAAGCATCCGCTTGATCGCTCCCGATCAAACCACGGTGGTCAGCAAGGGCGAATTGAAATTCGAATTGCGCGATCCCTCCCACGCCGCCACGGGCGTCATGGTGTTCGGCCAGGTCAAATTCGATATCGTCGGCACCTACCACATTGAAGTGCTCGTGGACGACGTCATGAAGCTTCGCTATCCGCTGGCAGTCATCCTTAATCCGCCCCCGATCCCGTCCCAATCCCCCGAAAAGCAGGGTTGATCTTCTGCGCGTGCCGCGCCCAAAAAAAGCGCGTGGTGGTTGGCAGTGGTTCGATCATTGAAAGGCGGCCGACTCCCGTCGTAGTGGCGGGCATCTTGCCTGCCTTAGAGCCGTGGCGTCCCGCCCGGCGGCAAAACCGTTCGCTCAAAACCCCGTTCCCTTCGCATGCCAACTTTCGTTTGGTTCATAATTCATAATTCAAACTTTCCCCTCCGCCCCTCCGGTTTGCTTTTTAGGCCGGCCTGTGGCTTAATCAACGCTGGTGAGCACACTTTCTGAGCCAGCTTTTGCCTGGGAACCCATAACGCCGCGCGGCGTGGCGGCGTTTGCCCGGGCCTCGTTGGAGCGGCTTCTGATCGTGCAAGCCGTCTTCGCGGCGCTCGGGGCCGCCGCCGTCATCTGGACCTGTGCCGACGGCTTTTTCCCCACCATCACCGACGCGGTCAATCAATTGCCAGCCGCCGGCCAGATCCGCTCCGGGCATCTCGATTTTCCGGCCGCGTTTCCTCCCACCCTGCTGGCGGAAGGTCGTTTGCTCGCCGTCAATATCGATCTTAAACATTCCGAAACCATTCGCTCGCCCGCCCAATTGCAATTTGAGTTTGGTGAGAACTCCCTGCGGGTTTACTCCTTGTTTGGTTTTACGGAATTTCCCTATCCCATCGACCCGCGGCCGGCTCCATTTAACCGCACGGATCTCTTGCCGATTTGGGGTGCGTGGCGGCCCGACCTGCTCGCGTTGATCGGTATCGGCACCTTCTTCGGACTGATGGCATCCTGGTTTGTGCTCGCCACGGCCTATTTTGTTCCGGTTTGGATCATCTGCTTTTTCTCGAATCGCGATCTGGGTTTGCTGGCTTCCTGGCGCCTGGCCGGAGCTGCGTTGATGCCGGGCGCGCTGCTGCTAATCACCACCATTGTCCTCTACGATTTGGGAGGAATCGATGTGGTGCAATTATGTTTCGCTTTCGGAATGCATATCATGGTGGGCTGGATTTATCTGTTCGTCAGTCCCCTGTTCCTGAACCGCTGCCTCCCGCCGTCCGCCAAGAATCCATTTAATTTAAAGAAGTAATTTGTAGGGCGCGTCACTCCGTGCGCGCCGTTCCCCGGCCACAGCTGCCGCCCCTGCGCCAACCGCCATGATCGATCGCGAAGCGTCCTGGACTGCGGCGGCGCCCCGCCGCTTTTTCGCCGCCACCACCAACCCCATCCGCAATTGTGCCACCAAAGTCATGCCGCATCCCCGAAGGTAGGGCGCGTCACTCCGTGCGCGCCGTTCCCCGGCCACAGCTGCCACCCCTGCGCCAACCGCCATGATCGATCGCGAAGCGTCCTGGACTACGGCGGCGCCCCGCCGCTTTTTCGCCGCCACCACCAACCCCATCC
>Ga0302319_10021529_pt1 | contig 11613 bp, 11 predicted proteins | sample Bog_T0_2_FD_203319 | JGI IMG/M metagenome (GOLD analysis project Ga0302319, IMG submission 203319) | Peat permafrost microbial communities from Stordalen Mire near Abisko, Sweden - Bog_T0_2 | ecosystem: Environmental > Terrestrial > Soil > Wetlands > Peat | place: Sweden: Abisko, Stordalen Mire...
TGGGACCGATCTCCTGTTCACGGTCGATCCGAAACGCCACTTCCCATCGAATGTAGGGATGGAGAGATTTGCCCGTCTCGAGCAGATGCGTTCCTTGTCCTGTATCTACCACGATCACGCCTTCAGGATGGTCGATGACCCAGGCATACGTAGGGAGCCATCCGGTCCACTGATGGTCCGTGAACACACCGAGCCGGCGTTGGAGTCCGCGTCCGCGCCCCTCGACCTGCGCGCTTTTGATCCGGACTGAGCCGGTTTGAATGGGGTGTATCTTCACGCGCTCACCGCGATTGATCGCACGATCTGCGGCTGATCGAAATGCACCATGTGGCCGGCATTCGGCACTAGAATCGCCGTCCTCGCCGGAGCAGCAATCGTTTCGGGTAATCGCTTCACAATTGTTCCGGGAGTCAGAGCGTCTTGTTCACCGAAAACATAGTGAACAGGAACCGCTAACCGGGGTGGATCGGCAAACAGATCCAACGACACCAACTCCGGCAGCAGCCTGCGCTGGATCAGATTCATATTGCGCAGAGCCTTCGCGGTCCCAAATAATCCATAAGTGCGGATCATGGCAAGTAACGTCTCTCTCAAGATCGCATTGAAGTTCTTGCCACGTTCGATCGACCCCAGGTCGGCCAACAGGCTGGCGCGGCCTTGAAACGCTGCCGAATCCGTATACGGCGGCCTGCCGAGTTTCTTCACTCGTTCGCTCAATTGGCCATCTTTCGCAAGAGCGCCTTGGTCCTGGAGAAACGAGTAAACGGATGCGTCACTTTCAGCGGTGTTTGCATCAGGGGAAATGGCGATGACCGACTTCACTTTATCGGGCTCATTTTCCACGGCGCGTAGGGCAATCGTTGCGCCCAGAGAAATGCCCAACACTATGACTTTGTGCTTTGTCTCATCGTGCAACCACCGCAGGATCGCGCGGAGATCTTCGACCTGCTGCAGCAAGGAGACGTTTCTTGCATCCTGCTGTGAGGCGTTGCCACATCCTCTTTGTTCCCAGTAACAAACGAGGAAATCTTTTTCCAGTTGCAAGAGTCGCTGAAACTTCCTCACCTCGTGCAGCAGCGGCAAACCCGGCCCGGCCTGAACGATCAGGAGTGGGGGCAGTCCGGTACGTTCGGCGCACATGCGGACCTTCTGCGCTGAGCTGTTGATCCCAAGCTTCACAGTCCCGGCGATCGCCATGATCGTTAGATCTCCTGTAGGCGTTTAGATCAGCTTCATGGCGCCGTGTCTGCACAAAACTGCTCGTTTTCCGGAACCTCGGAAAACCAGCTCTCAGACCGCCCTAGCCACCGACGCCACGCCCGCGCCATGCCCATTCGTCTCCTGGTCCTTATATTGGAGCTGATAGAGCTTCCAGTAGAGGCCGCGGCGGCCCAATAACTGCTGATGGGACCCCATCTCGCGCAGTTGCCCTTTGTGCATCACCAGGATGGTGTCGGCGCGCTGCACAGTGGAGAGCCGGTGGGCAATCAAGACACTTGTGCGGCCCTCAACCATGCGCTCGAGCGCGCCGCGTATGCGCAACTCGGTGTCGGTGTCCACGCTCGACGTGGCTTCGTCGAGGATGAGGATGCGCGGATTGTAGGCCAGCGCGCGGGCGAAGTTGATGAGCTGCTTCTGGCCCGTGGAGAGCGAGTTGCCGCGCTCCTGCACCGGCTCATCGAACTTGCCCGGCAGCGTCTCGATAAAGTCGAGCACGTTGACGTCAAGGGCCGCCTGCCGCAGCACCTCTTCGGTGATGTCCTCGTTGCCAAGGCGGATGTTCTCAGCCAGCGTGCCGGTGAAAAGGAACGGATCCTGCAAGACCACTGCGAAGTGCTGGCGCAGTTTGGTGAGGTCGAGCTTGCGCAAGTCGACTCCATCGAGCAGAATCTCGCCCGCAGTCACGTCGTAGAAGCGCATCATCAGGCTGGTCAGCGTCGTTTTGCCCGCGCCGGTATGACCCACAATCGCCACCGTCGACCCCGGCTCGATGGTGAAGGAGACGTCCTTGAGAATCCACTCGATGCCTTCGATTGAAGCCACGCCGGACGCCGCAGGGCCGGACTCGGAGGCGTTTGCATGGGAGAAGGCGCTCACCGCAAACAAGCCGCCCGCCGCAATCCGATCGACAGACGCCTGCTGCTCCGGCGTCAGCTTCTGATAGGTGAACCACACATGACGGAACTCGATGCGGTTGCTGCCATCGCCCTCGACGGGCACGGCGGGCGAGACGATCTCCGGCTCCGTGTCCAGTAGCTTGAAGATGCGTTCGCACGCCGCCATCGCCGCCTGCAGGATGTTGTACTTGTCGCTCAGGTCTTGGATGGGCCGCCAGAACCGCTGCGAATACATGATGAACATGGCCAGGTCGCCGATGGTGACCGCGCCGCGGAGCACGCCAACGCCGCCCCGCCAGACGACCATCGCGATGGCCAGCGACGACAGAATTTCGACAGCCGGATAGTAGAGCGCGTAGGCGTAGATGGTGTCTTTGAACGCGATCATGTGCTGCTTGTTCACGGCCTCAAAATCGTCAAAGGCCCGCTGCTCGCGGTTGAACAATTGCACCACGGCCATGCCGGAGACATGTTCCTGCGTAAAGCTGTTGATCCGCGCAATCGCCGCTCGCACGCGCCGATAGCTCTCGCGCACGCTGTTGCGGAAGACGCGAGTCACAACAAAGATCACCGGCAGCACGGCAAACGTAACCAGCGCCAGCCGCCAGTTGATGGTGAGCATTACGGCGGCCATGAAAACGAGATTGAAGAAGTCATCGACAATGGCCAGGATGCCGGCCGTGAACATCTCGTTGATTGCGTCCACGTCGGACGTGAGCCGCGTAACCAGCCGCCCCACCGCATGGGTGTCAAAGAACCCGATATGCATCCGCTGCATGTGACGGAAGATGTCGCGGCGCAGATCGAACATCATCTTCTGCCCCAGCCACTGCATCAGGTAGGTCTCGGTGAATTGGAAGCCGTAGGAAACCACCAGCACGCTGACATAGATGACCGCGAGTTCTGTAATGCCCGCCCACGGATCGGTTGGCAGTCGGCGCGTGAGCCAGTTGGTCACTGAACTTGGCGTCCTGGTCATGTAGCGATCGATGGCCACCTTCACCAGGTACGGCCCGGCCACGTCTGACATCGACTTGAAGCTCACCGCGAGCGTCGAGATTGTCGCCTGAACCCAATAAGGCCGCACATAGTGGCCCAGCCGCCGCATCAGCCGCGAGTCGTAGACCTTGCCGACAGGGTCCTCGTCGCGCTTCGACGGCCTCGGATTTCCCGGCGTCTGCGCCTTCTTTTCTTGGTCTTGGACGGGCATTTTTGGGTGAGAATCGGGCTTGCTTCTTTATTGTACGGTTCGCGGGGTAATTGCGGTTCGCGGAAGAGCAGCGAACCGGCGCAACCTTCCCTGAATTGATCCGGAGCAAGGTTGATGACGTCGCATCCCATTCTTCCCGCAAAGAGCGCGAATAGGGTGAGGTCCCCGGAGAGGCGTTCGAGCCGCCTCACTCCCCCATCAGTCCTGCCTCATCGTCCCCTGCTGCAAGCAAGCGCGCCGGAATCAGATCGAACGGAGTCGGCTGGGCGTCGTCGAACCAGTGGATCGCTTCAGGCCCGGCCGCTCGCGCATATGCCAGCGCCTGTTCCGCTTCGCGCAGCACCACTACGGGCGATCGCCCAAGGCTGAGGGCAATCCCGAAACAGGCGGAAAGCCGAATCGCCTTGCCGCCTACCTCAAAGGGTGTGCCGAAGATTCCGCGCAGCCGTTCCGCCATTCCAGCTGCCTGCGCCTGCGTGCATCCGGGCAGCGCGGCAAGAAACTCATCCTTGCCCGGCCGCCCAAGGACGTCGTAGCTGCGTAGCATGCGGCTCGTCCGCGTCACCACCTGGCGAAGCAGATCGTCGCAGACCTCCGCCCCCAGCTGCGAATTCCAGTGGCCAAAGTCGTCGATGTCAAACAGGATCATCGCCAGCGAACTCTTCATCCGCTGCACGCGATCGGTCTCGCGAAACAGCACCGCCATCAGCGTCTCGCGGTTGAAGATGCCGGTCAGGTGATCCATCTGCAGGTTGCGCCGCGAGGCCTCGCGCAGCGCCTCCAGCTCGTGCGACTGCCTCCGCGCCTGCAGCACTCTCTCGATCCGCAGCCGCCACCATGCGGCGTCCATCGTCAGCGGCACAATATCCTCAACCAGCCCGGAGTCCAGAAACCCGACTTCGCGGTCGCTCGCCTCTTCGGAAATCAGCACGATCGACAGGCGCTGCGGTCCAACCTGCGTTCGGACGGCAACCAGCAGATCGCAAATATCGGAGATGGGAATGTCGGATGCGCAGATGCCGGATGGTGGGTGCGGGTCCGCCAGCAGTGCATCCGTCAGCCGCACGTCCGTCAGCCGCGCATCGAGGAGCGCCAGCGCTGGAGGATCGTGCCTGGTCAGCGCGCACAGAGCAGCCTCCGATGTAAGCGCGATCTCGACTATCGAGCCGACCGCGCGGAGCACCGGTTCGAGAGCCGTCAAGAGCGTCGCGTCTGGAGACGCAAGAAGGAAATCAAGGAGTGGCTCAGCCAGCATGCAGAAAACCTCCGTTTAGTCTGCATCGGCGGAGATTAGAAAATGTTCAGGAAATCGGCAAGCAATCTAAAAACATTTGCGTGACGAGCGCGCAACGCAACAACGCCAATGTAAGACTTGCACTAACGTAATTAGGGCCGATTCACGGGGCTCACAAGGGGTGCGTCAACGGGCCCTCATTGAATCCTGTCAGCCGGATTCTGCTGTCAGTCCACAAAGTCCACCAGCGGCGCGACCGGAATAATTCCCCGCTCGTGGCCCAGGTCGAGTAGCTTGCGAATCGCAGCCCGCCCGTCCGCCCCGTAGTCCAGCGTCCGTTCGTTCACATACATGCTCACAAATCGATTGGCCAGCCGTGGATCGAGATCCCGCGCAAACTGCATCGCGTACTCAAGCGCCCCCTCACGGTTGTCCAGCGCATGCTGTATGCTGTCGCGCACTGCCTTCGTCACTACGTGCAGTGTCTCCTTGCCCAGCGACCGCCGCACAGCATTGCCGCCGAGCGGCAGCACCAGCCCAGTCGCCTCGCGCCACCATACGCCAAGGTCCACCACCTTCTGCAATCCGCTGGCCGAGTAAGTCAGCTGCCCTTCGTGAATGATCAGTCCGGCCTCGAAGTTCCCCGCCTGGATCTCGGGGATGATCTGGTCGAACGGCACTGTCACCGTCTCCAACTCCGGATTGAAGATCTTCAGTGCAAGGTACGCCGTCGTCATCGTTCCCGGAACCGCGATCTTCACGCCCTTCAGGTCCTCCGGCGTCAGCTCCCGCGACGCGACCACCATCGGCCCGTAGCCCTCGCCCACGCTGCCGCCGCAACCCATCAGCGTGTAGCTGTTCTGCACGTAGGGATAGGCGTGAAAGCTGATCGCTGTCACATCGTAGAAAGCTTCGTCTCGCGCTTTCTGGTTCAGCGTTTCGATGTCGCACAGAGTGTGATTGAAGCGGAAGCCCGGCACGCGCACTTTGTTGGTCGCCAGGCCGTAAAACATGAAGGCATCGTCGGAGTCGGGACTATGGGCTATCGAGATATCGGTAATTACTTCAGCTTGCTTCGCAGTCACTTCGGGAAATCCTTTCAGTAAAACAGGGCGAGTGAGAGGCGCAGTCAACGGGAGCGGCGCAGGCGCTCACATCCGCGAGCCACCGCTGCCGCCGCCGCAATATTCAGCCCGGCGCCCGGAAGAAACGGCAACACCGCCTGCGCGAGGACGGTCTGGACCGAACCGTGAGTCCATACGGCCAGCCACGTCGCGCCACAAAGAAAGACCAGGGCCAGAGCGGCGCCAGCGCTCAGCAGGCCCGTGCCAAATCCGCGCCCAAATCCGGGCCCAAATTTCAGCCCTGTCCGCCGATACAGCCACGACGCCAGCGCCGCGGCCGCCGGATAGGCCATCAGATAACCGCCAGTCGGACCCAGAAGGTGTGCCAGCCCCACCGTTGCAGGCAGGCCTGGCGCGAACACTGGCAAGCCCATCGCTCCCTCGGCCAAATAGAGTGCCAGCGTGGCGGCTGCCAGCTCCGGCGCAAGCAGCAGCCCAAGCACCAACACGGCTAGGGGTTGCAGCGTCATCGGCACCGGTGTGAGGCTCAGCGGAAGCGCGATGTGCGCGCACAAGGCCACCACCGCGCTGCCGGCCATCGCAATGCCCGCGGAGCGAAGACCGCGTGCCACGCGGGTGCCTGACTGGTAGCCCTGGACCACGCGAGTGGTTGCCGCAGCGTTCGTGGATGCAATCTCCGGGGAAAAGTCTGCTGAGAATTCTTTGCTCAAAGTGTCCCCTCGTCCCGCTTAAAGTTCAACTTCCGACTCGACCTCTTCGGCCATCTCAGCTTCGTGTTCGCTATGCGCGCTGAGATCGCGGCGCTTCTGTGATCGCCGCACCCAAATGTGACGTGCCATTCCCAGGGCGGCTGTCAGCAGCCCAACCAATGACACGAGAAGTGCGATCATCAACCAGCGCACGAGGGCCTCTATGCGGCCGATTCCCTGGGGTGCAGTCCTGCCTGCGCGTTGCATGGAATGCAGGAATCGGTATTCCGCTACGGGTCAGAATATCAGACGGGGCACCGTTCATCCCGCGTCGTCCTCCGTCTTCGTCAGCTCACTTCCGACGAACTCCCTACCGAGCTTCTCAGCCATGCCAGGTACTCTTCGCTGCCACCCTCTACCGTCAACACCAGGAACTCCGGCGTCTCATAGCTGTGCAACTCCTTGAGCCGCTTCTCCAGCGCTGTCACATGTTCCTCTGTCGTCTTGATTAAGAGCACAACCTCGTCCGCCGTCTCCACCTGCCCCTTCCAGCGGTAGATCGACGTTGCCCCCCGCACAAGGGTCGCGCAGGCAGCAAGCCGCTCCTCTACCAGCGTTCGCGCCAGGCGGCTGGCCGCGCCGGGACTTGCCGCGGTGGTCAACACAATCCGCGCATTCGAATTCTCATCGCTCATCGTTGATCCCATTTTCGTGCCGTTCGCTGCCTGCCTTTCAGTCTAGCGGCGTTTGGCTCCCGCTCCGCATCCCATCCCGGTCTGGTTTCATCGTTTCAAACTGACTCGCCCCAAACTTGCCGACTCCGCGCTGGTAAGGCAGTATGGACGTGGCGGCGAATCAGCGCTTCCAGGCGAGGCGGCCAACGACCACCGCTTAACCGGGCTCGCCAACCTGGGCTCGCCCACACGGGCTCGACGCGGAGAAAGCACCATGAGCACAACCATCAAATTTGGTACCTCCGGTTGGAGGTCGATTGTTGCCGGAGACTTTACCATCGCCAACATACGGCTCGCGGTGGCTGGCATTGCCGCCTACGTGAAGACTCAGCCCGCGCCCCATCGCGTGCTCGTCGGCCGCGACCCTCGATTTCTCGGCGAACGCTTTGTCGAAGTCGCTGCCCAGGTGCTCGATGCAGCCGGCGTCACGCCCATCATCATTCCCGACGCCGCGCCTACGCCTGCCATCGCCTACGCCGTTCAGACCCTCAAGACCTCCGGCGCAATCAACTTCACAGCCTCGCACAATCCGCCGGAGTACAACGGCATCAAGTTTTCAACGCACGACGGCGCGCCAGCCCTGCCTGAAGTGACCAAGCAGATCGAGGCCGCCATCGCCTCGGTCGTCGCTGCAGGCGGCAGCGTGGCCTTCTCCGCCAAATCTGCCGCCGACTTCGAGCAGGCTGACGTCAAGCCGGCCTTCCTTGCCCGCCTCGCCGAGCTCGTCGACCTCAAGGCCATCGCCAAATCCGGCATCAAGGTCGTCTACGATCCCTTCTGGGGCGCGGGCCGCGGCTACCCGTGCCACGCCCTACGCCAGGCAGGGGTCACAGTCGCAACCGTCCACGATTACCGCGACGTGCTGTTCGGCGGCCACGCACCCGAGCCGGACGACCACCTGCTCGGCGACGCAAAGGCCAAGATGAAAGAGATTGGCGCGGCTCTCGCTATCGCCACCGACGGCGACGCGGACCGCTTTGGCATCGTCGACGGCGATGGCACCTTCATCCAACCCAACTACATCATCGCCCTGCTCTTCGACTATCTCGTCGAGACCCGCGGCTGGAAGAATGGCGTGGCCAAGAGCGTTGCCACCACCAACCTGATCAACGCCGTTGCCGATTATCACAAGGTCCAGCTTTATGAGACACCCGTGGGCTTCAAGTACATCGGCGAGCTCATCATTGCGGACAAGATCGCCATCGGCGGCGAAGAGTCCGCCGGCCTCACTATTTGCGGTCACGTCCCCGAGAAAGACGGTGTCATCGCCGGCCTGCTCGTCGCGGAGATGGTGGCCACACGCGGCAAAAGCCTGGGCACGCAACTCAAGGAGCTGTTTGCCAAGGTTGGTTCCTTTTATCCGGTTCGCGAGAACTTCCGCTTGACCCCGGAGGTCAAAGCCGCGTTCACTCAGAAGTTGAAGGCCGACCCCACGGAGCTCGGCGGGCGCAAGGTCACGGGTGTGGTTCGCACCGACGGCCTCAAGCTCATTCTCGATGACGGCTCCTGGGTCTGCTACCGGCTCTCCGGAACCGAGCCCGTTGTGCGCGCCTATGTTGAAGCGCGCAGCGAGCACGACATGGAGGCCCTGAGCGCGGCCGCAAAGAGTTTTGTTCTCTCCTGAGTGAGGCAGCCATGCACGACCAGAACCCCAACATCGCGGCAAAGATATCCAGAAAGAGCGGCCGCCGCACAACGGAGGCGCCGTCCGCCCGGGAGCCGCTGGCTGAAAGGGAACTGTTGTCAGAAAGGCAACCGCTGTCTGGGCGCGTCCTCGATCTGGGCCGCCGCATCTGGCGTCCTGCCGGCACACTGGTTGCCTTCGCTCTCGCTTTGCTGCTTACCTGGCACGTGATTAACGGCAAGCACGGCCTCAACGTCTGGCTTGAAAAGCGCGCTGAAGACAAGGTGCTGCAGCGAGAGATCCGGGACCTGAACCAGGAGAACGACCGCCTGCGCGATCGCATCGAGCATCTCAAGACCGATCCTGACACCATCATGATCGCGGCTCGCCAGACGCTGCACTACGCCAAGCCCGACGAAGTTATCGTGGCGCTGCCGGCGGACAAATCTCAGGACAAGACGCAGCCCGCCGCCGACCAGAAGAAGTAGCCAAAGGGCGTCTGCCTCGTCTCTTCCACCGCTCTCAATCCATCCGCGCTGCGCTCCTCGTTCCGGCTTCCATTTCAGAAATCAGTTCTCCGAGACCACCGGCAGCTTTGCTGCATCCCAGGCGGCGAGCCCGCCCGCCATCTCAATCAAATTCGTAATTCCGTACTGGTGCAGTATGCTCGCCGCAATTGAAGAACGATAGCCGCCCGCGCAATGGACTGCGATGCGGCGCACGCGAGGAACCTCCGCGATGCGTTCCTGAATTTGGTTGAGCGGGATATTCAGGCTCTCGGGAATATGCCTCGTCGTCCATTCCCCGGGGTTGCGGATATCGAGCACAAGGGGCGGATCGGGGCCTTCCAATTCCTCGGCAACCATCGGTGCGCTCACGCGTTCGGTGGGCCACACCAGATCGGGCCGCGCCTCCAGCGCTGCCATGCCGCCATCGAGATATCCCATCACATGATCGAATCCTATGCGGCCCAGGCGTAGTGCAGCTTCGTGCTCGCGCCCTGGCTCGGCAACGATCACAATCGGTTTGGCGCGATCAAGCAGCGTGCCGGCCCACGTGGCATATTGGCCGCCCAGTCCGATGTTGATGCTGCCCGCCAGGTGTCCTTTGGCAAACTCTGCCGCATCCCGTACATCCAAAAGTTGCGCGCCCGCGTCTCCGAGCCGGATCACTTCTTCGAGCGCAACAGGCTGCAGAACCCGCGCAAGCGTTTTGTCGAGCGTCGCACGCTCGCGCGTGTTCAGAATAGCTGCGTATGTGAAGTACTGGGGAGCCTCCGGCTGGTCGGCCGTGACCAGCCGAATGAACTGTTCCTTCGACATCGGCTGCAGCGCGTAGTTCATGCGCCGCTGATGTCCAAGCGTAGACACCGTGTCGGAGGAGAGCTGCTTGCCGCAAAGCGACCCCGCGCCATGCGCCGGATAGACCAGCGACTCATCCGGCAGCGTCAGCAGCTTCGAGTGCAGTGAATCGTAGAGATAGCCGCCGAGTTCGTTGGCCGTCCACCCCAGCGAAGCGCGCAGATCGGGCCGGCCGACGTCTCCAATGAACAGCGTGTCTCCCGTGAGCACAGCGTGCGGCTCCGTTGCGCTCAATTCCAGATCGAACGCAAGCAGCGAGATGGACTCGATGGTGTGCCCCGGCGTCTCCAGCACCTGCAGGCGCATGCCTGGAAACTCGAGCGTGTCGCCATCCGCCATCGGCACAAAGGCATATTCCGCTTCAGCACGGCTGCCCAGATGAATCGTCGCGCCGCAGCGGTCGCGCAGTTCCAGATGCCCGGCAATGAAGTCGGCATGGAAGTGCGTCAGGAAGACGTGTCGAATCTGAAGTCCGAATTCCTCCGCGTCCGCCAGGTATCTTTCAATATCGCGCTGTGGATCGACAATGATCGCAGTCGAGCTTGCTTCGTCCCCCAGCAGGTAGGAGGCATGCGCCAGGCAACCCAGATAATACTGTTTGAGAATCATGAAGACCTTTCGATGCGCCCCATCAGGTGGTTCCGGGTCATCGACTACACGAAGAGCCTGTTCAGGACCAGTTTATTCGATGGCATTTAGAAGTCCATATGCGCCCGCACCGAACCGACCCACACCGGCCCGCAGTCCCGTATGGGGCCCGAGGCTAAACCTTCGTCAAGGCGTCTGTGGCATGCGCTGGAGCTTCGAAGCGTCGTAGCCCTTCGCCGCCAGGCGGCTCAAGACGTCGGCATAAATACTGTCATCCATCTTTGGCGTGCGGCTCAGAATCCATAGGTACTTCCTGCTTGGTTCGCCCACCACTGCGTACTCGTAATCAGGGCCGAGATCGATGATCCAATAATCGCCAAAAAACGGCCAAAAGAATGTCACCTTCAGTCTCGCGCCAGTTTTCTTGTCGACTACTTTGGCCCAGCCCGTCGATTGGTTTTGCTTGCCTTCGCGATTGGTGCAAACATTTACGACGCTGATTTTGCCGTCGGGGCGGATCGCATACGTTGCGTTCACGTTGCGTTCACACTTGCGCTCGAAACGGTTGGGATACTTCGCAATCTCATACCAGCGCCCGATGTAGCGATTCAAATCAACGTGGGATACGGTTTCAAGCGGAATGCTACTATTCGCAGCTCGAGCCATAGAAGACGCTCCAAACAATATGAGGCCGAGAAAGACAATGCCTGGTGGCACAATCTGAAAAAGGCCATTCACTTTCGAAGCGTAAATGAAGCGAACTAACCCAATGGGTCGCTTTTGATCAGACCGTTTGAGGGGATCAAATTTGGACGTTTCCCTAAAAGTCCACGTGCGCGCGCACCGAACCCACCCACACCGGCCCGCGCTCGCGGTTGTATCCAGGGCTGTCGATGTGCTGAATATCCAGCGAGTAGAACATGCCGCGCCACGCGTGATAATTGTAGTAGCCTTCCACGATGTTCTCGCGT
>Ga0302319_10021530_pt1 | contig 11613 bp, 7 predicted proteins | sample Bog_T0_2_FD_203319 | JGI IMG/M metagenome (GOLD analysis project Ga0302319, IMG submission 203319) | Peat permafrost microbial communities from Stordalen Mire near Abisko, Sweden - Bog_T0_2 | ecosystem: Environmental > Terrestrial > Soil > Wetlands > Peat | place: Sweden: Abisko, Stordalen Mire...
GTCAGCCGGGTGCGAAACCTGTCCGGATGGCTGTCGAGGAGTAGTTCGCCGGCTACGCCGTCGTGGATGGCGATGACGGCCTGCGCGAGCCCTTTAGGGCTGCGTAGGGACGGCGGTAGGCCGGAGCGGTCAATCGCGAGCGCCAGGGTGCTCGCGAGCGCGTCGCGAACCTCGTCGCGGTGGGCAGTCAGCGCGGCGGCGAGCTCGGGGGTGCGAGCCGCATAGAGTCGAAAGTCGGTGCTGACGAGTATCCAGTCGCGGTCGACCGTGAGCGCCGCGACGACTTGGGCAACGAGCTCTGGCAGGTTCTCGGTTGGGTGCGTCAGCGCGGCGGCGACGTGTTCGCCCATTAGCGCGTTGCGCTCGGTGTAGAGCGCGAAGAACAGCTCCTCGAGGGTGTCGAAGTTCGAGTAGAAGGCGCCCCGGGTGTAGCCGGCCGCCTCGCACACCTCTTCGATGCTCGCGCGCCCGAACCCTCGCGCAGCGAAGACGCTGAACGCGGCGTCGAGTAGCCGCGCGCGGGTTTGGGCTCGACGGCGCGTCACACGCGCCGGTTTCCCGTCGGCCCGGAGCTTGGCGCGCCGGGCCAGCTGCGCGGTTGTCTGCTGTTTGGTCTGTTCACGAGTCGTAGGCATACTCAATACATTATTGTATCTGATACAGTTTCGTATTATACGTGTTTCGATGGACGACGAAGAGAGCTGACATGAGCCAGACATCACCCAGCGCACCGTCCCATCCCGGACCGGTGACAGTCCCGAAGCAGAGCTTCCTCTCCGAGTTGTTCGAGGCCGTGAGGCAGCGCACGTTCTTCTTGGTGATCGGTGTGCTGCTGATCCAGTTCGCTTTCGTGCTCTCCTACGTCGGTGCCTTCCATCACCCGACGCCTCATCGGGTACCGATCGCCGTAGTCGCGCCCAAGCAGGTCGCCGGCCAACTCGTCAGCGAGCTCAACGGCATCCACGGGCAGCCGCTGCACGCCACTGCTGTGGCTGATCGGAGCAGTGGCCTGAAGCTCCTGCGGCATGGATCGACCAGCGCGGTGCTAATCCTCAACCCCGCCGGCAGCCGCGACGCTCTGCTTGTGGCCAGTGGCGGCGGCGCGGCGACAGCCACCGCCGTTGAAGACGTGATCGCCCGAGCCGAGGCCGCCCAGCACCGCAGGGCAACGGTCACCGACGCCGTGCCCGCCCAGCTAGGCGACGCAAGGAGCCTGTCCGGCTTCTACCTCGTGGTCGGCCTGCTAATCGGCGGCTACCTCGTTGCCGCGCTGCTCAGTATCGCCACCCGCGCAAGACCCGCCACGATCCGCCGAGCCCTCATCCGCCTGGTCGTCCTCGTCCCCTACGCCATCCTCTCCGGCCTCGGTGCGGCCATCATCGCTGGCCCGATCCTCGGTGCGCTCACCGGTCACCTGCTCGCGATAGCCGCGCTCGGAGCCCTGATCGTGTACTGCGCCGCCGTCGTCACGATGGCCTTCCAGGTCCTGTTCGGCACGCTCGGCGTCGCCCTCACGCTGATCCTGTTCGTCGTTCTAGGCAACCCCAGCGCCGGCGGCGCCTACCCAGCACCGCTGTTGCCCGGCTTTTGGCGGGTAATCAGCCCCGCACTGCCGAACGGTGCGGGCGTTGAGGCGCTGCGGCGCATCGTCTACTTCGGCTCGTACGCCATCGCCGGCAACCTGATCATCCTCGCCCTCTACATCGTCGTTGGTGTCGCCGTGGCACTCGTCGGGACGTTCGTCCTGAACCGCCGTGCCACCAGCGGCAAACCAGCAGACACGGGTGGCTCCGACGACGTCCTCCTGGAGATCATCGACGAATCCACGAAGGTCGCTCAACTCGCCGGAGCATCGGTATGAATGCATTCGAGCCCAAGACGGTCGTGCTTCACGCGCGTCGCGCGCGCACGCCCAAGCGCGACGAGCAGATCGCGCTGCTCGAGGAGATCGGTCGCCACCACGGTGTGATCCTGACCGAAACCCAGGCGGCGCGATGGCATGTCGGCCAATGGCGCTCCGGGGTGACTCCGGTAGTCGAGGTCGTCGATGCTCCAACCGCTGTTCGTCCGAGAGCGCTGATCGGTGACGGGCCGCCGAACATCCGGCCCGCGGCCTGACGGCTCGGTGCGAGGCTATATCCATCAGAGCCGGATCAGCGCCGGGGTGAGCGTGCTCGTCCTCGCCGCGGCGGTCACCGCCGGCTGCCTGGCGAACGGATTCTGGGTGCGCAATCCGCTTCTGACGAATCTGCTCGCGAGCTTGGTCGTAGTAGTCCTGTCCGTAGCCGTGATCAACGCGGTGATCGAGCACCGCCGCCGGCGGCGCTGGAGCGCGCTCGCGCAGTACGTGCTGTTTGTGGACTGGCATCCTTGCTAAGGTCCGGCCGGACAGGGATCGTCGCGGGGGCGCTCTCGGGCCATGGGGGGATGAAGATGAGCGTTCGCGCGAGTGCGGCCGTCGGGCTGGTTTTGTTGGTTGCTGGGCTGCTGGGGTCCAGTGGGAGTGCATTCGGGGCAGAAGTCTTCGCGACCGAAGGCTGCACTACGTGGACTCCGCCCAAAGGCGTGACCTCCTTCGAGGTTGAAGCTGTCGGCGCTGCGGGTGGGAGTGGAACCAGCGCAGGGGGGAAGGGCGATGGTATGTCGGGAACCATCGCGGGCTACTCGGCTGGCCAAACCTTCGATATCTGTGTCGACACGGGCGGGGGAGCCGCGGGTGCGCACGTCGCCGGGAAGGGCGGCGGAGCGTCAGGCATCGGCATCGGATCAACGTTTGCCTCCCCGCTGATCGTTGCCGGCGGAGGAGGCGGAGGAGGTGGAGGATCTGGGTATTACAACGGGTCGGGAGGCAGTGCAGGCGACCCGGTCGGTGGGGGCGGTCAGCCGCAAGGCGGTGGCATATATTGCGAAGAAGGCGCCGAGGGTGGAAACAACACAACCGAAAGCGGCGGAGCGGGCGGCCCGGATTATTGCGAGGGAGCGAGCGGATCTCAGGGCAGCGGGTCGGACGTCAGCGGTCCCGGGAGAGGCGGTGCGGCAGGAGTCGCCGGAGAACGCTTCGGTGGTGGCGGTGGCGCCGGCTATTACGGCGGTGGTGGTGGCGCAGTGACGCCGAGCGGTGCGTCCGGCACTTCCGGCGGCGGCGGGGGTTCCGACTACTGCGCCTCGTCGGTGACGTGCATCAGGAGCGCGGGAGAAGGCACTCAGCCTGTCGCGGGGACCTCGGCGGGCGACGCTGAGGTCGTGATCAACCTACTTGGCCCAGAAGGCAAACAAGGCGCGACGGGACCCACCGGGCCGACGGGTCCCCAAGGGGTGAGCGGAGCGACGGGCCCGGAGGGAGCGACGGGCCAGACGGGCGCGACGGGATCGACCGGCGGCGCCGGCCCCACTGGCGTGACCGGATCGACGGGCGCCCAGGGGGCGACCGGAGCGACGGGCCCCAACGGAGCCACGGGGGCAGCTGGCGCCACCGGCGCGGCCGGAGCTACGGGGGCGACGGGCGCCACCGGCAAGGAAGGCTCGAAAGGCGCCACCGGTGAAACGGGGGCCAGAGGCCTGACCGGCGCTATCGGCGCAACCGGTGCCACGGGGTCAGTCGGGGCCACGGGCGCAACGGGCGCCACGGGCTCGAACACGCTCGGGGGAGCGGTGGCCGAATTCGGCGCCGAACTCCCCGTGCTCAACGGCGAGTGCCTGGGCAACTACACCCACATCACCCTGCCGGGCTCGTGCCCGACCGGGGCGGGTCACGACTTCGCTCACACCGAGGGCCCGGTGCCCGCCGCCGGCGGGTCGGTCTCAAACCTGTGGGCGGAAGCGGGCAGCGCCGTGGCCTCCAAAGACAGCTCCACGGTGAGCGTGATCAAGGAGACCCCGGCCGGTGTTCAGAAGGTCGTCATGACCTGCACGGTGCCGGCCGGAGCGACGAGCTGCTCCAACACGGCCACGGCGGCGGTCGCAGCCGGCGAATACCTGCTTGTGCAGATCTCAACGACGGCATTTCCGACCAGCTGGCGGGTGGGCTTCCGCTACTAGCCCTCAGCTGAGGTAGACCGTGACTGCGGACGGCGGGGGCCATAGCGGCCCCCGCCGTCGCATCGTGGTAATCCTCGAAACCCAGCCTCGGCACACGCGTCGTCGAAAATGACTACGCCAGGCTCGAAGAGCCGCTTCCTCGGTGAGCGGTAGCCGGCAGGGAGGCTGACCAAGCAGCAGACGGCGCTCGCCGCCCAGGCCTCCGGGGCAGCCCTGGCCACCCCGCCGACTCGACGCGGGACGCGTAGCCTGGGGGTCGGTGTCGAAGAGCACGGTGGCACATCCAGGCGAAGGCGAGAAGCCAAGCGCGATCGTGCGCGCGCGGGATCTCCGCCGGCGCTTTGGCCAGGGCGATGCCGCCGTCGACGCCCTGGCTGGGGTGACTGTGGACTTTCCGAGCGGGCGCTTCGCGGCGATCATGGGCCCATCGGGATCTGGCAAGTCGACGCTCATGCATCTGCTCGCCGGCCTGGATCGCCCGACGTCCGGAACGGTGAGCATCGCCGGAGTGGAGCTGACGGAGCTAGACGAGCATGCGCTCACGCGGCTGCGCCGCGATCGCATCGGCTTCATCTTCCAGACGTTCAACCTGCTCCCCGTGCTGAGCGCCGAGGAGAACATCCTCCTGCCACTGTCGATCGCCGGACGCGAGGTCGACCGGGGGTGGTTTGACCGCCTGGTCGACACTGTCGGTATCCGCGACCGACTCAACCATCGCCCGGCCGAGCTCTCCGGCGGGCAGCAGCAGCGGGTAGCCGTTGCGCGAGCTCTGATCTCGCGCCCGTCCGTCGTGTTCGCCGACGAGCCCTCCGGGAACCTCGACTCGAAGTCCTCCGGTGACGTTCTGCAGCTGCTGCGCCAGGCCGTGGACGACTTCCAGCAGACGGTCGTCATGGTCACCCACGACGCCCACGCCGCGTCGTTCGCCGACAGGCTGCTCGTGCTGGCCGACGGCAGGATCGTGCACGACGGCGATGCTGCGAGCACCGAGCAGGTGCTTGACCTGATGAAGGCGATCGCCTGATGAACAAGCTGGTGCTCCGCGGTTTTGCCCAGCGCAAGGTGCGGGCGCTGCTGACGGGCGTGGCGATCGTCCTCGGCGTCGCTCTGATGGCGGGTACCTACATCCTCACCGACACGATCAACCACGCCTTCGCCGAAGTGTTCGGCGACGCTTACAAGAACAAGTCGGTCGTGGTCACCGCCAGGGAAACGCTCGGTCGTGGCAGCGGTTCGGGGCCGAACGCGATCAACGAAGCGACGCTGGCCCGCGTGCGGGCGGTGTCGGGCGTGGCCGCCGCGTCCGGCGACATCTCGACGAGGGCCACCCTGCTCACGGCGAGCGGCAAGCGGCTCACGAACACCGCCCCGTCGATCGTCGACGCTGAGCAGCCAGCGCGCTTCGAGGCTTTCACCGCGGCGAAGGGACACCTACCGCGCGGCGCCGATGAGGTGGCGATCGACCAGGCGACCGCCGGGCGCGATCATCTCAGGCTGGGCGCGCAGCTTGTGATCGCGGGGAGCGCTCCCGCGCGGCGCTACACGATCTCCGGAATCGCAAGGTTCGCGGGCAGCGAATCCTTCGGCGGCACGAGCATTGCGCTGCTGCTTCCCGCGCAGGCGCAGTATGTGGCGGGCGAACCGGGCGAATGGGACAGCATCAATGTCGCGGCGCGCCCGGGCGTCTCGCCGGCGGAGCTGGCGTCGCGCATCCGGGCGGACCTGCCGGCGACGCTTGTCGTGCGCACCGGCGCCCAGGAAGCCGCCAACCAGACCTCAGAACTCGAAGAACAGCTCAGCTTCCTGCGCACGTTCCTGTTGGTCTTCGCCTACGTCGCGCTCGTCGTCGGCGCGTTCATCATCTTCAACACCTTCTCGATCACCGTCGCCCAGCGGATGCGCGAGTTCGGTCTGCTGCGTACGCTCGGCGCATCGCGCATGCAGATCATGAGATCGGTGGTTGAGGAAGGACTGCTGCTCGGGGTGGCCGGATCGGTGGTCGGGCTGTTGGCGGGGATAGGGCTCGCGCCGGCGCTCGATGGACTGTTCAGGGCCTTCGGCGCCGACCTGCCGGACAACGGCACCGTCCTTGAGCCGCGCACCGTGATCGTCTCACTCGGGGTGGGCATCGTCATCACGATGCTCGCCGGCGTCTTCCCGGCAATGCGCGCCACGCGCGTGCCGCCGATTGCGGCGATGCGCGAGGGCGTTTCGATCCCGCCCCGCCCGGTGCCCTCCAGACGCAAGCTGATCGCGCGTTTCGCGATCACTTTGATCGCAGTCCTCGTCATCTCCAACGCCGTCGGTGGCAAGGTGATCCTGCCCGTGCTCCTGCTCGTATGGCTCGTGCGCGGCGCGATGCTCATCTCGCGGGTACGCCGCGCAGGTCAGCCGCGCCACTATCGCGTGATTCCCGCTCTCGGCCGTGCGCTCGGCCTGCTCGTGAGCTGGCGCGGCATCATCGGGCGCCTCGCACGGGAGAACTCGGTGCGCCAGCCGGGTCGCACGCTGGTCACCGCCCTCGCGCTGACCGTGGGGCTCGGCCTGGTCGCCTTCATCTCGGTTCTCGCCGCGGGCACGAAGGCGACGATCGATCAGGCGGTCACGCGCTCCTTCGCCGGCAGCCTGATCGTCCAGAACACCCGGACCGGCGAAGGGGGCATACCGGCGGCGCTCGCGCCCACGCTCAGATCGATTCACGGTGTGGGCACGGTCACCGCGATCGCCTTCACCGAGGGTAGGGTGAGCAATCTCTCCCAGCGGGGGGCGCCGGTGATCGACGAAAAGAGCCCGCTGACCGCGATCGAACCCGAATCGTTCGGAAAGATGTACAAAGTCGAATGGGACCACGGCTCGGCGGCCGTGCTCGCCTCGCTCGGCGACAGCGGCACCGTCCTCACGAAGAAATTCGCAAGCGCTCACGACATCGCGGTTGGCCAGCGCCTGCTGGTGCTATCCGTGTCCGGCCGCGATGTGGCGCTTACCGTGCGAGGCATCATCAAGGAGGAAGCGGTTGGTCTGATGTCCAACCTGACGATCTCGCGCTCACTCGCCAGATCGGCGTTTGGGCAGCGCGAAGACGGGGTGGACTTCATCTCCTACGCGCCGGGCGCGAACGGCACACAGGTGCGCAGCGATATCGACGCCCTGCTGCGTGGCAGCTTCCCCCAGGCGCAATCGCAGTCGGCAGCTCAGTACACCCGGGAACAGAGCAACAAGGTCAACACGTTCCTGCTGCTTGTCTATGTGCTGCTCGCGCTGTCCGTGCTCGTCTCCCTGTTCGGGATCGTGAACACGCTGGTCCTCTCCATCTACGAGCGCACGCACGAGCTCGGGATGATGCGCGCAATCGGAGCCTCGCGGGGCCAGATCCGTCAGCTGATCCGCTACGAGTCGCTGATCACGGCGATGATCGGGGGCATCCTCGGACTGTTGATCGGGGTACTTGGTGCGATTCTCGTCGCCACGCTTGCGCTGTCGGGCTCCGGCTACGTGATAGCCATTCCGGTGGGCACCCTGATCGTTCTCCTGGTCGCCGCCGCCGTGGCTGGCCTGCTCGCGGCGCAGCTTCCGGCGCGACGAGCCGCCCGGCTTGATGTGCTGGGCGCGCTGGCCGGTGTATAGGTCTGCCGGCAGCTTCATCGGCGGCGGGCCCGGGGCTCCTCGCTGAGGGTCAGGGGCCCATTCAATTGGTACCGGGACCACTAGCCGGTATCTTAACCCACCGAAAATCCCTGCAAATTGCCGACACCGTACGCCGAGCGCCTACCAGTAAAGGTCCTGCAAATCCTGACCCTCCCACGGGCTCTGGCCGTCTTCTGAAAATCGTGGTGTCCCCGGTTCGAGTCCGGGCCTCGCCATTTCAAAAGGGGCTGCAGTTGGCCACCTTTCTTGTGTGACGATCGTTATCCAGGCGCGCGTGATGTGGTACCGAAGACCCGCTTCAAGACCAGATCAGTCTTGTCGTGGTTCCCGAAAAGCGCCCGAGGAGCCCGAAAAATCGCCTGACCGATCTCGCTGCGACCGGGGATTCGCCGTGGATCCAGCTATCCCACGGTGAGCACCAGTGCAGGCAGATACCAACCTATCGTCGAGCGGTGCGCCGAGCAGCATCACCCCGGCTGTGCGGTGATACGTGCACGCCCGCAGGTAGGCCAGCCGAGCCGACGTCCGGTTGCCCGCTGCGCTCTCGCGCTCAGCCAGCCGCGCAACCGCGGTCGCCGTCACCGTCCAATGTTCAAACCAGCTGTCCGGATCCGGCTCGTTAATGCGGCGCGCCGTTGCCAGGCACTCCCCCAGGTCAGCGCCGCCGTATCCGGCCGCACCGACGGCCCGCACCAACTGGGCATCCAGAAGCTCATCCTTCAAGAGCAGGCGAGTCACCGCCTGACACTGTACGTGTCCCGGTCGCCGGTCAATTGGTACCGGGACGCCTCGCCGGTGCCTTAACCCGCCAGAAACCCCTGCAAACTGGTGACACGCTTCGCCGAGTGCCTACCAGAAGAAGTCCTGCAAATCGCGATCGTCCCATGGGCTCTGGCGATCTTCTGAAAATCGTGGTGTCCCCAGTTCGAGTCTGGGTCTCGCCATACGAGAAGGTGCTGCATTCGGTGACATTTCGCGTGGAGCGGGGGCCGGCGGAATGGGGCTGAATTGGTACTGGAGACGGTGGCCGGTACCAAAACCAGCCCCGGACGCGCGGTGGAGGCGCTCCCGGCGCCCCTATTCACGGCGATGATGGCCTGATTCAGGGGCCGTTCAGGTCGCTCGAATCGTGGTGTCCCGAGTTCGACCTGCGTTCCGCTGATGCGTAGCGGCCGGACCGCCGAACTGGGTGGCGAACAGCCGCCAGGGTCTATGAGGGGTTCGCTGCTGAAAGCAGCGGTCAAGAGGTCACGGACCTGTTGATCGCGTCGATGAGCACGCGGGAGGAGACGCTGGGTGCCCGTCGCGTCCATATCAGACGTTTGCCGGCGGGCGTGCGGCTTACTACCTGCCGGTCTGTGGTTTGCCCCTGACCTGGTGCGGTCTGCTCCCGCCGATGTCAATGGGACGGTCGACAACTTGAGATTTACCGCCGGGCGGGGATAGCGCCCGTCCGGAAAGGAGCGCCTGATGGCCACTCGTACGCACCGCCTCGCGGGAGTCTCGCGATGGTCTCGCAAGCGTTGGGTAAAGGCCGTGTGTTCGGCGGCACTCATCGGCGGCCTGCTGGTCATTGCCTTCGAGCCGATCGTCCTGTCCGGTGCCTCCGCCTCGACGACCGCGGTGAACCTCGGCCAGGCGTCCACATACGCCGTGTTGAGTGGCGCCTCCGTCGGCAATACCGTCAATGCCGTCGGTGCTCCATACACCACGCTGCGAGGGGACCTCGGTGTAAGCGCAAATACGCAGCCCACCGGCTTTCCCCCCGGTGTGGTCGTCGGCACGACTCGGGTTGGTGCCGCGGCCACCGCAGCTCATGCGTACCTCGTCGAAGCGTACAACGAAATCGCCGGCCGGACGGGAGGTGCCACACTTGCGGGCGATCTGGGAGGCCTGACTCTTGCGCCCGGTCTTTACTCCGCGGCTGGAGCCGTGTCGAATACCGGCACGGTGACCCTCGATGCTGCCGGCAACCCCAACGCCATGTTCATCTTCCAAGTCGGGGGGGCGCTCAACATGGCGGCGGGCGCCCAGGTGGTGCTCGCCCATGGTGCCCAGGCGTCGCATGTTTTTTGGCAGGTCAACGGCGCCGCGGCAATTGGTGCGAACGCCACGTTTACGGGAACGCTCATGGCGCTCAACGCAATTGCCGTGGGTGCCGGCTCCGAGGTCAACGGGCGCGCGCTGGCCCTCAATGGCGCGGTCTCGCTCAACTCCGATGAGTTCTACAGTGCACCACCCGTAGTCACCATCGCTGGTGGGGAAACCGCATACACAAACGACTCGACGCCGACGATCAGTGGCACAACCGACGTCGAAGCTCCGGGACTTGTAACCGTGACGATCGCGGGGCAGACGCTCACAGCGACGCCGTCCAACGGGGCATGGTCAGTGCCCGCGGCGATCCTCGCTGACGGTGCCTATGCGGTCGTGGCATCGGTCACCGACGGGGCAGGGAACGACGGGGCCACGACGCAACAGCTGACGATCGACACGGTGCCGCCCGTCATCGCCATCGATGGCGGACCGTCCGTGACGACGAACGACCTGACGCCGACGATCGCCGGTACCACCGACGCCGCTCCCGGCACGATCGTCGCCGTGGCTGTTGGCTCGCAGACGCTGACCGCGCTCGTGCAGTCGGCGGGTACGTGGAGCGTGATGCCCGCCGAGCTGACTGATGGCGTGGTTACCGTTGTCGCCTCTGTCACCGACGCCGCCGGCAACGAGACCAGCGCCGGCGAGACGCTGACGGTCGACACCCTCCCACCCGCGGTGACGATCACGGGTGGGCCGAACGCGCTGACGAACGACGCGACGCCGGATATCTCGGGGACCGCCGAAGTCAAACCTGGCACGGTCGTGACCGTCACGCTCGCTGACCAAACACTCACTGGGGTCGTACAGGCCGGCGGGGTCTGGTCCGTGACGCCATCCGCCCTCACCGACGGTCCACATCGTGTCGTGATGTCGGTCTCTGATGAGGCTGGGAACCCGGCTACGTGTACCCAGATGCTGACCGTCGACACGGTGCCACCCGTCGTCACGATCACCGGCGGCGCAAGTACGACAGCCGACGACCTCGACCCGACCATTACCGGAACCTCGGACGCGGCGGCTGGCACTGTAATCACGGTCTCAATCGGGGACCAAACGATGACGACGCTTCTGCAGGCCGACGGCACCTGGAACGTGACCCCGATCCCCCTCACCGATGGCGTTTGGGCAGTCATGGCATCGGCGGTGGGTCCGGCCGGCAACGTCGGGAGCGCCTCGCAGACCCTCACGATCGCGAACGTCGCCCCGCTGGGCGCCGGCGACAACATCTTGATGGGTGGCGGCGGCTCGACGGAAGCCGCCCCGCGCCTGATGGTTTGGCTTTCGTCTGCCAGCTACAGAGCGGGTCACGGCCAGCGCGTGCGGGTGCCGTTCGTCCTGAGCGGCCCAGCGAAGGCGACCCTCACCGTTCTGCGCGGAAGCACTGCTGTCGCCACGCTGAGCACAACGCGTCGCGTCGCCGGTCGCGGCTCAATTACCTGGAACGGGAGGATCACGCGGAGGCTCGCCTCCAGGGGCTCCTACAGAATCGTGCTTCGAGCCGTTGCAGCGGCGGGCGCATCAGCCGGCGACACGGCCGCATTGCGCATCACCTAGTGGCCCTTCAGTCGTCCGGCGCTCTTTCCTCGCCGGTACCTTAATCCACCCGAAACCCCTGCAAACTGGTGACACGCTTCGCCGAGTGCCTACCAGAAAGAAGTCCTGCAAATCGCGATCGTCCCATGGGCTCTGAAAATCGTGGTGTCCCCACTTCGCTGTCCGGTTACGCCAAGGTCCAGTCAACGCGCCCGCAGACCATCGGCTACTCGCTCTCAGACTCGCCGGTCGGACTCGCGGCCTGGATATACGCGATGTTCCAAGACACCTGCGGCA
>Ga0302319_10021531_pt1 | contig 11612 bp, 10 predicted proteins | sample Bog_T0_2_FD_203319 | JGI IMG/M metagenome (GOLD analysis project Ga0302319, IMG submission 203319) | Peat permafrost microbial communities from Stordalen Mire near Abisko, Sweden - Bog_T0_2 | ecosystem: Environmental > Terrestrial > Soil > Wetlands > Peat | place: Sweden: Abisko, Stordalen Mire...
TGGCGATCGACGCGTCTCCAACGTGGAACAGGACGAAGTTGCCCTCGCTCTTGTAGAACGGAATGCCGCGCTTCTCGAAGCCCGCATAAAGCAGATCTCTTGCCAGGATCGCCTGCCGTACGAAGTCGCGAACGAATGCAGGATCGCCCACACCAGCGCGGGCCGCGACCGCCGCGAGGATGTTCACGCTGTACGGCGATTGCGCTTTGTGCAGGAACTTCACATTGTCCTCTTGCGAGAACAGACAGCCGATGCGCAGCCCGGCGAGGCCGTACGCTTTGGAGAACGTCCGGCTGACGAACAGGTTCTGGTAGCGCTCGATCAGAGGCAGCGCTGTAACGCCGCAGAACTCGTAGTAGGCCTCGTCTATCAGCACCGCGGCTTGCGGCGCGTGCTTCAGAATTGTCTCGATCGTTTCAATCCCGATGCCGGTGCCGGTCGGGTTGTTGGGATTCGAGATGAGGATCGCACGCGTTGCGGGCGTGATAGTTGCCAGCAGCTCTTCCAGCGGGAAGGCCAGGCTGCCGGCACGATAAGGCAGGTCAATCACCTTCGCACCAGCCACCTCCGCATAGAACCGGTACATGGCATAGGAGGGCGTGAGTACGATGACTTCCTGGTCGTCGTCCACGAACGTGTTGACGAGCACCTGAATCGCTTCGTCGGTGCCGTTGGTCAGCAGGAATTGCGACTGGGGTATTGCGAAGAACTCGCTCAACACTTCGCGCGTCGCTTTGTATTCGGGATAGATGGTCAGGCGCTCCTGTGTGATGGCCCGTACCAGCGCGCGCACTACGGCGGGCGAACAGCCGACCGTATTCTCGTTGAAATCCAGACGCAGCTTTCCGGCTCGTCCCGCGCTCGGCGGCGAGTAAGGCGCCATCTTCACCACCGCGCCGCGCGGCTTCAGCTCTGCATCATCCACGACGTACCTCCACCGAGCGCGCGTGCGCTTCCAGGCCCTCGGCCCGGGCCAAAGTTGTGATGGCCGGCGACAAGCTGGCCAGCGCCTGAGGGCTCAGTTGCTGAACGGAAATCACCTTCACGTAGTCGGCCGCGCTCAGCCCTCCGCGCAGCCGGGCCGCGCCGGAAGTAGGCAGAACGTGGTTAGGGCCGGAGGCGTAGTCGCCGGCCGCTTCCGGGCTTGTCGGGCCCAGAAAGACGCTGCCCGCGTGACGCACGCCTGCGAGCAGCTTCGCATCATGCAGGCTCAGATGCTCAGGTGCGAAGCGGTTCGACAACTCCACGGCTTCAGCGTCCGAAGCGACCAGGATGATTGCGCTGTTCTTGTCGATGGCCTTGCGCGCGGTAGGCGCGGTCGGCAGCGTCGCGAGTTGAGTTTCGATCTCTGCCGCAACCGCCTCAGCTAGAGGCCTCGACGTCGTCAGCAGAATGGCAGAGGCATCGGTGTCGTGCTCGGCCTGCGCCAGCATGTCGGCGGCGAGCCAGCGCGGGTCTCCCACAGAAGCGATGATCAGGATCTCGGTCGGTCCGGCGACGAAATCGATGCCGACCTCGCCTGCCAGGAGCTTCTTCGCGGCGGCGACATAGATGTTGCCAGGGCCGACGATGCGGTCGGCGCGCGGGACGGTCCGCGTGCCATAGGCGAACGCGGCGATGGCTTGCGCGCCGCCCATCTCGAACACGCGATCCGCTTTGAGTATCGATGCCGTGCCGAAGATCTCGTCCACGGGCCGCGGCGTGGCTACCATGATGTTCGCGACGCCCGCGACTTTCGCGGGCACCACGGTCATGATGACCGTCGAGGGCAGAGGATAGCGTCCCGAAGGAATGTAGGCGGCAACGCTGTCGAGCGGCAGCACGATTTGCGAGAGCCGCAGCCCCGGTGCGGGCTGCGCTTTCTTCGCGAGCGGGAGTTGAAGCTTCGCATAGGCTCGTACGTTCTTCGCCGAGGTGTGTACGGCCTTGCGGAATTGCGGTGACAGGCGGGCCGCGGCCGCGTCGAGTTCCGCTTGCGGCACGGCGACGCTCTTGCGTTCCAGCCGGTCGAACCTGCGGGCATATTCCAGCAGCGCTTTGTCGCCGCGCTTGCGGACGTCTTCGAGGATGGGCCGGACAATCGCCTCGGCGTCGCTGAAGCGGGCCGCGCGCCGGCGCAGCAATCCGGCGGCGGCGGAACTTTCAAGGATGCGAATCATGACAATCCGGCCCTCACAATACGATCTTATTCAGCGGGTATTCGACGATACCCTGCGCGCCCGCCTCTTTAAGTCTGGGAATGATTGTACGCACGGTGGTCTCATCGAGAATCGTGTTTACGGCTAACCACTCGCCATCGCTGAGCGAAGAGATTGTCGGGTTCTTCAAAGCGGGCAACACGGCCAACACCTTTTCAAGATCGTTCTTGTGGACGTTCAACATCAGGCCCGCTTTGCCGAGCGCGTTGATCGCGCCTTCGAGCAGCATCGCCACGTCCTGGATCTTGCGCCGCTTCCACTCGTCTTCCCAGGACACCTTGTTGGCGATAAACTGCGTGTTCGATTCGAGCACCGTGTCGATGATGCGCAGCTTGTTGGCGCGCAGCGACGATCCGGTCTCGGTGACTTCTACGATGGCGTCGGCGAGCACCGGCGGCTTCACTTCGGTGGCGCCCCAGGAGAACTCTACTTTTGCCGTGACGCCGAACTTTGCAAGGTAACGCTTCGTTGCGCCGACCAGTTCCGTTGCGATGACCTTGCCTTGCAGGTCCTTCACGCTCTGAAACGTGGACGATTCGGGCACCGCGAGCACCCAGCGTACTTTGCCGAAGCTCTGCTTGGCGTAAATCAAGTCGGCGACCTTCACGACGTCGGAGTCGTTCTCCACCACCCAGTCCAGGCCCGTCAGGCCTGCGTCGAGAACGCCGTCTTCCACGTAGCGCGCCATCTCCTGAGCGCGGATCAGCATGCACTCGATCTCGATGTCGTCGATGGAAGGGAAGTAGCTGCGGCTCGAGACCTGAATGTGGAATCCGGCGCGGCGAAACAGATCGACGGTCGCGTTCTCGAGACTGCCCTTGGGTATGCCCAGCTTGAGCTTCATCGCTTGCCTCCGTACACTTTCTTAGGATCGTAGGTTTGCGCTTCGGTGACTTTCCACTCCGCGCCTTCGAGCGTTCGGAAGAAGCAGCTCTCATAGCCTTCGTGGCACACGCCCGGGCCTTTGGCTTCGACCTGCAGCAGGACGCAGTCCTTGTCGCAGTCGGTCTGAATCGACTTCACCACCAGCATGTGCCCGGAGCTCTCGCCCTTCATCCACAGCTTATTGCGCGAGCGCGAGTAGAAGACGGCGCAACCGGTCTCAACGGTCTTCGCGAACGACTCCTCGTTCATGAAGCCGACCATCAGCACGCGCCCGCTCTTGAAGTCCTGAATGATGGCGGGAATCAACCCGCCGGTTTTTGCGAAATCGAGGTCCATTTCAATTGATTCCTTATAAAAAACCGAGAGTACAAAAGAAAAACGGCCCGCTCCCCGATGTGGGGGCGGGCCGTTTCGCTGAAGTCCTTCAACACTCGCTCAGGACACAACGAGCCCGCCCATCCCATGATGGTGGTGATGATGGCGGGTGCTGTTCAGGACGAGCTGCATGAAGTCACAGGATAACACGGAAGATGGCTCTCTATCCAAGCGCCTGCGCGAAGTCCTCGATGATGTCGTCTATATCCTCGATGCCGGCGGACACGCGTAACAGAGACTCGGTCACTCCCATCTCCGCCTTCATCTTCGGCGGGACCTCGCGGTGCGATGCGATCCACGGGTAAAGCACCATGCTGTGCACGTCGCCGAGCGACGATGCGTTGACCACCAGTTTGAGGTTGTCGACCAGTTCGAACACCTGCTGTTTCTGCGCGCCGGCCAGCTCGAAGCTGACCATGGCGCCGTAAAGACCGTCGGTCATCAGCTTCCAGATGGTCGCCGCATCGGGGTGCGCCGGGTCGTCCAGGTAATGCACGCGGCTTACGCGCGGATGAGTGCGCAACCACGCCGCGAGACCCTGGGCGTTGCGGCATTGCCGCTCCATTCTCAGCGGAAACGTCTTGGCTCCGCGCATGGCCAGGTAGCTCTCGAATGGACCGAGCACCGGCCCGTAAACGCGCGAAAGGTAGCGGACCATCTCATGGTGCTCGGCGTCGCTAATCACGAGTCCACCGAGCACATCGCCATGACCCGAGAGGAACTTCGTCACGCTATGGACGACAATGTGCGCGCCCAGTTCGATGGGGCGCACGAGCAGGGGCGTGGCGAACGTGTTGTCGACGATCAGCGCCGCATTGACGGCACGACAACGGCCTGCGATGGCTTCGATGTCGGCCACCCGCAGCACGGGATTCGAGATCGTTTCGAGCAGCACCGCGCCGGGCTTTTCCTGGGCGATGGCCGCATCGAATGCAGCCAGATCGGTCAGGTCCACGTAGCGGACCTTTACATCGAAAGGCGCAAACACGCTGTCCAGCAGCTTGATCGTCGCTCCGTAAATGTCACGAGAGCAGATGACGCTGTGGGTGCGGTCCATCAACGCGGCGTGCAAGGCAATCAGCAACGCCGACATGCCCGACGCCGTCGCCAGGCATCCGTGGCCGCCTTCGAACGCGGTCATCTGTTCTTCAAGCGCGGCGTTCGTGGGGTTGAGGTAGCGCTGATAAGTGTAGCCCTGTTCCTCCGCGCCGAAGATGCGGTCCTGCTCGGCCAGTGATGTCGTGATGAAGCTGGCAGCGGTGTAGATGGGCGTTGTCACGCCGATCTGGGCCGGAGCTTGCTTCCTGTCCCCAGCGTGTACGGCTTTCGTGTGGATGTTCAATTGGTGCGTTCCTGATGGATCGAGTGATTGCTATTTGCGCTTCCAGCGGGTGCCTTCCCGCGAGTCTTCGAGCACAATGCCGAGGTCCAGCAATTCTTTGCGAATCGAATCGGCCAGCGCGAAGTCTTTCGCCTTCTTCGCGCGGTTTCGCCCGGCGACCTTGTCTTCGATTTCCGCATCGGAGAGACCGCCCTCGGCGGCAGTCGGTGCGAGCACTTGAAAAATCTCGTCGAAGCTGGTCAGCAGTTCGACGGCGGAGTGACGGTTGGACTCGTGGAACTCGCCCGCGTCCATAGCCGTGTTGCCGTCGCGGACAAATTCGAACACCGCCGCGAGCGCATCCGCTGTATTGAGGTCGTCGTCGAGTCCGGAGTCGAAGTCCGCGATGGCTCGTCCGGCGCGTTCGTTCATCGCGGGGTTGTCGCCCGCGGGAAACTTTTCGTTGAGCACGCGCCATTGAAAACTGCGCAATCGCTCGATCGCGCTTCTGGCGGCGTCCAGGCCGTCGAAGGTGAAATTCAATTGCTTCCGATACGGAGTGGCGGTCAGCAGGAAGCGGATCGCCTCGGGGGCGTATCCGCGGTCGAGGATGTCGCGCAGGGTATAGAAATTACCGAGCGACTTCGACATCTTCTTGCCTTCCACCATCAGGTGTTCGGCGTGCATCCAGTAGCGCACGAACGGTTTGCCCGTGAGCGACTCCGACTGGGCAATTTCGTTCTCGTGATGCGGGAAGACCAGATCGACGCCGCCGGTGTGGATGTCGAGCGTCGGTCCCAGGTACTCCATCGCCATCACCGAACACTCGATGTGCCAGCCCGGACGTCCCGCGCCCATGGGCGCATCCCAGGCGGGTTCGCCCGGCTTCTGGCCTTTCCAAAGGACGAAGTCGCGCGCGTCGTCCTTCTCGTACTCGTCCACGTCCACCCGCGCGCCGGCGACGTTGCCGCCGAGGTTCGTGTGGCTCAGTTTGCCGTACCCCGGGAAGCTGGCGATGCGGAAATACGTCGAGCCGTCGCTCTCGTAAGTGTGCCCCGTGGCACTGAGTTTCTCGACCGCTTCGACCATCTCGTGGATGTGCTCGGTGGCAAAGACGATCCGCTCCGCCTTCTCCAGCCGCAGCATGGCAGAGTCCTGAAAAAACGCCTCGGTGTAGGTCTTCGTGTAGTCCTGAATGGAGAGGCCGCGCTCCATCGCGTTGCGGATGATTTTGTCCTCGACGTCGGTGATGTTCATCACATGGTCGAGCAGGAAACCGCGCGCGCGCAGCGTGCGGCGAAGGATATCTTGAAAGGCAAAAGTCCGGAAGTTGCCGATGTGGACGTAGGAATAGACGGTCGGTCCGCAGGTGTACATCCGGACCGTCTTGCCATCCGCCGGGGCAAATTCTTCGAGACGCTGCGTGAGCGTGTTGTAGAAGCGCAAAGCCATGAGACGCTAAACTAAGCAGTTTACATCTTGCGATCCCTGAAATTCGAATTACAAGCCGTTTGCCCCGTCACCGGAGCACGCGCCGGGCTATTGAAAACCGCGCACGGCGACATCCCGACCCCGGTTTTCATGCCCGTCGGTACGCAGGCCACGGTGAAAGCCGTGTCCCAGCGCGATCTGATGGAGGAACTTGACGCCAAGATCATTCTCGGCAATACCTACCACCTCTTCCTGCGTCCGGGCCACGAGTTGATCGAGCGTTTCGGCGGGCTCCACGGCTTCATGCAGTGGCCGCGGGCGATTCTCACCGACTCGGGCGGCTTCCAGGTCTGGTCGCTCAGCAAGTTGCGCAAGGTGAAGGAAGAAGGCGTCGTCTTCCAGTCCCACTTGAACGGCGATCGCCATCTCTTCACCCCTGAATCGGTGGTGGATGTGCAACTCGCTTTCAATAGCGATATTTTAATGATGCTCGACGAGTGCACCGATTATCCGGCCACCCGGGACGAGGCGCGCAAGTCCATGGAGATGACCGTGCGCTGGGCGCGCCGGGGCTATGCGCACTACGCCGAACGCATGAAATCCCGCGATTCCAGGAATGCTTTGTTCCCGATCGTGCAGGGCTCGACTTTCGCGGATCTGCGCCAGGAGTGCGCGCGCGAACTCATCGATCTGGACGCCGACGGCTACGCCATCGGAGGCTTGAGCGTGGGCGAGCCGCGCGAGCTCAGCATGGAGATGACGGAGACCACCGCGCCCCTGCTGCCGGCGGATCGGCCGCGCTACGTCATGGGCGTCGGCACTCCCGCGGAACTTCCGGAATACGTCGCGCGCGGGGTGGACATGATGGACTGCGTCATGCCTTCGCGAAACGCCCGCAACGGCTGTCTGTTTACCTCCCAGGGCAAGGTCCTGATCAAGCAGGCCCGCTACCGGGAAGACCCCCTGCCATTGGACGCAAAGTGCGGTTGCTACACTTGCCGTACGTTCTCGCGGGCCTATCTCCGGCACCTGTTTATCAGCGGCGAGATCCTCTTCAGCACACTGGCAACCATCCATAACCTGTGGCATTACCTTGACATCATGAGGCGGATGCGACAGGCTATTCTACTTGGGACTTTCCCCGAGTTCCTAAAGGCGGCGCGCGCTTTACCAGCCGAGGTGTGAGTCCTCGGAGGGCCTTCCAAATCCCCTTGAATGAGGCCGATTGGGAGGAAGATGCGTGCTCTGCCGGGACGGTTCGGGGAGAATAGAAAAGGCCATGAGCTTCATCCTTCTTCAATCCGCACCGTCGAACCCGCTGCTGCAGTTCGGCCCCATTGTGTTGATCTTCGTGATCTTCTACTTCCTGCTCTTTATGCCGATGCAGCGGCAGAAGAAACAGCAGCAGAAAATGTTGTCGGAATTGAAGTCGGGCGATGTCGTGCTAACCAATGGCGGCATCATGGGAACGATTGTGGCGATCAACGACGACGACTCGATCATCGTTCGCGTCAAGCCGGACGGAGTGAAGCTGCAGATGGCTCGTGGAGCGGTGGCCAGCCTGGTGAAGCCCGAAACCAAGTCCTGAGGCGGCCCCCAGAGGCAGCGCCCAGGCTTCCCGAAACGCCAGACGATAGAACACGGACCAAGGAAACAGGAATAGAGACTCGCGATGTCCAAAGTGCCCAAATGGAAAGCGATCGTAATTATTGCGACGATACTGATCTGCCTGTACGGCATCATCGGTCTGCCCAAATCGAAACAGGAATTGGCTGCGAACTGGAACCACAATATCCGCCTTGGCCTCGACTTGAGGGGCGGCTCGCTGCTGGTGCTCCAGATTCAGTTGCAGGACGCGTTTAAGGCCGACGCCATCGCCTCCATCGAGCGGATGAAGGAGTTGATGTCGAAGAATTCGATCCCCGGCGAGCCGATGCTGGGCTACGAGCCCAAATCGCTGCAGGATGCCGATAAGGTCGAAATCCTCATCAAGGGTGTCCCGGCCGACAACGCCAAGACTTTCCGGGGCATCGTCTCCGACGAATTCGGCGCGTGGGTCATGGCGCCGGTAGGACCCTCCGATTACCGCATGACGATGAAGCCCACCGAGGCTGGCAACCTGAAGAAGGAAACCCTGACCCGGTCGATCAGCACCATCGAAAACCGAATCAACAGCCTGGGCCTGTCCGAAGCCACGGTCCAGGAGCGGCAAGGCTCCGGCGCCGACGCCGAAATCCTTGTTTCCCTGCCTGGTACCGACGATCCCGACCGCATCAAGTCGATCTTGAAGACGGCGGCCTTGCTCGAACTGTATGAAGTGAAGAGCGGCCCGTTCAAGAGCGAAGTGGAAGCGCTGGCGTCGTTTAACGGCGTCAGGCCGTTGGGCACCAAGCTGATGCCGTCCATGAAGCGCGCCGATGCGCAGGATGCCGGCTGGTATGTCGTGACCAGTGCTCCGGTCATCACCGGCCGCGACCTTCGCGATGCCCGCGCGTCGCAGGACGAGATGGGCAAGGCGGAGACGAATTTCGTCATCTCCCAGGACGCCAAGGGGCGTTTCGGACGATTTACGGAAGCCAATATCGGCAACCGGCTGGCCATCGCTCTCGACGGTCAGATCAAAATGGCTCCCCGGATCAATGCGCGCATCGAAGATAACGGCGTGATTGAGGGTGTCGGAACTCAGCAGGATGCTCAGGACCTGGCCATCATGTTGCGCTCCGGATCGCTTCCGGCGGGCGTTAAGTATCTCCAGGAGTCGACGGTTGGACCGTCCCTGGGCGCCGATTCGATCCGCTCCGGTCTCCTTTCGGGTTTAGTGGGCCTGGTCGTGGTGATCTTCATCATGCTGATCTATTACGCGCGTAGCGGGATTAACGCCACAGTGGCCCTGCTTTTGAACGCGATAATTCTGATTGGCGTGCTGGCCTACGTGGGGGCCGTATTGACGCTGCCCGGCATCGCGGGCATCATTCTCCTGATCGGTATGGCGGTGGACTCGAACGTGCTGATATTCGAGCGAATCCGCGAGGAGATACGCGCCGGCAAAGTTCTGTTCGCGGCCATAGACGCGGGTTTCAGCAAGGCGTTTCTAACCATCATCGACACCCACGTCACTACGGTCGTCAGTTGCGCCTTCCTGTTCATGTTCGGTACGCCCGCGGTTCGAGGCTTCGCAGTGACGTTGGTGATCGGTCTGGTCGCCAATGTTTTCACCTCGGTATTCGTCTCCCGCTATCTGTTCGACCTCGAATATAGCGGAGCGAATCCTTCGTTGAGCATTGGAATAGAAGTGTGATAGTGTACGGGGAACCGCTCGGCGGGGCCCTGGAGTGATACGGAACCGGGGAAAGCGGCCACTCGTGCCGCAGCCTGGCAAGGTTTACAGTCCATGGAGCTGTTTCGAAAAACAAACATCGATTTTCTCGGCAAGAAGTGGATCTTCATCGGCCTCTCGCTGGTCTTGACCGCGGCCGGATTCGTGAGTTGGATCGCCAAAGGCGGCCTGAAATACGGTATCGACTTCACGGGCGGCGCGAACATCACGGTCAAATTTGCCGGCCCTCCGCCAGTGGATAAGATCCGCTCTGTCATTTCCGCTAAAATACCCGGCGAGATTTCAGTTCAGGAAATCTCCGGACAAAACGAAGTCGTTATCGGAACCGGACTTAAAACCGACGAAGAGTTGCAGAACGCGCGCCGCATTATGGGCGAGACGCTGAACGCCAATTTCGCCGATCAGTCCGGTAAGCTGGACTTCAACAACACCAGCGCTCAGACCCTGTCTGAGCGGCTGCGGGATCCATTCGCCGCCGCCGGCATCTCGATGTCCGATCAGGAGATCGGCGACCTGGCGAAGGCCCTGACCGAGTATCGCGACAAGGAGCGTTCCGGGCTGCTGACCAACCTGAACGAATTGTCTGGCGCGCCTGGCGTGACCCCGGCGATTCTGACGGTCGTCAAGAACGAATGTTCGCTGGCCAGGTTCGCGATCCGCGGCGCCGAGGTGGTCGGACCCAAGATCGGCGGGGAGTTGCGCACAAAGGCCATCCTCGCAACGCTCTACGCTCTGGGCGGTATGCTGGTCTACATTGCGTTCCGCTTCGAGTGGATATATGGGCTGGCCGCCGTCGTGGCGACTTTCCATGATGTCCTGATTACACTGGGCCTGTTCTCTTTGTTCGGCAAAGAGATTTCTTTGAATGTCGTGGCTGCGCTTTTGACGCTGGTCGGCTATTCGATGAACGACACCATCGTTGTCTTTGACCGCATTCGGGAAACCGTAAAGCAGGGCCGCCGCGGCGAGTTTGAAGCAGTCGTGAATGAGAGCGTAAACCGGACCCTGAGCCGAACCGTTCTGACCTCGGGTCTGACGTTCATCTCGGCCATCGCCCTGTTGATTTTCGGCGGGCAGGTTCTGCACGGTTTCTCGTTCGCGCTGGTTTGCGGCATCGTTGTAGGCACGTACTCTTCGATTTTCGTTGCCAGCCCAATTCTCATCTTCTGGCGGAATTTCGCCGAGAAGCGTCGGAAGAAGGCTGGACCGGCAGCCGCCTGATGGGGCGCCGGTTTTGGTGTTGGTGCAGTTTGTAGTAGACTTCTGCTTGCGGAAGTTTGATGGTGCCCGAGATCGGTCGCCGCATTGAAGGCTGGGTTGCTTCTTTTTAATCGGAGCAAAGGGCCTGATTGCTTCGCAGACGGGCAGAAAGCCCTGGTTCGCGGGAACCTAGGCGAGGATGCGGTGTCCAATGTGTTTGAGAGCGGTCTCCGGGGTGACGGAGACCGGACACAAGGGGAAGAGAAAACAATGTTCGAACAGACTTTTGTGGAAGGAAGAGCAAAGACCAACAAGGGCTGGACCGTAATGGTGTCCATGGGCATCCAGGTTGGTTTGATCGTAGCGCTCATCATCATCCCGCTGCTGAATCCGGAATTGCTCCCGAAGACTGCGCTCCAGTCCATGCTGACGGCGCCGCCTCCGCCTCCTCCTCCTCCGCCGCCACCCCCGCCTCCCAGTGCGGTGGTTCACGTGGCGAAGGTGATTCCGCGGCAGTTTGACGGCTCCAAGTTGATGGCGCCGAAACAGATTCCGAAAGAAATTGCCATGATCAAGGAAGATGAGCTTCCGCCTTCTTCCAACATTGGAGTGGTCGGTGGTGTTCCCGGTGGCGTTCCCGGCGGCAGCGCTGGAGGCGTAATTGGCGGTCTTCTTTCGGCAGCCGGCAATGCGGCTCCTCCTCCTCCTCCTCCGAAGGTGGAAGTGAAGGCGGCTCCAAAGCGCATCACGGTTGGCGGTAATGTTCAGCAGGCAATGCTGGTCTCCCAGCCCAGGCCGGTTTATCCGCCCTTGGCCAAGCAGGCCCGTATTCAAGGTGTAGTTCGGTTCACGGCCATTATCGGGC
>Ga0302319_10021532_pt1 | contig 11612 bp, 9 predicted proteins | sample Bog_T0_2_FD_203319 | JGI IMG/M metagenome (GOLD analysis project Ga0302319, IMG submission 203319) | Peat permafrost microbial communities from Stordalen Mire near Abisko, Sweden - Bog_T0_2 | ecosystem: Environmental > Terrestrial > Soil > Wetlands > Peat | place: Sweden: Abisko, Stordalen Mire...
CCGATCAGGAAGCCGGTGTCGTAGTACAGCGTCGTGATCGGCACGATCAGGATTCCCGACGCCGCTCCGATCACCGAGGCCAGCAGGAAGGCGATCCGCCTGGGCGCGCAGCGCCTTGCCGTAGAGGGTGAAGCCGAAGAACAGCCACAGCCCGACGATGAAGGCGATCGTGATGGCGTAGACGCAGAGGCTCTGGCCGGTGAAGCGCAGCGGGCCCACGGTGAACGCCGCGTCCGAAATCGTCGGGCCGCGCTGGCCTTCGGCGCCGAAGAACACCAGCCCGAATCCCTGCAGCGCCAGATGGCAGCCGACCGAGGCGATCAGGAGCACCAGCACCGAGGTATGCGCCAGCGGCTGAAACGCGATGCGATAGAGAAACAGTCCGATCGCCGCGACGATCAAGAGCGACAGCGCGATGCTGACGCCGACCGGGGGATGGTGGCCGGCGAGCCAGGCGGTCAGCGCCAGGATCGCCGCGGGCAGCAGGACATTGAGCGCGAACGCCCGCGCCACCAGCCTGACATGCAGCGCGCGACGGCCGGCGAACAAATCGAGGCCGAACGCCACGATCCCCAACGCCAGCGCCAGCCGCGCGGTGCCGGGCATCTGGCCCGACGACAGCGAGGCATAGGTCAGCGCGCCATAGGTGACGAATTCGCCCTGCGGGATCAGGATCACGCGAGTGACCGCGAATACCAGTACCAGCGCCAGCCCGAGCAACGCGTAGATCGCGCCGTTGGTAATGCCGTCCTGCAGCAGGAACAGCATGATCGTCGTGTTCAAGACCGGACGCTCCCCCTCGCACATCGGACCGGCCGCGCGCGCTTTGGCAAGCGGCCGGCCGTTGCGATAACGGCAGTTGAAAAAGTCTGCCAATATTTGATATAATGCATAACAATTATCAAATATAATCTCAAGGCCCGGCCGTCCGGTCCGGGCCGTTTTCAGCCTAACGGGATTGCGAGCATCGAGCGATGACTGTTTCCAAACCCGCCATGGCCGATGCCGCCAAGGCCTCCCGCCTGGCCCGCAAGGCGCTCGCCGAGGCGACGGCGGAAACCACCGCACTGCAACTGGGCGAATTGTCCGAATTGCTGGGCTATTCGCTCAAGCGGGCGCAGCTGCGGGTATTCGAGGATTTTCTGCGCTGCGTGGCGCCGCTGCAACTGACGCCGGCGCAGTTCTCGGTGCTGCTGCTGCTCGACAAGAACCCCGGCCGCAACCAGACCGAAATCGCCAATACGCTCGGCATTCTCAGGCCGAATTTCGTGGCGATGCTGGACGGGCTGGAGAGCCGCGACCTCTGTTCGCGGATCCGGTCGACCAACGACCGCCGCTCCCACATCCTGGTGCTGACCGACAAGGGCCGGGCGGTGCTGGCGCGCGCCAAGAAGCTGGTCGCCGCCAAGCACGAAGCCCGCCTCAACGAACTGCTCGGCCCCGCCAACCGCGCCGCGCTGCTGGAGATGCTGGCGAAGATCGCAGGCGAGTTCTGAACTTCAATTGCTCTCGGACGGATAACGATAAAAAATCGGGAGGTCGGGTTGAAACAGGGAAACTGGATGGCCGGTCTGGCGATCGGCGCGGCTGCCATGGCTTGCGGCCCGGTATCGGCGCAGACCTTGCGCGAGAAATGCGAGGCGTTGGCGAGCGCGGCGGCCGCGCCGGACATCTCCCAGGCGACATTCGTCGCCGCCGGGCAACTGAATTTCGCCGGGCCGCCACCCGTCAGCATCAGCGCTCCGGCGCATTGCCTGATACAGGGCGCGCTGGCGCAGCATGTCGGCATCGATGGAAAGAACTACGCGATCGGCTATGAGCTGCGGCTGCCGGAAAACTGGAACGGCAAGTTCGTCTTTCAGGGCGGCGGCGGTTCCGACGGGGTGCTCCGTCCCGCGATCGGCGTGCAGGCGACCGGCGATACATCCGCGCTGGCGAAGGGTTATGCGATCGCCTCCACTGATGCCGGCCATCGCGACGAGCCCGGCCCGATCGGCCCCTATCTGTTCGGCCTCGACCCGCAGGCGCGGGCCGACAAGGGCTACAACCACATTCCGGTGGTGACGGCCAAAGCCGAGGAATTGATCCGCCAGGTGTACGGCAAGCCGCAATCGCGGGCCTATTTCGTCGGCTGCTCGAACGGCGGACGGCAGGGCATGGCCGCGACGCAACGTTATCCGTCGTTGTTCGACGGTGTGGTCGCGGGAGCGCCGGCCTATCGGGTGCCGCGGGCGGCGATCGAGGCCATGGCGGAAGTGCAGACGCTGGCGTCCATCGCGCCCAAGGGAGCGGACGGCAGGCCCGACCTCGGGGCGGCGCTGAGCATGGACGACTTGAAACTGGTGTCGGCTGAAATCACCAAGGCCTGCGATGCGGCCGATGGTCTCGCCGACGGCATGGTCAACGACGTCAAGGCCTGCAAGTTCGATCCGCTGGCGCTGGCTTGCGCGGCCGGTCAGACCGGCGCCTGCCTTGCGCCGGAGAAGGCAAATGCGATCGATCGCATCTTCAAGGGCGCGCGGCTTTCGGGCGGCGGGTTGCTGTATTCCGAATGGCCCTACGACCCCGGCATCGCAAGTCCCGGCTGGACCGCCTGGAAGATCGGATCACCGGCCAAGGTGCCACCGGACGCGCGCAACGTGACGCTGGTTCCCGGCTCCGTCGCCTACTACTTCTCCACGCCGCCCGAAAAGGTCACCGATCTCTACCAGTATACGCTGTCTTTCGATCTCGATCGCGGCGTCAGGGCGGTCGAAGCGGTCGTGCCGCCGTTCACGGAATCCGGCGGATCGGCCGAAGCGGCCGACTCCACCGATGTCGACGCCTTCAGGCAGCACGGCGGCAAGATGATCTTCTACCACGGCATGGCCGATCCGATCTTCTCGGCCAACGACACCATGGCTTATGTCGAAGCGCTGGCGAAGCGGTATGGCGCTTCGGACGATTTCACGCGGCTGTATCTGGTCCCCGGCATGAATCACTGCGCCGGCGGTCCGGCGACCGACCAGTTCGACGCGCTCACTGCGCTCGACGATTGGGTGGACAAGGGCCGGCCACCGCAACGGCTGATCGCGAAAGCCCGCGATATTCCGGGCGTGCCGTGGCCGGGCCGGACACGGCCGCTCTGTCCCTATCCGGGCTATGCGCGCTATTCCGGCGCGGGGAGCATCGAGGACGCGGCGAGCTTCAATTGCAAATAGAGGCGGCGGCGAAGGCCGCCGTCATCGATTGCTATCGAACGCCGTTCACCAGGATCACCCTGATATCGTTGACGTTGGTCAGCGTCGGCCCGGTCAGCAGCAAATCGCCGGTCGCGGCGAAGAACGCCGTGGCGTCGTTGTTGTCGAGATAGGTTTTGGGATCGAGCCCGAGCGATTTCATCTTCGCAAACGTGGCGGCGTCGATGATCGCGCCCGCCGGGTCGGTCGCGTTGCCGGCGCCACCGTCGGCGCCGTCGGTATCGGCCGCCAGCGCCGAAATGTCCGTGACATCCTTGAGCAGATCGGCCAGCGCCAGCGCATATTCCTGGTTGGGGCCGCCGCGACCCTGGCCGCGCACGGTGACGGTGAGCTCGCCGCCCGACAGGATCGCCACGCGCCGGCCCTGCTGGAGCGCCTGCAGCGCGCGCTGCGCGTGTTCGGCGGCAACCGCGCGCGCCTCGCCCTCGAGGTCGGCGCCGAGATCGACGATGTCATAGCCGGCGTCGCTCGCGATTGATATCGCGGCGTCGAGCGACGCCTTCGGCCGCGCGATCAGCTCGAACCGCGCGCGGGCAAACGCCGCGTCGCCGGGTTTGCAGCTTTCGTTCGCGGGATCGTCCAGCGCGCGGGCGACGGCGTCGTCGACCTTGAGCCCGTATTTCGCGACAAGGGCGCGCGCGTCCGCAAGCGTGGTCGGATCCGGCACCGTCGGCCCCGAGGCGATCGCGGAGGGGTCGTCGTGCGGAACGTCGGAAATTGCCAGCGTCACGATTTCGGCGTGCCGGCCGGCGCGCGCCAGCCGGCCGCCCTTGATCCGCGACAGATGCTTGCGGACAGTGTTGACCTCGCCGATCGGCGCGCCCGAACGCAACAGCGCCCGGGTCAGCTGCTGCTTCTGGGCAAAGGAAACGCCGTCGACCGGCGCGATCCAGTTGGCGGAGCCGCCGCCGGACAACAGCACCAGCAGCAGATCGTCGGCGCCGGCGCCTTCGGCCAAGAGCAGACTTTCCGCCGCACCCCTCAATCCGGCCTCGTCGGGCACGGGATGGCCGGCTTCGACTACCTTGATCCGCCGTGTCGGCACGCCATGGCCATGGCGGGTTGTCGCAATGCCCGACAGCCGAGCCGGATCGAGGCCGAGGTCGTCGAGGTAATGCTTCTCCGCTGACGCTGCCATCGCGGCCGCGCCCTTGCCGGCGGCAAGGCAGATCACCCGGCCTTTCGGCGCCGGCGGCAGATGCGCCGCCAGCACCACGTCGGGATGCGCGGCGGCGACGGCGGCGTCGAAAATGGCGCGCAGCAGGGAGCGTCGGTCGGTCATGGCTTCAGGGGATTCGAGGGCATGGGACGCTGTTTATCCATCCGATTGCGGCAAAAGAAAACCCCCGCGGCCTGCCGCGGGGGTGCATCGATGCCGGGTCGATCTCCGCGAAGCGGAGGCCTCAGCCTCCGACCTGGCCGCTGATGACGTCGCCGAACAGGTTCCAGCGCTCGCCCTTGAAGCGCATCAGCTGAAGGTGGTTGATCGGGGCGAAATCGGTGGCGCTGGTGCTGATCTTGATGCCGGGCAGCATGACCTCGGTGCGGAAGTCCTTCAGGCTCGCCGCCTGCTTCATGACGTTCTCGCGGGTGAGGTTGTCGCCGCACTGCTTCAGCACCTGGACCAGGGTCTGTGCGACGCCGTAGCCGACCACGGTGCCCTGGTCGAGCTTGTTACCTTCCGGAAAATCCTTCGCCATGAATTCGTAGAACGCCTTCATGCCGGGGTCGTTGTCCCATTGCGGATCGGAGGCATCCTTCAGATAGGCGGCGGAAATGATGCCCTGGGCATTCTCGAAGCCCGCCGGCTTCATCACGCTGGCGACCGATGCGGAGACGTTGTTGAGGATGTGCAGCGGCTTCCAGTCGATCTCGGCGACCTTCTTGATCGCCTGGGCGGCGAATTTCGGGGTCGCGATATCGACGAAGACGTCGGCGCCGCTCGATTTCAGCTTGACGATGTGGTTGTCGACGGTGGGCTCGGTGGTCTCGAAGCTTTCCTCGGCGATGATCATCGAGGCGGCCTTTTCGCCCAGCCCGTCCTTGAGGCCCTTGAGGTAGTCCTTGCCGTAATCGTCGTTCTGGTAGAGCACGGCGATCTTGGCGCCGGGCTTCTCCTTCAGGAGGTATTTCGCGTAGATATGCCCCTCGCTCTGGTAGCTGGGCTGCCAGCCCATGGTCCAGGGGAATTCCTTGGGGTCGTTCCACTTGGTGGCGCCGGTGGCGACGAACAGCTGCGGCACCTTCTTCGCATTCATGTATTTGTGGATCGCCGAATTCGACGGCGTTCCCAGCGAATTGAAGATGATCAGCGCCTCGTCGCTCTCCACCAGCTTGCGGGCCTGCTCGACCGCCTTCGGCGGGCTGTAGGCGTCGTCGTAGCTGATGAAATTGATCTTGCGGCCGTTGATGCCGCCCTCGGCGTTGATCTTCTTGAAGTAGGCCTCCTCGGTCTTGCCGATCACGCCATAGGCGGAGGCCGGACCCGAGTAGGGCATGATATTGCCGATCTTGATTTCGGTGTCGGTGGCGCCGGTATCGTATTTCTTTTGCGCCGATGCGCCGCTGATCGACGCCGCGAGGATAAGCAGCGTCGCCGAGGCGATCGCTGCTCTACTGAAGGCGACAGGCATTCCGGATCTCCCTTGGATGTTTATGCGTGCGTCCATTTTTTTGGCTGGGGCTTCTTGCGGCGCAGGCGCAAGTCAATACCATTTGGCGGTCGCCATCAAGAAAAAGCCCCTGCGACGATGTCGCAGAGGCTGCTTCTTTAGTAGCCGGCCGGCCCAGCCGGTGGCCGGTTCGCCACAGCTCAGCCGCCGACGTCGCCGCTGATGATGTCGCCGAACAGGTCCCACTTCTTGCCGTTGAATTTCTCCAGCTGAAGCTGCGAGATCGGCGCGAAGTCGGTGGCGCTGGTATTGACCTTGATGCCCGGCAGCAGGCCGCCGAGTTCGAGATCCCGGATGCTGGCCGCCTGCTTCATGACGTTCTCCCGCGTCAGGTTGTCGCCGCAGCCCTTCAGCACGTGCACGAGCCCCTGCGCGACGGTGTAGCCGTACATGACGGAGGCATCGGTGCGATTGCCTTCGGGGAAGTATTTGGTGAGGAACGCGTCGAAGGCCTTCATGCCGGCGTCGTTCTTCCACTGCGGATCGGAGGTATCCTTGAGATAGGCCGATGAGACGATGCCTTGGCTGGCGTCGAAGCCCGCCGGCTCGATCACGCTGCCGATTGAGGCCGAAACGTTGTTGAGGAAGTGCAGCGGCTTCCACTGGATTTCGGCATTCTTCTTGATCGCCTGGGCGGCGAATTTCGGCGTGGTGACGTTGAAGAACACGTCGGCGCCGGTCGATTTCAGCTTGACGAGGTGGGAGTCGATGGTCGGCTCGGTGGTCTCGTAGCTTTCCTCGGCGACGATCATCGTGGCGGCCCTGGCGCCCAGCCCGTCCTTCAGGCCCTTGAGGTAGTCCTTGCCGTAATCGTCGTTCTGATAGAGCACGGCGATCCTGGCGTTGGGCACGTTCTTGAGAATGTACTTGGCGTAGATCCGGGACTCGCTCTGGTAGTTGGGCTGCCAGCCCATGGTCCAGGGAAATTCCCGGGGGGCGTTCCATTTTGTGGCGCCGGTGGCGACGAACAGCTGCGGCACCTTCTTCATGTTCATGTATTTCTGGATCGCCGAGTTCGGCGGCGTGCCCAGCGGGTTGAATAGGAACAGGACCTCGTCGCTCTCCACCAGCTTGCGGGCCTGCTCGACCGTCTTCGGCGGGCTGTAGGCGTCGTCATAGCTGATGAAATTGATCTTGCGGCCGTTGATGCCGCCTTCCGCATTGATCTTGTTGAAGTAGGCCTGTTCGGTCTTGCCGATCACGCCGTAAGCGGAGGCCGGACCGCTATAGGGCATGATATTGCCGATCTTGATCTCGGTGTCGGTGGCGCCGGTATCGTATTGCTTTTGTGCCGACGCTGAACTGCTGGCAAACGCGGCGATCGCGAGGGCAGCCGAAAAGGCCCCCAATCGCATATGGATAGCAGGCATTTTGATCTCCCTGATCTGGTCGGATGTGTCGATTTTTTTGATTGCGGAGCGCTTTGCGGCTCCTGGGCGGATTGAATACCCCTGTCGGTCACCCGGCAAGAAAAAGCCCCCCGCGACGGATGTCGCGGAGGGCGTCAATTAGTCGAACGGGCTGGATTCACGCAGCCGTGAACCCGAGGCCTTGCGATTCAGTGTGTTCGTTCGCGCAAGACGATGCGTCCTTCGATCAGACGCGCTTTAGTTGTTGAGTTCGCCGCTGATGGTGTCGCCGAACAGGTCCCACTTCTCGCCCTTGAACCGCATCATCTGAAGCTGCTCGATTGGAGCGAAATCGGTGTCGCTGGTGTTGATCTTGACGCCCGGCAGCAAGGTGTCCGGCGTGAAGTCCTTCAGGCTCGCGGCCTGCTTCATGACGTTGGCGCGGGTCAGGTCGTCGCCGCACATCTGAAGCACCTTGACCAGGGTCTGCGCCGCGCCGTAGCCGTACACCACCGAGCCGTCGAGCTTGTTGCCTTCTGGATAGTACTTCTCGAGGAAGGCGTAGAACTTCTTCATGCCGGGGTCGTTGTCCCACTGCGAATCCGCTCCGTCCTTGGCATAGGCGGCCGACAGGATGCCTTGCGAGTTCTCGAAGCCGGCAGGCTTGAGCACGCTGCCGACCGAGGCCGAGACGTTGACGACGATGTGCAGCGGCTTCCACTCGATCTCGGCCAGCTTCTTGATCGCCTGCGCCGCGAATTTCGGCGTGGTGACACTCATGAAGGTGTCGGCGCCGGTGGCCTTCAGCTTGACGATGTGGTTGTCGATCGTCGGCTCCGTGGTCTCGTAGCTTTCCTCGGCCACGATCATCGACGCCTTGGCCCCGAGGCCGTCCTTGAGGCCCTTGAGGTAGTCCTTGCCGAAATCGTCGTTCTGGAACAGCACCGCGATCTTGGCGTCCGGCTTCTCTTTCAGCAGAAACTTCGCGTAGATCCGTCCCTCGCTCTGGTAGCTCGGCTGCCAGCCCATGGTCCAGGGGAAGCTCTTCGGATCGTTCCATTTGGTGGCGCCGGTGGCGACGAACAGCTGCGGCACCTTCTTCGAGTTCAGGTATTTCTGGATCGCCGAATTCGACGGCGTGCCGAGCGGGTTGAAGACCACCAGCACCTCGTCGCTCTCGACCAGCTTGCGGGCCTGCTCGACCGCCTTCGGTGGGCTGTAGCCGTCGTCATAGGTGACGAAGTCGATCTTGCGGCCGTTGACGCCGCCCTCGGCGTTGATTTTCTTGAAGTAGGCTTCCTCGGTCTTGCCGATCACGCCATAGGCGGAGGCCGGACCCGAGTAGGGCATGATGTTGCCGATCTTGATCTCGGTGTCGGTCGCGCCGGTGTCGTATTTCTTTTGGGCGAGTGCTGCGCCGGAAGTGGCCGAGAGAAGGATGACCGCCGTCGAGAACGCGGCGATTCGTAGTTCTTGTCTGGAAAGCATGGAGTCTCCTAGCCTTTCTTGAGCTTGCCGAGCATTTGCTGGGCGACGATGGCAACTTGCCTCGCGCCGTGCGGCACCAGGAAGATAACCAAAAACAGTAACACGCCGAACACGGCGCCGGAGAGACCCTTGGAAATTCCCTCCGCGATGTTCGGCACGAAAATGATGAAGGCGGAGCCGACGATCGATCCCGGCAGCCAGCCGACGCCGCCGACCACCATGCCGAGGAACAGCGAGATCGCCAGCGTGATGGTGTAGCTGTCCGGCGCCACGAACTGCACGGCGATGGCGCCGAGGCCTCCGGCGACGCCGGTGATGCCGGCGGAGACGCCGAACGCCAGCGTCTTGTACAGCGCGACGTCGACGCCCATGGCGGAGGCCGCGATCTCGTTGTCGCGGATCGCCATGAAGGCGCGCCCCGAGCGCGATTTCAGCAGATTGACCGAGAAGATGTAGATCGCGATCGTGACCGCGAGCGTGAAGTAATACAGCCACATGTCCTGCGACATCGGCAGGCCGAACGGCGCGTCGGGCTTGGTCACCACCAGGCCCTGCACGCCGCCGGTCCAGGGCTCGAAATAGCCGAGCTTCAGCAGTTGCGGCATCGCGGTCGCCAGCGCGAAGGTGGCCAGCGCCAGGTAGACCCCGGACAGCCGCAGCGCCGGCTGGCCGAACAGGAACCCGAAGGCGAAGCAGATCACGCCGGCGATCGGCAGCGTCAGGGCGTAGTTCATGCCGGCGTGTTCCATCAGGATCGCCGAGGTATAGGCGCCGACCCCGTAGAACGCGCTCTGGCCCAGCGAGAACTGCCCGCTGCCGCCGGTCAGGATGTTCAGCGCCAGCACCGCCAGGCCGTAGATCAGCAGCATGGTGAGCTGGAAGATGATGAAGTTCTTCACGAACAACGGCACCAGGATCAGCAATGCCAGCATTACCAGCGAGGATCCCGCGCCGAGCGTCATGGCCCGCTTGGGAACGGCCTCGACGGTGGGCGCTTCGGTGACGACTTCCTGAATGGCGCTCATGATCAAACTCGCTTCACGATGGGCCGGCCGAACAGCCCAGCCGGTTTGACGACCAACACGGTGATAATCAGCGCCAGTGCGATCGGCAGTTTCAGTTCATTGCCGACGCCGGGGATATAGGTGCCGGCGAGATTCTCGAAGATGCCGACCAGGAAACCGCCGATCACGGCGCCGAACGGGCTGGTCAGGCCGCCGAGCACGGCGGCGGCAAAGCCGTAGATCAGCACGCCGCCCATCATGTTCGGCTCCAGGAACACCACCGGCGCGATCAGCATGCCGGCGATCGAACCGATCGCCGCCGCCATGCCCCAGCCGAGCGCGATCATCCAGGAGGTGTTGATGCCGACCAGCCGGGCCGATTCAGGCAGCGAGGCGGCGGCGCGCATCGCCAGGCCGATCCGGGTGAACTGGAAGAAGAAGAACAGTCCGATCAGGAGCAGGATGGTGACCCCGATCATGCCGGCCTGGTGGGTCGAGATCAGCTGGCTGCCGAGAAACGGGTGCGAGCCGAACGGCGTCGGGTATTGCTTGATGGTGAAGTCCCAGATCAGGCCGGCGACGCTATTGATGATCGCGAACAGCGCGATGAAGCCGGCGACGTTGGTCAGGATCGGCGCTTTCGCCAGCGGCTTGAACAGCAACCTCTCGATCGCGATGCCGCCGGCGAAGGAGATAGCGAGCGTCAGCACGAAGGCGCCCCAGTAGGGAATGCCCCACTGCATCAGCTGCCAGGAGATGAAGGTCGAGAACATCGCCATTTCGCCCTGGGCGAAATTGAGATGGTCGATCGCCTGGTAGATCATCACCACGGCGAGCGCCATGCAGGCGTAGATCGCGCCGGTGGCGATGCCGGCCAGGATCTGATTGGTAAAAAGCTCCATTGTCCCGGCTCCTCAATAACCCAGATAGGATTTGCGGACGTCTTCGTTGTTGGCGATTTCGGAGGCGGTCCCCGACATCACGATCCGACCGGTTTCGATGACATAGGCCTTGTCGGCGAGTTCCAGCGCCAGCTGCGCGTTCTGCTCGACTACCAGGATCGAAACCTTGTCATCGCGGTTGATTTTGCCGAGGATCTTGAACAGGTCGCGCACGATCAGCGGCGCCAGGCCGAACGACGGCTCGTCGAGCAGCATCAGCCGCGGACGCAGCATCAGCGCGCGGGCGACCGCCAGCATCTGCTGTTCGCCGCCCGACAGCGTGCCGGCCTGCTGGGTGTGGCGGGCCTTCAGCACCGGAAAATGGTCGTACATGCGCTCGATGTCGGACACCACGCCGGCCCTGTCCCTGCGGGTGATGGCGCCGAGCTGGAGGTTCTCCTCCACCGTCATGGTGGTGAAGGTGCCGCGGCCCTGCGGTACATGGGCGATGCCGAGGCGGACGATGCTCTCGGTGGAACGGCCGGCGAGCGAGGTGCCCTCGAACTCGATCGCGCCGGTCGAGCGCACCATGTTGCAGATCGCGCGCAGGGTGGTGGTCTTGCCGGCGCCGTTGGCGCCGAGCAGCGTGGTCATGCTGCCTTCGTTGAGGCCGAATTCGAGGCCGTGAAGCGCCTGCACCTGGCCGTAATAGGCGCGCAGATCCCTGACATTGAGCAACACGGTCATTGGTCCTTGCTCCCCAGATAGGCCTTGATGACATCCGGGTCGGATTGCACCGCGGCCGGCGTTCCCTCGGCGAGCTTGCGGCCGAAATTCAGCGCCACCACGTGGTCGGCGATCGACATCACCAGCCCCATGTGATGTTCGACCAGCAGCACGGTCATGTGGCGCTGGTCGCGGATGCGGCGGATCAGGTCGCCGAGCACGTGGACTTCCTCGTGGTTGAGGCCGCCGGCCG
>Ga0302319_10021534_pt1 | contig 11612 bp, 8 predicted proteins | sample Bog_T0_2_FD_203319 | JGI IMG/M metagenome (GOLD analysis project Ga0302319, IMG submission 203319) | Peat permafrost microbial communities from Stordalen Mire near Abisko, Sweden - Bog_T0_2 | ecosystem: Environmental > Terrestrial > Soil > Wetlands > Peat | place: Sweden: Abisko, Stordalen Mire...
CGAAATCCCGCCCCAGTAATACCAGAACGACTGCGTGTGGACCGGTACGGTCTTGTGCCGGGCAAACGCTATCATCTCCGAGACGCCCAGGCGCTCATCCACCCAGGCATACACGCGGTTCGTCTTCGGCAAGCTCACTTTCTCTGCGGGCTTAGGAATTGTTTGTGTCGACATCGGGCAATCCTTGTCCGGGTGCGGGCACCCGCAATTAATTTCGTTAAACGCGAGAAACTTCCACGCCGGCCTCATTAACGGCAACCTTGAAGAGCTTCAGCGGCTTTGGCGGCGGACCGCTCACGTTCGCCCCCGTGTACGGGTTGTAGACCCCGCCGTGGCAAGCGCAATGGATGCGATCGGCCTGCGGCTCATACTGCACGGTGCATCCCAGGTGTGTGCACACCGCCGTCAGCGCAATCCAGCGCCTGTCCATATGGTGAATCAGCATCGCCGGCGCCGTGCCGAACTTGAACATCAGCACCGACCCCGCCGGCAGCTTCTGCGCATCCTTCAGCGTCACTTCGGTCACCGCTGTCGCATTCATCGCCATCTCATTCGGCGAAGCCAGATAGCGATAAATCGGATACGCCAAAGCCGCCGTATACAGCAGCCCCGCCGCGCTCGCAGCTGCCAAAAAAGCTCGCCGCGTCTTCAGGTCGCTCTCCTCTTCAGGAGGCATCGGCACAAGTGATCCAGCAGTTGTATCGCTCATCGCATTCCTCACGCGCCCCTCAGGCCGCGCCCTCCATCGTCTTCTGTGCTCGCGCCACCACTGACACCAGCCAGCCAACTACACCCAGCCCCGCCACAAACAGCAGCAGGAAAAGCCCAACCACCGACCAGTTCGTCACCACCACGCGATCCCAGACGTCGTATCCCTTGCTCAGCAGCGTTAGGTCGCGCACGCCATCGCGGTAGACCACCAGGAAGATCTCAATCAGCACCGCCACCAGCACCGCCGCCCACGCCACCACCCCCGAAGTCACTTTGCTAAGTCCCGCCACCGCTCCCAGCAGCACCGCCACAACCACCAGCGCCAGCCACCCATATCCGGCAAACCCTGCAAACTTGTACAGCGCATCCGTGTGCAGCCCGGCTTTCACCACATCCGGCTGCACGCTCGCCGCCCATAATCCTGCCGAGAGGTAGACCAACCCAAACACCACCGCAACCTTCCCGCCCACGCCGGTCACAAAATTCTTCTCGTCCGCGGTAAATGTCGATCGCCCCCCCAGGTACACCATCCACAGCCCGCCAAAAAACAACCCGCCCGTCATCATCAACAGCCAGCGCGGAAACTGCGTCGGATCGCCCGTCGGCAGATACGCACCCGCGCCCGATGCCGCATACATGGCGTGCCATGCCTCGGGCCGCAGCATCAGCGTCATGTTGGTTGAAAGCATCTGCGCCACAAATCCGGCCAGCAGCCACGCCGTCAGCCCCACCCACCAGGCTGACTTGCCCGCATCCAGCCGTGCGCTGAACCGGTACAGCAGCCAGTAAGTCAAGGTCAGAATTCCGATCAGGCTGATCCAATAGAGCCCGATCAGCACGCTGCTCGTGTACAGAGCTCGCCCGTAGAGCACCTGCGCAAACAACAGCGGTGGCACCCCCAGGTTGATCACATAGGTCATCACCACCGTCAGCCGCTTCGCCAGCGCTCGCGCTGTCACATGCGCATGCGCCCCGCCAAACAGGCTCAGAATCACCGCCAGCAGCAGTCCGCCGATCAGCATCTCAACGGCGACAAAATGCAGCGACAGCGTCACAATATGCAGCAGCTTCATCAGCCACACCGGCGCCGGCAGCGGAATCGGATCGACAGCGGGAAATGCAGTATTCACTTGCATCGCGTTCCTTCACAGCCAATTGGCTCGTCTCTTATGAATGCATCCAGAAAGGGCTCCGCAAACGAAGAGCTTTTTTGGACCTTTCTAATCCAATTTCAGTTGAGCAAGGTCAACTTAAGCGGTCCCCCGACCACGGGTCTGTGATGGCCGTTACAAACCTGTGTGAGGTCCTGAGGCATCATCGTGCTGCGGGTGTGCCCGATGAAAAGTCCCTCCCCCAGCCGTACCAACTCGTCGATGCAGCTCACCCGCGCTGCAGACTATGCCGTCCGCGTCATGGTCCATCTCGCCACGCTCCCGCCCCATCAGCGCGCCCTCTTGCCTGCGCTTGCCAGTGCCACAGGCGCTCCCGCAAGCTTCCTCTCCAAGGTCCTTCAGGCCCTCGCCCGTGCCAACTTCATCGCCTCGCGCCGCGGACAGGCGGGTGGCTTTTTGATCCTTCCCCGCGGCCGCCAGGCTTCCATGCGCGATGTCATCGAGGTCATCGAAGGCCCCATCCACCTCAACGCCTGCGTCGTGTCCCCCCGCTCCTGCCCACGTTCCCACCGGTGTCCCGCTCATCCCGTCTGGCAGCGCGCCCAGGCCGCCATGCTCGACATCCTCTCCCAGGCCACCGTCGACAATCTAGCCGCCCAGCCCCTCCACACCAACAGCCCCGCCGCGGTTGTGCTTCCTCTGTCCGATCTCATCCCCACTTAGCCTTCACACCCGAGACCCCAGACCCGAGACTCCAGACCCGAGACCCCAGACCCGAGACCCCATCCCCCTCCACCCTTTGATCGATACTCCTTTCCCACCCCGTGTTCGTATACTTGCTGCCATGTTCTCAGCACTGCGTACCACCACACTTTTGGGAGTGCTGGCGGGGGTTGCCCCGTCGCCATTCCTGGCTCAGGCCACATCCCCCGCTGCCTCATCCCCGGCAACGCAAGCCTCCCCGCAAGCTCCCTCCGGTGGTCAACAGACCGGCGGACCCTACCCCGCCCAGCTCGACGCGCAGCACCGCCCCATCACCGCCGGTGGCTTCGTCAAGTCCGGTCCCATTGTCTTTGAAGACGTCAGCGAAAAAGCGGGCCTTACCCACTGGACCCACAAGATGGGCACCCCCGACAAGAGCTACATCGTCGAGACCAAGGGCTCCGGCGTCGGCCTCATCGACTTCGACCACTCCGGCTGGCTCTCCATCTATGTTGTCAACGGGTCAACAGTTGATGCCCTTACGGGCAAAACGTCCCCGCCCCATGCCGCGCTCTTCCGCAACAACCACGACGGCACGTTTACGGATATCGCCGCCAAGGCCGGCGTCACCAACGACCGCTGGGGCACCGGCGTCGCCATCGCCGACTTCGACAACGACGGCTGGCCCGACATCTACGTCACCAACGTCGGCAAGAACCGCCTCTACCACAACAATCACGACGGAACCTTCACCGACGTAGCCGACAAGGCCGGCGTCCAGCTCGGCAACTGGTCCAGCTCCGCCACCTGGGGTGATTACTCCGGCGAAGGCCGCCTCGACCTCTTCGTTGCCGGCTACATCCACTGGGACTGGGACAATCTTCCCAACAGCAAAGAGACCGGCGGCAACAACGCCTTCTGCACCTTCCGCGGCGAACCCGTCGCATGTGGACCGCGCGGCCTCAAAGGTGAGCCCGACCATCTCTTCCACAACAACGGCGACGGCACCTTCACTGATGTCAGCGCGAAAGCCGGCGTCGCCGACAAGGCAGGCTTCTATGGCCTCGGCGCGGTATTTGTTGACATCAACAACGACGGCAAGGTCGATCTCCTCGTTGGCAACGACTCAACGCCCAACTACATGTATCTGAACAACGGCGACGGCACCTTCGAAGATGTCAGCTACTCCTCCGGCTTCGCTCTGAACGAGGCTGGCCGCGAGACCGCCTCCATGGGCATCGCCGTCGGCGACTACGAAAACAACGGCCAGCTCGCCATCTTCGACACAACTTTCTCCGACGACTACAAGCCCTTCTACCGCAACGAAGGCGATGGCAACCTCACCGACATCAGCTACCAGCTCGGCATCGCCGAAGTCTCCGTCCCATTCCTTAGCTGGGGTGACGCCTTCTTCGACTACGACAACGACGGCTACAAAGACCTCATCATGGCCGATGGCCACGTCTATCCTGAAGCCGACAAATACAACTGGGGAACCAGTTGGGCACAGCGTCCCATGCTCTTCCACAACTTAGCCGGCAAAAAGTTTGAAGCCGTTCCCGCTGTCGAAGGCACCGGCCTCGCCGATGTTATTGCCGGTCGCGGCCTCGCCGTTGGCGATCTCTTCAACGACGGCAAAATCGATGTCGTCATCAACGTCATGGACGGCCACCCTGTCCTGCTGCGCAACGTCAACCCCGACACCAACCACTGGATCGAGCTAAAGTTGGTCTCCGCGCCCAAGCCCGGCGTCAAAGGCGTGCCCGCCGATGCCATCGGTGCCACCGTCTATCTCACCGCCAACGGAATGAAGCAGCGCGGCGATGTTATAGCTGGCGGAAGTTATCTATCCACCAGCGACCCGCGCCTCCACTTCGGCCTTGGCCAAGCCACAACAATCGACGCCCTCGAAATCCACTGGCCCGACGGCAAAGTCGAGAAAGTCCCCGTCCCCTCCATCGACCGCATCCTCACCATCACCGAAGCGGCAGGGAAGTAGCGAGCAAGGACCGTGCGCGGACTCTTAATTCCGTTTTGAAAGGGCACGACTTTAGTCGTGCCAATCAGGGCAGCGATACAAGCCGTCGCTTTAGCCCCTGAGGGACGGTTTCCAAAGCCTCAGTCGGGTTGAATCATGCCCTCTTGTCGTGTGAACGATTTCTCCGCGAACGGGCAGTGGGCCTCCGCCGCTCGCAATGCGATTTGCACTCAACTACTCATTAATGTTTGAATCAAATCATTGAGACAGGGGTGCTCCGCAACAGCGGGGCTGAGAAGATACCCTCGAACCCGATCCGGATAATGCCGGCGTGGGAAGTTTCCAAAGCCTTTCAGGCCTTCTCCCTCGACATTTTGCTCGCGCCCCTGTTTCAGCACAGTCTTTTCCGCGTCGCTCGAAACAAGGGAGTCCCATGCTCGTCACCGCCCGCATCTCCATCCGCCGCGTGATGCTTCTCTTCTGCCTAGCCGTTTCCGCATCTGCCTTCACCCAGGCCCCGGCAACCACGACAGCCCCGCAGTCAACCACCACGCCCGCGCCTCCGCAAAAGCCCGTGATACCGCCCATCCCGCCCGTCACCACGACTGTCGTCGTGCGCGGCGAGGCCAATGGCGACTACCTGCCCGACTCCGTCACCGTCGGCACCATCGACAGTGCGCCACTCCTCGAAACGCCTCTCTCGGCCACCGTCATCACCCGCGACCTGCTCAACGATCAGGTCTCTCGACTCATCTCCGATGTAGTCAAAAACGATGCCTCCGTCACCGACGATTACGTCCCCGTCGGCTACTACGGCGACTACCAGATCCGCGGATTCCCACTCGATCTCGCCTCCGGTTTTCAGGTCAACGGAATGACCATCGCCGGTGAGCAGGATGTACCCCTCGAAAACAAACAGAGTGTCGAAATCCTCAAAGGCATCGCAGGCATTGAAAGCGGCGTGGCCAACGCCGGCGGGCTCATTGACTTCGTAACCAAGCGCCCCGCTGCCGTCAAGGCCATCGACCTCGCCACCGACCATCGCGGCACAGCCTACGGAGCAGTCGACCTCGGCCATCTCCTTGGCGCCGACAAGCAAATCGGCCTGCGCGTCAACCTCGGCGCCGAGCGCATCGTTACTTACATGAACTCGACCAACGGATGGCGCGCGGTCGGCGCCGCTGCCGCCGATTGGAAGCTGAGCTCCAAAGCCATCCTCAAAGGCGACTTCGAATACCAGCACAAAACAGAGCGCGACGGCAGCGGCTATCAACTCCTCGGCGGCACCGCGCTGCCCGACATCAACCGCATCTACCGTTCAACCATGGTTGGCGATCAACCCTGGGGTCCGCCCGATACCTATGACACGTTCAATTCCGGCGCGCGTTTCAACTACACTTTTTCGCCCAAATGGGTTGCTTTTGCTGCGGCCAGTTTCAGCCATTCGCTCATTCAAGACAACGTCATCTACGCCTACGGCTGCTATGCCGAGGCGGAATGCAACACCGGCTCCGCGCCTGACCCATGGTTCTTTGCGCCCGACGGCACCTACGATATTTATGACTATCGCGATCCCGGCGAACTCCGCATCGACGCCGTCGCGCAAGCCATGATCACCGGCCACATCCATACTGGAGCCATCACTCAAGACATCACCGGCGGTGGCGAGCTCTTTCTCCGCAGCGTCCAACAGCCCGGCTTCTACACGATGCAGAATCCCTACGATCCCAGCGGCATTGTCCAGGATGGCGCGGTCTACACCTATGTCGGCTCCGAAAACATCTACCAGCCCCAATCCATTCCTCAAGAAAGCCCGCTCCAGTCAGCCGGCCCGCGCCGTCTTTGGGAAGACAGCCACCAATCCGCCGGAATCATTCAGGATCGCATCCACCTTCCCGGCCACATCCAGCTCATTGCCGGCGGCCGCTTCGATTCTTTGCACGATCACAACTACTCGGCCTATGCATCCTGTGCCGATTTCACAGTCCCCAGCAATTGCGCGCCGCAATTCACCAACAAATCCCTCTGGCTCCCGCAGTACGCCATCACATACAACCCCGTCTCGAACCTCACCCTCTACTCCAACTACGGCGTGCTCTTGTCGCTCGGTCCCCAAGGCCCATTCTGGACTGACAATGGCAGCCAGTTTCTCTCGCCCTCCATCACCCGCCAGGCCGAAGTCGGCGCAAAATACGAACCCAGCAGCCGCATCCTCCTCACCACCGCGTTCTTCCACATGACCGCCCCATTCTTCTATCCCAAAACTATCGCCGGCCCCGATGCATTCTGCCCAGCAGGCAATCCCGGCGATCAGTGTTTCGAGCAGCAAGGCCGCGAGACCCACAACGGCGTCGAAGTCAACGCCGCCGGCAAAGCCACCAACTGGCTAAGCCTCAACGCCTCCGCAGCAGCCATGAACGCACTCTCCGCCAATACCGGTACTCCCGCCTACGACAACAAGCTGGTCCTCAACGTGCCACACTTCCACTCCAATCTCTTTGCAGACATCGCAGTCTCGCGTATCCGCGGTCTTCACCTCATGCCCGGTTGGAGTTACACCGGCCGCAAAGAAGCCACGCGCGACGATGCTGTGAGCGTTCCCAGCTACAACCTCTTCAACCTTGGTGCGCGCTACACTCCCGGCGGCGACCAGCACCGTGTAACTTTTCATATCTACGCCAACAACATCGCCAACAAGCGCTATTGGTCCGACACCGGCGCCAGCCTCGGTGACACATTTCTCTGGCTGGGCGCGCCCACCACCGTCCGCCTGTCTGCCCACTACACGTTCTAAACTTGAATGAATCTGCTTGCGATCCACCAATGAGCGCAACCCCAGCACGAGCACACGGAATCGACGGAACCCTGGTTGAGCCGGACTGGCCTCCCCTCACCCTCGATGAATTGCGTCCCATACTCGCCCAATTCCCTCACGACATCGCGCCAATCCGCATCCTCAACGTGAGCCCACGCCCCTTCTCTGCGGCCAGCGTCGTCGCCACGCGCCATGGCCGTGTCTTCATCAAGCGCCATGCCCGCTCAGTTCGCGATGGCGAGGGTCTCCTCGAAGAGCATCGCTTTCTCGCCCACCTCATCGCCAACGGCGCAGCCGTCCCCCGCGTCCTCTCAAATGAAGACGGCGAAACCGCCATCGAACTCGGCAACTGGACCTATGAAGTCCATCAGGCTCCCATCGGCGTCGACCTATATCGCGAAGCGCTTTCATGGACCCCCTTCCTCAACCTTTCCCACGCTCGCGCCGCCGGCACTGCTCTCGCCCAGCTTCATCTTGCTGCCCAGGGTTATTCAGCTCCGCGCCGCCTCAATCGACCCCTGATCGCTGGCTTCACCATCTTCGCCACCGACATCCCGGGGCCCGCTTTGTCCGCCTACATCGCCGACCGCCCAGCCCTCGCCGCCTATCCCGCCGCCGAGCAAAATGCCCATCAGGCTCTCGCCCTGCTCGAGACCTTCCACCAGGAACTTCGCCCCCATCTCCGCGCTCTTCCGCCTTTGTGGACCCACAACGATCTCCACGCCTCCAACATCCTCTGGACCGATGATCCCAACCCCCGCGCCGCCGCCATCATCGACTTCGGCCTTGCCGACCGCACCAACGGCGTTCACGATCTCGCCCAGGCCATTGAGCGCAACATCGTCGACTGGCTCGGTCTCCATCCCAGCTCCACTCCCACGAATCTCCATGTCGATCTCCCAGCGCTTCATGCCCTGCTCGAGGGGTACGAATCCGTTCGCCCTCTCTCCGACGCCGAGGCCGCCGCGCTCGCTCCCATGACCGCTCTCTGCCACGCCGAGTTCGCGCTTAGCGAAGCCGACTACTACCTCGGCGTTCTTCACTCCGAGCCCAAAGCTCTCGTCGCCCTCAACGACTACCTCATCGGACACGCTCGCTGGTTCCGCTCCGCAGCAGGCTCCGCTCTCCTCGCCGCAATCCGCCGCTGGGAGTTCGCCCGCAAAGGCCTCTCAGCAAAAATCCGCTCCGTGAAACAGGCCCTCCCCACGGGACTCCGCCCGCGATGACCCCCGCCTCCATCAGTGCCTGGCTTGCCGCCAACTGGATCGAACTCGCCGGCTTCCTCACCACCTGGATCGGCATCTGGCTCACCACCAAACGTCTGCTCATCTGCTGGCCCGTCGTTCTCGCCGCCGACATTTTCTATCTCATCGTCTTCTATCAGGCACGCCTCTACTCCGACACGCTCTTGCAAGTCTTCTTCATTGCCTTCACGCTCTATGGTTGGTGGCATTGGTGGCGCGGAATTCGTCGGGAAGGTGCCGTCATCGTCGTTCCACTCAGTCGCCGCGGATGGCTCATTGGCCTCGTCGCCGGAGCCATCGGCGCATGGCTGCTCGGTTCGCTCATGGTCCGCCTCGGCGCAGCCTTGCCTCATCTAGACGCCACCCTCACCAGCTACAGCCTCGTCGCCAGTTGGTGGCAGGCCCGCAAACACACCGCCAATTGGATTCTCTGGATCGTTATCGATGGCGTTTACATTGGCGAATACGCCTACAAGGATCTTTGGCTCACTGCCGTCCTATCCATCGGACTCGTCGTTCTCGCCATCCTTGGCCTCCGCGATTGGCAACGCGCCGCCAGCAATCAGATCGCCGCCTGAACCACGTTCCTCAACGGTTCGCCCGCCATATACCGCCGCAACTCGCCCTCCGCCACCTTCACCGCTCGCGCCGCAAACATCGGGCTCGATCCGCCCACATGCGGCGTAATCAACAGGTTCGGGCAACTCCACAGCGGGTGCCCATCCGGCAGCGGCTCCGGGTCCGTCACGTCCACTGCCGCGCGAATCTTCCCGGCAATCAGCGCCGTCACCAACGCATCCGTATCCACAATCGGCCCCCGCGCCGCATTCACCAGCAACGCTCCCTGCTGCATCAGCTCAATCTGCCGCGCCCCAATCAAGTGACGCGACTCCGCCGTGCTCGGCAAAATCAAAATCACCACTTGCGCCGTCGGCAGCAGCCCGTCCAGCTCACTCACCGCGTGCACCTCTGGCTCCGTCCGTGCGCTCCGCGCCAAGCGAATCAGCTTCACGTTAAACGGCTCCAGCATCCGCTCAATCTCTTTGCCAATCGATCCATACCCCACCAGCAGAACAGTCTTCCCCGTCAGCTCTTCCTGCATAACCGGCGGATAAATCGGCCTCCTGTCGCCTGTAATCGCCGCATAGTGCTCAGGCACCTTAAACCGCAGCTTCCATTTCCCCTCGCGCTGGATATCCTGGTACAGCGGAAAGTACTTCAGCATCGTCAGCGTCGCAGCAATCGTCCACTCCGCCGTCGCAATGTTGTGCGCGCCACTTGCATTCGAAATCGTCACATGCGGTCCCATCGCCGCCGGAATCCATTCCGTCCCCGCCATCAGCGAGAGCACCAGTTTGATCCCCGTCAAATGCGGCCGCGCCTTCATCGCCACATTCGAGTACGGGTCCGGTATCCATACATCGATCGCCACGTCATGATCGAGCGCGCCATCAATCGGAATCAGCTCGATCCCCTCCGGATAATCCTTGAACAGCTCAATGGGCAAAACCGCCGGGTAGCCTACACGCAGCATCGTTGCCTCCATCCTGAATGGCCTGCTCTTGTGCATCATCGTAAACTAGCGTCCTGAGGCCGATTCTCCTGAAATAATTGGCGGTGTCATTCTGAGGGAAAGGGGCCCCAAACGTCGTTCAGTTTGGGGGTGGTGAGCGAAGAACCTGCTTCTCGGCATTCCTGGCTGGCACACCAGCGCACTCCTCAATCCTTCTCCTGCCACTCTGGTTCCGCGCATTCCGCACCGGCGTGCCTGCGGTCACCGCACGTTTTGCGCCGGCCCGCTCATGATCATTGCAGCGGTCTCATTCGCGGTACGCTTTAACCCAAAATTGTGGGTGCCCCTTCCTTGCCGCGGCGGCTAAGGTGGGATACTACAGCCTCTGTTAGCTCACCTACCCTCACCCCGGACTCCCCAATGCGCTTGAAGACAAACAGAACCTGGTCGCAACACCAGCTCGCTATCCGCCTCCATCTTGAGCAGCCATCCGGCTTCTTCACGTGGGAGCGCAAGCGCCTCCTCATCCACGCCGCAAAAACTGCCCTCGCCGCCACGCTCTGCTGGGCGCTCGCCCGCCTCTTTCACCTCCATGACGGCTACTGGGGCTCCATCAGCGCCATCATCGTCCTCCAGTCCAACGTCGGCTCCACGGTCAACGCCTCGCGCGATCGCATCCTCGGCACCATCATCGGCGCATTATTCGGCTTTTCGTTCTCGCTTTTCGGCGCGCTCCCGTGGAACTACATCCTCGCCGTCTTCGCCGCCGTCATTATCTGCGGCTTGCTTGGCCTGCGCAGCAGCTCTCGCCTCGCCGGCGTCACCATCACCATCATCATGCTCGTTCAGAGTTCCGGCTCCCGTTGGGGCCTCGCCTTCGACCGCGTAGCCGAAGTCATCTTTGGCATCGTCGTCGCGCTCGCCGTCACGACACTTGTCCTGCCTGACCGTGCGCGCCTCCACCTTCGCGATGGCCTCGCACAGGAGTTCCTCGTCCTCGGCGCTTTCTTTGAGACCGTCCTCGCCGGCTTCCACGGCACGCAATCTCCCAACTTATCCACCGCTCGCGAAGATACGCTCACAATGCTCCGCACCAACAACCAGCTTCTCGAAGAGGCGCGCCTTGAGCCCTCCGGCGGTCCGGGCTGGCGCGAAGGCCTGAGCATGCTTTCGCAGTTTGGCCGCTCGCTCTTCGATGCCCTCGTCGCTCTCGAACTGGCTGTGCAGGGAAGCAACGAGCAAGAGGACAGTTTCGCCCTCCATCTCGAGCCAGCACTGGGCAAACTCGCCACAGATATTCGCACCGGCTTCCATCACGTCGCCAAATGCATTCACGAGTGGCACTTTAACGTCCCGCCTTCAAACCTCAGCCTCGAAGACGACATCGCCCAACTCGAAGCCCGCATAGATGAGGTCCGCCACACCGACATCCACTTCTCGCAGGCCGAAATCCTCCGCGCCTACGCCGTCCAGCTCCACCTCAAGCAGATCGCCCGCCTGCTCCGCGCCTCACGTGTCGAAACCAGCCGCGCCGTCG
>Ga0302319_10021535_pt1 | contig 11611 bp, 4 predicted proteins | sample Bog_T0_2_FD_203319 | JGI IMG/M metagenome (GOLD analysis project Ga0302319, IMG submission 203319) | Peat permafrost microbial communities from Stordalen Mire near Abisko, Sweden - Bog_T0_2 | ecosystem: Environmental > Terrestrial > Soil > Wetlands > Peat | place: Sweden: Abisko, Stordalen Mire...
GGAGGGGGCCCGGGAGCTGCCGGATGTCGTCGAGGGAGGCCACGAAGGGCTGCCACGCCGCCTGGCGGAGCTGCCGCGCCCTCCACGGGGGCTCGCCCAGGGCGCCGACGAGGTCGGACAGCGCGTCGTCGCCGAGCGCGCTGAGCGCCGGTGCAGGTTTACGGCGATGCCCGGCATCGGGGCCAGGGCGAACTTCGATCGGGGTCGTCATCGAGGTCATCTTAGGGGCCATCCGAGCGCGAGCGATCCGGGCGTCCGCCGACTCATTGACGAACCCCTGACCGTCCGGTCAGGATATCGGGCCATGCTGATCCTCTCCCCGACAACCCGACGGCGCCGCCACGTATGGGCCCTGCTCCTGGTCCCGGCCGCCCTTCTGAGCGCCTGCGGCGGGAGCTCGACGACGTCCACATCCCCTTCCAGCACCGCCAAGCCGGCCACCCCCACCGCCCCCTCGACATCCACTCCCACGGCGGCGGCGACGACTGCCTGCACCGGCGCCGACCTCACCCTGGCGCTCGGCGCGGAGAACTCCGCATCGGGTGGACAGCAGGGGATGACCGCCCTCCTGGCCAATCACTCCAGCACGGCCTGCCTGCTGAGCGGCTCCCTCCAGGCCCAGCTCCTCGACTCGAGCGGCCACTCGCTGACCACGAGCCTCGAGAGCACGCCACCGACCGGAAGCGCCTGGTTGGTGCCCGATCGAGTAGCCCTCGACGCCTGGTGGCCCCAGCCCGGCGAGGCCACCCTCACCATCAGCTGGCGCACCGGTGACGTCCAGCCCGGCCAGTGCTCGGGAGCAGCGCCTTCAGCCGGCGAGGTCAGCCTCTCGGTGCCGGGGAGCGGCAGCGTCATCGGGGTGGTCGACAGCTCGGCGACAATGGCTCCCTGCAAGGGCGTCGTCGAGCTGGGGGCGATCACCCAGGCGACCGCTCCCCAGGCCTTCGGCAGCGTTCTGGACGCCACCTTCGGCGCCGTGGCCGAGGAGACGGGGCTGACCGTGACCGAGAGCTGCACCCCGACGCCCCAGCAGGGCTGCCTGACCAGCAGCACCGGCCCCATCCTGGGCAGTGCGAATACTGCTGCCTTCCAGCACTTCGACCACTTCGGGACCGGCGGTGGCGCCGCCTGCTTCTCGTACGTCTATGAGGACTCCGCAGGCTGGCACCCACTCGACGTCGCCTGCACCCAGAACACCGGATACAACCCGTCCGTGGGCTCCTCCGATTACATCTTCGGCCCGGGCTCGGGCTGCGCCAACGTCCATTCGAGCCCCAGCCACTCGTCCTCGGTCAGCGGGTGCCTGACCTGGACCCAGGCCGGCTCGGGGACGCAGTACGCCGTCGACCAGGGGCCGACCTACACCGCCGAGACCGATCCGATCAGCGGGCAGCCGTCGGGCACGATCTGGTGGCACCTCCAGGGACAGGGGTGGATCACGCAGGACTTCCTGGTCGCTGCGCCGCAGGCCTGACCCCCTCCTTCCCAGTCCCACGCGCCCGGCCGCGCCGGCCCTGATCAGCTCGGGCGGCGGCCGATCAGCTCGAGGAACTCGGAGCGGGTCTTGGGGTCGGTCCGGAAGACCCCCGTGAGCGCCGAGGTCACGGTCTGGCTGTTCTGCTTCTGGACGCCCCTCATCATCATGCAGAGGTGAAAGGCCTCGATCACCACCGCGACGCCATAGGGGTGGAGCGCCTCGTCCAGGGCCTCGGCGATCTGGGTGGTGAGCCGCTCCTGCACCTGCAGGCGGCGCGCGAAGACATCGACCACCCGCGGCAGCTTGCTCAGGCCGACGATGCGGCCGCGCGGCATGTAGGCGATGTGGGCCCGACCATAGAAGGGAAGCATGTGGTGCTCGCAGAGGCTGTAGACCTCGACGTCGCGCACCAGCACCATCTCCTCGTAGGGCTCGGCGTAGACGGCGTCGCGGATGACGTCCTTAACCTCGACGCCATACCCCTGGGTGAGGAAGCGGAGGCTCTGCGCCACCCGCGTCGGGGTGCGCAGCAACGCCTCGCGGGCCGGGTCCTCGCCCAGCGCGGCGAGCAGCTCCCGGGTGAGCCCCACGATGGGGTCCGCCGGTATGGGCTCTGGCTGCGTGGTCATGGCCCTCCGGCCGTGAAGGCCTCCGGACCGGTCACGCGAGCGGGTCCGGGGAAATGGTGCCGAGGAAGGGACTCGAACCCTTACAAGCTTGCGCTCACCAGCCCCTCAAGCTGGCGTGTCTACCTATTCCACCACCTCGGCGAGGAACAGCCCGAAGTCTAGCAAGGTCGGTGGGCCCGGTACCGGGCCTCGACCACCGACCGCAAGGTCGGTTAAAAGAAGAAAGAGATATTCGGCAATGACCTACTCTCCCACCCCGTTGCCAGGGCAGTACCATCGGCGCTGGTGGGCTTAACTGCTGTGTTCGGGATGGGAACAGGTGTCTCCCCACCGCTATGGTCACCGAATATCTCCTTTCTTGCAAAAGAAGAATCAAGTCTGCGTCTGAGAGCCATGCGCGGGCTCCGGATCCATCATGTCAGGCAAACAACTATCGCGCCGGCGACCCTCTAGGCCGCCGACCCACGCTGAAGAGTGAGATAGAAAGGTCAAGCCCTCGACCGATTAGTACCGCTCAGCTCAAGGGGTTGCCCCCCTTACACCTGCGGCCTATCAACCAGCTAGTCTTGCTGGGGTCTTACCCGGTTATTCCGGTGGGAGATCTTATCTTGGGGTGGGCTTCGCACTTAGATGCTTTCAGCGCTTATCCCTTCCGGACATGGCTACCCGGCGGTGCTCTTGGCAGAACAACCGGTGCACTAGCGGTCCGTCCAACCCGGTCCTCTCGTACTGAGGTCAGCTCCCCTCAAATCTCCTGCGCCCACAGCGGATACGATCCGAACTGTCTCACGACGTTCTAAACCCAGCTCGCGTACCGCTTTAATGGGCGAACAGCCCAACCCTTGGGACCTACTCCAGCCCCAGGATGCGACGAGCCGACATCGAGGTGCCAAACCTTGCCGTCGATGTGAACTCTTGGGCAAGATCAGCCTGTTATCCCCGGGGTAGCTTTTATCCGTTGAGCGACGGCCTTTCCATTCAGAGCCGTCGGATCACTATGCCCGACTTTCGTCCCTGCTCGGCTTGTCGGCCTCACAGTCAAGCTCCCTTGTGCCATTACACTCTCTAGGCCTGATTTCCATCCAGGCTGAGGGAACCTTTGGGCGCCTCCGTTACCTTTTGGGAGGCGACCGCCCCAGTCAAACTACCCGCCTGCCACGGTCCCGAAACCGGATAACGGTCCCGGTTAGAAATAAAGTCTAGCAAAGCTGGTATTCCAAGGTTGACTCCACGCAATCTAGCGATCACGCTTCGCAGTCTCCCAGCTATCCTCTATATGCTAGACCCCATCTCAGTGGCAGGTTGTAGTAAAGCTCCACGGGGTCTTTCCGTCCTGCTGCGGGTAACCTGTATCTTCACAGGTACTTCAGTTTCGCCGAGTACGTGGCCGAGACAGCGCCCATCTCGTTACGCCATTCGTGCGGGTCGGAACTTACCCGACAAGGAATTTCGCTCGTGTCTTACCTGGCACGGGCCAGGCGGAGGTGGAAGTAGTTCCGTATCCATCTCCCTGCATGTCGCCATGCAGATGGGACCATATCTTCACCCGAATCGAATCCGGGCGTCCGGCGTATGGCCTCTGGGGATTCTCATCGACGCGATGAGCCTTTCCTGCTGATTGTCCGCACTCGTCGCATTGTCACCGGCCACAGCGAACCGGTAGCGCGAGATACTCGGAGATTCCAGCATATAGCCAGATTTTACTAAGGCAGCGATTCCACCTTAGGACCGTTATAGTTACGGCCGCCGTTTACCGGGGCTTCATTTCACAGCTTGCACCGCTCCACTTAACCTTCCGGCACCGGGCAGGCGTCAGCCCCTATACATCAGCTTACGCTTTAGCAGAGACCTGTGTTTTTAGTAAACAGTCGGATGGGCCTTTTCTCTGCGGCCCTCATCAGCTCACGGCGCAAGGCCGGTCACCGTCAAGGGCTCCCCTTCTCCCGAAGTTACGGGGAAATTTTGCCGAGTTCCTTAGCCACGTTTCCCTCGATCGCCTTGGAATCCTCTTCCTACCTACCTGTGTCGGTTTGCGGTACGGGCGCCTAGACCAGCGGTACGGGCTTTTCTTGGAGGCATGGAATCGGCCCCATCAGCACTAGGTGCCTTGGCATCCGTCTCGGAGTTGCCGCCAACTTTCATCGGCGACCCCCTACCTGGCTGCGTCGGAGTCAACCATCGCTCCGTAAGGCCTATCCTTCCCCGTCCCCCGCCGCCTTAAGTGTCTTTGGCGGTGTTGGAATGTTGACCAACTGTCCATCGCCTACGCCTTTCGGCCTCGGCTTAGGTCCCGACTGACCCTGGGACGAGTAACGTTGCCCAGGAAACCTTAGGTTTACGGCGAACACGTTTCTCACGCGTTTCTCGCTACTTGTGCCGACATTCTCACTTCTGTGCGCTCCACCCGTCCTTACGGTCGAGCTTCTCGGCACACAGAACGCTCCTCTACCACGACCCTCCCAGAAGGAAGGTCATCCACGGCTTCGGTTGCAAGCTTGAGCCCCGATCATTGTCGGCGCCATGACATTCGACCAGTGAGCTATTACGCACTCTTTCAATGGTGGCTGCTTCTAAGCCAACATCCTGGTTGTCTGGACATCGTGACATCCTTTTCCACTTAGCTTGCGATTTGGGACCTTAGCCGGTGGTCTGGGCTGTTTCCCTTTCGACGATGAAGCTTAGCCCCCACCGTCTCACTGCCGCCAGATAATCTGCCGCCATTCGGAGTTTGATTGGGTTTGGTAACGAGGTGATCGCCCCTAGCCCATTCAGTGCTCTACCTGCGACAGACCCATTGACGACGCTGCACCTAAATGCATTTCGAGGAGAACCAGCTATATCCGGGTTCGATTGGCATTTCACCGCTATCCACAGTTCATCCGCCGCATTTTCAACTGGGGTCGGTTCGGGCTTCCACGCGGTTTTACCCGCGCTTCACCCTGACCATGGATAGGTCACCCGGTTTCGGGTCTACTCAATGCGACTACCATCGCCTTGCGGCGACAACGCCCTATTCAGACTCGCTTTCGCTACGGCTCCGGGTGTATACCCCTTAACCTCGCCACACTGAAGTAACTCGTCGGCTCATTCTACAAAAGGCACGCAATCAGGCATTCCCTTACGGGCATAGCCCTCTCACGGCTTGTAAGCGCACGGTTTCAGGGACTTTTGACTCCCCTTCCGGGGTGCTTTTCACCTTTCCCTCACGGTACTAGTTCACTATCGGTCACCAAGGGTATTTAGCCTTAGACGATGGTCCGCCCAGATTCCCACAGAATTCCACGTGTTCCGTGGTACTTGGGAGCACCTCCTGGAGGTCGTTCACCTTTCGCGTACAGGGCTCTCACCTTCTACGGCCAGCTGTTCCAAGACTGTTCAGCTAGGCGACGACTTGGTAACTCCAGTGCTCTGCGGCAGCAGAACGCGAGGGTCCCGCGACCCCGAGACGGAAACGCCTGCCGGCTATCACGCCGTCTCGGTTTAGGCTCACCCCTTTTCGCTCGCCACTACTCAGGGGATGTTATCTTTTCCTGCGGATACTTAGATGTTTCAGTTCTCCGCGTGCCCTCTACCCGGCCTATATATTCAGCCGGGAGTACCTGGACATGACTCCAGGTGGGTTGCCCCATTCGGAAATCCCCGGATTAACGCTCGCTAGCAGCTACCCGAGGCTTATCGCAGCAACGCTACGTCCTTCATCGGCCCTTGGTGCCAAGGCATCCACCGTGCGCCCTTATCAGCTTGACCTTCCTATACACACTTTTCAGCGCTCATCACCGGCTGGGCCGGGATGAGAGGAAGGGTCCGACCTCGGCCCTGAGGGCCGGGATCGCGCGCGTTGTGTTCACCTGACATATTGAAGAGGATCCGTCTCGCCACGACCGCTGAAGTACGGCCGCAGCGAAGATCATTCGCAGACTTTATTCACATATGAAAGAACGGGGTCGCCGCCCGTGAGCGGCAGTGGAATGTCAAGAGTGGAGGGGGGACCGCAGCTCGTCCGTGGAGATGGGGAGACTCGAACTCCCGACCCCCTGCGTGCAAAGCAGGTGCTCTCCCAGCTGAGCTACATCCCCGGCTGGTGGCCCAGGCCCCGAGCGTGGGCCTTTGTGGACTCGAACCACAGACCTCACGGTTATCAGCCGTGCGCTCTCACCACCTGAGCTAAAGGCCCCCGGGGCCCGCGCCGCTCAGCTCCGCATCTCGACCAGAACGGTCGGGCGTGCGATGCCTCGCGCGGCGTGGGGGGCGCAGTACCGGCGCGCACAATCGCGCCGGATCGTCCTTGACCCCTGAAGCGTGGAGCGACTAAACGCGTCGGCTGACGCAGTGCCTCGGTGACGAGCCTCGGCGGCTCGCCGTATGTAGCAGATTCCCACTGCCCGCTGGCCGGCCTTCCCGAGATGCAAGCATCCCGGCCCGCACATCGCTAGCACCGTTACTCCTGGTCAGGGTTGCCCCTCACCATTCTTGGCGGCTTCACGACGCGCGTTGCTGCGCGACCTGAGTTGACTGACCGGGATCGAGCCGGAGCTCGAAACCCAGGTCACTCCATAAAAGGAGGTGATCCAGCCGCACCTTCCGGTACGGCTACCTTGTTACGACTTCACCCCCCTCACCGGGCACACCTTCGGCACCTCCGCCCCTTACGGGTTCGGCCAGCGACTTCGGGTGCACCAGACTCGGGTGGTGTGACGGGCGGTGTGTACAAGGCCCGGGAACATATTCACCGCAGTGTGCTGACCTGCGGTTACTAGCAACTCCGACTTCATGCAGGCGAGTTGCAGCCTGCAATCCGAACTGAGCCCCGCTTTAAGGGATTGGCTTCACCTCGCGGTGTTGCAGCCCACTGTACGGGGCATTGTAGCATGTGTGTAGCCCCAGGTATAAAGGGCATGATGACTTGACGTCATCCCCACCTTCCTCTGGGTTTCTCCCAGCAGTCTGGCTAGAGAAATATAACTAACCACAGGGGTTGCGCTCGTTGCGGGACTTAACCCAACACCTCACGGCACGAGCTGACGACAGCCATGCACCACCTGTGCACCCGCCTTTCGGGGAGTGTGTTTCCACACTTTACGAGTGCATGTCAAACCTGGGTAAGGTTCTTCGCGTTGCCTCGAATTAAACCACATGCTCCGCTGCTTGTGCGGGCCCCCGTCAATTCCTTTGAGTTTTAACCTTGCGGTCGTACTCCCCAGGCGGTGTACTTATCGCGTTAGCTACGGCACTGAGCGCGTCAATACGCCCAACACCTAGTACACATCGTTTAGGGCGTGGACTACCGGGGTATCTAATCCCGTTCGCTCCCCACGCTTTCGCGCTACAGTGTCAGTTGCGAGCCAGAAGGCCGCCTTCGCCACTGGTGTTCCTCCCGATATCTACGCATTTCACTACTACACCGGGAATTCCACCTTCCTCTCTCGCACTCTAGTCGACCAGTATTGGAGGCAGTTTCAGGGTTGAGCCCTGAAATTTCACCACCAACTTTGCCAACCACCTTGACGCGCTTTACGCCCAGTAAATCCGGATAACGCTCGCCCCCTACGTATTACCGCGGCTGCTGGCACGTAGTTAGCCGGGGCTTTCTTGGAGGGTACCGTCATTGTGTTCTTCCCCTCCGACAGGGCTTTACAAGCCGAAGCTCTTCATCACCCACGCGGCGTTGCTCCGTCAGACTTTCGTCCATTGCGGAAGATTCCTAACTGCTGCCTCCCGTAGGAGTCTGGGCCGTATCTCAGTCCCAGTGTGGCTGATCGTCCTCTCAGACCAGCTACCCATCACCGCCTTGGTAGGCCGTTACCCCACCAACAAGCTAATAGGCCGCGAGCCCGTCTTCGAGCGGCTTACGCCTTTACTCACCGTCGGATGCCCGACAGTGACCACATCCGGTATTAATCCTGATTTCTCAGGGCTATCCCGAACTCGAAGGTAGGTTGCTCACGTGTTACTCACCCGTTCGCCGCTAGATGTGTGAACCGAAGCCCACACACCGCGCTCGACTTGCATGTTTGATGCACGCCGCCAGCGTTAATCCTGAGCCAGGATCAAACTCTCCGAAAAAACGTCTCCTTGTTCCCGCTTGCGCGGGTCAAATTCGAACGTTGACGAGGCCTGCGTGGGAATCCGGCGCAGAACGCCGGCCCCAGGGCCTTCGCGGATAGTCGTCTCCACTCTTCAATTGTCAAGGAACGAGCCGCGCGCCGAACCGCTCGGAGAGGTAACGCGGCGATCCGGCCGGGTCCCGCCCCGTCCGGGGTAACTGACGAATCATACCGCCGGGGGACCTCACCGTCAATGTGAGGGCCGGCGCCAGCCGACGGCACTCTTGCCGCCGCGCTCGCGGATAATACCTGATCCGGGGGCGCGCGGGCTCAGATGGCCCGATCGGCGTCCAGGCTGCGGCGTCCGGCCAGGGCCCGGGCGATGGTGAGCTCGTCCGCATACTGAAGGTCGGCCCCGGCGGGCAGGCCGTGGGCGAGCCGCGTGAGCCTCAATCCGGGGATCGCGAGCCGGTCCCCCAGGTAGTGGGCGGTCGCCTCCCCCTCCACGTCCGGGTCGGTGGCAAGAACCACCTCGGTGACCTCGCCGCTCTGCAGCCGGGCCTCCAGCTCGGCAATCCGGAGCTGGTCCGGCCCCACCCCCTCGATGGGAGAGAGCGCTCCGCCCAGGACGTGGTAGAGCCCCCGGAAGCCCCCGCTCCGCTCCACCGCGAGGACATCCAGGGCGTCCTCGACGACGCAGATGGCGGACGGGTCGCGGCTGGGGTTGCGGCAGATGGCGCAGAGCTCGGCGTCAGCGATGAAGAAGCAGCGCGAGCAGGCCCGGACCGCGGACCTCAGGTCGGCGAGCGCCGCAGCCAGCTGGGCGACCTGGTTGGGGTCGCTGCGGAGAAGGTAGAAGGTGAGCCGCTGCGCCGTCTTAGGGCCGATGCCGGGCAGCCGGCCCAGCTCGGCGGCCAGGCGCTCTACCGGGGCAGGAATCAGGGACACTAGGTCAGAGGAGACCGGGGGGGAGGTTGAGGCCGGCGGTGAGCTGGCCCATCTGCTGGGTCGCGAGATCGCGCGACTGGTCGAGGGCGGCGTTGACGGCGGCCAGCACGAGGTCGCTGACCATCTCCGCACCCTCCTCGAGGACCTCGGTCTGGATGGCGATGCTCTGGATCTGCTGATGGCCGGTGGCAACCACCGTGACCGCCCCGCCGCCGGCGGTCCCGGTCACGGTCATGGCGCCCAGCTCCTCCTGCATCCGCGCCATCCGCGTCTGCATCTGCTGGATCTGTTTGAGCATGTTGGGGTTGTTCACGCCGGTCCCCCGAAGGTGGATAACCGCCGCAGTCTACGACGGGTGGCGCCGGGCGGGCCCTACGCCTCGGGGACCGGATCGTTGGCGTGGTCCACCAGCCGCGTCGAGGTGATCCGGCTGCCGGCGAAGGTGGCCACCACCGCGTCGGTGAGATTGGCGCCCTGGTCTTCCGCGCCCGCCTGGCCGCCGGCCGGCTCGCCGCAGAACTCGATGGCAACCTCGCGAGGACCCCCGGCGACCTCGGCCACCGCACTGTCCAGAATCGGCCTCTTGACGAGGTTGCCCAGCTGCTTGAGGTGGAAGTCGTACGGCGCCCCGACCACCAGCCGGCCGGCACTCGCATCCAGCGGGCGGCATCCGCGCAGAACACCGGCGAAGACCTTGTCCCGCCGGTTGACGGCCTCGATGAGTGCCGGCCAGGCTGCCAGCCACGCCTCCAGGGTGACGAGCTCGCCGGCGCGCCCCCCGGCCTCTGCCGGGCTCGGCAGCGGCACCGGGGCGGCCTCGGTGATAGCGGGCACGTCAGCGGACGTCCCGGGGGCCGCCGTGACGGTCGCGGCTGGCTTCGAGGCGGCCGCGGGGGCGGTGGGCACCGGCTGCGCCGGGACCGCCGGGACCTTGGCCGCCGGCTGCCTCGGGACCGGAGCGACCGTGGCCGCGGGCCGCGACGGGGCGGCGGCCTGGGTGGGTCGCGGCTGGACAGTCCTCGCGACGCTGGGCGCGGGGGCAGCCGCCGGTGCGACGTCGCTGCGGCGAGCCACCGGCCGAGCGGATCCGGGGTCCGGGAGCGCTCCACCCGCGCCGAGGCGCCGCTCGATGGCACCGAGCCTCTCCTCCACCCCGGCGAGGCGTTCTGCCTCCGGCCCCGCGGCGCCACCACGGCAGAGGCGGAGCAGGCAGGCCTCGACCTGGAGGCGCGCATCGACCGGCTGGCGCAGCTCGAGCTCGGCGGCGCCCATCTCCTCCAGCACGCGCAGCCAGAAGCCATCCGGCTCCCGGGAGGCCAGCTGGCGGCAGAGTTCCTCTTCGTCCGCGTCGAGGTGGGCGCCCTCCGGGAAACCGACGGCGACCAGCTCGGCGGCGCGCGCCAGGCGCGAGCACTCCCGGAGGAGCTGGCGCGGATCCGCGCCTGCGTCGAAGGCGGCGGCAGCGGCCCGGAGCGACGCGGCGGCATCCCTCCCGGCCAGCCCGTCGAGCAGCTGGCGAATCACCTCCGGGTGCGCCAGTCCGAGCGCGCGGCGGCAGGTGTCCGCTGTCACCGGCCGGTCGCCGGTGGCGAAGCATTGATCCAGGAGTGAGAGCCCGTCGCGCACGCTGCCCTGGGCGGCGCGAGCGATCAGCCGGGCCGCCGCGGGTTCCAATTCGACCGCCTCGGCGGCGGCGATCACCCGTAGGTGCTCGTCGATCCGAGCGCTGGGCACCCTTCCGAAGTCAAAGCGCTGAACCCGAGAGCGCACCGTGTCCGGCACCTTGTGGGGCTCGGTCGTGCAGAGGATGAAGAGGACGTGGGCGGGCGGCTCCTCGAGCGTCTTGAGGAAGGCGTTCCATGCCTCCGAGGTCAGCATGTGGGCTTCGTCGATGATGTAGACCTTCGACCGCAGCCGGGCGGGCAGGTAGCGGACCCGCTCCCGGAGCTCGCGCATCTCGTCGATGCCCCGGTTGCTGGCGGCGTCGATCTCGAGGACATCCACGGCCGACCCGTCAAGGATCTCGATACAGGCGCTGCATTTGTTGCACGGCTCGCCGTCGACCGGTTCCAGGCAGTTGACCGCCCGGGCCAGGATCCGCGCCGTCGACGTCTTTCCCGTCCCCCGGATGCCCGCGAAGAGGTAGGCGTGCGCAAGGTGTCCGGCCCGCAGCTCGTTGCTCAGGGTACGGACGATGTGGTCCTGGCCGATGAGGTCGGCGAGGACGGCGGATCGGTACTTGCGGTAGAGCGCGGTCACGTCCCGCCGACGATAGCCGATGCCCCACGCGGCAGGCCACGTGGGGACCCCGTGCCTGTCAGGGGGCGTGCCGCCCCCTCGCATCGATGGCAGAGCCACCTGGATGCTCACCCCTGGCCCGGCGCGACTCCGCGCCGGATGCGCGCTCGGTGCGCCCGTGGCGGCGGATCGACTGGCGGAGGCGGCGTGCCGCCCCACGCGGCCTGCCGCGGGCGCGCACAGCGCGCTCTCATGGCGGGGTGAGCCGGGTCCGG
>Ga0302319_10021537_pt1 | contig 11611 bp, 12 predicted proteins | sample Bog_T0_2_FD_203319 | JGI IMG/M metagenome (GOLD analysis project Ga0302319, IMG submission 203319) | Peat permafrost microbial communities from Stordalen Mire near Abisko, Sweden - Bog_T0_2 | ecosystem: Environmental > Terrestrial > Soil > Wetlands > Peat | place: Sweden: Abisko, Stordalen Mire...
TTGGTCCTTGATCCGCAACACGGCTCAAAACTGAAAATCCACACCACCGCAAATCAAGATAGCGTCCTGCTTGAAGGTCTCCCCGGCTTGCTTTGCTGCGATGTGTGGGAACACGCCTATTATTTGAAGTACTAGAATCGCCGCGCCGACTACCTCGCCGCCTTTTGGAACGTGGTCGATTGGGAGATCGTCGGCCATCGTTTGGCAGGCATGCAAGCTGGCAAGAAGCAACTTTAAAATCCGATCTGACCGATCGAGCCGCTGCAAGTCTTGCTGCCTTTCGAAGAACGCTCGTAAGGCGAAAAGGCGCACCCCAGCGGGACTTCAAGTCGCCCAGCCTCGCGGCGCTCGAGAATAGGAGCGTTTTCCATGAGTACATCCTAAGTGTGTTCAAAAACCCATTAAGCCAGCGCAAACCTTGCGTGCTCATCGTCTTTTTTCATCGACAGCTAAAGTTTTGTGTTTTCTTCGCTTCCGCTTCGCAAAAACGCCTTCTCTTCGTCTTCGCGACCGGTTTTCACCATCCCGACACCGTACACTCTTATTTAGGGAGGCGTCATGGACAATCACCGGGCTGGACGAGTATCCGAAGCCCTGCGCGAGGAACTCGGCGAGATGATTTCCTACGAGTTGTCTGATCCCCGGATCGGCGAAGCGGTCGTGACCGAAGTCTTGGTCTCACCGGATATGCGGCACGCACAGGTGCGCTTGCACATGAACACCGATACTGAAGCGCAAAAAGGAACGATCGCGGCTCTGGAAGGGGCGCGCGGTTTTTTACGCCATCAATTGGCCGAACGCTTGAACTTATTCCGTATCCCAGAGCTGCATTTTGAAGCGGACGTGAAGATAGCCGTCAACGCACGCATGGATCAGTTAATGAAGCGCGTTCGCCGCGGCCGGCCCCGCGATCACGAACAAACAAAAAGCTAGATGCAGGTACACAATTTGGGGGTAAAAGTGGGGGTTAAATGCGCGTGGGTCAAGTAAGCGCGGGACGGTTTCTCGACGCTTGTCGCCGCAGAGCAACCGACGTGCGGCCAGTTTGGTTTATGCGGCAAGCGGGCCGCTACATGAAGCCTTACCGCGATATTCGGGCGAAGCACAGCATTCTTGAAATCTGCAAGAAGGCCGAACTGGCAGCTGAAGTCACCCTCCAGCCGGTTGAGATTCTCGACGTCGATGCCGCCATCATCTTTGCCGACCTTCTCTTGCCCGTAGAGCCCATGGGCCTCAAGCTTTCATTCATCAGTGGCGAAGGTCCCTGCATCGCCAACCCAGTCACCGAACCAGGAGACATCGATAGCCTTTCCACCAGCCGCACCGACGAATTGGGTTATGTCGCCGAGTCAATTCAAGTGGTAACGCGCGCACTTGCTGGCCGGGTCCCAGTTATCGGTTTCGTGGGCGCGCCCTTCACGCTCGCCAGTTACATGATCGAAGGCGGCCCTTCGAAGACGTTCCTGAAAACCAAGAAGTTGATGTATGGCGATGAGACCATGTGGCGTCGCCTCATGGGCAAGTTAGTAGACGTTTTGGGCGATTTCGCCAGCTTGCAAACCGGTGGCGGCGCCAAGGCCATTCAAGTCTTCGATAGCTGGGTTGGCGCACTCAGTCCGGATGACTACGTTCGCTACGTCCAGCCTTATTCACGCGCTCTCATCGAACGCATCCGTTCCACTGGCGTCCCCGTCATTCACTTCGGCACCGGTGCCGCGGGCTTCTTCAAGGAATTGCATGCGGCCGGCGGCGACGTTCTCGGTGTTGACTGGCGCATCAATATCGACCAGGCTTGGGCCGAAATCGGCTATCGCTCCGCCATCCAAGGCAACCTCGACCCCATCGCTCTTTTCGCTCCGCTCCCTGAATTGCGCACTAAGGTCACAGACCTCTTGCGGCGCACCGGTAACCGCCCTGGCCATATCTTCAATCTGGGACACGGTATCCTGCCCGAAACCCCGGTTGAAAACGTGAAGGCCGTCGTACAAATGGTCCGCGAATTTCATGCCTGACCGAGTTCTGATTATCGGCGGCGGTGTCTCCGGTTTAGCCACCGCCTATCATCTTTCGCGTTATGCGATACCCTCCACCATCATTGAGAAGAGCCATCGCACCGGCGGCCTGATCAAGACCGACGTCATTGAAGGCTGCCATCTCGAAGCTGGCCCCGATAGCTTCATCGCCACCAAACCTGCCGTCAGCGAACTGGCAGCTGAACTGCCCGGCTTGCCAGAGCAAATCATCGGCTCTAACGACGCAGGCCGCAAGATCTTCGTTGTGCGGAATGGACAGTTACTGCCCATGCCGCAGGGCATGGTGATGATGGTACCGGGTGACTGGGACGCGCTCGAAAAGTCTCAGCTCATTGGTGCCGAAGCGAAGCGTTCCATTCACGATGAAACCAAGCGCAAGCCGCTTGAGCGCAAAGAAGATGTCTCCGTCGGCCAGTTTGTAGGCGAACACTTCGGGCCGGAAGTCCTCGAGTATCTGACAGAGCCCCTGCTCTGCGGCGTCTACGGCGGCGATTCCGAAAACCTCAGCGCTGAAAGTGTCCTGCCGCGCTTTCTCGGCTATGAACGCAAGTACGGAAGCCTAGTCAAAGGCGTTCAGCAGGAACTGCGCGACCGGCCAAAGAGCGGTTCCCTATTTCTCTCCTTCCGCGACGGCATGCAGACCCTCACCAATTCGCTGGCGCGAGCGCTTGGTGACCGCGTGCAGATCTTACACGGCGAAGCGACCGAAATTCGCCGTCAAGGCGAAACTTGGACAGTGCGCGTCGGGGCCGACACGCTTTCGTCTCGCAATATTGCCCTCTGTTGTCCCGCGCATGTAAACGCCAAGTTGCTTGAATCGGAAGCCGCTCCTGTCGCCGATGAGCTTGCTGCCATTCCCTATTCGTCCGCCATCTTGGTAATGCAGGTTTACGATCGCGCGCAACTACTCCATCCGCTCGATGGCTTCGGTTTCCTAGTCCCGCGCGGCGAACGCAAGACCATCGCCGCAGCAACCTTCGTTGATACTAAGTGGCCCGACCGCAACCCGAAAACTCTCGCTGCCATACGCGTCTTCATCGTGGGTAAGCGCGCTGTCGAGTTGGCCGACGCCAGCGAACAAGAGATTCTCTCCTTGGTTCGCCAAGACCTCCAAAGTTTCATGGGGATTACCGCTTTGCCGCTGTTCCACACTTTCTACCGCTGGCCCAATTCCATGCCCCAATATGTGGTCGGACACAGTCAGCGCACTAAGAACATTTTCGAGCACCTAGCTAATTACCCAGGGCTATTTCTAGTCGGCAACGCCTATGACGGGGTCGGCGTGCCAGATTGTCTGCGTCATGCCCGCGAGGTCGCGCAACACATCTGCTCGCGTAGCGTCTAATGGACATGAGACTCTTATCAGGTTTGTTGCTGGCCGCGCTGATCGGGACCCCAGCATTTGCACAGAAAACTGCCGCTGAGCGCTTGACTGCCGCGACGGAAGACTTAAAAGAGATGATGAATGCCTCCGATAAAGGCATCCCTCAAGATTTGTTAAACAAAGCGTCGTGCGTTGTCGTTGTTCCCAACCTGAAGGCGGGCGGCTTCGTTGTAGGAGCGCAGTACGGCAAAGGATTTTTCACGTGCCGCCGCATGAACGGCGTGGGTTGGCATACACCGGGCGCTATTAAGTTGGAGGGTGGCAAATTCGGCTTCCTCGCTGGAGGCAAAGAAACCGACGTCATCATGCTCGTCATGAATAAAGATGGCATGCAGCACCTTCTCAGCGATAAGTTTCAAATCGGCGGTGAGGCCTCCGCTGCTGCCGGTCCGCTCGGCCGCGATTCCTCTGCCATGACCGATGCCGAAATGCACGCGGAAATCCTCTCTTACTCCCGGTCCCGCGGCTTATTTGGCGGTATTGATATAGGCGGCTCTGCCGTTTCCACTGACAAGGAAACCAACGAGGAACTGTACGGCCAGAAACTGTCGAACAAGGAAATTGCCGACAGTAAGCTGCCCGTCCCCGCCGCAGCGAAACCCATGATTCACGAGTTAGACAGACTGTCTTCCCGCAAGTAACTCTCTAACGTAAGTTGGCGCGCGGCGTTGTCTCTATTGATTGAAGGCAGCGCCGCGAAACGCTTGACCCACGTGCAGAACGGCGGAAATGGCGCGCGTATAATTCATGCGCATCGGACCTAAAACGGCCACATGCGTCCGCAGTCCATTCGCCAGTTCAAACCGCACCCCGATCATCGAGAGCTCGCTCATACTGGGATGCACATCCCCTAGGCCCACTTGAATGGAAAGTTCACCGTCACGTTGTTCCAGGAATTGTTCCAGCAATTGCAGGATGCGCTTCTTTTCTTCGAGCGCCCTGAAAAGTTCGCGCATGTGTTCGCGGGTGAGGTGTAGATCCAGTCCAATCAGATTCACGGCACCATCGAAGTGAATTTCCGGCATCAACCCCAAATCCAACAAGCCTTCCGCGTAAAGATAGCGAACTCGCTTTAGAATGGCATCGTACGCTGCGCTTTCCAGTTCCAAGCGTCGCTTTAGTTCTCTATGCACCAAAGGTAACGCCCAGCCGCCGAAATTGTAGTTGATATAGTTCCGGATCGAGGTTAGGTCATCTTGCGAGATATGCTCATCCATCTCGACCACCTTGTTCCGCACCATTCGGTCCTTGGTCATCACCACCATCAAAATACGCCGGTCCGGTAACGCGAGCAATTCCACTGAATCCAGCGTCTGATTGCCTGTAGGGATAGCCGCCGCAATCCCAAAATTGCGCGTGATCTCAGTCAGCAGCTTTGACGATCGTTCAATCCGTGCCTCAACCGTGCCCGCTCCACGAATCTCGCTTTGCAAGCGGTCCAATTCCGATTGGACAATCCGGCTTCCGAACAAAGTCTTAACATAGCTGCGGTATGCCGTTTCAGTCGGCACCCGTCCCGCCGAGGTATGTGGCTGAAACAAATAGCCTTCTTCTAATAGATCGGCCATCATGTTGCGGATGGACGCCGCGCTCATTGGATATTTGCGGGCAATGCTCCGCGAAGCCACCGGTTCTCCGGTCTCTATATAGTTCTGTACGATTGCATGCAAAACATCAAAATGACGAGGTGTCAGGTTCTCGAGATGGCTCATCGGTCTTGTTCAACCCACCAAAACTGGCGCCTTTTGAGTGCCCGATTACTTATCGGATGCACCGTATGTCTTGATTATAGAGCCTGAAGCATTACCGCCTCGATGTCAAGCCTTCATCCGATTGAAAAGTTTAATCAAGCGGTGGGCAGTTCTACTACTTTGGCGTGCCGCCACAGGCGTTCCAGATCATAAAACGAACGCGCTGTGACTGAGAAGATATGGACCAGGAAATCGCCGTAATCCATCAAAATCCAGTCGCCCGGATCGTACCCCTCAATGCTAACTGCCCTTTCGCCCATTTCTTTGAGACCCTTTTCGATCTCGTCACAGACGGCATGTCCCTGTCTCGCATTGTTCACAGTACACAGGACAAAGTAGTCCGTAAAAGTGGTAACTTCTTTTAAATCAAGCACTTTAATATCTGTCGCCTGTTTGGCGTCGGCACACCGGGCAGCCATGTGCCAATTCGGGATTTCTTCGGGCTGGGGCTTTTGCGAATGCTTTGGAAGACTCGTTTTGACTATTCTCCTGGCCCCAGGGTACTACAATAGAGGAGGATGCGTAAACGCTCAACTTTACGCACCCAGTGTGCGTGGCTACAAAGCTGTTGTTTGCTAATAGCGACCGTATTGGGTGCCCAAGCTGCGCGCGGAAGCGAAAACCCCCTATCTGCTTCAGCCGAGCTTTCGAATGAATCAGTGGACCGAGCCCGTACCGATGTGGCCCGGATCCAATCACTAGTGGGGGCAGGCAGCCTTCCCCAAAGCAGTTTAGACGAGGCGGAATTTCGCCTGGCCGACATCAAGGATGAGGCCACATTAAAGGAGACACTATATAGGTTTAGTTCGACACAGCTGGCGGGCACCGATTTGGCCGCCAACCAGCGCACAGAAATGTTAGCCGCCGCCCAACGGCGCTTTGACCGCCAAGCGGCCGCCGTGAGTGAACGCCAGAAGTTGCTGGACATGGGAGTTATTTCCAGGGCAGAAATGGAAGGCGTCAGGGCTGAACTGGAAATCCGCCGGCACGTCCTGGATTTGGCTCATGACCGGGTCCGCCTGGAAGCACAGCGCGAAATGATCGGCGAAGAACAAATGCTGGAACGCGCCATGGATTCCGGTACCTCCCACAAAGCCATGTTGAAGTTCGACGGTGACGGCCACTTCGACACAGAGGATTTAGCCGTGATCAGCAGCGAGTTTGAGCAGCAGTTCCATTACCCACTGCCCATTACCGCCCGCGGCCAGACGTCTTTGCACCAGTCACTTGGCTTCGACCATCGTGGCAAAGTGGACGTAGGTCTCAATCCCGAAACCCCAGAAGGGATTTGGCTTCGTCATTTCTTGGAAGATCACCAAGTTCCGTACATCGCCTTTCGGGCTGCCGTCCCCGGCTCGGCCACCGCGCCGCATATTCACTTGGGTACCGGCAGTACTCGTTTCGTCCGCGTGGCGGAGAGATGAAATAGGCGTAGTGGTTAATCTTGGCAATGAGCCAGCCGTTTGGCGGGGCTCATTGCCGCGTTTTCTCATGGACAGCGAGCACCGCTGTCTGGCAAGACTATCAGGGGAGTCATATCCGCGCGGCGAATCTCCTGCTTTTTTGCCGATTTGCACTACTTAATGGCTTTGGACCCGACGAGCTTTTTAGTAAGACAGGAAGACTCGCCTTGAACCGGATCATCCACCGTACCAATTCGTCTTGCGGCGTTTTCCCGACGTTTCCGCTACCAAATAGTGGACTGACTCCAGCAAATTGTCATACCCACTCATAAAATTCATCGACCGGGATGCCTGCTAACAAAGGCGAAATTCGGATCGAACGGAGCTCGCTGAGAGCTCTGTTTAGCGCCTCCGGTCTCACCTCAAAGCGACTTACTTCCACTTTGACGCGCTGCAATCTCATGCGCAGACTTCGCATAGCCGAACCCAGTACTTCTCCTTATCGGGGTACACCACAACCACCAGTTGTGTATCGGGGGACGGCCCTCATTGCGTTTGGCTAATACACTTGTCTAGCTCGTCAAGGACCCAGATCCCCTCTTTTGTCATCACTCATAGCGTAACGCCCTCACAGGTTCAACCCGCATCGCTCGCAAAGCGGGAAGGAAAGAAGCCAAGGCCGAAACTAGCAGCAACACGCAGGTTGTGATGAGCGCGGCCGACGAGTCCGAGTCTGAAATTCCAAACAACATTCCTTCCAACAATCGACTCAACAGAAATGAGCCGGCCAGTCCAATGGCCACACCCAGCAAAGACAGTATCAGCCCTTGTCCGATCACTTGGCGAAGGACTCTTTGCGGCTGTGCGCCGAGGGCCATCTTGATGCCGAACTCGGAGGTGCGCTGCTCTACGGAATAAGAAATCACACCATAAATCCCGATGGCCGCCAGGCAGAGAGCGAGCAGTGAGAACATTCCAAGAATCAATGTGAGGAACCTGGGCCTGGTGGTGGCAGCGGCTACCACGTCTTCCATAGTGCGAACCTTCGCTAATGGCAGTGTCGAATCGAGAGAAGCTACGACCTTGCGGGCGGCGCCGACCGCATTCGAAGGATCGCCAGTAGTCTTAATCAGAACGTCGAAGGCCGAGGGTGCGTAGAGCCGATACGAGTAGAAGAGTTCGGTTCCCACAGGCTTATCGACACCGGCATTCTTGATATCCGCCACCACGCCCACCACTCTGCACCACGCTTTCGTGCCGCCCGGTTTTATGCGATGCCCGATGGCCGATTGATGCGGCCAGAAGGTGCGAGCCATTGTGGCATTGACTACCAGGCCCGGGGAGTTTTCATTTTCGTCGCGCGAATCCGGCAAACGTCCGTCAATCAAACGAGCGCCCATCGTCTCGAAAAAGTGATCCCCCGTCGTTTGGTAGAACGCTACGCTTTGAATCGGGCCATTAGGCACAGGGACGAAGCCCTCGATATCGGTATCGTTGTCCACTTCGCGACGTACAGGTGGAAGATCGCCGGCCAACGTCACAGAGACAACACCGGGTAGCGCCTGCAGGCGTTGTTGCAGATTCGACCAGAAAGAAACTCTGGGGCCTTGTTCTTTATAAGCATCGGCCGCCAGGGAAAGGTTGAACGTCAGCAGTCCCTTTGGATTGAAGCCGGTGTTCACTTGCTGCAATTTCCAGAAGCTCTGAATCATGAGGCCAGCGCCTGCCAGTAGAATGAACGCCATCGACATTTGCGCCACAACCAAGCCGTTTCGAAAGCGCTTGGAGGCTACACCGGCGGAAGAACGGCCGCTGGAACTCTTCAGTGTTTCGAACACGCGAATAGCAGACACATGGATAAAAGGAGCCAAGCCGAAGAGCACACCAATCAGCACGGACACGGCAAGGGTAAACAGGAGAACAGGCAGGTCTAACGCAATCTCCGCGGCGCGCGGAATACTGCCCGCGTTCGCTGATTCGATCAGCCATAAGCTTCCAAACGCCACAAAAACGCCCAGCGCTGCGCCCGTGAGCGCCAGCACCAGGCCTTCCACTACAAATTGCTTGGCGAGATCGGAGGTTGAAGCGCCAATCGCGCGGCGAACGGCGATCTCGCGTTGACGAGATTCGGAACGGGCGAGCAGCAGGTTCGCTACATTTACGCAGGCGATGAGTAAGACCAGCACCACCGCGCCCAGCAAGAGAAGCATTGCTTTTCTGACTCCGCCCACGACTTCGTCATAGAACAAATAAAGGCTGGGATAGTGGTCTTTGGGACTGAAAGAGTGATGGTTGGGCGAGGCAGCTTCGCCCCACATCCGCACTAAGCGAGTCATCTCTTCCTGCGCTTGTTTGAGACTGAACCCAGGAGCGAGCCGGCCTACAACATCGTAGTTGTGGCCGCCTGGACTGACGTGAGCCGGGTCAAGCTGAAGGGCGCTCCAAACCTCCGTTGGGTCAGTTTGACCGGGAGGGAAGGCAAAGCCCTGCGGCATCACGGCGATGACGGTCGCCTTCGCGTTATTGAGAATCGTTTCTTTGCCAATGATGTGCGGATCGGCCGCGAAGACGCGCTGCCATACCCCATAAGACAGCATCAGAACAGGGGACGCTCCCGGTGTATCATCGTGCTTGCTGATGAGACGGCCCATGATCGGCTGAATGTGGAGCATCTGCGGGACCTCGGCGCTCACGAAGGTAGCCGAGACCCGCGTGGGTTGATTGATTCCCCCCAAGTTGACGCCCGATGTCTGCGAGGCACCGATCAGGTCGAAGGATTTGGCGGATTTCTGAAGGTCGAAGACTTCCGAATCGGCAACCCAGAATTTGTGCAAGCCGCCGTTGGGGAATGCCGGGAACTCAGTATAAATTCGGACCAAGCGGTTCGAGTCGGGATAGGGCAGCGGCCGCACCACAACAGCGTTGACGATGGTAAAGATGGCCGAAGTGGCGCCGATTCCGAGAGCCAAGCACCCCAGCGCTGCGATGGTAAAGTTCGGCGTTCGAGCTAGACTGCGGATGGCGTAACGAAGCATTTGGAGCATAGAGCGAGCTGATAGGAGCAACTCAGAGGCCAAGCCACATGTTGAATCAACTGAATAGCTTAAGCGGGCGAAAGTTCAGCGGAGTGTGCGAATTTGGGACTGATTTGTCGATGCTGGCACGATAATGCCCGCAGAGATAAGATTCGCCGGATCATGCTCGCAGCCTCCGGCGCATCGTAGCCTTTAAATGGGTCGAAACGGGCCCTTTTGCAAGGTGTTGGGTAAAGTCCGCAAACCAAACTCCTCCCGCTGCGTCGAACGCCACACCCGCCATCTTTCCTCCTTTGAAGGCGCGAGCGTCTACCAGGGGACATCTTCTCCCGGGCGCCGTCGTCGCGGGAAACAAAAATCACTTTGTTGTACGTCGCCACCGCAACGTGCTTCCCATAAATCGCAATCGCTTACGTCACGTCCACGTCTCTCGAAATCAATTTCGCCTGGCCATCGAGCGTGGAAACGGAATATAGATTTCGATCGATATCCGCCACCAACAATTCCTTTCGGCCCGCATCAAAAGCGAACGCGAGCGCTTGTTCGCCTAATCGGCCTGGCGTCACCGCGAACGGATCGCCACGGAACAACCATACGCCTTGCGATTCCGGATCGCCAAATTTCCAGTGGACGTTCTGTGGGGGCATCAATAAATACACTGTCCTTCCATCAGCCGCAATGCCCTCGGACCGATCGTGCCGCCAAGGCAGAAACGTTCGTTCGAGAGACTACGTCGCAAGACTGTACCCGAACACCGTATCGCCACAAACTGCCTGACCCTGCCCCTAGCCGGACTTCGTTGTTGCGACTTGCATATGCGCCGCCGATGCTGCAAAATAGGACGCCTACACAGAGCTTGGACTTCGAAACCACTCTCTGTTTGAAAGTATACGTCGTTTTGCGCCACTCTGGAATTTCGTTGAATCATCATAAATGCTACCCACCCCAAGGCGGCCACCAAGCGCTCTCGAAGAAGCCAAGAAACGCTCATAGTTTTCAAGGAGCCTTTGATAAACTCACAAAACGAGAGGGCAATCAACGGTCCACAATAAGGAATCTCTCCTGGTGAGCAGATTGAACTCCTAAAAGAACTGCTCAAGACGAACACGATTCGGATGGCGTATTCAAGGCAGTCTCCGCAGAATCCTCTTCGATCTGACAAAGAGATTACGTACGACGCGTCCGGCGAGAACGTTTTACCCAATCCGCTAACTGGGATTTCGCTCGCCGCCAGCCTAACGCAAGTAGATAGGCTTTACAAGCCCGGCATGAAAAAGTGGCTACCGCTTGTGGACCGAGTCTGTGTCCCATGCCGGAGGGACTCAAACTACAGCCCGACAGCTCCGACCATTGGTCGATTGTCGTAACTAGAAAGATGGCGGTCGCCGAGTTCAATGCGAAGGTCGAGCAGATGATTGCTAACTGGACAGTCATCAAACAATTGAGACGCTATAAGTAAGGTAACGCCGGAGCAAAAGGAAGTCTTTGTCGCCCTTGCTCGGGAATATGACAAGCGTGCTCGGTCTTTAGCCGATTTTGCTAGACCGTAAAATACGATCACAGATCTTGTAAGAATATTTTCATTCCCCGCTCCCATTCATTCCAAACCACTTATCTCCATCCCACTCCTTCCAAAACCATCATTCCCATTCTGGCCCCGTGTTCCGTCAAGCTACTTTTCTTCCAGGAGTGCAATTTATGTCTTCTCGAAAAGAACGCCGAATGGAAGCTCACAAAGCGCGCAAGCTCGCCCGCAAACTAGGTTTCCCACCTGTTTCAGCCGAACCTGCAGACACCGCCGCCGCCGAGCCCGTGGGGTCGAAGCGTCAGGACGAGGCAGAATCCTTCATCCTCTTCCCGGTCTCGGACGCCGCCGACGGCAGCGCGACCATGCCCCAACCGGGCATCCCCTTTCCATCCTTATCCTCCATCTCCGCCGCTAAGCTCGAAGCCAACCGGCAGAACGCCAAACTCTCAAAAGGTCCACTGACTGAAGCCACCAAGG
>Ga0302319_10021538_pt1 | contig 11611 bp, 6 predicted proteins | sample Bog_T0_2_FD_203319 | JGI IMG/M metagenome (GOLD analysis project Ga0302319, IMG submission 203319) | Peat permafrost microbial communities from Stordalen Mire near Abisko, Sweden - Bog_T0_2 | ecosystem: Environmental > Terrestrial > Soil > Wetlands > Peat | place: Sweden: Abisko, Stordalen Mire...
CACCAGAAGCGAAGGAGTCCCAGACCTACCTCATCCCCAGGTCTTCCAAGAGCAGTCTTTCGGTCATTGGCTTGGAGGTTGGGCGTAGCGAGGCGAAAGACTTGCTGTCACCCCGTCGGCTCCCGCTGGCTAGCTTACAACCGCCGTCTGCCCTCACCCCGAACACCCGCAACTCCGATCCAATATCTCCGCAAAATGCATCCCCTCGCGGTCCGATAGCTGCGCAATCTGCTCCCTGCAGCTGAACCCGTCCGCCACAATCACCGTCATCGGCCCCGCCGCATTCACCGCCGGCAAGAGGCCCAGGTTCGCAATCGCCTTCGAAACCTCGATCTTGTCCGCCTCGAACCCAAACGGCCCCGCCATCCCGCAGCAGGTGGTGTCGATCATCTCCACCTGCGCGCCGGCCTTCCTCAACAGCGCAATCTCGTTCTTCGGGCCGCCAAACACCGCCTTATGGTGGCAATGCCCATGCAGCAGCACCTGCGCCCCGGCCAGCCTTCCGGCGAGCCCGCTTTCTAGCCACTCCGGAGCCTCCGCCGCCAGCCAGTCTGCCAGCAACCAGATCTGTTTGCTCATCTTTTTTGCCCGCTCGTCGTTCGGAAACAGTTCCAGCGCCTCGTCCTTGAAGATGCTCGCGCAGCTCGGTTCCAGAAAAATGAACGGCAGTCCCGCCTCAATCTGCAGCGCAATCCGGTCCAGAACCGTCGCCATGTAGCTCTTCGCCGTGTCCAGCAGCCCAAAGTCGTAAAGCGCGCGTCCACAACAAATGTGCCCCTTGGTCGTTTGCACGCGGAACCCCGCTTGCATCAACACCCGCTCCGCAGCCGCCAGTGTCTGCGGATGATAGTAGTTATTCCATGTATCCGCCCACAAAACCACCGTCTTTTTCTGCTGCCCATTCGAGACCCGCGGCACATTGCTCGTATCGTCCAAACTTCGCCCGGCTTTCCAGCTTTTGCCCGCCAGTTGCGGCATCTGCCGCTCCTTCGCCACGCCCACAATGTGCTTGATCAGCGGACTTGTCAGCCCGCTCGATGTCATGAAGTTCGTAATCGCAGGCGTCAGCGATCCCAGCCGCGCCATCTTGTCCGCAAACCCAAACACATAGTGATGCAGCGGGTGCAGCTTGCCCTTGTACTTCTGCGCCAAAAACTCGCTCTTGTACTGCGCCATGTCCACCTGCACCGGGCATTCCGTCTTGCAAGCCTTGCAGCTTAAACACAGGTCCAGCGCTTCATGCACCGCTTCGCTCTCAAAGCCTTCCTTTTGCAGCGCCCCGGCCAGCATCTCCCACAGCAGCCTTGCCCTGCCTCGCGTCGAGTGCTGTTCCTGCCCCGTCGCCCGGTAGCTCGGACACATCACCCCGCCGTCCTTCTTGAGGCAAGCGCCCACACCCACGCATCGCGCCGCCGCGTTCTCCATTGAACCCGCGTCTTTTGCGAACACAAAATGCGTCTCCGGCTGCGCATGCACATGAGCCACCGGCCCATTCTTATCCGGTTGTTGACGGAGGTTTTCTACAGGGTCATACACCCGCACAGCGTCCACAAGCTTGCCCGGATTCATCCGATTTGCAGGATCCCAGATCGCCTTGAACTCCTGGAACGCCGTCATCAGTTCCGGCCCAAACATCTTCGGCAACAGAACCGCCCGCGCCTGCCCATCCCCATGCTCGCCGCTCAGCGAGCCGCCCAGTGAAACCACCAAATCCGCCGCGCGATCAAGGAATTCGCGGAATTTCCTGATGCCCTCCACCGTTTTGAAATCGAAGTTGATGCGTAAGTGCACGCATCCTTGTCCGTAATGCCCATAGAGCGGGCTCCGGTAGCCGTACTCCGCCATCAGCGCAGTTAGTTTGCGCAGATACGTCCCCAGATGCACCGGCGGAATCCCAGCGTCGTCCCAGCCCTCCCAGCGGTCCGGCTCGCCCGGCACACATACCGTTGCGCCCAGCGACGACTCGCGTACCTTCCACACACTCTCCGCATCCTCGTGGTTATAGATTCGTGCTCGTGGCGCCTCCGGCCACTTCGCCGCCGCCGCAGCCATCGCCTCCGCCTTGCTCTGCGCTTCCTCCGCAGTCCACGCACCCATTTCTACAAGTAGGAAACCACCGCCCGGCGGCAGCAGCTTCACATCGTTCACCGCCAGGTTTTTGCGCAGCATGAACTCAACCATCAACCCGTCAAATCCCTCCAGGCCAATCGGTCCAAACTCCAGCACCCGCGGCACCACATCGGCCGCAAGAAACGGATCATCAAACGCCAGCGCCGTCAGCACCCGAAACGGAGGACTCGATGTCAGATTCAGCTGCGCGGACACGACCGTCGCGCACGTCCCTTCCGATCCCACCAGCGCCCGCGCCAGGTTAAATCCATTCTCCGGCAGCAATTCATCCAGATTCACTCCGGAAACCCGCCGCGGAATCCTCGGAAACTTCTCCCGGATCAAGGCCGCATACCGATCGCGCAGGCTCTTCAGCTTTGCGTAAATCTCACCCTCGCGCCCGCCAGCGGCAATCTTGGCCTCAAGTTCGTCAGGCGTCGTCCGGCCCACCGTCATCCGCGTGCCATCGTAGAGAACAATATCCAGTGTCTCCACGTTGTCCACAACCTTGCCGCCCAACAGACCGTGCACGCCACAACTGTTGTTGCCGATCATCCCGCCCAGCGTGCACCTGCTATGCGTCGCCGGATCGGGCGCATACGTTAAGTGATAAGCCTCCGCTGCCTCGCGCACCCGGTCCAGCACAATCCCCGGCTGCACCACAGCCAGCTTCGCCTCCGGGTCAATCGACACCAACTTATTCATGTACCGCGAATAGTCGAAGACAACCGCTACATTGGCGCATTGCCCGGCCAGGCTCGTACCCGCCCCGCGTGGCAACACCGCGGCGCCTGTCGCATGGCAGGCAGCCAGCGCAGCTTCCACGTCCGCTTCGTCCCGGGGGGTGATTACGCCCACAGGCATCTGCCTGTAGTTCGAGGAATCGGCTGCATACAGAGCGCGTGAGCCCAGGTCAAACAACACATCGCCGCGCACCGCGGCCTTCAACTTGGCCTCCAGCTCGCGATGTGCCGAAAAGCCCTCGTGGTCAAGGGCCGGTTGATTCATCAGTTCAGAAATCGGAAGAATATTCACGGTGGAATCCTAGTCCAAATTAGAAATCCCAGGGTGTGCGCAGGATCACAAAATTCTCGAATTCCGAAGATTAACCGACTTGCTGTCTAATTCATACCGCATAGCGAAATGTATAGTCCGGAATTGCCAAGAAAGTCCAATAAACCATCCCACCGCTTGTCTGACAAGCTGACCAGCTGATCCTCTATCGTGTTGGCCACTCTTCCACAACTACACCAAGATCGTTCAGCTGCTTGATCGCGGCTTCCACATTGCGCCGCACCTGCGGACGATCCTTCTTGCTGGCCAATGGGGACTCGGCCACAGCCACCACGCGCCCATAACGCCATGCGCCCGAAGGCACGGCGATCAAGGCTTCAGCGAGATCGTTCAGACGCAACTGGACTTCTTGCCGCCGCGCCGCATCGGGTCGCAGCATAGAGCCCTGTCCCACAGTGCTCGGATTCGCATCCGCCACCGTCACGCGCAATGTGATCCAGTTCGCATCCACTGAGAGAAATGGATTGGCCCACGCGCCCCGCTCATGCACGTCAACATACATGCTCTTAGTCGGCAGCGGAATGCTGGCCAGTTGCGTACGTTGTTGATCGCTCTTGGCCGCTGCGGCCTGTGCGTGATGTTCGGCGCTCACCGCATTCTGCGCCACACCAACCACGGCTTGTTCGCCGCTGTGACATGCGCTGAGGCACAACGCCGCAGTCAGCGCCAAGGCCGGCAACGCAAGCGCCGGCAGCGCCGTTGCTGGCGCGGAAGTTGCAGCGAGGCTTGCCGATAAGTGGGGGTGTGATTGTGGACTCACCATGACAGAATAGCAGCACCTGGGAACTAAGTATCCTTGCGTCCGCCTCGGTTTCAATAGCGTCAAGTATGGCAACTATGCCAAATCCTCAGTGGCTGCCGAGCTCTCAAGTGGCCGTAAAGTAACCACTTAATTGTGACTTGTGAGGTACAGACTCAGCACCCGCACTTAAGCTATTCTGCGAATCAGTAATATGCGGGGAGTAAGCTCGGCAAGCATTGGAAGACGTAAAAGAGGTCGGTGTATTGGTTCAGTCTCGGAGTGGAGGTAAACGCGTGTACTCTCAAATGTTCGAAAAAACGAGCCGGGTTCTGGCGCTGGCATTTGCGGCTTCATTGCCCTGTGCGCTGGTGGCCCAGGTCGTGCCCAGCCAGTCGAAGGGCGACCCCAATGCCCCTACGCCCCGGTGGGACGTCTTTGCGGGATACAGCATGCTCGACCCCAGAGGAACCTTCTACCCCATTCAGCCCGATGGCTCGGTGCTCCCGGTCTCCTTCAAACTTGAAGATGAGGGCCTGCTTGAAAGCGCCCAGTTCTTTTTTACCCGCCACGTCGGTATGGACGTCGAAGTCGGTGAGCACGATCTTTTCAAAAACACTGGCTTCGCCCTTACTGGAAGCAGCAACAGCGGCATCTTCTCCATTGATGGCGGCTTAGTCTACCGTTGGCCCCATGTGCACCTGACTCCCTTCGTGCATGCCTTTGGCGGCGCCGCGGACATCGACGGACCCGACCACGAGCCCTACACTTGGGGACCGATCTTCGGTGGAGGGGGTGGTCTTGATTGGTACTTCGGATGCCACAACTTTGGCCTCCGCGTCTTCCAGGCCGATTACGAATACCTCCACGCCAACTCCGGTGTCTCCCACGGTACGCTTGCCGACGACGACTTCACCTGGGGTGACGACGAGAGCATCAACGCCATCCGCCTATCCGCCGGCGTCGTATTCCGTGGCTCTTCGTATTACGGACCCGTCCCCGGATGCGGCCCGCTGCCGTCGCCAGTCTTGGCTTGCGTAGCCACCCCCAACCTCGTCTATCAGGGTGAGCCCGTCACCGTGACTGCCACCGCCACCGGCCTCAATCCCAAGCAGACAGCAACCTATAGCTGGACCGGACCCGGCGTCGCCAGCAACGGCGAAGTCCTAAACGTTCCCACATCCGGCCTCGCGCCTGGCACTTACAACGTCCGCGCAACCGTAACGCAGGGCACCAAATCCGTCCAGTCCGCACAATGCGAAGCCAGCTTTACCGTGAAGGGCTTTGAACCGCCCACCTGCGATGTCAGCACCATGTCACCGGAAATCATTTCATCCGAGCAGACCAGCTCATTCACAGTCACTGGCCGCAGCCCCCAGAATCTTCCCTTGCAGTACTCTTGCTCTTCGACGGCTGGTGCGGTCAACCAGTCCGGCAACACCTGGACGTTCAGCCCAAGCGGCGCGCCCGAGGGCCCCGTCACCATCAACTGCCAGGTCAAGGACGACAAGGGTCAATCCGCGGCCTGCAGGGCCAGCGTCACCATCAAGCCGCCGCCACCGCCTGTGATCACTTACCACATCGAGCCTCTCTGCCCCATCGACTTCAGCAGAGACACCATCCGGCCCCTGCGCGTAGACAACGAAGCCAAGGCCTGCCTTGACAAGGTTGCGCTGGCACTGCAGCAGAGCCCCAACGATACTCTGCTCGTGGTTGGCGAAGCAGCAAGTTCAGGCGGCGAAGGTGAAGAGAGCGCCGCACAGCGCGCCGTCAACACCAAGAGCTACCTCGTCACGGAGAAGGGCATCGACCCCGCCAGAATCACCGTCGTCGTCGGGAACGAAGGGACCAAGGGCGTCGAAGAGTATCTCGTGCCGCCAAACGCCTCCTACACCTCGGACCTGCAGGGAACCAAGCCGGTGGATGAGAATGTGGTAAAGCCCCAGGAGCGCAAACCGCTGCCCATGCGCCACCACGCCGCCCCCGCCGGGAAGAAGAAGGTCGCGCCCAACAGCAAACCCTCGCCCGCAACCCCGTCCAACGGGCCGTAGTCCGCAGAAATAATCAACACCAAATGAGAAAGCCGACCGGCAATCCGGTCGGCCTTCTCATTTCTTTCGCCGTTCCCTGTTCCCTGCTATTTCCCAATCAGACCGCGGGCAATTGCGTCCAACATTCCATTGAGGAAGTTGATAGATTCCGGAGCGGAATATCGTCGCCCTATCTCCAAAGCCTCGTTGATCACAATCGGGAACGGCGTCCCCTTGAAGCTCAGCATCTCTCCCACCGCCATCCGCAGCAGGTTCCGATCCACGGCAGGCATCCGCTCCAGCCGCCAGTGCTTGGAGTTGAAGACAATCAGAGCGTCAATCTGTTCCTGGTGCGCAATTGCTGCCCGGAAAAGATCCTCGGCAAACCCGCGAACCTCCGGCTCCACCTCGTCGCCTGCCTTCCAAAAGGTTGCTCGCACCTGGTCAGGCGTCTGCTTGCCGATGTCTGCCTGAAACAGCATCTGCATGGCCAGTTCCCGCGACTTGCGCCGCATCCCGGCGCTCAAGCGGATCCGCCCTTCGCGTCCTTTGCCTGAATTTTGCGCCGCAGGCTTACCATCTCGATTGCCGCCACTGCCGCCTCGAATCCCTTGTTCCCAGCTTTGATGCCTGCCCGGTTCAGCGCCTGCTCCAGCGTCTCACAGGTGAGCACGCCAAAGCTGTGCGGAATCCCCGTTTCCTGCTGCGATTGGCCGATACCGCGCGCCACCTCGTTGTAGATCGCCTCGTAATGCGCCGTCTCGCCGCGCAACAGGCAACCCAGTGCGACAATTGCGTCCACCTTGCCCAACTTCGCCACGGTTCGCGCCGCCGCCGGAACCTCCCAAGCGCCGGGAACACGAATCACATCGATTTCGGATCGCTTCGCCCCGCTGCGCATCAATGCATCCAGTGCGCCTTCCAGGAGCCTCTCCGTGATCACCGCGTTCCATCGCGCGACTACAATTGCAAATCGCATTCCCTTTGCGGAAAGGTCCCCTTCCACCGCAACTGGCCTACCCTTCGCAGGGTCAACCCACGCCCAGAAGCTCACTTCAAATCCGGCAACCGGCTCCGCTGTAAAAATCCGCGACTTCCAGTGTGTCTCCGTCACCGGCGAAAGACGCGTTTCGGCTTCCGGCCCGCCTTCGGCACGCAACCAGCTTGCGGCGGCCTGGTGCACCGCATCCAGCGCCGTCACTTCCACGAGCACATGGGCGGTCGACGGGAACGCCCCATCCACGACCTCGAGATTGCCTAGCGGGGCCAGAAATGCTGCCCCTCTGCTCGCCTCTTCGTTCCACCCAGCCCCGTGTTCAAATCCCAATGCGGAAAAAAAGGCCGACAACCGCTCATAGTTCGCGGCGCTTCCGGCGAGATGAAGAAACGAAATGCCCTTGATCATTGCGTTGTTCTCTGACTCTCTTGGCATGAATCTCTTTGCTTGATTCTATCGTGCGCGGGCTTTGCCGACTCACGCAGTCTCAAGGCGCTCGACAAAAAAGGCCGGCATTTTGCCGGCCTTTCTGTGTGCGGCTTGGTTTGGGTAATTAGGTCGTCGACCGCGGCTTAACGGCAATCGCCGTCACCGGAACAATGGTTCCCGTACCTTTATAGGCACAGCCGAGGTCCGTGCCTCCCTGTGCGACAGGTACGCAGGCCGGCAGATTCGGCGCAACCTGCATCGAATCCGTGGGTGGCTTTGCCGCAGTCACGTTTTGCGGAATTGCGATGTAATGCACCAAATTGTCGCCGGCGGTGCCTACGAAGAAGTAGGTGTCGTCTGGCGAGAATGCGCCCGTTAGCGGACCCGTAATTGTCGAACTCCCGGTAAGCGTTACATAACCCACCGTGCCAGCCACCCCGCCGGTTCCCGGAATGTAATACGGGAGCGATGCGCCCGTCGTGGCGCCGTTATAAGTGATGAATGCCAGGTTGGACGCGGGCGAGGGCACCACCTGATCCACCGTTGTTGCGGTCACTCCAGTTACCGGCACCTGCGCGAGCGTGTGCTTGATGACGAGAGGTGACATTACCCCGTTGGATTCTGGGCAGGGTAGCGGAGTAAGAATGCCGCCGGCCGAGGTTGTCGGCACGGTAATGCCAATGTCTGACACTGTGACCGCGCCGCCACTTATCGCCGCGCCCAGAATGTGCTGTCCATCGGTGGTTGCCGCCAATACATCGGTGAGAGCAGTCACGGAGTCTCCCTGGGGATAGAACAGGGTGCTGGTCGCGTTGCCAACTATTCCGGAAGGGCACCATGTGTGCGCCACCGTCGGGCTGCCGCTGAGGTAGGCTCCGACACCTGGGATTGTGATCGCCAGGTTCTGCGCGCCTGGGTTTGCTCCACCAGAAGCTGCCAGCGGATAGGTGGTCCAGCCCGTGTTCTGGCTGTATACATACAGCGTGTCTGTGTGCCCAGCTCCGGCTTCTGCACTGTCGGTGACATACAGCGTACGCGCGTCCGGCGTCCATTGCGCCGCTACTCCCAACCCTCCAAACGTCGTGGAGCCGCCGGATGAAACGCTGTACAGATAGAACACCTGGCGCACCGGATCGTTAATCAGAAGCTGAGAGTTGTTCGGCGAAACCGCCAGCACCACTCCGGGCGCACCCGCATCCTGCTTCGCCAGCGTATTTGTGGATGTGTTGTAGAACATCAATTCATGCGAGGAACCGAAGTAGATGTTTGTGCCGGTCCGGTCCATCACCATGGAATTCGGGACATAAGGAAGAAGGACGCTGGCGCCCACCGTGCCGTTGAGCAATTCGACCGGCACAAAATACTGCGATTGGCCTGGCGAAGCGAACCAAACATAGTCGCTCGCCGTTCCGGGTACGGTGATCTTCACCGGATTCGATGAGATCGACAATCCGCCGCCATTTAAACCTGTGACGTTGATTGGCGAGGGATTACAGACCGGCGGCTGGCAGATTGCATTCACTGAGCCCACGCCGGGGAAGTTCGTCGTGATCCCGCCAGTGGTGCCTGCCGAAATGTCAATTGGATCGGTCGACTGATAGTCCAGCGACAAACCGGAAATCGGATTCCCCGCTGTGTCGGTAACGGTGGTGACGAGGGTCTGCTGGACGCCTTGTGTGATTGTTCCCGAAGTGGCGCCATTGGCCAGTGTCACAGAAATCGACTTCGGCGGGCAGGTCGTGAAATACCCAGCCGACGATGCCCCCTGGGCTATCGAAGCGGTAATTACCGTTGTGCCTGGCTGTTCCGCCGTAATCTGGTTGGTCTCCCCGTTGATCGTGGCAACCGCGGAGGTGCCCACGCTGTACTGCAGCGTACCTACGGTTGACTGGCACTCCGGAATCGAACTCAGACTTACGTCCGGCGGCAGTGGGCAGGCCAGGCTCGGGTTCGCTGCAGTTGTGAGAGCTGTGGGCGCGCACAGGAGCTGCTGCTGGTTGTTGCTTCCAGCGAAGCAGGCCTGAGCATCGAGCTGCGCCAACGCGCCCTGCGACAGACATTGCTGCGGGCCAGCTAACGTGACCGAAGTGACCTGCGCATGAACAAATACCTCAACTGGATTCGAGGTAATCGAATCCGCGGAGACGGTTACGTACGCTGTCTGATACGGCAGCCCGTTTGTGGCCGGCAAAGGGCTGGGGTAATTGCAGATTGTGTAATTGGGAATGCCACCGCCGGAATTCCGGTTCCATGTGCCCGCGCAGAGATTACCCGTCGGCGAGATGTCGACGATCTGGTTATTCGTCGTGCCATAGGCCCAATTGGTCACATTGGCCGTCGTTCCCTTGCAGGTGAGACCGATCGGCGACGCCAACTGCTGCGTCTGGCCGAAAGCAATCGACATGCCGGTCGTCTGCGGACCCAGAGTGATCGACGCAACATCCGTGTTTTTCAATCCGTAACCCAGACCGTTGCAATAGTTCCCTGCCGGATTACGCGTACAGCCCGAGATCGAGATCCCGGCCGGTATGGCCACGCACAACAAACAAACAAGCGTCAAAAACCGCCGCATGAATCCTCCCCGCCCCGCCTCTTCAAACCGCGGAACGGTCTCAAGCAAAATAACGTCAGAAAAATTTAGGTTTAGCAACTTCAGAAACTCACCGCTCCGGAGCTGCTGCACTTCAGGCCTGCGCTACCCCTGGCAGCGAAGCACTTCCACCCCGGTTCGGGTACTACCCTGCCTCTGAGGATGCTCGAATGCCGACCGCATACCTGCGCGAAAGCTTGCCCACTGCAGGGGGAAAACCGCATCAAACGCGGCGCCCGGCTGTGCACCCTCTCCCGGCTGGCAGTATGCGAAATCCGCTCGCAAATCTCCAATGAAAAGTGTATCAGGGCGGGCTGCCCTTGCAGATTCTCACCTGCCCATGCCCACCGCACTCGCATACGTTCCAAGATGCCCGCTCCACGAACTTTCTTCTCCCAAATTTGCGGTTTATTTCGACGAAAAGTCCGCAATGGAATCATGACCCGTATCCCACTGCTCAAGGCCGTCCCTCAGGGCGTAAGGAATTTGCCCTGTTCAATCGACGAAATACCCCACCCCTCCCCCGCTTTTGCCACAACCCCTTAAAACGAAAAGACTTACACCCGCACAACCTGTTTCGGCCCGCCAAAACAAAGGACTTAGGGGAAACTGGTGACCGGCAACTGATACTCGAGGCCTGCTCCAATAGACTCTGTTCCGAGCGGTTGGAAAGCAGCCTTACTTTCCCAGCCCAAGGTACTTCTCAAACCAGTCCACAGCCCGATACATGACGTCCCTCCGATGCGCCGGGTCCACAAATCCATGCCCCTCGTTGGGATAAACGACCAGTTGGGTTGGTACATGCTCGTCCCTCAGAGCATGCCAGAACTCAAACGACTGCGGCGCCGGACACTCCCCGTCGCGGTCTCCCACCACTACCAGCGTTGGCGTCTTCACCTGCTTGATGAAGTTGATTGCTGAGCTCTTGGCATACACTGCCGGATCGTCGTACACCGTCGCCCCGAAGTACGGAGTCATCCATTGGTCAATCGAGTTCTCGCCGTAATAGCTCTGCCAGTCGGATATGCCCGCCCCGGCCACGGCCGCCTTGAATCGTTGCGTCTGGGTTACCGCGAACATGCTCATGAACCCGCCATAGCTCCACCCCGTCAGCCCGACGCGGTCAGCATCCACCGGATACTTGGCCAAAACGGTGTCGACGCCAGCCAGAATGTCCCGCAGATCTCCATAGCCGAAATCCTTGCGGTTGGCCTGGGTAAACTCCTCGCCCTGCCCGTAGCTTCCGCGGGGGTTCGGCTGCAGGACAAAATATCCAAGCGCGGAAAATGCGTTCGGGCTCAACCCGCCGCCGCCGCCCCAGTGGGAAGTCACAGCTGCCGCAGGCCCGCCATGCACCTCCACAATCAGCGGATAGCGCTTAGAGGGGTCGTAGTCCTTGGGCAACATGAGCCAGCCCTGAACCCTGAACCCGTCACTCTTCCAGCTCAGCGACTCACTTTTGCCCCAACCGGGCTGCACCCCGTCGTTCAGGTGGGTCAACTGGATCACGCCACCCAGCCCCGAGCTCATCACTACGCCCGCCTTGGCCTCGTACACTTCGGTAGCCTTGTCAAAGGTACTGGCACGAAAGACGAACAAGCTCCGGTCCGCGGTGTCCGACAGGCTCAACTCCATCCGCCCGT
>Ga0302319_10021539_pt1 | contig 11611 bp, 14 predicted proteins | sample Bog_T0_2_FD_203319 | JGI IMG/M metagenome (GOLD analysis project Ga0302319, IMG submission 203319) | Peat permafrost microbial communities from Stordalen Mire near Abisko, Sweden - Bog_T0_2 | ecosystem: Environmental > Terrestrial > Soil > Wetlands > Peat | place: Sweden: Abisko, Stordalen Mire...
GTTTCGGACGAGTACAACGAAAGCTGTTGCTGCTCCATAAGTCTCCTCTTTCTATGAGCTGACTGTTCTTCGTCTGTGTACAACAAGCCCCTATCTGGAAAAGGGGCACCACTACCTAACTGCCGTGAGGGCGCTCAGGTAGGACCCGCCATAAAACCGCTCATTGACCTGCATATTAGCGACAAAATGGCCTGGCACAAGAGGGAAAAGCTGTGTATTTCCTGTGGATAACCTGTGAGGTTAGACTAACCGGCCAAAAGGGGCAACTGCCCGAACTTAGCACGGTCCATGGGATGAGCCTCGTGAGCCTGTTCCTGGCCAAACTCACCCTTCTCGAACCTAGCCGCTAGAACCTTCATCTGATGTCGATTGAGGAAGTCCATAAGGGCGGGCCATGCCAAATCACCCTCCTTGGTCAGACGGAACAAGGGAATGGGACCAACATCTGTCCCCTCAATTTCGATAGACAGGTCGGTCAAAGCCAGGTTACGCTCGATCAGTTCCCGGCGAGTAGCCAGGACAAGGTCGTCAGCGAACAGGACCTCCATATCCCGGCGGGCCTTGTTGAGAGCCTTGACGGCGCGCTTGACCCCGTAACGAGGTACCCCGGGGATACCATCGACGACATCCCCGGCGATAGCCAAGACCAAAGAAAACCACTCAGGCGGGATGTTATAGAAGGCGGTGAAACGGTTCTGGTTCCACATAGGCTCGGGTGTCCCTGGGACGTAGACTTTTATCTTGGGACTAATGAGCTGTAAGAAGTCCTTATCCCCCGAGACGATCACGACCTCGTGCGAAGTCGAACGTCGGGCCAAGGCGGAAATGATGTCGTCGGCCTCGACCCCAGGGGACCAGACCTGGTGGGCACCGATCAGAGTGAGAAGTTCCTTGGCCAGACTGAAGGTCGGGCCGTCAATAGTCGACGACTGGCGGTGCGCCTTGTACTCGGGGAACAAGGCCTTGCGGTAGGTCGAGGAGCCCGAGTCCCATACCACGGCCAGGCGCCCGGGAGAAAGCTCCCTGATAAGGCGCCCGACCATATTGGCGAAGATGACCACTCCGCCCGTCCAGTTCCCTCTGTCATCGGTCATCTGCTTAGGGGCAGAATCGGCGGCATAACAGGATCTCGAAAAGAGGTTATTACCGTCGATTATGACAGTTCGGATGGTACACCCCAACTTTCTAGATAGTTCAGGGCATTTTGAAGTACCTCGACACTGTCCTGTAAATTACCGATCCCTATGTTGCAGAGATGGCACAGAAGCCCTCGAAGGCAGAGCCCACAGGTCTTATGGCTATCGGGGCAACAACCGTGGTCATGGTCCACCGAGAACTCATGACCAGAACGCTCCAGGTAGGTCTCGGCATCAATGCCGCAGACGGCACACTTACCGTCCTGATCGACCAACATCTGGATGAACTGCTCGTCGGTGATCCCGTACTTGTTCATCCGATGTACAGATAGGGCGCAGGACTTGCATGTTGAACCCCTACCATTGGCCCGCTTTCGTGACACACAGAACTGGACCATCGGCTTGATCTTGCGGCACCGAGTACAAACCTTCTCGGTCCGACATCGGGGACAGACCTTGGTGTTCCGACCAAAGGGTGCCTTACACTCCTCACACCAATGCGTCATGGTGTCCTTGCTCCAAGGGGCGGGTCTACCCTTGAGCGCCGCAGATACATCTGGACGGGGCACACCCAACCGTGCCGCAGAGAAGAGCTGTCTTGCCTTCTCTACCGCATGTTCCCTGGAGCAGTAGACGCGACCCCTCCTTTTGAGCTGAGCCCGCTTAGGACGATCAAGGGCGACAGGCGTACCACATAGAGCACATGGAGCTGTGTTACCGTCGATTATGACAGTCTTCATGGGCCTATCTTAGCTGGGAGAGGAACCCTCCAGGGGCTGGGAGATTTGGTACCAATTATCCCGGGCATTAACGGCCCCTTCAAATGCCCGTAAACAACTCATGAGGTACTCGGCCAGAATAAAGTCCGGCGTGTTGGAGGCGTTCTCCCGGGAGTACCGATTAAGCAGACGCTCCACCTCAGTCATGAGATGGACCTCCTCTTCCTGCGAGGAGTCATAGTTGATGTACTCCTGGACCACCTGGTCGGAACTAGGCCCCTGACGATAGGCGGCGGGGTCGATCACCCCAGCCATGTTGGCCACCGCCTCGGCCACCCCCGAAGGAGCTTGAGGTCCCCATCCCGGCCCTCCGTACGGCGAGGGGGCTACTGGGCTCATCCCCGGCGGCAACACGAACACCGGGGCATGGGACTGCTGGGGCCGAGGATGCCTGGCGATATGATCAGCCAGGGCATTGGCCGAACCACCCCCGAAGACCCCGTTGGCAGCGGGCTGAGGGGTGCCTGGAGGGGCCTCAGGGAACGCAGAGGACATGGGCGGCATCAAAGCCGGGTTGGGCATCCCTACGTGACTGGAGACATGTTGAAGCATCTCTTCGAAAGGGACGTTGTCCGGGCAGAACGCACACTTGACGAGCTGGCGGGGGTGGGGCCTCTGTACTCCCGGCTGGAACCCGTCGACGTTCTCCCAGGGCAAACCCGGACCAGGCTGGGCAGCCTGCTTGTCTTTAGCTATCTGCCAGTTCTGGCGATCAGTCACGCTCTTCATGACCGACGGCGAAGCGTGTGGGCCTTCGTGGCCCTTGGGCAGATCGCAGGGGAAGTTGGTGATCCCCTTGCCCAACAGTGCATCACAAGCCATCTTTCATCACTCCTTCATCATATGGACGCCTCAATAACAGCACGCCACAGGTGGGCTTCGAGCTGGAGAAGTCGGAGGGCCAACCTCAATCGCTCACCGGTTATGAAGCCCGAATCTGCTAGCGCATGGGCCACACGTTCGATGTCGAACAAGGTGTACTCTCGTCGTTCTCCACGGGCCCGGCCGAGGAAGTCGACAAGCGGCTCCCCGTCCAAGGTTGCCTTACCTTCCTTGGCCCGAAGCCATGCTCCCGAACGGGCGAAGAAAAACTTGGCCACCTCGGCGACGACGTAAGTAGGCCGGACGACCGCCCCGGGCTTAGTGGCTTCGAACTGCTTGGGGAAGAGCCACTGTTCGGGGTCCAGGGCGGCATCGGCGATAACGACAGTCGGATGAAAGAGGTTGCTCACGAGGCCCTAGGCTCTAGGCCTGTTCCTTACGGACGTAGAAGGCACCCTTGGGAGGACCGACGTTCATGGCCTTCTCCAGATGGTTGAGCAGCTCGGGGTGAGCCTGGAGATAGTCCATGGCCTTGGCCTCGTCAAAGCGCCGGGGCGGCTCAACGGCGGCGGGCTGGAAGGTCATACCCAGCCAGTCCTTGTGGCTGAGAGGACTGTCCTCGGCGTGGCACAGGGCAAAGAGCTTGGCCGGGTCGATGGTGGGCAGACTGGGGTGGACTTCCCAGGAGAAGACTTGGTGGGTATCGGGAGCCACGACCTGATGAGTACCGACCAACAGGTAGTGACCGTCCTCGGTCAACGGAGTGGTGTCGTTCACCACCTTCTTGACTTCGAGGTCGATGTCGATGTGGTTCAGCACGCTGGTACGGATGCCTTCCTTGCGGTCGGCCACCAGCTTGGCCGTCTTGTCCACCAGCAGACGCTCGGCCATGATCGAGGTGAGCTGAGCCGGGGAGAGGGAGGTACGGACCTGAGGGCAGACCGAGCCGAAGACCTTGACAAGCTGCTCAATAGCCTCCTTGTCGGCGGCGGTGAGCACGGCCGGGAGGGCAACTTTAGCCGGGCGGTCGACCTTCTTCGGTTTGACCAGGGCTGACAGGACCTCGCCCAAGGTCTTGCCCTTGGCTAGGACGTTGGCGATGGGGGAGAGGGCGTTACTCATGATCGGTCGTGCTCCTTACGGGATAGGGGGACAGTACCAAGCATAGCACCGCCCCCCGACCGTAACCAGAGGACCCCCTGCAAGGCCCCAGGAGAGGCTAGCCATGAGGTGGAGGGACTGGAGGAGCCGCCTCGGCCGTAAACACCTCCTAAGAGCCAGGAGAAGCCACAGCAGGTACATCAGGTACATAGGTTATGCCACCGACCACCCCAGGAAGGGGCACATTAGCAACACTGGCGTGGACAACCGGGGACAAGGCCAACGGAACAGTGAGCTTGACGGCCGGATTATGGATGGCGGCCAGCATCTCGGCTATCCACTTGGAAGAGAGCTCAGGATCCTTTACGAGGTCCTTCCCCCAGATGACGACCTGGCCCTCGACGTAAGCCCACCGTGACTGCCCGGCCTTGATCTTCATGGCATGGGAGATCAGGTAGAAGACGAGGCCCACGGGACCGCACAACAGGCCCGCCACCACGACGGCGGTAGCGGCTGAGGCCTGGAACCCACTGGGGAAGTGGAACATGGCCCAGACGGTGGGCAGGAAGGCCAACAGAGCCATCCAGGTACCGGGACTAAGCAGTTCAGCCCAAAGGCTGCCCGGCTCCTGGGTGACAACGGTAGGTGTAAGCGGACGGGTTGGTGTAAGCGCAGTGACTGTTTTGGCCATAGGGGTGGCCTCCTTTGTGAGTTTCACCCCTTGGCTGCCGCCGCTTCCTGGTGCAACCACTCGACTAGAGATTGGGCCTGCTCATGCGAAGAACCCAGTGACATCATCAATATTACTCGTACGGGGAGCAGGAGGAAGCTGACGAGCTATACCAGCACCCCACGTTTTGAGAAGCCTACTATCCAAGCAGGCAAAGACACCGCGATCAGTCACTGTTCTGATCAATCTTCCGTACGCTTGAGAAAGTGTCATGGTGGCCGATGGCAGGGTGTAATGGGCGAAGCTACCACTGGGAGGATAGCGACGATCGTAAAGAGCAGAGGTGGCGGCCACCACGGGGTCCTTGGGGTTCTTGAACGGTATCCGGTCCAAGATGACCATGGAAAGGCTCTCACCCTGAATGTCAACCCCGGTGAACCAAGACTTGGTGGCGAACAGGACAGAATTAGTCTCGGTCGAGAAACGCCTCATCAGCTCCCCCTGGTTGAACTGGCCCTGCTTGTAGCACGTCCAGGGGACGACGTCGGAGATGGCATCGTAGACGTTGTTGAGCTGCTTGATGGAGGTGAACAGCACCAGGGCCCGGCCCTGGGAAGCATCGAGCAGAGCCTTGATCTGAATGGGTAGGGCGCGCTCCCAGTCATTACCAGGCTCGTTGGAAGGGGCAGCGATGGTCGGGACGTAGGTGAGCGCCTGGTGCTGGTAGTCAAAATTGGTGCCGACATCAACCCCTCGGTACTGATCGGCAGCAAGCCCGAGCTGTCCGGCCATGAACTCGAACTTACCCCCAGGGGCCACGGTGGCCGACACCCCGATGACGGTGCAGTTAGCGAACAAGAACTCCTGAAGGAAAGGACCGACCTCGACCGGCTGGGCCTTGATGGCCAGACGACGGGTGTTCCGCACATAGTTCGTCTGCCACTCGATCCAGCGGACCCAGGTGTGAAAAGGATTGTTGATGAGGTCGCTGAACTTGGCCGCCATGATCCTGGCCTTCTTGCGCAGGATACGGAAACGTTTGGCCTCGACGGTACCTATGGGGGTGGTCAGGGCAGAAATGGCAGCAGCGTACTCATGCAAGGTGTTGGCCAGGGTGACCCACTCGTCACCGGCCTTAGTAATGACCTCGGTGGTGATAGCGAGCTGGTCGACCCTGGGCGGCATCTGGGCCGTCAGGGCCATCCAGAACAAGGCATTGGCCCCACTGAGCGATTCAGAGACCTCGTCCAGCTTCTCGTCGCCACCGTAGATGGCGTTCACGAAGTTGCGGACCTCGGCCTGCATGGACCGCACCGACAGCTCACTGAAATTGGTCTCAAAGGCACCGATGGCATACTCGGCCAGCTCGTGGACCTCGTCCACCACGACCACGTCGTACTCACCCAACAGGCCGTGCCCCGAAGCACCGTCCAGGACCAACAGGCTGTGGTTGACAACGACCACCTGGGCCATACTGGCAACTTCCCGGGCCAGGAGCACATAGCACCCACCCATGTCCTTGCAACCGATCTCGTCGCACTCATCGGTGTTACCACAGACCTTGGTCCACAGCCAGTTGGGAACCTCGAAGGGGACCTCTTCGCGCAGGCCGGTGAAGCCCGGGACCTTGGTCAGCTCGATGAGCCGGGGGACCATCTCGTCCTCGGCTACGACCAGGCCCGCCCGGTTGGTGCAATTTCCAGTGAGAATATTCCCCTCAAGAACGAATGAGTGAGTCGTAGGAACAACGGCACAATAAACATCTTCAAAGAGATTGGTCAACTCTACAGACTCAACCCTCCAGCGCCGAGGAGTACGGGTAACTGCTTTAGGAGCACCCCACGCCAGCCTCACACCTCTTTGGGACCCTAAAGCGGGATGGATTCGCAGAAGCTCAGTTGTCGTCTCCACTAAAGGTTTATTGATGTCAGCCTGCAAAAACCACCTATGCTCAGCCGTCGCGTAGATCGTCTTTGAAACGCCAGTCCTACTCAAGACCATCTTGTACAAACGCTGCTGACCGAAACTCTTTACTTCAGACTGGACCCAGTTCCCATCACCATCAACCAGGTCAAGAGAAGCCCCGACCAGTGAGGCGATAGGAAGTGGTCCGTTGCGAGTCAATACCTCTGTCTGACCCCCAAGGCAGAAGTAGTTGCTTCGGCCCTTCAGCATGGCGTAGGTGAACCGGACGCCCAAGTGGGCCTGGAGCCACGGGAGGTCCTTCTCGACGTACTGGTTCTGGAGCTGTTTTGTGGCTGTGGAAACCACAGCCCGGCGCCCGTCCAGGATGACCGGGACGAGCACCCCGAAGGATTTACCCGTGCCACACGCGGCCTGGGCCAGCAGGTGCTGGTTAGAAGCCAGGGCTTCCTCGACAGCCAGGGCGAAGGCCTGCTGGGTGGTACGAGAAGCCCACCCAGGAAAATCGGCAATGAAGTTGGCTTCGGCCTCGACGAAGGTGGTAGGCCGGTTCATGCCGCCACCAGGACCTTCGCCTGGGTGGGGCGGCGGAAGAAACCGAAACCGACTTCCTTGGCCTCGACCTGGGCCATGAAGCTGACCGTGTCACCCTTGTTGACGGAGAGAGCGCCGGGCACCGAGCCCCACAAGCGGTAGGTGCCTACGTCGACCAGCATCTTGAGCGTGCTACCGTAATCGCTCTCTTGCCACCTAGTGGAGAGGACGGTCCCAGACACCGCTACACGGCCCGTGGGGGGCATTGTAGCGTTAGCCGCCCTGGTGGTCTCTACGACGGCCCTGGCGGCCTCTACGGCGGGCCTAGCGGCCTCGTCAGCCATCAGCTTGGCCACCAGGTCGGCCTGACGAGCACTGATGGAGCCGTAGCGGTAGAGCTTGGACCGGATGTCCAGGGCGATGTGGTGGCCCACGGTGCCCTTCTTGTCAGCCAGGAAGGCGGCGACCTCAGGGGAGACTTCCAGGCTGGCGATGCACTCGGCGGCGGCGGTCATGATGCGCTGAGCTTCCCGGTCGAGCTGGGCAGCCTTACGCAGGGCGTCGAAGGCGGCCTTGGACTCCAGAGCGAAGCGCCCATCGAGGCAAGTCTCGCCCACGTAGATGACCTCACCCGTGGGGAGGTGGCGCAGGAGAGCCACGTAGCGGATGTGGGCCCCGCAGTGGGTGCACTGGCTGGAAGAGGCATTGGGGGCCAGGTGGGACATCCACTGGTGCCAGATGTCGGACTGAGCCATGCCGACCAGGCACCCGGGGGCGCCGCTGTCGTAGGCGTACAGGTACTCATAGGCGGCCGGGTCCATGTTGGTCGGGCTGTGGACGTCGGTGCGGAGCTTTGTGGTCATGAGAAAAGACTACTCCCTGGGTCTCTCACTTGTCAACTTCTGAGTACAACTAGGTGTCTGACCTGCTATTACCTATAGCGTGATCCCTACGTGTTTTGCGGCACTCAGGGTGGCCATGGCCTTGGCCGTCAAGGCCGCCTCGTCCAGGTCACCCTGGTAGGTCATCGGCGTCCCGTCGGGACTGGCCACCAGCTTCCAGCCCACCACGATGTCGTCGTGGCAGTCCAGGGCCAAGGCGAGGCCCAGAGGGAAGAAAACCATCTTGTTGATGAGCATGACCAGGCCCTTGTCGAACAGCTCGGAAATGGGCTTGGACCCCCGGCGGAAAGATAGGAGCTTGTGAGCTTCGTTGCTCAACCATTCCTGAGTGGGCCCGACGCCCTCCCAGCCCGGGAGCTGGGCCGAGGTCGCCGTCCAGTACTCGGTACCGGAGATGTCGAGGTGGGGTTCGTAGTTGACCACGAACTCGGTCATGATCCCGAACTGGGGAACGGACATGTCAGTTCACCTTCGGGGCAGCAGCGGCTTTCTTGGCCGATGCCGACTTGGTCGAGGTGATAGGCACGACGTTCTTGGGGGTCAGGGATGCCACCTTGGCGGCCACATTGCGCAAGTAGGGGACAATCCTTTCGGGGCCGAGGATGCGGGTAGCACCCGTCTTGGGATCAGTGACCTCAAAGCCGGTCACCTTGCCCTTCTTGATGCCGTCGACCTCGACCACGTGGCCCCGGAAGCTCTTGACCAGGGCATCGAAGCCGTCACGGCCGCCCTTCTTGGTGGGTAAGACACGAACAGGATGCCCGACCTTGATCGGGTCCCCCTTGTAATTGATCTCTTGTAAATGGACCTCGGTGCTCATAGCTCTCCTATCGTAGCGTTGGTGGATGGGCCAAGGAAGCCTTGCACACCCTGTGGAAAACCTGTGGATAACTCTTGGAAAACCCCGAGCTTGTGGATAACCTGTGGATAACCTGTGGATATCCTGTGGAATTACAATTTGCCCTTGACAGGGCGGACCGGGGAGCACCTATACTCGCGGGCGGCTCGGGTGGGCTCGGCAAGCCTCGCCTCACCCTTCACCTTCGCTCGTGTGCGCCGTAGGTCTCGGTATATTTAGTAACCAAACCGATAACTACGCGAAGACAACCGTAGACTACGCGAAGACTACGCGAAGACTACGCGAAGACTACCGTAGATAACGCGAAGACATCTAAGCGGGGCGAGAGGCTCAGAACGGCGGTTGACAGCGCTCCCTCAACCTCTGGGCCGAACGGATGTGGATCTCTCGCTTGGTGGACTGGTTCTCGGCCGACCAACCGCCTATGGTCAGACGGCGCAGGATACGGACCTTCACGAGCTTGTCCGACACCTTGGCCCAATAGAGGCCGTTGATGACCACCTCGGCCTGTTTCATTTTACGTCCTTGTTCCGTTCGAGGGTGGCACGGCCGAGGTCAGTCAGGCGCCAATGGTGGGCACCGCCCTTGGACACGTCGGTGACATAGCGGGTTGTCCCGTGGCTGAGGTACTCCAACAGGTTGGCCGCCCGGGTACGGGACACCCATGGGTAGGCACGACTGTAAACCTGGGACGTGTTGGTCGTCCTTCCGGCGGCGTTGAGGGCCTCGACAGCCCGTAGCACCCCCAGCTCTTCACGCTGGACGATGGGTGACGGGGATCTGGTCATAGTCACTTGGTCTCCTTCACAGGGTCGTTGTGGTGAAAGGTGATGCCCTCGGCCAGGCGCAAACGCTCGGCCTCAGCCTGCTGGACATGGTTGACGTAACGCCAAGGGTCCTTCATATCGACGGACTCCCGGGTACGCAGCCCGGCCCAGAACTCGGCTGCCAGGATGTAGTGCTCGGCTGCCACCAGGGAGTCGGCGGCGTAGTGGATCCGGTAGGTGTCCCGGCCCTCCTGGGTAGCGGCCCGGAGCATCCAGGCTACGGGCTGGTCGTTGTCACCGGTCAACCAGCGGCCCACAGCGTCCAGAGAGCGCCCGACCTCGACCAGACTGTCGTGGGTGGCCCGCCGGGAGCAGGCGGGGTCGTAGACGTCGTAGGCAGCCTGACAGGCAGCCACACGGGTCTTGAGGTCAGCCATGACCTCGACCATGGTCTTGGTGGCGGCGGTGGGGGACATGATCATTACGAAAGGCTCCTAAACAGCTCGTCCAGCTCGGCTTCGGTTAGAGGGGGTGGTGGGGTGTAGTTGGTGGCCCTCCAGGCATGACCGTCAAAGGTGGCCAGGCCCTCACGGCCCAGACGACGGAGGACACCAGCCGAGTGCTTACAGGGCACCGGCTCACCATGACGGGAGTTACGACCGCCCTTACAGTCACAGGTGCCCCGGAGCAGGTCCGTCCAACGGACGATGGTCACGGTGTAGGTGACCCCGGGCAGACTGTCAGAGATGACCCGATAGGTGCCCTCGGGCTGAGCGAAGACGTGGTGGCCCTCTTCTAAAAACCGACACTCAGCCGCAACAGCCTTGGGTAGCTTCATTGGATGGTGCAGGTGGTGGGGGTGGTTGCCATAGACACACCGTACACCCTGGACAGTAACTTGTCAACAAACCGGACAAGAAGCTCTCTGACCTGCGCTAATGCCTCTGAGCTTGAAGGATGTACTTCCTGGCTTTGGCCGAAAGACCGCTCCCGTCATCGTTACCCAAGTCCTGGGACCACTGCTGACGGTCGGCACACAGGTTCGCAATCCCCATCTCGATCGTGTGCTTGACCACCATGGAGGTGAAGTACACGGTCCTATGATGGCTGTTCAGACGGTCGATCCGGTCTCGGCGCTGGCGGGCCGTCTCCTCGGTCAGGGCGATGTCGTAGTCGATGGCGTACTCTCCGGCCGGTAGATTGACCCCCCTGGCCCCGGCGTCCGAGGAGAGGTATATCTGGGCGTCCCCGGCGTTGAACGTCTCCTGGGCCAGCTTACGGTCCTTAGGGGAGACCTCGCCGTGGTTGACCACTACCGAGAAGCCCTCGTCCAGGAGGCGTTGGTGGATAAGAGGCAGGATGGCCTGGCCGAAGTAGGTGAACGAAACAGCCTGGGCACCATCCAAGGCGTGGAGCTTATTTACGAAGGTATCGAGCTTGGTGGTGGGCAGGTTGGCCAGACCGTCCTTGCCCACCAGGCGCACGATGTCCTGAGCCATGGCCCCCTCCGAACGGGTGAGGGCCATGGGGTGGCCCACCACCAGGCGCATCAGGCCGAACAGAACGTCCAGGGTGGACTGGGAGCCGTCGGCGTACTGGGCGTAGATGGCGTTCCAAAAGTCCTGCTCGATAGGGGTCGGCTCGACAAAGGTATACCCCGGAGTACCTGGGGGCATGGCTACCTTGGTCGGGAAGCAGGCGGCGATCTCCGGCTCAGCCTTGGAACGATAAACGACCAGGCCCCGGAGCTTTTCTACCAAGGGGACCACCCAGGGCTCCTCGCTGCGGTCGAGGTTCTTGAAGGTCTTGGGGTTGCCGTACTCGTCCCGAGTGTTGACGTGGTCGCGCTCGAAGGCCTCGACCGTCCCGGCACGGCCCGGGTCGAGCAGGCGGCAGACGTTGAAGTAGCCGACCGGATCACGGGCCATGGGTGTGGCAGACAAGACCCAGCACCAGTAGTCTTTAGCCCCTTTGAGCAGCTCAGCACGGGCGCACCAATGGGCCTGGTACATCCACGAGCTGCGACTAGCGCCCATCTTGGCCGGGCCCTCGTCCTGGATAAAGAGCACGCGCTTGCCTCGTAGGACCTCCAGTAACGGGCCAGGGGTAACGTGGGCC
>Ga0302319_10021540_pt1 | contig 11611 bp, 9 predicted proteins | sample Bog_T0_2_FD_203319 | JGI IMG/M metagenome (GOLD analysis project Ga0302319, IMG submission 203319) | Peat permafrost microbial communities from Stordalen Mire near Abisko, Sweden - Bog_T0_2 | ecosystem: Environmental > Terrestrial > Soil > Wetlands > Peat | place: Sweden: Abisko, Stordalen Mire...
GCCGCTGGCGGGGCTGCTCACCGAGGCCGGCCGCACGGACCGCATTCTCAAAGGGCTGGCTCCAGGCGATCCGTGGATGGCGATCACCGCCCTGACCGCGGGGCTCGCTGGTGCTTTGCAACCCGGCCCGCTTTCAGGCAGGGTGACCCGATGAACCCCATGGGAATTTTCGGCGGCACGTTCGACCCCATTCACTATGCGCACCTGCGCACGGCGTTCGAACTGCAGCAGGCGCTGCGCCTGCGCGAGATCCGTTTCCTACCGGCCGGCAATCCACCGCACCGGGACCGGCCGCTCGCCGATCCGCAGCTGCGCCTGAAACTGGTGCACGCGGCGACCGCCGGCCAGCCCGGGTTCGTCGTCGATGACCGCGAGGTCCGCAAGGAGGGACCGTCCTACACCGTCGAAACCCTGGGCGAGCTGCGCCACGAGTATCCGGACCGGAGCCTGTGCCTGATCGTCGGCATGGACGCGTTTCTCAGCCTGCCGAAATGGCATCACTGGCAGGACCTGCTGCAGCTCGCCCATCTGGTCGTCGCGCACCGCCCCGGCTGGCGCGCCCCCGGGATGGGACCGCTCGGCGAGTTGCTGGTCGACCGGGGCACGGGGCGCATCACCGACCTGCACGAGGCCCGGGCTGGCTGTATTTATATCCATGCCGTGACGCAGCTGGAGATCTCCTCCACCGACGTGCGCCAACTGATCTCGATGGGCCGCGACCCGCGCTTCCTGATGCCCGATTCAGTGCGTACACTCATCCTCGAGTCCCACTGTTACTCCAAACCACGGACAACCTAGTGCCCCCAACCGCCAAAAAAAAGGCCGCCCGAAAAGCCATCAAGAAAGTCAAGACTCCTCCCGCAGCCGCCGCGGTCCTCCCCGGGCCCGGCGCGCGCCGCACTCCCAGGCCCAAATCCGCCGCGAAACCCGTCCCGGCGCCGCCCTCGCTGAAGGCGGTGGTGCTGGCCGCGCTCGCGGACATGAAAGCGCTCGAGATCAAGGTGCTCGATGTGCGCGGGCTCACCGACATCGCGGATTTCATGCTGATCGCGAGCGGGACATCCGACAGGCATGTTCGCTCGGTGGCCCAGCGCGTGGTCGAGAAGACCAAGGAAGCCGGCTTCCGGCCGCACGGCGTGGAGGGTCAGGAGGACGGTGATTGGGTGCTCATCGATCTCAATGAGATGATCGTGCACGTCATGCTGCCGCGGGTGCGCGAGTTCTACGGGCTCGAAAAGCTCTGGGACATGACGGCGACCTCGCGCGCCGCAGCCCGCGCCTGAGCGGTCCGGCCACTCATGAAATGCCGGTTGATAGCCGCCGGTACGCGCCTGCCGGAATGGGTCGACGCGGGTTTTCGCGACTATCAGCGCCGGCTGCGCAAACCGCTCTCCCTGGACCTCGTTGAAATTCAGGTCGCGACGCGCGCTGCGGGAGAGCCGCCGCAGCGCGCCGTGGCGCGCGAGGGCACCGCCATGCAGGCGGCGCTCGGGCGCAGCGATTATGTCGTCGCGCTCGAGATCGGCGCCAGGCTGATGGACACCGCGCAGGTCAGCGCCTGGCTCGCCGAACGGCTCGCCGACGGCCGGCCGCTCGCGCTGTTGATCGGCGGCCCGGATGGACTCGCCGCACCCTGCCTCGCGCGTGCGGACTTCGCCTGGTCGCTCTCGCCGCTCACCCTGCCGCATGCCCTGGTGCGAGTGGTCGTGGCGGAACAGTTGTACCGCGCGGTCAGCCTGCTCGCGGGCCATCCTTATCATCGGGCCTAGGACGCCTTGCATCCGCTCCTCCCCTGGCCAACGCGGCTCATGAAACTGACTCAGACAGGCTCCGAGGCGATCGGGCAGCGAATCGGGGAGACCATTTCGATGGAATTCGTTTACCTCGCCTCCGCTTCGCCGCGCCGGCGCGAACTACTGCGCCAGATCGGCGTGCCCCACCGGGTCATCGAGGCGGCGGTGGACGAGTCCGTGCTGCCGGGGGAGGAGGGCGTCGACTATGTGGCGCGCCTCGCCCGCGCCAAGGCGGAGGCGGGTGTGCGTCGCCGTCCGGCGGGAGCGCTCGAGCCGGTGCTCGCCGCCGACACCGCGGTGGTGCTCGATGGACGCATCCTCGGCAAGCCGCAGGGCCGCGAGGACGGCGCCCGCATGCTCGGCGCGCTCGCCGGGCGCACCCATCGCGTGCTCACGGCCGTGGTGCTCGCCCAGGGGTCCGAGTGCCGCTTGCGCCTGAGCGAGAGCGAGGTCACGTTTCGGCCGATTGACACGGCGGAATGCCGCGCCTATTGGGACACCGGCGAGCCGTGTGACAAAGCCGGCGGCTACGCCATCCAGGGACTCGCGGCGGTGTTCGTGTCCCGGTTGCACGGCAGTTTCTCGGGCGTCGTGGGGCTGCCCTTGTTCGAGACGGCGCAGCTGCTCGGCGAGGCCGGCATCCCGCGCTGGCGCAGGCCGTGAGCACCGAAATCCTGCTGAACGCGAGCACGCACGAGGCGCGCGCCGCGGTCGTGGAAAACGGCGTGCTGCAGGAGTTGTTCCTGGAACGAGCCAGCCGGCGCGGCCTCATCAGCAACATCTACAAGGGCCGTGTGTCGCGTGTGCTGCCCGGCATGCAGGCCGCCTTCATCGAAATCGGCCTGGAACGGACCGCCTTCCTGCATGCCTCCGACATCTTCGAGCCGCGGCACGCGGACACCGGCATCGAACCGCCGCGCACGGAGAACATCCGCGCCTTGGTGGCGGAGGGCAACGAGATCCTCGTGCAGGTCGTGAAGGATCCGCTTGGGACCAAGGGGGCGAGGCTCACCACCTACATCACGCTGCCGTCGCGCTACCTCGTCTACATGCCGCAGGGCGGCGGCGTCGGCGTTTCGGCGCGGATCGAAAACGAGCCGGAGCGCGAGCGCCTGCGCAATGCGGTGCAGGGTTTCGTCGAGCCCGGCGAAGCCGCGGGCTACATCGTGCGCACGGCCGCCGAGGACGCCGCCCCCGAGGCGCTGCGTTCGGACATGATCTACCTGCGCAAGCTCTGGGAGGTGGTGCGGCAGAAGGGTCTGCGCACCGAGCCGGGCCGGCTCGTGCATGCCGACCTGCCCCTGCACCTGCGGGTGCTGCGCGACTTGTTGCGCCCCGATGTCGAACGCGTGGTCATCGATCAGGCGAGCGCGCACCGCGAGATGCTCGATTTCGCCGCGACCTTCATGCCGGACGCGCTGCCGTGCATCGAACTGTACGGCGAGGCGCGGCCGCTGTTCGAGCTGCACCACGTGGAAGAGGAGATTCAGAAGGCGCTCGAGCGCAAGGTGCCGCTCAAGTCGGGCGGCTACGCCATCATCGACCAGACTGAATCGATGACCACCATCGACGTCAACACCGGTGCCTTCGTCGGCCACCGCAACCTCGAGGAGACGATTTTCCGCACCAACCTCGAGGCGGCCGTGGCCATTGCGCGGCAGCTGCGCCTGCGCAACCTCGGCGGAATCATCATCATCGATTTCATCGACATGGAGGAGGCCGAACACCGCCGCCAGGTGATCCAAGCGCTCGAGCGCGCGCTCGCCGGCGATCACGTGAAGACCAACATTTCCACGGTCTCGCCGTTGGGACTCGTCGAGATGACGCGCAAACGCACCCGTGAAAGCATGGAACATTTGCTGTGCGAGGCGTGTCCGACCTGCGAGGGACGCGGTTTCGTCAAGACGGCCGAAACGGTCTGCTATGAAATATTCCGCGAGATCGTGCGCCAATCCCGGCAATTCGAGTGCCAGCAACTGCTCGTGCTGGCCCATCAGGACGTGATCGAGCGCCTGCTCGATGAGGAATCCCCGGCACTGGCGGAGCTCGAGTTGCTGACCGGCAAGCCGATCCGCCTGCAGACTGAAGCCCTTTACGCGGTCGATCAATACGACGTCGTGCTCATGTGATGTCACGGCGCATCCTCGGCAAGGCGCTCCTCTACGGCGCTGGGGGGCTGATCGGCTGCGCGCTGCTATTGATGCTGGCGCTGAAAGTCGCGCTCGACCGCGCGCCTGCCTACCAGGAGGAGATCCGGGCGTGGGTGGACGCGCAAACGGGCTTGCACGTCCGCTTCGCACACGTCTGGCCGGCGCTGCGCTGGTACGGGCCGGAGCTGTACTTCGAGCGGCTCGAGCTGCGCTCGAAGGACGATCGGCGCGTGCTCGCGCGCGCGGCGGGCGGACGTGTCGCCGCCGACGTCTGGCAACTGGTGCGGAGCGGCCGGCTGCTCGCCGGCCGGGTGCAGCTGGACACGCCGGAGATCGTCATCGCACGCACGGGGCGGAGCCGCTTCGCCCTCGGCTCGGAGATCGAATTGCGCGGCGGAACGGCCGATGCGCCGGTGGCGCTGGATGATCTACCCGTTGGCCATCTCGCCATCCGCCACGGCCGGATCACGGTGCAGGACTGGAATCCGGCGTTGCCGCTGCTCGTGCTCGAGGGCGTCGATCTCGACGTGCGGCGGCAGGGCGAGATCCTGGATCTCGTCGTTTCCGCCAGGCTGCCGGCGGTGCTCGGCGGGACGCTCGGGGTCGCCGGCGGCGTGAGGGGTTTGGGTGACGTCAGCTCACTCTCATGGACCGGCGCGGCCCACGCGCGCGACATCTCGTTCCGCGGCTGGCATCTGCTGCTCCCCGATTACCTCAACAGCCTCGAAGCCGGCAGCGGCGCATTCGATCTCGCCGCGAGCGGCCGCGGGCTCGAGGTGCGCTCGGCTGCGCTCGGCTTCAGCGCCGAATCGGTGGTCACCCAGCTCGCCGACGGCTCCGGCGCGACCTTCGACCACATCAGCGGCCACCTTGCGCTCGATCACGCCGGCGACCGTTGGACGCTCGCCGGACGCGACGTTCGTGCGCTGCAATCGCGGCATCGGGATCCGGTTTCGCAATTCGATCTGGCGTGGCGCAGCGGAGCACAAGGTCTGCTCGATCTCACCATACGCACGAGCTACCTGCACGCCGACACCGTCATGCCGCTGACGGGACTCGTGCCGGATGAGAACCTGCGCGACAGGCTGCGCGAGATCGCGCCGACCGGCGAGTGGTGGGATGCCTCGCTGCAGTTCGCGCGCGCCACGGTGCAGGAACCCTGGAAGTTCGCGGTGAGCGCGCGTTTCGACGACGCTGGGTTCGCGCCTGCCGGCCGTGTGCCCGGCCTGCGCGGTCTCACCGGGCGCATTGCCGGCACCGAGAGCGGCGGCCGTCTCGAACTCGATTCGCGCGGAGTGAGCGTCAACTGGCCGCGACAATGGCCGCAGGCCGTCGCGCTCGAGGGGGTGCAGGGCGCCATTTTCTGGCGCCGCGCGGCCGATGGGCTGATCGTCGCGACGCCGGCGCTCGCCGCGCACAACCGCGACGCTGCGCTCAAAGTTCGGGCTGCCTGGATGGAGAGCCCCGGCGCCGATTCGCCGCAGTTGACCCTCGTGGCCGACATCGATCAGGGCAATGCCGCCGACGCGCGCCTGTATCTGCCGCACGCGTTGCTGCCGCCGAAGACGCTCGCGTGGCTGAGCCGCGCCTTCGTCGCGGGCGAGATGACGCATGCCCAGGTGGTGTTTCGCGGTCCCGTGCGCCATTTCCCGTTCCGCGATGGCAGCGGCACCTTCCTCGCGCGCCTCGACATACGCGGCCTTACGCTCGATTACGGCGAGGCATGGCCGCGCATCGAGAACCTCGAGGGGCACGCCGAATTCCGCAACGAAGGACTGTTCGTCGAGGCGCGTTCGGGGAGCGCGGGTGCTTTGCACATCGATGGCGGCGACGCGCGGTTCGCGGATTTCAACACGGGTGAGCTCGATCTGCATGCGAACCTCAAGGGAGATGCCGCCGAGGCGCTCGAGTTTCTGCGCGGGACGCCGCTCGACGCCGTGACCGACCGGAGCTTCTCGGCGGTCGAGGCGCGGGGCCCAATGAGCGGACGCATTGAACTCTTTTTTCCGTTCAAGGAATTCGAGCGGCGGCGCGTGCTCGTCAGTGCCCACTTCGTCGGCGTGTCGCTGAACCGGCGCGGCTCGCCGATCATCGCCACCGACTTGAATGGCGACGTCGACGTCGACGGCGGCCAGGTGGCGCGCGCCGAGCTGCGCGGACAATTGCTCGGCGGACCCTTTCGCATGCAGGCACGTGAGCCGCGCAGCCGGCCGGCGAGCCGCACGCAGCTGGACTTTCGCGGAGTCGTGGATGGCGACGCGGTGCGCGCCGGGTTCGGCCTGTCACCGGGACTCGCCCTGCAGGGGCAGACCGATTGGCATGCGGTGCTGAAAATGGCGCCAGAACCGGAGCTCGAGCGGTCGGTGCGCATCCATAGCTCGCTCGCCGGGGTCGCTCTGGGTCTGCCCGAGCCGCTGGCGAAGCCGGCCGCCGACACCTGGCCGTCGTGGCTGGAGCTCTCCTGGCCGGCGGGCGGCGGAACGTTGGGACGCTTTGCGCTCGGTGCCGGAGTGCGCGGCGCCTTCGATCTGGCGCCCGATGGCGCCGGCGTGCGCCTCGCGCGCGCCGCCATCACCTTCGGTGGCGGCGAGCCGGTATACAGCAACACACAGCTGATCAGCGTCGGGGGCCGGATGCCGCGGCTGGACCTCGCGGGATGGCAGGCACTGCGCACGCAAGACACGAATGCCCGGCCGCTCGCCGCCTCGCTGCGTGCCGCCCGATTCGAGGTTGGCGAGCTCGATTATCTCGACTCGGCCTTTCGCAACGTGTCGCTCGATCTCGCCGCCGCGGACGGCGGCTGGGCCATTCGTCTCGACGGTCCCGAGAATGCGGGCAGCATCGATGTGCCGGCGCCGGATTCGGCCGCACCATGGCAGCTCGAGTTTGCGCGCCTGCATGCGGACGACATCCCCGACGCCGGCGGCCCCGACGCTGGCGCCATGGATGTTGGGCGAGTTCTGTTCAATCCGCGCGACGTGCCCCCGATTCGTTTGCATGTCGCCGATCTAACCTGGCATGGGCGCCATTTGGGGGACGTGCGCGCTGCTCTGGTCAAGCAAGAGGACGGCGTGACGCTCGAGCGGTTCACTGCCATCGGCAGCACCTTGACCCTGACGGCGCATGGCGAGTGGCGCGGTCCTGGGGAAGGCGCCGGCCGGATCAAGGGCACGTTCGACAGCACCGATGTCGTGAAATCCTTGGAGCAGCTGGGTTACGCCGATGTGATCTCCGCCAAGGACGGGCGGCTCGAATTCGACGTCCACTGGCGCGGTCCGCCGGTCGCGGTGTCTTTTGCCGAAGCGGGCGGCCACGCGTCGGTCACTTTGGACAAGGGGCAGGTGATCGGTTTGTCACCCGGCGCCGGACGGGTACTTGGATTGTCGAGCATTGCTGCACTGCCGCGACGGCTCGCGCTCGATTTCAGCGATCTCACCGACAAGGGCCTGGCGTTCGACACCGTGCGCGGCAGCTTCGACCTGCGCGGCGGCAATGCCTACACCGATGACGTCGTGCTCAAGGGTCCGGCGGCGGAAATCGGCTTGATCGGCCGTATCGGCTTGAAAAACAAGGATTACGATCAACTGGCGGTGGTCACCGGCAATTTCGGCAATTCCCTTGCTGCGCCGCTCGCCGGCACGCTGGTGGGCGGCCCGGTGGTGGGGGCGGCGGTGCTGCTCTTCACCCAGGTGTTCAAACAGCCGCTGCGAGGACTCGCCCGGGGGTATTATCGAATCACCGGCGGATGGGACAATCCCACCGTCGAACGCATCAAGAGCGCAGACGTCGCCGCGGCGACGGCGGAGGTTCCGAAGTAATGGGCAAAGTGGCCGCAATTCAGATGACATCCAGTCACGACGTCGAGAGTAATCTCGCCGTCGCTGCCCGCCTGCTGCGGGAGGCAAAGGAGGCCGGAGCGCAGGTGGCGTGTCTGCCCGAGAATTTTTCGTTTCTCGGCCTGCGCGATGCCGACAAGCTCGTCGTGGCCGAAGCCGACGGCGAGGGCCCGGTGCAGTCCTTCCTGCAGGAGGCCGCCGCGAACCTCGAGATGTGGATTCTCGGGGGCACCATCTGCCTGCGCAGCGAGACCGACAACCGCACCGCCAACGCGTCGCTGCTCTACGACGATACCGGGCGGCGGGTTGCCCGCTACGACAAGATTCATCTCTTCGATGTGACGATCCCGGGCCGCGACGAGCAGTATCGCGAATCGACCCACGTCGTGCCCGGACGAAGCCTGGTCGTCGCGGACACGCCGGTGGGCCGGCTCGGCCTCTCGGTGTGCTACGACATGCGCTTCCCCGAGCTGTACCGCGATCTCGTGTTCCAGGGCGCGGAGTGGCTGGCGATGCCGGCCGCGTTCACGGTGCCGACGGGGCGCGCGCATTGGGAAACGCTGCTGCGTGCCCGCGCGATCGAGAACCTGTGCTACGTCGTCGCCCCCGCGCAGGTGGGAACGCACACGAGCGGCCGCGAAACGTACGGCGACTCGCTCATCGTCGATTATTGGGGTCAGGTGGTGGCACGGCTGGCGAAGGGGGTCGGCGTGATCACCGCGGACATCGATCTGCCCAAACTCGCCGACACCCGCGCGCGATTCCCGGCGCTCGGCAACCGGCAGCTCGGCATCGGCCAGCGCGCGGCGGTGCTGACGTGAGCGCGGTGATCGCCGGGACGGAAGCCACCTTCGATGTCGCCGAGCGCAGCATTCTCGCGCCGTCGGGACTGGACGAGGGGCGCCTGACGACGGTGCTCGATTCGCTGATGAGCCGCGGCGTGGACTACGCCGATCTGTATTTCGAGCTGTCGCGCGAGGAGTCCTGGTCGCTCGAGGACGGCATCGTCAAGGAAGGTTCGCAGAGCATCGAGCAGGGCGTTGGGGTGCGGGCCATCAGCGGTGAGAAAACCGGCTTCGCCTACACGGACGAGGTCCTGCTGCCGGCGCTGGTGGAGGCTTCCGACGCGGCGCGCGCCATCGCACGCAGCGGCGGCCGCAACGCGGTGCAGGCGTGGCAGCGACACCCGGCACACCGCCTGTACCTGCCGCTCGATCCATTGAACGCGATTCGCGACGAGGACAAGGTCGCCTGGCTGATGCAGGTCGACCGCGACACGCGGCGCATCGATCCACGCGTCAAGCAGGTCATGGCATCGATCGCCGCGGTTCACGAGATCGTGCTCATCGCCTCGAGCGACGGGACGCTGGCAGCCGATGTGCGTCCCCTCGTCCGCATCAACGTCTCGGTCATCGTCGAGCAGAACGGCCGGCGCGAACAGGGCTACAGCGGCGGCGGCGGACGCTTCGGTCTGGACGAGTTGCTGCGCGGCGATGCGCCGTTCGAGCATGGCCGTGAAGCGGTGCGCCAGGCGCTGGTGAATCTCGAGGCCGTCGCCGCGCCGGCGGGAACCATGCCGGTGGTGCTCGGTCCCGGCTGGCCGGGGATCCTTCTGCATGAGGCGATCGGTCACGGACTCGAGGGCGATTTCAACCGCAAGGGCACTTCCGCCTTCACGGGCCGCATTGGCCAGAAGGTGGCGACCGACGAGATCACCGTCGTCGACGACGGCACACTCGACCGGCGGCGCGGCTCGCTCAACATCGACGACGAAGGCACGCCGACCCAGTGCACGGTGCTCATCGAGAACGGTGTGCTGCGCGGCTACATCCAGGACAAGTTGAACGCGCGGCTCATGGGCATGCCGGCCACGGGCAACGGGCGACGTGAATCCTTCGCACACATGACCCTGCCGCGGATGACCAACACCTACATGCGCGCCGGGTCGCGCGCCCCCGAAGAGATCATCGCTTCGGTTCAGAAGGGTCTGTACGCCGTCAATTTTGGCGGGGGCCAGGTGGACATTACCTCGGGCAAGTTCGTGTTCTCGGCCAGCGAGGCGTACTTGATCGAGAACGGCAAGCTCGGCGCGCCGGTGAAGGGCGCGACCCTGATCGGCAACGGTCCGGACGTGCTCACCCGCGTGAGCATGGTCGGCAACGATCTCGAACTCGACAGCGGCGTCGGCACGTGCGGCAAGGAAGGCCAGTCGGTGCCGGTGGGCGTCGGTCAGCCGACGTTGCGCATCGATTCGCTGACGGTGGGCGGCACCGGCTGAAGCGAACCTGCCGCGCATCAAAGCGCCGCGTTACGTCAAATAGCCCTGATCGTGCGCGGCCGTGGCGTTACGATCGTGGCATGCGTCTCGCCCTGCGACTGGCCCGGCCCGTGTATGAAAGCCTGCCCGCGCTTTATGCGGCGATCGGCTGCATCGCGCTGCTGATCTCCTACATGGACGCGGGCTCGGCCGGCGCACTGATCGCCTTCCTCATCGGCGTCGGCGCGGAGATTGCGGCGCTGATGCTGTTTCTGCGGCGCCAGGATTTTCGCGAACTGAAGCGTGATTACAGCGGCACCGCGATCGATCGGCCGGTGCCACCGGCCGATCGCTGAAATGCCGGACCGCCGGACGGGCGGTCCGGATCAGTCCTCGACGATCACCTGGGTATCGGTCGGATCGACGAGTTGACGCGGCGCGCGCGGCGCGCGCTCGTCGATGTACATGATCTCGTGCTGACCGACATGCACGACGTCGCCATCGTTCAAATTGTGCCGGCGCACGCGTTTCGACTGGACATAGATGCCGTTGGTGCTGTTCAGATCCTCGATCACGCAGGCGTCGGTCTGCGTGACGATCTGGCAGTGATGCCGGCTGATGAATTTGCTGTCGATTTGCAGATCATTGTCCGGCGTGCGTCCGATGACCAGCCGCCCCGGACGCAGATCCCGCTCGAGCGCGGTCTTGCCATCGTGCGCCACGAGAATGCGTCCGACGCGCTGACCGCCGCCGGTGCCGGCGACGGCTGCGGCGCCGCCTCCGAGCCCACCGTCCATGTAGGGCACGTGCATGCGGCTCGTTCCCGCCTCGGGTTCCATCCATTGCAATTCGCGGATCGCTGCCTCGACGTCCGCGCCGGTGACGACGTCCGATTCATGGCCGAACGAGGCCATCATGCTGGTGTCGCACAGCGTGTTAACGAGACGCGGCACTCCGCCGGTGTAGCGATAAATGGTCGCGTAGGTTTCCTCGCCGAAGATGCGGCGCCCGTGGGAGCCGGCGACCTCGAGACGATGATCGATGTAGGCGTTCATTTCGGCGGGAGTCAGCGCTGCGAGGTGAAAGCGCAGGCGCACGCGCTGGGCGAGCTGGATGAGTTCGGGGGAGTTCAGCTTGTCGTTCAATTCCGGCTGTCCCGCGAGAATGATGCGCAGCGCCTTGTCCTTCGTCGTCTCGATACCGGAGAGCATGCGCACCTCCTCGAGGACGCGCTGGCTGAGGTTCTGGGCCTCATCGACGATCAGCAGCACCTTGCGCCCGGCGCCGTACTGCTCGAGCAAGAATTCGTTCAACGTCGCCAGCACCTCGGCCTTCTTCATGTCGAAGGGCTTGATGCCGAACTGCACCAGCACGGTCTGCAGGAATGCGGTCGGTGAAAGCTGTGTCTGATTGATCTGGGCGACGACGACGTCGCTCTGCAGCTCCCGCAGGAAGGTTTCGATCAGCGTCGTCTTGCCGGCGCCGATCTCGCCCGTGATCACCACGAAGCCATCGGTGAACCAGATGGTCGATTCCATGTACGCCTTGGCGCGCGCATGTTGCTTGCTGAGGTAT
>Ga0302319_10021548_pt1 | contig 11609 bp, 12 predicted proteins | sample Bog_T0_2_FD_203319 | JGI IMG/M metagenome (GOLD analysis project Ga0302319, IMG submission 203319) | Peat permafrost microbial communities from Stordalen Mire near Abisko, Sweden - Bog_T0_2 | ecosystem: Environmental > Terrestrial > Soil > Wetlands > Peat | place: Sweden: Abisko, Stordalen Mire...
GAGGAAATGGTGTGAACTACTTTCCTGACTTGGCCGGCGCGGAGGCAGGCTTGGTGCCTTCCAGCACGGAGTGCGAACCTGCGGAGCGCACATAGAGAACGGTCAGGGTGATGGAGGTGAGCATGAAGATGACCGCCGACCAGGTGGTGAGCTTGGTGAGCACGTTGGCTGCCGCACGGGGGCCAAAGGCGGTCTGCGAACCCTGTCCGCCGAACGCGCCTGCCAGATCGGCCGAGCGGCCCTGCTGCAGCAGGACGACACCGATGAGGAACAGGCACACGATCACGTGCAGGATGACGACGAAGTAGAGAAGGATGTTCATCTGTGTAAGCTGCTTTCCGAGCCTCGCCCGGTTGGCCCGGAAGAGGGAATCTCTTGGTGCGGAGGAGGGGACTTGAACCCCTATGCCTTGTGGGCGCTAGCACCTCAAGCTAGTGCGTCTGCCAATTTCGCCACCTCCGCTTGGGGTGAACCTATTGAGTATAACAAAGGTGCGCCCAATAAGGAATGGAGGGTGATTCCCGCGCGGAGGCAGCGCCCCTACATTGGCCTATTCAGTCCATCAGCCCCAAGCCGCAGGAAAATATGCCTGGTGTAGAATTGGGGCTGGAAATGGAGCTACTCCTCAATCTCGGATGGGCGATGGTGGCTGTGGCGCTGGTGTGCCTGTGGCTGCAATTTGCCCCTCGCGCCGGGGCTGGGAGGCGGACGCAGTTGCTGGCCCTCGCCGTACTGATCCTGGTCCTGTTCCCCGTCATCTCGGTCACGGACGACCTGATGGCGGCCCAGAATCCCGCGGAAGCGGAGGGCGCCCTGCGCCGCGACCACGTGGTGTCCAGTTCCCATTCCATTCTTCCAGCCGCCGTCCAGCTGCCCCAACCGGCCTTCGCTCAGGTTTCTTTCGCTTTTTTGCATTCTGCCATACCGGGAAATCCACCCACTCCGGCAGTGCACCACCCCGGCCTTCAAGAGATTGAGAATCGGCCACCACCGGCGGCCTGACCTTTCGCGTCTAACCCACTGAATGACTCTCTCTCCTTCCTGTGTTCGCCGTGCAGACCACGGCGCAAAGGTCGTGCATGAAGCAAATCTTCCCACTGTATTCAGTTTTGCCCGCGGCCATGCTGCTGGCGCTTGCGCCGGGTTTTGCGCGAGCGCAGCAGGGCCTCACCTGGGAGCAGGTGAAGGCGAAGTTCGAGGCCGCCAATCCCACGCTCAAGGCGGATGCGCTGGCGGTGGACGAGATGAAAGCAGCGGAGATCACCGCTTTCCTGCGGCCCAATCCGCAGGTCAGCCTGTCCACGGACGGAACGCAGGTGGCTCGTTACCAGGGCGTCTGGCGTCCGTTCTCCGGCACGCAGTTCTCGCCCAGCTTGAGCTACCTGCACGAGCGCCAGAACAAGCGCGAACTGCGACTGGAGAGCGCCAGGGAAGGCACGAAGATCGCAGGTTCGCAGCACGAGGACCTGGAGCGGAATCTACTCTTTGATCTGCGCGCTCAGTTTGTCCAGACCCTCGAGGCCAAGGCGGTGCTGGAGATGGCCAAAGCCGACCTCGCCTACTACGACAACATCATTCAGATCAGCCGTGACCGCTTCCGCGCTGGAGACATTGCCCAGATCGACCTGGACCGCATTGAACTGCTCCGCGTGCAATACGAGACGGAGATTCAAACCGCGATCGTCAATCTGCGAACAGCGAAGATCGAGCTTCTGCAACTGCTCAATGACCGCACGCCGGTGGAGCAGTTCGATGTGACCGGGGCCTTCGACTTCAGCGACAATCTGAAGCCGCTTGAAGACTTCCGCCAGATCGCGCTGGACGAGCGGCCCGATCTGCGCGCCGCGCTCGAAACGGTTCAGCAGGCCAACACCAATCACAAGCTGGCAGTGGCGAACGGCTCAACGGACCCGACCTATAGCGGCTGGTACACCTTCAATCCTTCGTTCAACAATCCTTACGATCACCAGACCATCGGCGCCAGCGTGAGCATTCCGCTGCGCGTTTTCGACCGCAACCAGGGCGAGAAGCAGCGCACGCTCATCGATATCAATCGCAGCCGGCAGGCCACGGAAGCCACGCGGGCGCTGGTGTTCAGCGATGTGGACTCTGCCTATGCTCAGGTGGAGAGCAGCCTGGCGTTGCTGAGGCCTTACAAGGCGCAGTACAAGGCGCAGGCGCTCAGGGTGCGCGATACCGTGACCTACTCTTACCAGCACGGGGGCGCCTCGCTGATGGATTTTCTGAATGCACAGAGCGACTACCGGGCCGTGGAACTGGCCTACGTGCAACTAATCGGTTCTTATTTGACGGCTGCCGGACAACTGAATCTTGCGGTGGGACGCGAGGTAATCCAATGACCATTTCTCCTCTTGTTACGCGCCATTCAATTGCCGCTCTCGTGGCTGCTGCATCGCTCGGCCTGATTCTCTCCGGATGCAAAGCAAAGGAAAAGGGCGATGGCGCTCCGCCTGCCGCACAGGTCATTCAGGTGGCCGACATGAACCTGATTACCATCGACTCGAAAGATGTCGCCAAGTTCCCGTTGTCCGCGGCCGGGCGCGTCGAGTCCGCGCCTGAGTTGACCGCGACGGGCACTGTATTCCCCGATATCGCGCGCGAGGTCCCGGTGATCTCCATGGCCAACGGCCGCGTGGTGGACATCAAGGCGCGGCTCGACGACAACGTGAAGAAGGGGCAACTGCTTCTCAAGGTGCAGAGCCCGGACATCACCGCCGCGTTCGACACGTATCGCAAGGCGGCCAACGACGAACAACTGGCCGCAAAGGCCTACGCGCGCGCCGACGATCTGTTCAAGCATGGCGCCATCTCGCAGGCCATGCTGGAGCAGGCCGAGGACACGGAGAAGAACGCCAAGGCCGACCTGACCGCGGCGGAGGAGCAACTGAAGACGCTGGGCGTGGACCAGGCGCATCCCAGCAGCGTGGTGAGTGTTTATGCGCCCATCTCCGGCGTGATTGTGGCGCAGAACGTGACCAACTCCGCTGCCGCGGGCGTCAATCTCTCCGGCTCGGCCACGGCATTTACCATCGCCGATCTCTCCACGGTGTGGATCGTCTGCGATGTGTACGAGAACGACATTCCCAAACTGCAGCTGGGCCAGGAAGCGAAAATCAAGCTGAACGCGTTTCCCGATCGGCCGCTCACCGGGCGCATCAGCGACATCGGCCCCATCCTCGATCCATCGCTTCGCACCGCCAAGGTGCGCATCGAACTGCCCAACCCGGGCTTCCTGAAGCTGGGCATGTTCGGCGCTGCAACCTTCACCGGCCGAACCAAGGAGACGCATGCGGTGGTTCCGGCCGAGGCGGTACTGCACCTGCATGACCGCGACTGGGTCTTTGAGCCGGCAGGCGGCAGCCAGTTCAAGCGGGTTGAAGTGCATGCCGGCAAAATGCTCGACAGCAAGCGACAGGAGATTCTTTCCGGCATTGAACCCGGTCAGCAGGTAGTCAACAACGCGCTGCTGCTGGAGACGGCGGGGAATCAGTAAGGTCTTCGCAGAGGTATTGCGCGAGGAGTCTATTCCTCGCGCAATACCTCCAGCGGCCGTAGCCCCAGGATGCGATAGCTCGCGATCCATCCCGTCGCCGTGGCCAGCACCGCGGTTCCAAACAGCGCCACCAAGGTGGCCGTCCACTCGATGTGGAAGCCCACTTCCAGCCTGCGCAGCAGCACGCGCGTGAGGATGTTGGCAAAGACCACGCCCACCGAGCCTGCCAGCAAACCGAGCACGCTGAACTCCACGCTGAAGGTGCGCACGATACGCATGCGCGTGGCGCCCAGCGTCTTCAGCACCACCGCCTCCCTCATGCGGCGGAAACGCGTGCTGGCGATGCTGGAGGCCAGAATCATGAGGCCCGCAAAGATGGAGAAGCCGGCCAGGAAGCGCACGACGAACGTGATCTGATCGACCACGCTCTCAATGCGCGAGAGCACGTCGGCCAGGTTGATGACGGTGACGGTGGGATAGGCGAGGAACAGCGCGCGCTCCACGGAGGCCACCTGCCTGGGCTCGACGTGCGCTCCGCCGTACCAGGTGGCAGGCTGGTCTTTCAGTTGGCCGGATGGCACAACGAATGACACGCGCGAGCCCAGGTGCTGCCCGTCGGCACGATAGATCGCGGTGACCTTCAACGCGCGCACTGCCCCGCCGATCTCGAGTTCGACCGCAGAACCGGCACCGAGGTGCAGACGTTGAGCCACACCCTCGCCAACGGCCATTTCCATCGCGTCTGCGCCGCTCCACCACTTGCCCTGCGTGATCTTGTCGCCTTCCGGGGGCGCATCGGCCCAGGTGAGTTCGGCGTTCTCCAACATGCGGCGGGGGAAATGCTGGTCCTTCAACTCGTCAAGCGTTTTGCCGTTGAGGGAGCGGAAATGGCCCTGGACGGCGGGCATCAGGTCCAGCGGTTGGGTGACTCCGGGCTGATGCGCGAAGAAGTCTCTTACTCCGGCAGCCTCTTCGGTGGTTACGTCGATGAGGAAGAGGTTGGGCAGCTTGGGCGAAGCGGTGGCGCGCAGGTCGCGCAGGAGCGTGGCCTGCATGAGGTAGACGGTGAGGATGAGCATGACGCCGGTGCCCAGCGCGGCCAGCACAGCGGCGGACTGGTTGCCGGGCCGGTACAGGTTGGCAAGGCCGTGGCGCAGAAACGAAGGCAGATGCAGGCGGGTGCGATTGAGCAGGACGCGCAGCACCCACAGCGCCACGGCGGCCAACACCAGCAACACAATCAGAGCGATGGTGAACAGCAGGGCAAACCACGTGCCGACTTTGGCGGAATCGGAGAGCGCCCACGCGATGCCGCCCAGCGCGGCAATCACCACGACCGAAAGGCCAAGCTGGAGACGGCGTCCCCACCACGAGGCAAACCATGCGCGGATGCCCTGAGGGCCCGGCTCCACCAGGCGGCGCAGCACCAGCACGGGGCGCACGGCGCGCACATCCAGCAGCGGCGGCAGGCAGAAGAGCAGGGTGGTGAGGAGGCCAGTGCCGAGGCCCGCGGCGACGGAGCGCCATGGAAACTCGAGCGTGGCATGAATCGGCAGCAGCTTGCCGAACACAGCGGGCAGCGCGGACATGACGCCCACGCCGGCGGCCACGCCGAGCACACCTCCGGCTAGCCCCAGGCCAAGGGTTTGCAGAAGGAAGATGCGCAGCAGATCGGCAGAGCCCGCGCCGACGGCTTTGAGGATCGCAAGCATATCCATGCGCTGCTCAAGGTGCGCGTGCATGGCCATGGCCACGCCAATGGCGCCCAGCACCATGGCAACGAGACAAATCAAACTCAGGATGGCGGTCGAGTTGTCCAGACCCTGGGTCAGCGCGGGGTTGCCTTCGCGGAAGTCCATGACCTGCGCGTCGGGCAGGGCTGCCTCCAACTGCTTGCGGAGCGCGACGGGGTCGGCGTTGGCGGGCAGCTTCATCAGCAGCCGCTGGCTGGCGCGGCTGCCCGGCGCCAGCAACTCCGTGCGGTCCAGCGCGGCGCGCGAGATCATGACGCGCGGCCCGATGTTCATGCCGGAGTTCATGCGGTCCGGCTCCTGGCGTAGCACCGCCGCAATTCTGAAGTCGCGTCCGCCGAGCCGCAGCGTCTGGCCCACATGGGCGTTGAGCCGAATGAGAAACTCTTCGGCCACGATGGCGGAGTCGCCGCTGAGCGCTTGCTGGAGGCCCATGGCCGGCTCCAGTTCGGCGGTGCCGTAGTAGGGATACTCGGCCGGGTCAACCGCTTTAAGCGAAACCAGCAGGGGCACCGGGTCCGGCGGCACGGAGGCCATGGACATGGTCTCGACAATCCAGGTGGAGCGTATCGGTTGCGGACTCTGCTTCTCGATCACAGCGATCTTGCCCGCGTCCTCGGCCGTGGCCTGGCGAAAGATGCGCGCGCTCAGGTCGCTGGCCATCAAGCCCCGCGCCTCGGTGGAGAGCGTCTTCTTGAAGCTCTCGCTGAATCCGCGCACGCCCACCAGCGCCGCGACTCCGACCGCAACAGACAGCACCACAAAGCCGAACTTGCCCGGCGCGGACTTCAAGTCGCGCCAGCCGATGGCCGCCGCGCGCTTCCAACTCAGCGGTTGCTTAGCCATGGTGCGCCTGCTCGGCGGCCGGGGCCGTGTAAGGCAGCGTGTCTTCCACAATCATGCCGTCCTTGAGAACAATCTTGCGGTCGGCTCTGCTGGCCACCTCCGGGTCGTGCGTCACCAGCACCAGCGTGGTGCCCGCCTGCTTGTTGCGCTTCAGCAGAAGGTCCAGCACCAGCAGCCCATTCGCGGAGTCCAGGTTGCCCGTCGGCTCGTCGGCCATCACGATGGGCGGCTCGACGACAAAGGCCCTCGCCAGCGCCACGCGCTGTTGCTCGCCGCCGGAGAGTTGTACCGGGTAGTGGTCCACGCGCTCGGTCAGGCCCACTTCGTCCAGCAAGCGCCTCGCCTGCTTCAGCCCACTGCCGGGGACGTTGAGTTCATAAGGCAGAAGCACGTTTTCAAGAGCAGTGAGCGTGGCGATGAGTTGGTAGGACTGGAAGACGAAGCCGATCTTGCTTCCGCGCACGGCGGCCAGCTCCGCTTCGGCCAGGTTGTGGATCGGCACTCCGTCGAGGTAGATTTCGCCGGAACTGGGTGTGTCAAGGCCGGCCAGCAGGCCCAGCAGGGTGCTCTTGCCGCTGCCGCTGGCGCCCACAATGGCGATGAACTGCCCGGCGGGAATGGTGAGCGTGATGCCTTTCAGAATCTCCACCCGCCGCGTGCCGTTTTGTATCCACTTCTTCGCGTCCCGCACTTCAATCACTCTGGCTGCCTCCTGAGTCCGACGCTTCATCCAGCTACACTATCTCTGTGGACGTTTACCGCCGCATTATCGTTTCGCTTCTGTTGCTGTTTGTCGCCGGCCCCTTGCTGGCCGCTGAGCCGCACCTGCTGGTCTGCTTTGGCGACAGCATCACAGCCGGCTACGGCCTGCAGACCGGACAGGCTTACCCGGACGCCCTGCAGCGCGACCTGGACCGCGCGGGCTACCACTACAAGGTAAACAACCAGGGCACCAGCGGCGCCACCACCAAAGACGCCGTCGCCGACATTCGCTCCATCCTGCTGCTGCATCCCGAGGTGGTGATCGTCGAGTTCGGCGGCAACGACGGCCTGCGCGGCCTGCCGCCGGACCAGACCCGCCGCAATCTCGACCAGGTGCTCACCGCGCTGGAAGCCGCGCACATCAAGGTGCTTCTGGCCGGCATCACGCTTCCGCCCAACTACGGCCGCGAATACATCCAGCTCTTCGAGCAGGTCTTCCGCGACCTGGCTGCAAAGCATCACACCGCCTTCGTCCCCATGATCTACAAAGACCTGGTCGGCGTCCCAAACGTCATTCAACCCGACGGCATCCACCCCACGCCCAAAGGCTCGGAGATCATTGCGAAGACGCTGTTGCCGGTGTTGACGCCTTTGCTGCATAAAGGCAGTTGATCGGTTGTCAGTGAAAACACCCCGCAGCACACTCCCCCGCAGCCGCCAAAGTTCGCACTCCTATAGAACCAACTAACCGCTGACTACCGATCGCTGACAACTGCTTTTCACCCCATCACCACAACCGGTTGAAACAGCGTCCCAGCTACGCGCTTCGCAATCCCCACCAGCTCGCGCTGCCCGGCGAACACCTTGACCATCGACGCACCCGAGAACTCCGGCAGGTTGGCTTGCGCGCCGTTGCGCAGCCGTCCCAGCGCCATCGCATCGCCGGTCACTGAGGGCATCTCCGGCAGCAGGCTGCGCGGATGGATGCAGACCGCCTCAAGCGCTTCGATGTTGCCAGCCAACTCCCCCAGCTCCTCCAGTGAATGCGCGTCGGCCAGGGTAAACACGCCGGCTTGCGTCCTCCGCAAACTGCTCAGGTGCGCGCCGCAGCCCAGGTCCTGACCCAACTCGTGCGCCACGGAGCGCACATAGCCGCCCGCGCTGATGCTCATCGCAAAGCCGGCCTCCGCGCCGCTGAGCGCGGTGATCTCAAACCGGGCAATACGGACCGGGGCGGCCTTCAGTTCCACCGGCTTGCCTTCGCGGGCGAGTTTGTACGCGGGGGTTCCGGCAATCTTTTTCGCGGAGTAGGGCGGCGGCATCTGCTGCATCTCGCCGTGGAAGCGGCCAGCCGCCGCGCGCACCTGTTCCAGCCTCAGAGCCGGACGCCCCTGGGAAAAAACATCCGGCCCGGCTGCCTCGCCTTCGGAGTCATAGGTGTCCGTGGCAAAGCCGAAGCGGATGGTCCCGGTGTAGCTTTTCTCGGCGGAAGAGAAGTACTGCGCCAGGCGCGTGTATTTGCCCAGCAGCAGCGGCAACACGCCTGTGGCCATGGGGTCCAGCGTGCCCAGGTGGCCGATGGACTTTTCGCCGGTAATCCTGCGCAGCCGTCCCACCACGTCATGGCTGGTCATGCCGGCCGGCTTGTCGATCGCTAGAAGCCCATTCACTCTACAACTGTAGTCGACGAGGCCACCCGATCACATGCTGTTGTTGCCCTGCTGCCTGGCCAGCGACAGGAACTCCAGCCGCGTTTCCTTCGCGCGGAAGCAGCCCACCATGGCCGAGGTGACGGTGGATGAGTTCTGCTTCTCGATGCCGCGCATCATCATGCACAGGTGGCGCGCCTCGATGACCACGCCGACCCCCTGCGGCTCAATGGCGTGCTGAATGGCATCGGCAATCTGCCGCGTCAGGCGCTCCTGCACCTGCAGGCGGCGGGCAAAGACCTCGACAAGGCGCGGAATCTTGCTCAGCCCGATCACCTTGCCTTTGGGAATGTAGGCCACGTGGACCTTGCCGAAGAAGGGAAGCATGTGATGCTCGCACAGCGAGAACATCTCGATGTCCTTCACAATGACCATCTCGTCGTAGTCCACGTCGAACAGCGCGCCGCGCAAGATCTTCGTCGGGTCCTCGTCGTAGCCCTTGGTCAGGAAGGCCATCGATTTCTCGACGCGCGCCGGCGTGGCCAGCAGGCCGTCGCGCGCGGGGTCCTCGCCCAGCCGGCTCAGAATCTCGCGATACATCTCCTGCGTGCTGAATTCGCTCAGGCTTTCATCGGCCCCTGCCGCCCGGCGAACGGGCTTGCTCACTGCAATCGGCTGTCCCATGGTCTTCATCCTCCCGCCCAGGGGAATTGGGCGAACTGTGTTGGTAGATACTGCTTACGCGCCGTAGTACTCAAAGAAATTGTTTTCGGTCTCTTCCACGCGCACAGACTCCAGTTTGCCGGCAGGCAGAGCGTCCCTTAACAAATCAAAGACCGCCCTACAGAGATTCTCCGTTGTCGGCGCCAGATTCACAAACAGCGGGTCGAGATTGAGATTGGTGTGGTCAAAGCGGTCGAGGACGCGCGTGTGGACCGCTTCGTCCAGCGCCGTCAGGTCGATCACCATGCCGGTCTCGGAGTCTACCGGCCCGCCCACCAGGACTTCAATCACGTAATTATGTCCGTGTCCGTGGGGATTGTTGCACTTGCCGTAGGTTGCGCGATTCTGCTCGGCGGTCAGTTCATCGCTGTGCAGCCTGTGGCTGGCGCTCAACGTGTAGCGGCGGCCGAAGTAGGCGCGTCCGGTGTTGGCGCTCATACGCCGCCTCTGTATTCGGCAAAGATCTCCGGCGTCTCGTAGACGCGCACCCGGCTCAGAGTCGCCCCGCCCGCCGCCTCAATCGCAGGTTCCAGCCGCTTCCATGCGGAGATGGCGATGTTCTCCGTGGTCGGGATGGTTGCGGTGGATGCAGACGCAGCGAACTCCGGGACCTCGAGATTGAAGTGCCGATGATCCCACTCGGCCATCACATCGCGCTCGATCACGTCCTTGAGCCATTTCAAATCGACGACAAAGCCGGTCACCGGGTCGGGTTCGCCGGCAACCGTGACTTCCAGCGTGTAGTTATGCCCGTGCCCGTTGCGGTTGGCGCACCGGCCAAAGACCTCCGCGTTCTTTTCCTCGGACCAGGCGGGGTTCCAGTAGTAATGGGAAGCGGAGAAAGTAGCCCGGCGCGTCAGGAAGATCATTCTTGTCCCTCACTGGAGAAGATGCGACTGCAAAGCGCGAAGTTTCACTTGATGCAGCCGATGTTTGGTCCCATCAAAATACCAGAGGGCCGGATTGCCGGGAGCCTTATGTCTCGCTTTTCAGCAGGTGATGCCGCGATGCCTGCTCCAGCAATAGAGCGCCGGCCCCGCCGTGGGGGCTCAGCCTGGGTAACTCCGTCCCTTCCAGCTTACCCGTTTCAGAATCCGATGCTGGTACCAGCTCCGGCTGAGCAGCACCACAAACAGCGGCAACCCCAGCGGCGCAAGCAAGCAGTCCCAGAACGGGAAGTTCGACTTGGCCACCCGCGCATAGAAGCGAAAGAGGTTGCGCGCCAGCAGCAGCGCCAAAACCCAGCCGGCTCCCAGCCATTGCAGCGAATGGACCCCAAAGCGGGCGTGCCACAGTTCCACCGTCAGCACCGGCAGGCCTGCCAGCAGCAGGATGTCGATGATGCGCCAGACGGCCAGCGCCAGCGTGTTGTCAAACAGCAGCGCCAGGTTCTTGGTCCAGCCCTCGATCATCGCCTGTGTCGTCCGGTACATCCGTGTGGCGACGGCGTCATCCGCATAGCGAAAGCGCAGCCCCACCTTGCGCCGCTTGGCCAGGAAGGCCAGCTCCACGTCTTCCAGTACCTTGTCCGCAACGGCGGCGTGGCCGCCCAGCCGCCGATACGCCTCGCGCTCCACCAGTAGAAACTGCCCGTTCGCCGCGGCGATGCGCTGGTTGGGGTCAGAGACTTTGGCCGGTGGGTAAGCCAGCGACAGCTCGCAAAAGACCAGCGGCATCAGCGTCCGCTGTGCCAGCCCGCTCACAATTTGCCGGGGCGAGTAGCTCAGCACGCCCACCTTGTGCCGCGCCGCCTCGTGCAGCGCGCGACGCAGGTTGCCTGGCTCGTGCAGAGTGTCTGCATCGGTAAACAGCAGCCAACGGCCGCGCGCGCGCCGTGCAGCAGTCCAGATGGCATGGGCCTTGCCGGTCCAGCCATCTTCCAGCTCTGCCGCCTCCAGCACCGTGACGCCGGCAAAGCCGCGGGCAATCTCCGCCGTTCGGTCGCTGGAGTGATCGTCCACCACAATCAGCTCCCAGTCCGTGCCCAGCGCGAAGATCTCTTCCGACTGGCTGACCAGAGAATCCAGGCACGCCGCCAGGCAGTCTTCCTCATTCCGCGCCGGCACAATCACCGTCAGTTCCAGCAACTCTTCCGGCTCCGGCTGGTCAAACACCGTTCCGGGGACCGCGAGCGGCCGCGCCGGCTGTTTGCCGGGCTCGTCGGAAAGTCCCAGCACCGGCCTGAACCCGCCCGCCGCATTCTCGTCTGGCACATCGATGCCCATGGCTTCTTGCCCTTTCGTTCCGTATTATATGGATGTGCGGCCTCCTCGTTTCATCACCTTTCTTCTGCTGCTTCCGCTGGCCTTCGCGCCGGCGTGCGATCGTGGCGCTCTCCCGGCCCTGACTGGCCAGGTAGCCCCCGTCTTCAACGTTGCCGACGGCGTCACCCGGATCCTCCTGGCTGACTTCCGGGGCAAGGTC
>Ga0302319_10021554_pt1 | contig 11607 bp, 8 predicted proteins | sample Bog_T0_2_FD_203319 | JGI IMG/M metagenome (GOLD analysis project Ga0302319, IMG submission 203319) | Peat permafrost microbial communities from Stordalen Mire near Abisko, Sweden - Bog_T0_2 | ecosystem: Environmental > Terrestrial > Soil > Wetlands > Peat | place: Sweden: Abisko, Stordalen Mire...
CATCCTTCGCCGTGCCTTCCAGATAAGTCACATACCGCTGCATTACGGGATAGCTTCGCTTCAGTTCCGCGAGATCCCCATAGAACCGGAACGCCGCCCAGGGCCCCAGCACCGCCGCGCTCCCCCACTCAGGTGAGTCGTCATAGATCGCATTCTTCGGCCCGAACACCGTATACCGCGGCGCAATCGTCGGGACCATTCCATCCGCACCCTGCGCATCCCCGATATTCCGCTCCGTCGCCCGGTACAGCCCCTCCAGATCGTCGTTGAACATCAGCCCCGCCGCGATCAGGTGCGTCTCTTCCAGCCAACCCAGCTTCTCGCGGTGAGGACAGTCGGTGAATACGCTCACCTCGTTGTTCCGCATCGCATTCTCAATCAGCCCATGGATGCGGTTCAGCAGCTCGTTCGAACTCACAAAGCTCCCCACCCCCTTCGATCCCGAGCTCCATGCAACCCCACGCAACTCATCCAGCTTCCCCGCGGCCCCGTCCACCCACTCTGCCTGCACATACCGGAACCCGTAATAGCCAAACCGAGGCTGCCAGGTCTCTCCACCCTCGTCACCTGCCAGCGTGTACGTCCACCACATCGGCCCGCCAGAGCTTGCCTGCGACACTGACCCATCCGGATTGAGCAGCTCGCCGGGCGTCAGCCGCAGCGACGCACCTCGCGGCCCGCGCACCTTCACCCGGATCACGCCGGCAGAGTTTTGCCCCAAGTCGTACACAACTCGCGCCTGCCCAACATCGGTCGTCTTCACCGGCACATGAACTTCACGTTCTTCCACCTCCGGAGCCAACGCCGGCAGCAAGCGCCCACCCGGGCCCTCTACGACCGTCGCCGCAGCCCAACTCCCGTCCCGGAACCCGATCCGGTCCCACCCCCGCTCCTCTTTCCGCGCGTCGTAGTCCTCCCCGCCGTAGGTCGAGCTGAATACCACTGGCCCGGGCGCGACCCGCCATCCCTCATCTGTCCCTACGACCTCTTTCCGCCCATCGGAATAGGTCAGCTGAAGCTCAGCAATCAACCTCGGCGCCCCGAAGCTCCCTTCGAACTTCGTATACCGTGCCTTGCCATTTGCGAGCACGCTGCGCTGCACGTTGTACATGCCGTTCCCCAGCATCACGCCCCACGCGTGGCTCCCAGGCGACATCGCTCCGGTCACGTCATAGCTCTCATACGCCACCGTCTTGTGGTAGTCCGTCCAGGCCTGGTGCAGCCCAGGCCTTCCCACCGCGCGCCCATCCAGCCGCGCCTCGAATTGCCCCAGCCCCGCAATCCGCAACTCGGCCCGCGTCACCTTGCCCCTCACCACAAACTCCCGCCGGAACACCGGCATAGGCCGGCTACCGTCCGCCTCCGCCCCATCCCGCGACGTGCTCCACGGCGCCCCAATCCACCGTCCTGTCCACCCGTCCTGCGGACCACCTTGAGCCCAGCCCAAGCCGCCCAACCCGGCCACCACCCACACTGCCAACAGCAACGGTATCTTCATGCCTACCAACCTACCTCGTTCTCTGCTAACTTGTCGTCGTCGAAAATCTGCGTTCTCCAATCATCCTTCACGGGGAACGTCCCACGGCTCGGGATTGGATCGGTGCGGAGCGGGCGGCCCGACGAGATTTACGCCTGGAGTTACGGAATAGCGTTCGGACGAAAGCCATCCCGGTAGATCTGGAAGCAATCCGCTTCTGTCACAGGCCGCGGATTGTTTCGCAGCAGGCGGGTTACGGTCATTGCGGAGGCTGCGAGCGCAGGGACGTCGTCCGGCTTCACCCCATAGGCGCGGAGATCAGAATTGAGGCCGCAATCTTTCGTTAGTTGCGCAATTACCCGCGCTCCCGCGAGCGCTGTCTCCAAGCTGTCGTGGCCTTCGACCACCCCGAGAGCCCGCGCGACTGAGGCATGCCGTTCGGGAGTTGCTTCCGCGTTGAACCGGAAGACATGCGGCTGGACCAGCGCGACTGAGAGGCCGTGCGCGATGTGGTACTCGGCGCCCAGAGGATAGGCGAGGGCATGACCGGCCGCAGTATTCACCGGTCCGAGACAGAGACCACCGTAGAAACTCGCAAGAGACATACCTTCGCGCGCTTCCATATCGGCCGGAGATTGGACGGCTCGCAACAGGAAGCGCCCGCACAGAGCAATACCTTCCAGCGCATAGAGATCGACCAGTGGGTGAGCGAACTTATTCGTGTAGGCTTCGACGCAATGGGCGAGCGCATCCAGACCGGTCGCCGCCGTGACTGCGGGGGGCACACTAACAGTCAGCTCGGGATCGACGAATGTCGCGTCCGGGACAAGGTGCGGGCTGATCACCGCTTTCTTGAGTTTGGCGGATTCGTCCAGCAGGATCGCATTGGGCGATACTTCACTTCCAGTTCCGGATGTTGTCGGCATGCAAACGAGATGACAGGCCCGTTCGTGGAGCAGACCAATCCCGAATGTCTCGTGGATCGACTGGGTTCCGTTGACGAACGCAGCTACGAGTTTGGCCACGTCCAGAACACTGCCGCCGCCGAGTCCCAGGATGCACGTGGCTCCGGCCCGCCTGGCCCGCTCGGTTACTGCTTCGAAGTCTGCGATGGTGGGCTCGCCTTCAATTCCGGTGTCGACTGAAGCGGAAACACCTGCGCGACTGAGTTCGGCTTGAAGGGAAGAAGCCGTCGAGGCCAGCGGGGCACTCGTGAGGATGCAAAGATGTGCCGGGGCAAGGTTCTTGAGATAGGTGAGACATTCGGCTAGGCAACCGCAGCCAAAGACAAGGCGCTGCGGCTGAAAGAAGGTTAGAGTTCGCATGATTGAGCGCTGCCCAGTCGGCATTGGTTTCCCTTCACTCTTGTCTGTTTATGCGTGGCGCAGAATATTCCAGCCGAGATAGTTCCCCAGCCCTTCCGTAACCGCCGCGGCGCAGTGCGCGCCGGTCATGGCTGCGTGGTGTTCAAATCCGTTGCGACAGATGTACCGCATTAGATCGAAAAGCCGTGGGACCTGCACTACAGCCTTGGTTCCAAAGGTGTCGAGGGGATCGTCGGTGAAGTTTCCCTCGCCAACATACGCACGGATGCTACCGGTGAGATCGTCGGTACTGATGCGGCCGAAGGTGACCGGGCCGGCTGGGGTGCGGCCGGCCAGTGCGCCAACGGTATTTGCCTCCCCCAGCACCGTTCCGAGAATTGGAGCGGTGCCGATCCGAATGTCGGGCAGGAAGTCTTTGGCCCAGTTGCCGCAGTGGAAAAAGACACATTTGTTCTCGTCGCTTCCATAGTTGTTGTTCCAGTCCACTAGCGCGCTCGGCCTTCCGCTCGCAAGTTGCAGGGCATACATGCTGATGACTCCAGCAATGTCCACTTCGCAGGCGCTCGGCATCATTTGCTCGCTCATCATGCTCATGATGGTGCAGACGTTCACATGATAGTTCTTCTGCATGCTGCTCCAGCACTGGATTGCGGTGGCCTGAAGTCCCAGGTCATTCATCCATTCATCTGTCACGAGGGCGAACTTTGCCATGCGCAACAGGCTCTCTTCGGGCGCAGCCGAACTGTCGGCATAGGCCCGAATCAGCTCGATCCGCTGCTTCACGCGCGGGTCAGAGTCTTGGATTGCAGCGGCTCTTCCAAACACTTCGGACAGGTCAATGGTATTGACGCTGATTCCTGCCGATTCCAGTAACTTCTCACTGTACCGGGTGGTGTTGAATGCGTTTGGCCTGGCGCCAACGGCGCCTATTCGAACCCGCCGCAGTCCCTTTACTACGCGGCATGTCGCGAGAAACTCAAGGAGGTCTTCCTTGAATCGCTCCGAGCCGATCGCAACTGTGTGATCGCGTGTCAGTGAGAACTTCATCCCGTATTGGCGCAGGTTATTGCAGACTGAAATCTTTCCGCAGAAGGCATCGCGCCGTCGTTCCAGACCGAACTGATCGAGGTCATCGGGGCAGGCCTGCACGAGAATCGGACAAGTCAACTCACTCAGTCGCACCGAATCGGCAATGCCCTTTTCATCGCCGAAGTTGGGCAGGCAAACCAACACTCCGTCGATGCGACGTTTCTGCGAGTTCAACATCTGTCCGCAAAGGACGGCGTCCTGCCACGTTTCCACCGCGCCAAGTTTGGTCTGCTCCGCGGTCAATGCAATCATTTCGATGCCCAATTCCAGCAGCACCTGCGTCAAATCGCGGCGCGCCTCAGAGACGAGACCGTCGGGGAAGAAGTCCCGGTTTCCGAAGATCACTCCCAGCGTCATTCCCTTAATTCCAGTCATCTCCAACTCCTTATTGAACCCGCTCAAAATTCCGATAAGCGCCGGCATTTGCCTTCGTCACCAATTCGCATGGGATAACTTGCAGCTCCGGCTTGCCGGTTGCCCCTGTCTTGATCATCTGATCCGCTTCGTCCATGGCCAGGCGAGAGATGAGGACGGCGGGTTGCAGCGTAGTTGCTTCCAACTCGCCGGAACTGATTGCGGCGATAGCATCGGGGCTGCCGTCGAAGCCGACGATCACGACCCTCTTCAACCCCGCGCTCTTCACGGCAGCGGCAGCTCCCAGCGCCATGGTGTCGTTTCCGGCGATGATTCCGGAGATCTCCCCGTGCGCCTGCAACATGGTTTCGGTCTTTGAAAACGCTTCAGCCTGACTCCAGTTCGCACTCTGGGCGGATACCATCTTCATGCTCGGAAGTGTATCGAGCACGGCATGAAAGCCCCTGGTCCTGACCCTGGCATTGGTGTCACTCTCGCGGCCGAGCAACTCGACGTAATCGCCCTTGCGGCCCAGAGCGCGCGCGAATTCAGCAGCCACCAACTGTGCGCCTTGATCGTTATTGCTGAGAATCTGCGCCTTCGCAAGCCCCGTGACGTTAATGGCCCGGTCGATGAGGAAGCATTTGATGCCGGCCCTGGTGGCGCGGCGAACGGCTGAAACCGAAGAGTCAGCGCCCGCATTGTCCAGAATGAGTATGGCTGCATTGCTGGCAATGGCTGCATCGACCAGATTGTCCTGCCGGTAGGCATCATCGTTGTGCGCGTCGACGCGAACACGATATCCGAGTTCCAATGCGCGTGCTGCCGCGGCATCGGCCTCGGCTTTGAAAAATGGATTGTCCTGCGAGGGCACAAGGACCACGACAAGAAGCCGATGGTCCGGCGCACGGCATCCAGCCAGTATTGCCAGAGAGCAGCAGGCGAGGATGAAATAGGCGAACCTCAAATCTTCACCTTTCCGAGGCTGGCGCGGCTGAGTAACAGAGCCGGCATCAGGCGCGCCTGCAAGCGTAGCTGGAGCTGGTCAACCGTGACCGCAAGCACGATCACGACGCCCTTGATCACAATCTGCCAGAACTCCGAGACGCCCATCATTACCAGGCCATCGGCCAGGACGCCGATGACGAATGCTCCAATGAGCGACCCGCCGATGGAGCCGCGGCCGCCCATCAGCGACGTGCCACCCAGAACGACTGCGGCAATCGCATTCAACTCGAAGCTTTCACCGGTGGCGGGGTGAGCCGATTCCAACTGCGACGCAATTACCAGCCCTACCAGCCCGGCGCACAAGCTGGAGAAGATATAAGTAATGATCCGGACCCGCTCCACCCGGATGCCCGATAGCCGTGCTGCGCGTTCGTTACCGCCAACCGCGTATACGTGCCGTCCGAATGGCGTGCGCCGTGCGATCACTGCGGCAATCCCGGCAATCACCGCCATCATCCACACTGGCGCTGGGATTCCAAACAGGAAGCTCTGCCCGATCCAGACGAATCCCGAGTTCTGTCCCGCGCTGCCCGCGAGATTCGGAAAGGTGGCGCCGTGCGACAGCAATAGAGCCGACCCGCGTGCGATGTACAGGGTGCCTAGAGTCGCGATAAAAGGCGCTACCCCGAGGCGCGTGATCATCACTCCGTTGAGCAGGCCAACTGTGCAACTTACGAGCAGCGCAATGAGAACGGCGACGGCAGCGCCCGACGCGTGACCGTAAAACCCAACCGTCAGAAGGCCGCCCGCCACCATGCCGGAGAGCCCTGCCACCGATCCGACGGACAGGTCGATGCCACCGGCGAGCACAACGAAGGTCATCCCGACAGCGAGGAGGGCACTGATGGCAACATGCTTGGCGAGGATAGAGAGATTGTTGGCTGTGAGGAAGCTCGGCGTCAGCACGGAGAACAGGATCAGCAATGCCACCAGAACCAGCACTGCGCGCAACTTGAGCAGAAGGACCACGGCATCGGCCCACCCCATCTTCCTCATGCCCGTGCCTCCACGGCGGGACTGGCGGCCGCAAACAGGGCTTCATCGGTGAGTTCAGCCGCCGCGAACTCTGCTGAGATGCTTCCGCGTGCCATCACCAGCACGCGGTCCGCGAGCAAATGCGTCTCTTCCATCTCCGATGAGGTGAACAGGATGCTCAATCCTTCTTCGGCGAGTTCGCGCAATACGGCATAGATGTCTGCCTTCGCTCTCACATCTACGCCACGAGTAGGTTCATCCAGCAGCAGAATGGACGGGCGCCGCATGAGACACCGCGCCAGCACTACCTTTTGCTGGTTGCCCCCACTCAATGCAGTCACAGGAAGTTCCAGGTCGAGGGCCGAAATCTGTACCTGTGCCGCTGCTTGCTTCGCCTTTGCGGTCTCCTCGCCTCGCGCGAGGAAGCCGCGGCGCGAGAATTCCGTCAGCGAAGCAAGGCTAATGTTTTCGCGTACGGAGAGGTCCGGGACCAGGCCATCCTTCTGTCTGTCCTCCGGCGCCAGCGTGATTCCCGCGTGAATCGTTGTGGCTACGTTGTCGAGGGCCACGCGTTTGCCGCACACCGTAACTATGCCAGTTTCGGGCTTTCGCAGTCCCGCCAGAGCCTCCATTAACTCCGTGCGCCCACTTCCAAGCAGACCGTAGATGCCGACCACTTCGCCTTTTCCAACCGAAAAGCTCACTCCGTTGACGGCGGGCCGCCCGTGCTGGTGCGAGCTTAGATTCGTGACTTCAAGCACAGGTTCGGTGGCCTGCAATCGAATGCGGGTTACAACTGCCGCGCCTGGAGCCCGACCGCTCATGCGTTCCACAATCCAGGTGCGATCGACCTGGCCACGCTCCCCTTCGCCAACAACCCGGCCGTCCCGCAGCACGGTGAAGTAGTCTCCCAGGTGCAACAGCTCATGCAAACGATGCGAGATGTAGACGATCGCGACGCCGCGCGATTTCAGGTCCTCGATCACGCGAAAGAGAACAGAAGATTCAGCCGAACTGAGCGCGGAGGTTGGCTCATCGAGGATGAGAATCCTGGCCTGGTGCGCCAAGGATCGAGCCAATTCCACCAACTGCCTGCAGCCGAGGGAAAGCTTGTCCGCTGGGAACTGCATCGTCGGAACATCCATCGGCATGCCGATATTGCTGAGAGCACGGCCGCTCCGCTCTTCCTCATTGGCCTGATCGACCAGAATCCCAGCGTGTACAAGTTCGCGACCGGCAAAGATGTTTTCCGCGACATTCAGGTTGTCGAGCACGGAAAGTTCCTGGTGAACGATTTCGATTCCCGCTGCGGATGCATCTCGAGGAGAGCGGAGATGGAGAACCCGGCCGTCCATCACAATCTCTCCCGCGGAAGCCTGTTCGGCTCCAGCCAGCAGACGCATCAAGGTTGACTTGCCCGCTCCGTTCTCGCCGATCAGAACATTCACCGCGCCGCGACGCACACGGAACGTAACGTTCTTCAAGGCAATCTGCGCGCCGTACAGCTTGGTCATGTCCAGTGCTTCGAGCACAATCTGAGGACTGCTGTCCTGAGGCGTCGCGGTCATGGCTGAGACTCCTGAAGTCGCGCCCGCCGAACCGCTAGCTTCCAGCCTTGATAGCGATCTTCGCGCTCTTCCGGTCGCATTCGCGGCGAAAACACTTCGGCCTCTGACAGCAGCACAGCCGGCGCTGAAAGGGATGGCCACCAGCCGAGCGTGAGGCCACCCAACCTGGCCGCTCCCAGCGCCGAGATATCTTCGTGGCCCGAGCGCATAACCGGGCGGCCGAGAATGTCTGCCTGGAACTGCATGAGCCAATCGTTGCGCGTGGCCCCGCCGTCTGCACGCAAGACAGGCAGCTCACAGTTCGACTCGTCGACCATTGCATCGAAGACGTCGCGCACCTGGAATGCAATTGCCTCAATCGCGGCGTGTGCAAGATGCGCAGCCCGGGTTGTACGCCCCAAGCCAGTTATGGTTCCGCGCACACGATTGTCCCAATAGGGTGCGCCGAGGCCAACCATCGCCGGCACAAAGAAAATTCCATCGCTGTCGAGGACACCTGCTGCGAGTTTCGCGGTGTCCTCTACGACATCTCCGAGACCCAGGAACTCGCCGACCCATTGCACGGCAGACCCGGCCATCGAGATATTGCCTTCCAGCGCATATTGAACGCCAAGTCCCGACACGCCCCAGGCAATGGTCGTCGCAAGTCTTGACTGTCGGGTTGTCTCGGGAAGATCGGGTAGCAAGGTCATCAGAGAGGAGCCGGTCCCATAGGTCGCCTTCACCGCTCCCGCGACGAAGCATCCCTGCCCTGCCATGGCGGCGTGAGAATCGCCGATTGCGCTGACCAGCGGCACCTTGCGGAGTTCCTGCAAGCCGGAACACTCGCCGAACATACTACTTGACGGTCTTACCGCCGGCAAAGCCGCGCGAGGAATCTCAAACAGCGCAAGCAGTTGTTCATCCCACTCCGCAGTTCTTAGATTGAGTAATTGTGTACGCGAAGCATTGGACACGTCGCAGGCATGGACGGCGCCATTGGTCAACTTCCAGATCAGCCAACTATCGACTGTGCCAAAACAAACCTCACCGGCGGATGCCCGCTCGCGCAGTCCAGGCACGTTCTCAAGCAGCCAGCGCATCTTGCTCGCGGAGAAAAGTGGGTCGATGCCAAGGCCGGTGAGTTCCCGCAACATCGACTCGTAGCTCTTTGCCTTCAACTCATCGCAGATAGCTGCCGAGCGCCGACATTGCCATAGGATGGCGGGCGCGACAGGGACGCCTGTGGCGCGATGCCATGCCACGACCGTCTCTCGCTGGTTGGAGATGGCCACGCCGGCAACGCTCGACCCGCGTTCCGAGGTCCAGGCAAGACACTGTGTGACAACTCTCACAGCGCTTTCCCAGAGTTCAACGGCATCTTGCACCACCCAGCCGGGTTGAGGGCTCTGAATGCTTATTGGGACTGAAGCGCGAAACACGGGTTGCCCATCCCGCCCAACCAGCAGGGCCTTGGTATTCGTTGTGCCCTGATCGATAGCTAGTACGAACTTGCCGCTCATCCCGTTGCCGCCTTGTGCAACAGTTCGATCGCGGCCTTCTCGATGCCGCTGGCGGTAAGGTCGAAGTGTTCCAGCAGAAACTCCACGCTGCCGGTGGGCGCGAAGACCCCAGGAACGCCCATCCGCTTCACCAAGGTGGGATGTTCGTCGGAGACGATCTCCGCAACGGCGCCGCCGAGTCCTCCGTAGACGGAGGCCTCCTCGATGGTGACGATCCCTCGGGTCTCGCGTGCAGCCGCGATTACAGCTTCGCGATCCATGGGAGCCATGCTGGACATGTTCAGCACGCGGGCCTCAATCCCGCGTTCGTGCAGCTTCTCCGCCGCTTGCAAAGCGCGCACAACAAGCACGCCATTTGCCAGCAGAGCGATATCGTCTCCATCGTGCAGCAAGACAGCTTTGCCGGGCTCGAAGACAAAATCGCCAGGCAGAAGTTTCGGCACCGGCATGCGGCTCAGCCGGACGAAGACGGGGCCCACGTAATCCTTGGCCCACAGCATGACTGCGCGCGTCTCTATGGGGTCCGCAGGCACCACCACCACCAGATTCGGGATCACCCGCGTCCATGCCAGGTCTTCGATGGAGTGATGGGTTGGGCCGAGCTCCCCATAGGCCATGCCACTCGACATGCCGCACAGTTTTACGTTGTTCTTCGCATAACCGAGGTCAACCTTCACCTGCTCCATGGCCCGGGCAGTCAGAAAGCAGGAAGCGCCACAACAAAACGGGATCATGCCCGCGCTTGCCAGTCCTGCGCTTGTGCCGACCATGTTCTGTTCGGCGATTCCGACATTTACGAAGCGATCGGGGAATCTTTCGCGAAAACCTTTCAATTTTGTTGAGCTTACAGAGTCGTTCACAACAGCGCACACGCGCATGTCGGCCGCCGCCATCTCCTCCAGGGTGGACACGAATGCGTTGCGGCAATCGAATAGGTCTGCACTGATGGCGACTTCGACACTCATAGTTCTTCCTTCGCCAACTCGTCCAGAGCTTGCGCCAGTTGGGCGTCCGTTGGCACGCCGTGGTGCCATGCCGGATTGTTTTCCATGAAGGACACTCCATGTCCCTTGATGGTGTTAGCGATAACGCATGTCGGCTTGCCCGGCAGCGCGGGTCCGGAAAGCGCCTCCAGCAACTCGCCGTGACTGTGCCCGTTCACCTCGATCACATGCCACCCAAATGCACGCCATTTCTCGCCTAGAGGATTCATATTGATGGTGCTCTCGGTGAAGTCGCCCTGCTGGATACGGTTCCGGTCGACAATCAGGATGAGATTGTCGAGTTTGTACTGCGCAGCGCACAGTGCCGCCTCCCAGTTGCTTCCTTCCTGTAACTCGCCGTCTCCAGTGAGGACAAAAGTCCGCCATGCGGCACGCTGCATCTTCGCCGCCAGCGCGCACCCTGTGGCAATCGGCAGCCCGTGACCGAGCGGCCCGGTATTGGCTTCAACTCCCGCCACCTTGTTGCGATCCGGGTGGCCGTTGAGCAGGGAGAGCGGATCCATATAGGTTGCCAGCGCGGCTTCTTCGAGCATTCCGGCAGCAGCGAGGGTTGCGTACACTGCGGCGGAGCAATGCCCTTTGCTCATGACAAAACGATCGCGATTCGGCCACGCAGGGTTCCGCGGATCGATCTTCATCACCGCCAGATACAGCGTTACCAATATGTCGGCGGAGGAAAAATCTCCGCCAGGATGGCCGAGTTTTGCATGATGAACCATGCGCAGGGCATTCCTGCGCACGGCGACGGAGGCCTTACGCAGGCGGCTCTCAAGGCCCGGTATCTCTTCTGTGTTAGTGGCGCTCATTCGCTGATTGACGACTCCCGAAACAACAGGACGCTTCTATCGGTACCTTTTTACACGACAGCGATCTCGATGGATAGAACAACTCGCATCCGTGCCGGGGGCCGAACTTGTTGGTTTAGGGATTCCTGCCGCCCACAGGGGGAGATGCTGGACGCTACCGCCCAACGCCAGATATCGTTGATGGTCGTGAAGTGGCAGCCCACGGATGGGATCGAGAGGGTAAATGAATCGCCGCGAAATGCTGAAGCTTGGGTCCACAGGTTCGCTCGCCGTTCTTACGGTCGGGACTAGCGGGGCCGTCGGCGGAAGGGTGGAAACAGTTCATTCCCCGGTGCCTCAGTGGGAGGTGTTCGAACTCGCCCTGTCCGGTCCGTCGTCCGGCAATCCGTTTACTGAAGTCGAGTTGACGGCGACGTTTTCAATTGGCCATCGGATGGTGCAGGTGGATGGATTTTACGACGGGGCGGGGAAATACAAAGTACGTTTTATGCCGGATATC
>Ga0302319_10021555_pt1 | contig 11607 bp, 8 predicted proteins | sample Bog_T0_2_FD_203319 | JGI IMG/M metagenome (GOLD analysis project Ga0302319, IMG submission 203319) | Peat permafrost microbial communities from Stordalen Mire near Abisko, Sweden - Bog_T0_2 | ecosystem: Environmental > Terrestrial > Soil > Wetlands > Peat | place: Sweden: Abisko, Stordalen Mire...
CCTTTGTGCGAGCCCACCGTGAAAACATGCAATCAGACCGGGCCCCTCATGATGAAGCCGTGCGTGGAGGAAACTCGCCGCCAGGGAAAGGACTCACACAAAGGCACAAAGGCACGAAGAAAGATGCATCCTCATTGATCTGCCTTGAAGCCAACAGCTTCCCCTCACACGGCTATTTTGTTGAGGGCATATACCGGTAATAGACTTCCAGCATCAGGATGCAGAGATTGGTCCGATAGAGCAGGCCGGGGCCGAAGGGGGCGGTCTGGTAGGCGCCATTGGTCATGGACTTCATGGGAGGCCAACTTCCATCGATCGCCTGGGCTTTCACGATCTCGTCCTGGAAGAGGCGGTTCCACTTCGTCCACGCGGCCCCGCCGACCATCAGGCAGGCCTGCGTATTGTAATACCAGGCATAGAGATCGGCTTTCTCCCCCTGGTATTCGACCGGATAATTCTTGTCGGTTTGCGACATGATAAAGTCGATCCCGTCCATGACGCTCTTGTCCTTCTTCTGTTTCCAGAAATAGGTGCAAAGCACGCCTACGCCGGTGAGGCTGTATCGGTCCTGCGGCCTTTTGTATCCAAATCCGCCGTTCGGGCCCTGCACCCGCTGCAGATCGAGCATCGCCTTGTCCAGCGCCTCATCGACTCCAGGAATATTCAGCCCGGTGAGGTGCGCCGCCTTCAACGCCTGGATCTGCCATCCGCTGACCGACGTGTCTCCCGGGCCTTCCTTGGTGTATCCATAGACCCACCCGCCATCGGGCGATTGCCCGTCCACGATGTAGCCGACGGCGCGCTTGAGCAGATCCACGACGCGCTCATCCCTGGTCATCGTATAGTATTCGCCGAGCGCATAGGTGGCGATCGCATGCTCATAAACGCCCGGCTTGTTGAAGACCAATTGCATCGAGAGCCGGCCTTCGGATTTGGCGCCGTTTTCCGTGAGCCAACCCAAGGCCTTCTGCACGGTGGGGCCAAACTCCGTCGAGGCCGGCGTTTCCCCGTGTCCAAGGAAAGACAGGAGCGCGAATCCTGTCATCGCTCCCTTGGCCCCGGGTCCCCAGGAGCCGTCCTTGTTTTGATTCTTCATCAGCCAGCGCAGCCCGCGCAACACGGCTTCGTCGCTCTCCTTTTTGCCCCCGTTCATCGCCATGGCTTGAGCCCGCGAGGCGCCGCCCATGCGGGCGCTCATCGTCGCGGGAAGACCTCCCGCCATGCCGCGCGCCATCGTGTTCACCATCGCGTCATCCATGGCGCCCGTGGGCGTCAAAGGAACGGCCTGGAGCACCTGGAAGGTCGGCGTGCTCAGATTAGTGGTGCTGATCGCGCTGGGGGTCGGCGCGGTGATCTCCGGCGTTGGCGGCTGGAACGTCTGCTGGGTGACCCGCGGAGCCGGTTCGGGCGGAGCCTCCACCGAGGTGTCATTGGACACGAGGCCCCCTCCGGACGCCGCGAAATCCGCCGGCTCCGCGTAGTGCTTAAAGAGCACGACACTCCCGCCGAGAAAGATGAGCACCGCATGGATCAGCGCCGAGAATGTGAAAAACCGCGAGGCCGCGAGCCTTTCGGCCATCCGGATGGGGAACGGTCTCTTGGATTCGGCAGTGTCCATAGGGTGCAAGAGACTCTTTTAGCACAACCGATCTCAACGGCGCCACTGCGTCGATACCAGCCATCCGCCACCGCTTTTCAAAATCGCTCCCTTCGAAGACTATCTCACGGTGGGCAAATAGCGGTAATAAACTTCCAGCATCAGGATGCAGAGATTGGTCCGATAAAGAGCGCCGTCGCCTCCGGGCTCGGTTTGATACGCGCCGACGGCGACGGGTCTGGACCTCATGGGAGGCCAACTGCCATCGGGCGCCTGGGCATGCGCAATCTCCGCCTGGAACATGCCATTCCACTTCCTCCACGCCTCTCCGCCGACCATCAGGCAGGCCTGGGTATCGTAGTACCAGGCATAGAGGTCGGCGTTCTCCCCTTGATACAAAACCGGGTATTCCTTTTCGGTCCCCGCCATCAGACAATCGATCCCATCCATGACGCTCTTATCCTTTTTCTGCGTCCAGAGGTAGGTGCAAAGCACGCCCACGCCAGTGAGGCTGAACCGGTTGTCGTTCGGCCCCTTGTATCCGAATCCGCCGTTGGGGCACTGGACTCGCTTCAGATCAACCATGGCGTTGTCCAGAGCCTGATCGACCCCCGGAATATTCAGCCCAGTGAGATGGGCTGCTTTTAACGCCTGGATTTGCCATCCGCTGATCGAGGTGTCGCCCGGGGACTCGTACCCGGGGCGGATCTTGGCGTATCCATAGGCCCAGCTCCCATCGGGCGCCTGGCCGTCCACGATGTAACCGACCGCTCGCGTGAGCAAATCGACCACCCGTTCATCCTTGGTCATCGTATAGTACTCGCCGAGCGCGTAGGTGGCGATGGCGTGGGCATAAACGCCCGGCTTGTCGAATTCCATTTGCATCGACAGCCGGCCTTCAAATTTGGCTCCGTTCTCCGCCATCCACACGAGCGCCTTCTGAATGGCGGCGCCGAACTCGGGCGAGACCGGCGTTTCCCCGTGCCCCAGGAAAGAGAGCAGCGCGAATCCCGTCATCGCCCCCTTTTCGCGGCCGCCGCCCCACGAGCCGTCGCTCTTCTGAACCTTCACCAGCCAGCGCAACCCGCGCACCACAGCGTCTTCGCTCTCCCATCTGCCCCCATTGATTATCATGGCTTGCGTGCGCGCGGCGCCGCCCGCGCGCGCGGCCATTGTGGCGGGAAGATAGCCGGACATGCCCCGGGCCGCGCCCCGCGGCATGACTGCCAGCCCATCGTTCACCAGGTCTGCCAGTGGCGCATTGAAGCTGGGCACAGCGGTCGCGTGAAAGGCCGGCATACTGAGACTCGTGGTGCTGATGACGCTCAGCGTGGACGCGTCGATCTGTGGCGCCGTGGGCTGGAAGGTCCGCTGAGTCGCCTCCGGAGGCTGTTCGGGAGGCGCCTCCTCCAGGCCTTCATTGGTCACGAGCCCGCCTGCGGGCGCCGTGAAATCCGGCGCTTCCGTGTAGTGTTTAAAGAGCACGACACTCCCGACCAGAAAGAGGATCACCATGTGGATTAGCGCCGAGAAGGTGAAAAACCGCGATGCCACGAGCCTTTCGGCTATCCGGGCGCGGAGCGGTTTCTTCGGTTCGGAGGGGTCCATGGCGCTTTTGAGAGACGCATTTGAGACGCGTTATATCAATGGGAGCCTACTTTGTGGTGGGCATGTAGCGGTAATAGACTTCCAGCATCAGGATGCAAAGATTGGTGCGATAAAAGGGGCCGCTTCCCGTGAGGTCGGTCTGAAGATCGCCCGGGCTCTTGCCCCTCATCGCAGGCCAACTGCCATCGGGAGACTGCGCCTTGACGATCTCCGTCTGGAACAGGCGATTCCACTTCTGCCATGCGGCGCCGCCGACCATCAGGCAGGCCTGGGTATTGTAGTACCAGGCATAAAGGTTGGCTTTCTCCCCCTGGTATTGGATCGGGTACTCATTGTCGGTCTGCGCCAGGATGAATTCGATCCCGTTGCGCACGCTTTCATCTTTTTCCTGCTTCCAAAAGTAGGTGCAAAGCACGCCAACGCCGGTCAGACCGTATCTGTCCTCGGGCCCATGATAGCCGAAGCCTCCGTGCGGACCCACAACCCGTTTCAGATTGAGCATGGACTTGTCCAGCGCCTGATCGACCCCGGGAATATTCAGTCCGGTGAGGTGAGCCGCCTTCAACGCCTGGATTTGCCATCCGCTGACCGAGGTGTCGCCATCCCCGTCCTTCTTGTATCCATAGACCCAGCCCCCATCAGGCGATTGGCCATCCACGATGTAACCAACCGCGCGCGTCAGCAAATCGACCACGCGCTCATCCCTGGTCATCGAATAATATTCGCCGAGCGCATAGGTGGCGATCGCGTGCTCATAAACGCCCGGCTGATTGAACTGCATTTCCATCGAGAGGCGGCCTTCAAATTTGGCGCCGCCCTTCATGATCCAATCCAGCGCCTTCCCCACGGTGGGCCCAAATTCGGGGGACGCGGGCGTTTCCCCATGCCCGAGGAATGAAAGAAACGCGAATCCCGTCATCGCGCCCCGGTATCCGCCGCCCCAGGATCCGTCCTCATTTTGAGTCCTCGCCAGCCAGCGCAGCCCGCGCAGCACGGCTCTTTCGCTCTCCCACATACCCCCATTCATCACCATGGCGCGATAGCGCGCGCCGCCTACACGGGCGCTCATCATGGCGGGAACATCGCCAGTCACGCCCCGGGGGCCGCCCTCTGCCACCTTCGCCGGCGCCTTGTTCAAGGCATCCGCGAGCGACGCCCTGATGATCGGCACAACCTCGGCCACCTGGAAGGTCGGGGTGCTGAGATTGGCGGTGGTAATGGCGCTTAAGGTGGGCGTAGTGATCTCCGGAGCCGTGGGCTGGAAGGTCCGCTGAGTCGCCTCCGGAGTTTGTTCTGGAGGCGCCTCCTCCCGGCCTTCCTCGGCCACGAGCTCCCCTGCGGGGGCCGCGAAATCCGGCGGTTCTGTGTAATGCTTAAAGAGCACGACACTCCCGACGAGAAAAATGATCACAGTGTGGATCAGCGCCGAGAAGGTGAAAAAACGCGATGCCACAAGTCTTTCGGCTATCCGGGCACGGAGCGGTTTCTTCGGTTCGGAGGGGTCCATCGTGCTCTCAAAGATGTTTTTAACGAACGCTATACCAACGTCACCATCGTGCCGAAACCGCCCGTCCGCCATCGCTTTTCTCCAGGCTTCGCCAACCCAACGAAAAAGCCGCGTCTTTTCAATAACGCGGCTTTCTCAAAAAAAACCTGCTACTTTCGGACGCTATTTCGTGGACGGCATGTAGCGGTAATAAACCTCCAACATCAGGATGCAGAGATTGGTGCGATAGAGCGCGCCGTTTACCGCGGTTTGGGTTTGAAGTTCACCCGGGCTTTTGCCCTTCATCGGAGGCCAACTGCCATCGGGGGCCTGCGCCTTGACGATCTCTGTCTGGAACAGGCGGTTCCACTTTGTCCACGCCGCGCCGCCGACCATCAGGCAGGCCTGGGTGTCGTAGTACCAGGCATAAAGATTCGCCTTTTCGTTCTGGTATTCGATCGGGTATTCCTTGTCGGTCTCCGACATGATGAATTCGATCCCGTTGCGAACGCTCTCATCTTTCTTCTGTTTCCAAAAATAAGTGCAAAGCACGCCGACGCCGGCGAGGCTGTAACCGTCCCCTTTCGTCCGGTATCCGAAGCCGCCCTTGGGGCCCTGAACCCGCTTCAGATCGAGCATGGCCTTGTCCAGCGCCTGATCGACCCCCGGCATTTCCAGCCCGGTGAGGTGGGCCGCTTTCAACGCCTGGATCTGCCATCCGCTGACTGAAGTGTCGCCGTCTCCCTCTTTCGAGTATCCATAGACCCAGCCGCCGTCGGGCGACTGCCCGTCCACGATGTATCCCACGGCTTTTGTCAGCAAGTCCGCTACGCGCTCATCCTTGGTCATCGTATAATACTCGCCGAGCGCATAGGTGGCGATCGCATGCTCATAAACGCCCGGCTGATTGAACGCCGCTTGCATCGAAAGCCGGCCTTCATACTTCGCGCCGCCTTTCATGAGCCAATCCAGCGCCTTCCCAACGGCCGGTCCGAACTCCGGCGAGACCGGCGTTTCCCCGTGCCCGAGGAAAGAGAGAAATGCGAATCCCGTCATCGCGCCTTTGTACGCGGTCCCCCAGGAGCCATCGGGGTTTTGATTCTTCACCAACCACCGCAGCCCGCGCAGCACCGCTTCTTCGCTTTCCTTTTTCCCGCCATTCATCATCATCGCCTGAGCCCGCGCGGTTCCGCCCATGCGCCCTCCCATGACAGCGGGCAGATTGCCAGCCACGCCCCGGGCCGATCCCGTCATCGCTCTTTCCAACGCCTTGTTCATCGTGTCCGAAGACGGCGCTTTGATGACGGGCACTACCTGGGCCACCTGAAAGGTCGGCGTGCTTAAATTCGTGGTGCTGATGGCGCTCAGCGTTGGCGCGGTGATCTGCGGCGCTGTGGGCTGGAACGTCTGCTGACTAACGTCCGGAGGCTGCTCCGGCGGAGCCTCCACCTGGGCGTCATTGGAAACCAGCCCGCCTTCGGACGCCGCAAAATCCGGCGGCTCCGTGTAGTGCTTAAAAAGGACGACCGTCCCTCCGAGGAAGATGATCACCAAGTGGATCAGAGCTGAAAACGTGAAAAATCGCGAAGCCGCCAGATATTCAACCACCCGGGTGTGAAATGGTTTCTTGGGTTTGGAGGGATCCATAGCGCTCTAACAGACGCTTTTCAGCTACCCTCTGTCAATGCCTCATTATCTCCTTCGTCTTCGTCAATGGGTTCAGCGGAACGCTCGCGAAATCTTCCCAGCGCTTTTGCAGCGCCTCGGACGCAGGCATTCCGGAGTGAATATAAAGCCCGTAGCGGACGACGAGAGGCTTTCCCGGCTCGATTTCCACCGCGCCTTGATAGCTCAGGGCGGCGCCCATCCATCCGTCGTTGCGCACGTGGAAGACCTCCGGATGATGCGGATTCCCTGGGTGATCCATCAAAGTGATTCCTTCGGTCACGCCAGGCGCGATCGGGCCCGAATAATCCATCCACCGCGCCGGCAGGCGAAAACAGCCCTTTTCATCCACCCCGCCTTCTGAATTGCGGATCGTGCCGCCGCCGTCGTTCACCCCGATGGTTTTGGCCATGCGAACGCCGATCAGCCCGAAGGGCGACTTCCCGAGCGTGACTTTCTCCTCAGCCGCCTCGAGCTGTGAATCGATGACCAGCATCCACTCGCCGTTCTCCAAAGCCTGCGCCGACGTGCGGCGGTGCTCGTTCATCAAATGCTTGCCCTCTTTGTCCATCCACACATTCAGCGTCTGGATGGACGCCGTGTCCGGCCGATCCGGCCCGTCCACGAATTCCTCGATCTGCTGATGCACGATCCTCCCGTTGCGATCCTCCCAGAAATTGACGCCATTGACGGATTGATGCGAAAGCCACACCGAATTGTGATGGCTGTGCGTCTCCGGATCATGCGGATGGCCCATGCGCGTAAGGGCGCGGCCGGAGGGTCCGATCACCGGAAAGACGAAAGGACGGAATCCCTCGGTTCCAAAGTGGTATCGCGCAATCTCCGCGCCATCCCGCTGGAAGGAGACCTGGTGATCGGGCAGCGGCACGGCCTGCATCCGGGGCACGGGCTTCGGCTCACCGGCATCGGCGCCGCTGGGCGTCGCAAATGCCATGACTGCGGCGAGAACCCAAAGCGGGCAGGGGAGCGGGCGGGCGGGAAACATGGCAAACTTTCGGCGGCGCTGCACCCTAAGGGCAATCCCGAAATCCATCCAAATCTCGGCAGCGCGCTAATCGAAATTTGCTGTTTTACCGGCGATTGCGATCCGCTTGGTTGTTTCCGTTGCCCAAAATTGTGGACTTGATCGCAATGGCGCATACTTAAGGTCACCCGAAGAGGAGAAACGCGAATAACGCGGATAGGTGCGGATAAAAAACCTCTGTAATTCGCGTTCATTCGCGTCCATTCGCGGTTGAAAAATCCTTAACTAAACAAATAAGGGCATTGCCTAAAATCCCTGCGCCTTCAGCACGCTCTCCGGCAACGCTGGCGCCGGTTCGGGGTCGGACGCAAACTCTTCCCGAATCGTCTGCCACTCCCGTTTCCCATCCTGATAGATCAGCCAGAGAGCGATGGCATTGATCAAGTGCGCGTAGCCGCCGGCATCGCTGATTTCCCACGAACCCGCCGCCGTGGTCGAAGTGCGCCAGCCGCTCGGGATGAAGCCCGCCTCCAGCCACACCCGATGCCAGTAGTCGATGTTCCCGAGCACGGTATCTTCCAACCGCTTCCGAATCCGCGGCGCATCGCTCGCGATTACCACCGTGGCCGCGGGCAAGCCGTTCAGGAAAATCTTGTAGCGTCCGAAGTCCACGCCATTGATCCACGGCGCCTGCCCGGGAACCACCGTGTAGGGAATTCGCAATTCCGCCGCCCATTGCGGCCCGGCCACAAATGACGATGCGAAGAGCAGCCGCTCTCCCTTGTCGTTCGTCGCGGTGATGGTTCCGTCCTTGCCGATGAGGATTCTTCCAAAGTGCGCCTCGCCCGTCTGCGGCCCTGCCGGTTGGATGGTCAGCGATACCTCGAGCAGCGAGGATTGGATGAACAAGTGCAGGTTCTTCGGATCGCTGACGAGATGGACAGCCGCCCCGGTGGTAGGCTCTCCTTGAGGGACTGGCGCCAGGTCGCCGACACCCCCGGAACTGGAGTAAACAGCGTCCATGGTTCCGTCCGTCGTCGGCGGATCATCGACCATGCGGATGATCGATTCGCCCGGGCGACGCCTCAGTGCGTCGTTCCACAAACGCGGCTCGGCCTTGAGTTCCGGCAGAATGCCCGCCGCGATCCACGCGATCTCCACGCCGCGAGGCCCGACGATGCCCTTCGACGTGGACGCATATTCCTCAAACCGCCCCTTGCCCTCGAGGATTCCGGGTGGCTTCTGCAAATCAAACGGCCACGGTCCGTAGGAAAAGCACGGGCGATCCCAATACAACTCCAGCGCCGCGACCGACCCATAAGTGTGGGCGATGATGTAGCCGGCGAGGCCCCTCGGAAACTCCCCGCAAACTTGCGCCGCGGCCGTGCCCTGGTGGTACAGCCACGCCATCTCATCGTCGTAGGCGGAAAGCTGCGCGGGCTTTTGTTCGTAGAGACCCGTGTAGTAAGGCGCCATCGCTCCCGGCTTGAAGTCCGGGAATCTGGACTCCAGGAAGCCGGCCGCGCTGGCTTCACTTATAGACGCCGCGATCTCGATTCCCTGGATCGGCCCAAAGCAATCCCGTTTGTAATCACGCAGATGCCGCAGCGCCTCGGCGATCTCCGGGTCCCTCGTGGAAAGCCACACGTTCATCAAGGCGTCCGCCAAATCCTGCGAAAGATGATTCGAGCTCGTGAAATACCCGTCGGGCAGGGGTATTCCCGTCTTGCGATCGATGCCCGAACCGTCGTCCCAACCCCTCGGCGCCCAGCCCTTGATCGGACCACTCCAATGCTTCGGGTCATCCTCCATCGGCTGCATTTTCGGAAAGAGCCGGTCGCTGTGATTCAGCACATTCGTGTAAAAAGGCACGGTGTATTTCTGCGCGCGCGCGAGCCAGCCGCCTGTCTTGTCCGCGCGTTGGGCCGTCGCCAGCGCGCTCATCCACCACGCGCCGTCGTGCATTGAATCCAGCCCAAATTCCTGCATCTTTTTCCCGTCCTTCCAGAACTCCCGCAGGTCTTCCGCCGCGGATCGGTGACGACATGATTCTTCTCCACGAAATCCGCGAGAGCGCGCAGAAACCCGAGCAGCTTTTCCCGAGGCCATTCCTTCGCGTTCGGCGCATCCGGCGCCTTGTAAGGCTCAAGCGCCATCTCCTCGATCGTCGCCGCCCTGGCGCGTGTTGCGCTTGTGGCGCCCGATCCCGCCAGCATCGCCGCCGCCGCCAGCCCGCACCCGCGCTTGAGCGAGCGTCGCGCCGACCATCCGCGACACCGTCCAAACGAACGGAGGGGCGCAGGGAATGGTATCTGCGACGGCATGTTGTGAGCGATTGTCTATCGAACGATGAAGCGGGCGGCGCATGGTGTATCGGAGAAGGCGCCCCTCCGTCAAAGGCACAAAACAAGATGTCATCCTGAGGTTCCAATCGCGGAGCGGGATTCTTGGTGCGGGGATGACATCTCCCGCCCCCTCGTAACGAATGCACCGCGCGGCAGCGCCTGATGAACTGTCGCGGAGCGCCAGCCGCCTAGAGGCGGGAGCCTCAACCTCCAGCTTCGTTACGCACGTGGGAGGGATGCTCTGCATCCCAGGCGGGGGTGTCCGAGAGCAGGTCCGGAACGATGCCATTAGCTACTTTGTCATTCGATCAGATACGTCACTTCTCCAGCAGCAGAAATGAGCACTCCCTGACCCCCACGTGCTCGCTTCGTCTTCGCTTGAGATGGACGTCCGTAAAAATGGCGCGATAGGCATGTCCGTCGAACTGAAAATCCGCGGTCATTTGCTCTACCGGTAATTTCTCCCGGTGGTCCTTCGGCACTGAATCGAAAAACGCTTGCAACGGCAAAGGTTTCATTGGCGCGCCTGCGTTCTCCGCGGCTTCCAACACCCCGTTTTTGACTATGATGTAGAGAGAGTGATCCTTTTTATTTTCTTCGCCGCTCGTCCAGCCTTCGGAAATAGCGTAAAAGGAAACACGATTGAAACCCAGCGCGGATGAAACATTGTCGCATTCGAGGTAATGCTCATAGGAAGCGACGTAATCATCTACTTTGGAACCGTTGGCCAGCTTCAACCCGGTCAGGATGGTTTCACCTACCTCCCACCGTGTGAGGGAATTCCAATCCAACTCCGTGGCTAACCAGCCAAACAGTCCCCACATTGTCTCCACACCGTGGATCCCGGCCAGATATTGGATGGTGGAGCGGAGATCTTGATAGTCCTTCTCAGGCAGCGTGGTGGCTTCCTTCGGCTCCCGGACTTTGCCGCCGGCCATCAATCCGTGCGCTTCAAGCAGGTGCTTCAGGTGGCGAAGCTGGCATTCATCGAATGCTTTCGGGTCTTCAATTCCAGAATAGGAACAAGGTTCAAAGCGGGCAAATCTTTATGCTCGACATCCCGCGCTTTGTCGGCATGGGCCGCGCTTATGAAAGAAAACTGCACCCAGCCGGATTACGAAGGCTCCACTTCCATGGACACCGTGGTGGAAGCGCTCATGCGAGAAAGGGACGACATGAAGCCCTTTGCCGATCATTGGAAAAACGTGTTCTTGAAGGCCTTGGCCGCGGCGCCGATTCTTGCCGTCGCGGCGAAAATCGCCGGGGTCTCCCCAAGGCAGGCCACGGAGGAGCGATACACCGACGGCGCCTTTGCCCGGCGATGGGACGAAGCCGTGGAGCACGGCATCGACGAGGTCGAGGCGGCGGCGTATCTCAGCGCCGTTCATGGTGACAGGAAGCCGGTGTTTCACCGGGCAAGCAGATCGGTTGGAAAGTGGATTACTCGCACACGATGCGATCGATGCTCTTGAAAGCCCGGCGTCCCGCGGTCTTCGGCGGGAAAGAGGAACCGAAAAGCCGCGGACCGAAGCCCATGACGCTGGAGGAGTTCCGAAAGCGAGTGGAGGAAGCCAGACGGTGACGGCGGGAGAAGATAACCAGTTTTAGTGGCGCCCATGAAAAATACCGCGAAGATTTCGCGTGACATTTCGAATCTTTTGTGAATTAATGTTTGCGGAAAGGTAAGAGTAATACCGGATCAAGGAAGGGGACCGATCCGGAACGCGGGCAACTCGTCATTCGGTCATTCTGGTTTCGTCATTTTCGAAACGCTTCAGTTCAAACCACCAACCAAAAATCAATATGCCAACGAGAAAAGGGAAAATAGGCCGCCTCCCATTCAATATCCGGGAGGACCTCAATCACAGGATCATGGACAATGTTCCGACAAACGAGATCCTTATTTGGCTCGCCACCGATG
>Ga0302319_10021557_pt1 | contig 11607 bp, 5 predicted proteins | sample Bog_T0_2_FD_203319 | JGI IMG/M metagenome (GOLD analysis project Ga0302319, IMG submission 203319) | Peat permafrost microbial communities from Stordalen Mire near Abisko, Sweden - Bog_T0_2 | ecosystem: Environmental > Terrestrial > Soil > Wetlands > Peat | place: Sweden: Abisko, Stordalen Mire...
GGGATGGGCTGTTCCGCGGCCACTTTTCCATCCAACAGAGTGACGGCTTCGAGAAAGCGCTCATTGACATAACACTCGATACGCGGGCCGCGCACGACGATGCAGAGGTCGTACCAGACGTTGGTTTGGATGGGCTGGGCGATTTGGCCGCCGAGGACCGTGTGGTCGCCGTCGACAAATTGTTCCATGCAGGCGCTGCCGCCCCAGTGACCGACGTTAAACCAGGTGAAGTTGCGGTCGTCCTGCCAGTTGAACAGGAGGAGGAAGCCCTCGTCGCCGCGGATCTTGCGGGCGCGCAGCGTGACCGAGTAGTTCGCCCATTTGGTATCGCCCGTGGTGATCCGACAATCCTCCATGATGGTGGTTTGTTCGAGCTTTCCGTCCCGGGCGTTCCAAGTCCCGTTGAAAACGCGCCAGCCGTTGGTGCCTTGGTTGGGAAAGTCACTGCGATAAAGGACGGAGCCGTTGCTGCTGGTCACGACGATGTCCTTGTATTCCACGGACGTTTTCCATGATCCGACGCCAACGGCGCCGTGATTGTAAGCGGCGGTGGCATCCTGGGCGGGAATTTCCGGACGGGATGCCGCGGCCTGGGCCGCCAGGGCCGCGCCGGCGAGGCAAACGAGAAACAGCCGTTGGAGCACGTTCATCATGATCCGGCAGGGCAAGACCGGCTCCGGCGACCGCCGGAGCATTTTCCGCCCGCCCTGGCGGCATTGAACACTGAAACGACAGGCTGGAGACACGATCCAGCAGCAGCCAATACACACATATCTGAACTATCGGTAATTCACTGTACAGCTTTAGCATATTTGATCTTGAGCATGAATGGAAAGCGGCAAAAGCCGGCAAGACAACCATGGTGCATCATTGATGGAAACGCTTTCTAGAGCGTTTAACGAAATACTGTAGCCATCCGGCTGGATAGAAGACGGAAGCGGTCTTTTTGGGTTTTGGCTTCGTTTCGGCTCAGTTACAGGGTTGCTTTGAACCTGCTCCTGCGCCGAAGCCTCGCCAAAACCCAAAAATCCTCGCTCCAAATGGCCACAGTATTTCTTTAAACGCTCTAATTGGCAGATTGCGAATCCAGCTGCCGGCCATCCTGCGTCTGCAACCGCCAACCGGTGCGGCCGGCCACGATTTTCACCGCCCCGGCGGTACGCGTATATAGCACCGGCACTTGGGCTTGCGCCAGTCGATCCTGCAATGCCCGGCTCGCCCGGCGCGCGGCGGGAAACGCCGAATCCGCGATCACGACCACGCGCGGGCGGATGGCGGCCAGCAATGCATTGCAGAGCGGTTCGCCCTCCTCGGGCAGCCCTGCAATCACGATATCCGCGCGCAGGTCATTGGTCAGCGCCAGCAAATTACCCTGGCCGGTCCGGCTCAATTCTGATAGGAGCAGGACGCGCGCGCCCGGAAAATCGCCGCGCAGGACGAGCGCACCGTCGCCGCCTTTGACCAGGCTATTGGTATCGGTGGGAAAAAGCATTTGCCAGCATCCGTTGGTGTCGCCGATGTGCCAAAGGTGGTGGTGCCCTGAATCATGGGCATAGGCGAGCACCTGACGCCAGGCTGGCGAGCGAAATTTCACGCCGCTCGACCACCATTCGCCGATGCGGAACAATTCGTCCAGCCGAGGTGCGCCGGCGCAATTCCGCGCGCTGGCATCCGAGAGCACGAGCCGGGGGAGGGAGTTCACGCCCTGGCCATGAAGATAATTTTTTAGCGTGAAATCAACCGCCTGCGCATTGCCGCAATTGATCAGCCAGTCGTTCCGGCGGTCGGCGGCAGCGACGTACACGGCGTGGCCGCCGCTCAACGGCAGCACGGTCAAAGCGGTTTCTCCGCGCGCCGCTTCCCAGTGCCAGCCATAAGCTGCGGCAATCAAGAGCGCGGTGGTTGCGCCGGCGATTTTCCGTCGCGGGGTGTGGAACCAGCCGCTGAACGCCGCCGACACCGCCGCGTAATAAACCGCCATGGAGAGCAGCGACGGTTCCAGGACATAACAGTATGCGCCCGGCAGCCGCGCGGCCTGCACGCTGACCCAGGTCATGGCCACCATGAGGAACCACGCGGCATGATTGAACAATACCGTCAGCCATGGCAGCCAGTGACCGCAAAGCAGCGCGCCGAGGTTGGCGGTGAGAGCGCCGGCCCCCAGCGGCACGGCCAGCAGATTGGCGAGGGTGGACACCGGGCTGAACAGGTGAAAATATTTTGCCGCGAGGGGCAGGGACCCCACCCACGCCGCCAGCGAAAGGCCGGCGAAGTGAGCCAATGACTGCGCCCAGGCCAGCAGCACTTTGCGCCAGCGGGGAACCAGAGCCTCCGGGAGGAATGGATCCGGTTTCAGACACCACCCGATGATCCGGTCGAAGCCAGCGTTGATGGGCGGCAACATGAGGGCAATGACCAGCATCACACAAAAGGAGAGTTGAAAGCCGGCCTCGCACAACTGGCGCGGGTCGGCGAGGAGGATGATGAAGGCCGCGGTGGCCAGGGAATTGAGCAAATCGACCGGCCGTTTCAGCGCCCAGCCGCCGAGCACGAGGGTCATCATCACTGAGGCGCGCATGGCGGAGGCCTCCCAGCCGGTGGCCGCGGTGTAAAACCAGATGATGGGGATGGCCACGGCGCCGCACCACGCGCGCGAGCAGCGCAACAACCGCAGCAGCGTGACGATCAGGCCGCACACCAGGGCAATGCGCAGGCCGTCGATGGCGAACATATGCATGGTGCCGGCCTGCAAAAACGGGTCCGCGATTTCCCCCGTGAACGCCGCGTGCCAGCCGAGCGTCATGGCCCAGAGCAGCCGCAGCGGTTCGTCTTCCACCGGCAATCCCAGCGCGAGCGTCTGGTGCGACCAATTCAAAAAGCGGTCCGTCAGCGGGGGGCGGGCCAGCCTTGGCTCGCGCAATTGCCAATCGTTGGTGCCTTCGGTTTTGACCTGGTAATAGACCCCCCGCATGGCCAGGTAACTCCGGTAATCAAACAGCCCTTCGGCCAACGGGGGCGGCGGACGTGCGGCCACACCCGAGAACTCCACGGGCTGGCCGGCGAAGAAATCCGGTCCGAGGACCTCCGGCGTGGTTGCGAGCACTTCGCCTGTGGCGGTTTGAAAATCGCCGTCCCGTCGGATTTCCCGCACGCGCACGCGCGCCATGCTGTGCCACTGTTCCAACTGATCGTGCTGGACAATTTTTACATCCGGCGTTTCGGCCAGCACGCCGCGCACGGTTACCAGCGCCGGTTCGTCACCGAGCAGGACGCGCAAATCCCGGGGCGAAAGCACCGCGGTACGCCAGGTGAAATTCGTCCAGCCGAGCACCGCGAGCAGCGGCCAGATTAAAAAGGCGCGCGATATTTTAAGGGTGAGAACGGGGACGATTAGAAGACCGAGGGCGACGAGCAGCGCGGCCAGCGGCGGGTGAAGGAGTTGGGCCAGCAGCAAGCCGATGCCGTAGGCCACGACGACAGCGACGAGCGGACGGCGCATGCTTCAACCGGGCTTGGAAGCTTTCGATCGCAGCCAGAACCGCAATGGGGCGACGCCACCATACCAGAGCCATAGCAGCAGCAAGCCGACCACGCCGCCCGTTGTGTCAATCAGCACGTCTGAAACCAACGGTGTCCGGTTCGGCACATAAATCTGGTGGAACTCATCGGTGGCGGCGTAAGCGAAGACCCCGGCCAGGGCGAGGCCGGCCTCCGCCCAGTGCCACGGGCGGGGATCATTTTTCACCGGGCGGCGAATGGCCCGCCAGAATAACCAACCGAGGATGGCGTATTCGGTCAGGTGACAGGTTTTGCGAAAGACGTGGTGGAGGGTGGCCACCGTGATGGGTGCGAGATGGGGAAAGAGCCAGCGCAACAGCGGCTCAAAAAACCGCGAAGAATGCTGATACGACTGCTGATCGGCGGAGGCGGCAAAAATCATCAACAACCAAAACAGCACCGGTCCCCAATAGTATAGAAAATTGAGGAATCGCCCGGCTCCAGTGTTTTGAACTGACCGCAAATCCATGACATCATTTATCAGCATCAGAAAAAATGCGCAAGCGGTGTTATTCAGTGGGTTTGAATTCGTGTGGGTCAGATGGGGCCAACTGGTTGATGGATTCCAAAATTCAATGGTCCTCCCGATGGGGAGAACACCCCATGGCGGGAAATTGCCGTCCAACCTATGGTGCGTCGTGTCTATGCTTTTACCTATGAAGAACAATCGCTGGTGGATATGCACTTTGAGCCTGATGGTTTTGGTGGTCCGCGCCCCGGGTCAACCGGCGCCCGCCAGCATTCCGTCCGACCATTCCCTGACCCTCCCAGAGAGCGATATTTTGGTGCTTTCCAATGTCACTGGCGTCGTGCGGGGACTGGATGCGACCGGACTGCTGCTGGAAAAAGATCTGGTGTATCTGCCGCGAATTCCGCTGGCCGATTTGTCCCCGGCCGAACTCCGGGCCTTGCTCGAAACGAAGACGGGCTATGCCAGCTTGACGGGGTTCACGTCTTTGCAAGGCAGGCACGAGTCAGGTTCGGCTCTGGAACGCCAACTGCAACAAACCTGGCATCACGGGCCGTCGCTGGCGGGTAAAATACAAACGCGGCTGGAGATTCTGGCGGATTTGCGCAGCTACAACAATGAGATTGCCCTGCTGCCGGGCGAAATTGCGGCGGCCAGGCAGTATGAGGTTGACGAAGCCCCCATCCATGACCAGTTGACGAACCGCGCCGCCACCGCGGCGGCGGCGTCCGCGCAGGTGGAAACAACGGAACTGGACCGGGCCGGCAGCCCGCCCGCCCGGTTGGCGGAGCAGCAAGCCCAGGAGAATTACCGGGAATTGGCGGTGCGGGTGGAACGGGTCAACGACCGGGACGTAATTGCCAAGGGGCAAGTGGCCGGGGCCAATCAACAGATCGACGATCATGTGGCCAAATGCGCTGAGTTAGCGGCCCGGTTGGCCCGCCACGGCATCACCGTTGCCGGGGTGCCCCCGTTTTATCCGGTGCCGTCGCTGACGTTGCGAGGGGATGTGGACGAGGAGCGGAAAGACAATTGAAGGTGCGGCGAACGAGGCAGGGCCTCAGATCGGCGAGGCTGTGTTGTTCGGACGTGTGATTGGCCGTGGGACTACATCCTGCCCCTCTACGGCCCTGCCTCGTTGGTTAAAGGTTTGCGTGGGCCTCGCGAAAAAGAGCGCGATTGTGCCGAGCGGCGTCCGAAGATGCCGGGAGGTTGCCGACCAGCGGGGGACGCTCCAGACAAGTAGGTGCCAACACCCGACGCGAGGGGTCCATCACCTCCAGGGTCCACCGACAACGCATGGTCGCCGAGACGCTACGCCGAGCAATCGTTGACCACACATTGCATGGTTTGCCGGGCCAATCGCTTTGTGATCGGATTAAGAAGCGCCAGGCACCAACCTCCTTCTTCTGATGGGTGATGCTTTAATTTTGCTCATTTCCTGACTTTTCATGCGCAATTGTGTCCAGACTATAGTTTGACCCCTTCTTAGGTTTGCGTGGGCCTCGCGAAAAAGAGCGCGATTGTGCCGAGCGGCGTCCGAAGATGCCGGGGGGTTGCCGACCAGCGGGGGACGCTCCAGACAAGTAGGTGCCAACACCCGACGCGAGGGGTCCATCACCTCCAGGGTCCACCGACAACGCATGGTCGCCGAGACGCTACGCCGAGCAATCGTTGACCGCACATTGCATGGTTTGCCGGGCCAATCGCTTTGTGATCGGATTAAGAAGCGCCAGGCACCAACCTCCTTCTTCTGATGGGTGATGCTTTAATTTTGCTCATTTCCTGACTTTTCATGCGCAATTGTGTCCAGACTATAGTTTGACCCCTTCTCCCTTCTTATGACTTCTCGCCTGGATTTATTTCACGACCGGCTTGAAGATGGAAGCATTCCATCTACGGTTTGGGGTCATTCCCGCGCGTGGTTGGCGAGGACGGGATGTAGGTGAATTTCTTTTTAAGTTTCAGAAAAGGAGTCTCCAAAAATGTGTAGCTGATCCAGGCCAGCAGAATAGTCAGGCCCAGGCTGGCCGCAAAACCCACCCATTTGATTCCAGCGAACATCCCAATGACTTCACCCCCATAAGCGCCGTAGCCGTACAGTTGGAGGACGACCCAGGTCATGGCGAGCATATGGAAGACATATAATCCATAGGATATGCGCCCAAGATAGGCCCAGGTTTTCATGATCCGGCCGTTCCAAGGCACGCCTTTCAGGTCGTAGAGCGAAACAACCACCAGGATACAACAAAAAGCGCTCAGGGGGAAAAGCATCACGTCTTTGCCATGAAAAAACGTGTCAAAGCCATGGCAGAAGAAATAGGAAGGCATCACCCCAACTCCCGTCAAGAAAAGAACCGAACGCAGTGGGATGGAAAAGTTCAGCCGGTTGGCGCGGGCAAAATAAGCCGCAATGGCCCCCCATGCGATGGGGTCAACCTGGTACAGCGTGTTGGCCCATTGCTGGACAAAATTGGACGTGCCATGCACGAGCCGAAACAGGTTTGCGCCGATGAGCGCGGCCACGGCCAGGGGCAGAATTCGGCCCGGGCTGACCGCCAATAGCAGGAGCGGCCACGCCAGGTAAAACTGTTCCTCCACCGAAATACTCCAGAGTGGGCCGATGGGAGAGTGATGCCAGTCGTGATAGACGCAATCCCAATTGCCCAGGAAGAACCAATAATTTACAAAACGCCAGCCCCCGAGCAGTTGCTGTTGCAGCCAGGGCGAAAAGACAATTGCGGACAACAGCAGGAAGACGTAATAAAGCGGCCAGATACGCAGGATTCGCCGGATCCAGAACGCGCGCACATCAATCGAACCGCGCAGGTCATACTCCCGCAGCAACAGCATAGTGATCAAAAACGAACTGAGGCAGAAAAAGAGGTCGACACCAAAGAGACCGGACTTGACGATGCACAGGAACATCCATTCGCCGGGGGAATCGAGCTTCACCACACTGTGGAACTGTTGGTCCAAGTGGTTGACAAAAACGGCCAGAAAGGCGACAAAACGCAAGCAATCCAATTCCGGACAATAAAATCTGGAACGTTCGTTTTCCATTTATTCTCAAATCATGATGCTCGCAAAGAGGTTGACGATCATTGGCCGCGCTCCCGGCATATTGGGTTCCACTGCATGCAGTTTATGGAAAAGAGCGCCCGCCAAAAGCCAAAAGAATTCGCGCAACATTGGGGCGCGGGTTTTTGGCGTTGACACCCGCCTTCCCGAACGTCCCGACGGCTTATCAGCACCGCGATCAAGGACCGCCCGGTTGCCTCGACCGGGCTGGGAATCTTTCGATCACCCCCTGGGCGCATCCGCTCGAATAATCTCGCCATTTTGCCTGGGTACTGGCAGGTTGCGGAGATGAATCATGTCACAAAGTGTTGCTTCACGGTCGCGGTATCCGTCCTGTTGTTGGGGGGGCGGTCTTCGGCGGCACCGGTGACCAACGCCTTCGGCTTTACGGGGCCGGAAATTTTCCCGATCGACCAGCAAATCTCCAACCTGCATGTGGCCGACCTCACCGGCAGTGGGCTGAACGATTTGATCGTGGTCAACAATCTCCGTTCCAAGATCAACCTGCTCTACAACCAAAGCGGCAAAACCAACCGGAGCAGCGACGTGGCGCCGCCGCGCAAGCTGGACCTCAACGAACTGCCGCCGGACGCGCGGTTTCGGATTGATTCGATCCCGGTGGACGAGCGGATTGCCGCGCTGTCGGTGGTGGATTTGAACGGGGATGGCCTGCCCGACCTGGCCTATTTCGGGGACGGCAAGGATCTCGTGGTGCGCTACAATCTGGGCACGAACGGCTGGAGCGAGCCCAAGCGCTGGCACATAGAGGATGGCCGGCTGGATGCCAATTCGCTGGCCACGGGCGATTTGAACGGCGACGGGCTCACCGATCTGGCGTTGCTGGGCGACGACGGCGCGGTTTATTTTCTGGCCCAGCAGAAGGATCACACGCTGGCCGAACCGCAGAAGATCCCCTATTCGGGGACCCCGAAGGCGGTGCAGATTGTGGACGTGGACGGCGATGGCCGGAGCGACCTGGTGTATGTTGATTTCGACAGTTCCGCGCCCATGCGCGTGCGACTGCAAAACGCGGCGGGCCAGCTCGGTCCGGAGATTTACTTCAAGGGCCAGCCCATCCGATCGTTCTGGCTGGACAATCTGGCGGGCGACCGGACGAATTATCTCACCACGATTGTGCAGGCCACGGGTCGCGCGGAGGTGTCGCAGTTCACGCATCAGCCGGCGGAGACGCTTTCGGGCGCCTTCAAGAGCGGGCAGTTTCAGATACTGCCACTAAACAAGACGGAGGTCCCCCAGCGCGGGATATTGTGGGCGGACGTGGATGGCGATGGCCGGAGGGACCTGATCGTGGCCGAGCCCGAGAGCGGCCAGATTTCCGTCAGCCTGCAGCAGCCGGACGGCACGCTGGCGCCATTCAAGACTTTTCCCTGCCTGGCGGGGGTCTCGCAGATTGCGGCGGCCGACTGGAAGCAGAACGGTCATCCGGCCATCTTTCTGTTGAGCCGCGACGAGAATTCGGTGGCGGTGACGCAGTTTGACAAGAACGGCAGGCTGCCGTTTCCCACGCCGCTGCCGCTGGACGGCAAGCCGCTGGTGATGGCCACGGGCACGCTGAAAGAGGGCGGCAAACCCGTGCTGGCGGTGATCGTGGACAAGGACGGCGTGCGTTCCCTGGTGATTCGCACGGCGGACGGCAAAACCACCATACAAAAGCTGAGCGACAACTTCAAGTCCGAGCCGGCGACCCTGGCGATACAGGATGTGAACCAGGACGGCCTGGCGGATCTCGTGGTTCTGATTCCTTACGAAAAGATCAAGGTGCTACTGCAAAAAAAGGACGGCAAATTTGATGAACTGGACGTGGACCCGCCGGGCGGAGCCATGGAACAACCGTGGCTGGCCGCCGCGGACGTGGATGGGGACGGCAAAGCCGAGCTACTGCTGCCGCAAAAAAATTTCGTCCGGGCGGTGGTGCTCGAACAGACGGATGCCGCCAGCACCAACGCCTGGAGTTTCCGGGTGAAGGACCAGATCAACGGTTCGGCCAGTGATTCGCGGATCATCAGCGTGGCAGTGGCGTCCAACGGTCGGAACAAGGTGCCCTCGCTGTTTCTGCTGGACGCGGAACACAAGCAGCTGACGCTGTCCGAACGCGACACCAACGGCGTCTGGCAGGTGATCAAGAACATTGATTTGCCGGCCAGCGGGTTCGGGCGGGTAGAGAGCGTGGATTTGGGCGGCCCGGGTGTGGCGTTCACCGGCCAGAACTCCGTGGCGTGGCTGCCGCTATGGGGGGAAGTGTGGAGCCTGACCAAGCTGGACGAGTATGACACCCCGATCCGGGATGGATATCTGAATGATCTGATTGCCGGCGACCTGACCGGTAGCGGTCGCAAACAGTTGATATTCATGGAAACGGCGAAAAACTACCTTGATCTGGTTTCGTTCGACAAGAACCGCAAGCTGGTGCCCGGCGACCGCTGGCAGGTATTCGAGCAGCATACCTTCCGGGGGGCGCAGAACGCGCTGCCCGAGCCACGCGAATGTGTGGTGGGCGATGTGACGGGGGACAAGAAGAACGACCTGATCGTGCTCGTTCACGACCGCATTTTGGTGTATCCGCAGGACTAAAAGGAAAAGGAATAGGAAATCTGGACGGCCCGAGGGCACGGGAGGGCAGGCGCCCGGGTGGCGAGGTCCGGCGCAAAACTTGCTTAAGTAGCGGTTGGAATGGCACTTCGGACTAAAACTTTGTGCGCGAGAACCGATAATTATGCGATATTCTGCGGTGAGAAGTTTGACACATTTGACCGGTTCTGTAACATGCCGGTTACCGCCCGAAACTTGGTTGCGGGTTAGGGTGGCGTGTCAGATGGCGTTCCGAAACCAGATCTCAATCGGATAAGACCAAATGAAATTCTTGGGCATGGACCTGTCAGATATCTCCGGGCAATACCTGAGGGCAGCGCTTTTGGTTTCGTTGATGAGCGTCTGGATGCTGGTGCTGCTTTTTTACTACCTCAACCGTTACACCAAGCGGGATTACTTCACGGCCTGGACGGCTGCCTGGTTGTTTTATGCCTTGTGGCTGACGCTGGAACTCAAATTCATGGAAGGTGCGCCGGAGTCAGTCCCCTTCAAACTGGAGCAATGTTGTGTGGCGATTTCCTCGGTTTTCCTGCTCTGGGGCAGCCTCCGGTTTCTGAAGATGCCGGTGCGGCAGACCTTGTTTGGCCTTTTCATGCTATTCCTGGTGGTGTGGACCTTTGCCGGACAGTACATGATTTCCGAAGCCCTGAATGCGCGGGCGCGCAAGTTGGAGATGCAACTTCCGGTGTTTATATTGCTGGGCTTGAGCAGCGTTTTTGCGGCGGTCTGCTTTTTCCGGCTGCGCAAAAGCATGCCCTTTGTCGGGGCGGGGATGCTGGCGTCGGGGTTTTTCCTGTGGGGATTGTACCTGGCCAGTTATCCGCTTTCGCAGCAGGATCAAAACCTGTACAGCGCGGGTTTCTTTGTGGCCGCGGTCCTGCAGTTGTTCATTGCGGTCAGCATGATCGTGCTGGTGCTCGAGGAAATCCGATTTGCCAACGAACAAACCCTGGCTGAGATCGCGGCGGTCCGATCGGAGAAAGAGGCGCTGCAACTCAAGATCATCACGACGGAGGAACAATACCGGAGCCTGTTCGACAAGGTGCGAGCGACGGATGGCCTGCAGAAAGCGTATGACGAACTGCGGCAGACCCAGGAGACGGTCGTGCAGCAGGAGCGGCTCCGTTCGCTGGGGCAAATGGCCAGCGGTGTGGCCCATGACGTGAACAATGCCCTGACGCCGGTGGTGGCTTATTCCGAGTTGCTTTTGGAATCGCAGCCGGACATGCCGGAAAACACGCGGCATTTCCTGCAAATCATCAAGCAATCCGGCGAGGATATCGCTCAAATCGTGGGGCGCATGCGCGCGTTTTACCGCCGGCGATCCGGGGGGGAGCCACTGGCGGAAGTGGACCTGAACCACGTGGTTCAGGAGGTGATCGAATTGACGCGGCCGCGCTGGCGCGACATCTCGCAGCGCGAGGGCATTTCCATTGAATTCAAGCAGGACCTGGAACGTCCCCAGCCGGGGCTGTTGAGCGATTCCAGCGAAATCCGGGAAGCCATGATCAACCTGGTTTTTAACGCGGTAGACGCCCTGCCCAAAGGCGGATTTATCACCTTTGTGACGCGGCTGCGCGACGGCGAAAAGAACGGCGCCGCCGAAAAGCAGGTGGTGATGGAAGTCCGGGACAATGGCATTGGCATGGATGAAAAGACCCGGCAGCGCTGCCTGGAGCCCTTCTTTTCGACCAAGGCGCTTCGTGGCGGCACCGGACTGGGTCTGGCGATGGTTTATGGCATGATGCAGCGCCATGAAGGCGCGATTGAAGTGGAGAGCACCCCCGGCAAGGGCACCTGCATGCGGCTCGTTTTTCCCATCCGCCAGAAGCTCACGGCGGCGGTCGACCGCCCCGCCCCGGCGCCCCAGCCAGCCCGTTCCCTGCGGG
>Ga0302319_10021559_pt1 | contig 11606 bp, 12 predicted proteins | sample Bog_T0_2_FD_203319 | JGI IMG/M metagenome (GOLD analysis project Ga0302319, IMG submission 203319) | Peat permafrost microbial communities from Stordalen Mire near Abisko, Sweden - Bog_T0_2 | ecosystem: Environmental > Terrestrial > Soil > Wetlands > Peat | place: Sweden: Abisko, Stordalen Mire...
TCTCCTCCTGTCGGGAGTCTGCTACCGGGCGCTCCGGCGCTTACCCGGACGGGTCTTCCACCCGTTAGAACATCGCGTCTTCGTTCAGGACGCACCATGTGAACATTCTATGCTTATTGGGATGGCAAAGGCCGCGAAACGTTCGAGCGATGTGTGGATCATTCTGATTGGGCTCTTCAAACTGGTGAAGGCGGCCAGTTTGTTGATTGTCGGGGTCGGGCTGTTGAGGCTGATGCATCGCGATGTGGCGGCTACGGTGGCGCACTGGGTCGAGTATTTTCGCCTGGATCCGGACGACCGGTATATCCATTCGGTGCTTTCCCGAGTGCTGCGGGTGACGCCTCGGCAACTGCGGGAGCTGAGCGCGGGAACGCTGATATACGGGACGCTGTTTCTGACCGAAGGCGTGGGGCTCCTGATGCGGAAGCATTGGGCGGAGTACCTGACTGTGGTCAGTACGGCGTTGTTTATTCCGCTGGAGATTTATGAGGCTTTCGAGCGGTTCACTTTGGTGAAGCTGGCCGTGCTCGCGATTAATGCGGGGATTGTCTGGTATCTGGTGGCTCGGTTGAAACGCGAGCGTTAGGGCTTAGGAGTGCCGGGGTTCTTCTTAGCGCGTTCCCATTCGTCTTTGAAGGCTTTTTCTTTAAGGGCGATGAAGTCCCTGTAGCCCTGGGGATCGATGAACGCGTCTTTATCGCCGGCTTTGAATTTCTCGTATTTGGCTTTCATGCCGAAGTATTCGCCGTGAGCTCCCAGGAAGATGTCGCAGGCGAGTCCTTTGAGAACCGAGAAGGTCATCACATAGTCTTCGGCGATGCCGGGGTAGGTTTTGTTATTGACGAGATAGTAGCCGGCGTTGACATTGGGGCTGCCTACGATCACGACGTTGAGAACGCGATTGGGTTCGCGGATGCGCATGGTCCATGTGGTGCAGCCTTTGGTGTGGCCGGGAGTGAGGTGCGCGATCAGGCGGGCGCCTCCCATGGCGACGGAATCGCCATCGTGGAGGACGCGGTCGACGTGGGCGCCGGGATGGCCGGGTTCGGTGCTTTGGACGTCTTTGACGTCGGCGTCCATGACCATGAGCTTTGCGTGGGTTTCCTGTTCGATCAGGCCGACGGCATCATCGTGATCGTTGTGGGCGTGGCTGATGAGAATGACTTTGGTGTCGGCGTATTTGAAGCCGAGGGAGGCGATGCTCTTTTTGATGAGAGGGAGGTCCTGTTTGAAATCTGAGTTGATCAGGATGTTGCCGTCGGTGGTGTGGACGAGGTAGACGGCGAGGTCGGCGGTGCCGACGTAGTAGAGGTTGCCGGCAATTTTGAAGGCCGGGAATTCTTTGTGCCAGTCGGGATTGGGTTGAGCGAAGAGGGTCGCGGTGAAGAGGAGTACCGACAGGAGTGAGCGATGGATCATTGGTCGTCGGAGCCCGATCCATCATCATATGACGAACCGTCGTCGAACGAGTCGGTCGAGTCATTGGAGTCGGTGGAGTCGTTGGAGTCGCCGGTGTTGTCGTCTACGGTGTCGTCCTGGGTCGAGGTGTCGTCGGCGAAGCGGCGGTCTTCGAGGTCGGGGCTGAGTCCGGAGGCTTCAAGATCGCGGTCATTGCCGGTGAAATTGCCCCCTCCTCCGCCGCGGTCGCCGCCTTCGTAATAGTTGTTGATGATGGTTTCCGAGCCGGGGGATACATAGCCTCCGCCTCCGAAAAAGCCTCCGCTGCGGTGGCCGAAGATGGAGGACAGCGCGGAGAATGCGACTTCGCCGGCGACCACGCCCGCGGCGGTTTGAGCGGCGTTTTGGAGGAAGCCGGAGAAGCGTCCCTGGGGCGGCGGATCCATGACGACGTACTGTGGCGGGGCGTATTGCGGCTGCGCGTATTGCGGCGGAAGGGGCGGAGGCTGCGGCGGGGCCTGGTATCCGGAGCGCTGATACGAACTGCCCTGATAGCCGCCGGGACGGCTGGGGAGGAAGCTGGCGGGGGGCTGTTCGGGCTGCTGCCGGGCCTTGAGTTGTTCGATTTGCTGTTTGGCCTGATTGAGCGCCATTTCCTGAATAAGGACGGTTTGGGTGAGGATGTAAAGCGCGTCCGGGCGGGAACCGATGGACTGGCGGATGAGGTTATCGGCGTCGCGGTCGATTTGCGGCGCGGGCGCGTTGTGGATGCGGTCGGTGAGGCCCTGGATGAGCTGGCGTTCTTCGTCGGTCATTATTAGTTTCCCTTTACAAGATACGATGCGGCGGGGGCGGGGGTTCCCGGTTCCATCTATAACCGAGCTTCCAACCCGAGCCACCGGATGATTTGTTTCAGAGCGTTGTAGGATTCTAAGCGGGCTTGATCTGTGTTTTCGGATTCGGCTTTTTGGATCAGGTCCTTCATCTGGCGGAAGACGATGGGGTCGAGGGATAAGAGGGCGTCGGAGTTTGAGGCGGCGTATTTGACTAAGATGTAGCGGATGAGGCGGTCTTCGGGGATTCCGGTCAGATTGCTGAGGTTGGCGATGGTGGGCATGGGGTCGGCGGCCGCGTAGGTGTCGACTTCGTGGCGAAAATTGGCATGCGGGTCGGCGGGCATTAGAGCGGGATTTGTTCGACGATTCGGATTCCGAAACCTTCGAGAGCTACGATGCGCCTCGGATGGTTGGTAAGCAGACGGATCGTATGCAGACCTAAGTCGGATAAGATTTGCGCACCTAAGCCTACTTCGTGCTGTTGCGGCGGTTGGGCTATTGAGCGGTTGTGACCTAAGATTCCCGGGCCGTTGGTGTGAAGATAGACCAGAACTCCGGCGCCTTCTGCCGCGATCTTCTTCAGAGACGACTGCACCATCTGGTGGCAGTCGCATTCGGTGGATCCGAAGAGATTTCCGTAAGCGCAATGGGCGTGCATGCGGACCAGAACGTTGTCGCGTCCGGCGACATCGCCTTTTACAAGCGCGATGTGAGACGCAGGGTTCAGGTCACTTGTATACAGCACGGTTCGGAATTCGCCGTGTTCGGTTTGAATACAGCCTTCGGCGCGTTGGTGGATGCTGCGTTCGTGCTGAAGGCGGTAGCGGATGAGGTCGGCTACCGAGATCATTTTGAGGGAGTGACGGCGGCAGAAATCGACGAGCTGGGGGACTCGGGCCATGGTGCCGTCGTCATTCATGATTTCGCAGATGACGCCCGCGGGGCAGAGGCCGGCGAGTCGGGCGAGATCGACCGCGGCTTCGGTTTGTCCACCGCGAACGAGCACGCCGCCCTCGCGGGCTCGAAGCGGGAAAATGTGGCCGGGGCGGGCGAGGTCCGAGGGCTGAGTCTCGGGGCTGATGGCGGCGAGGATGGTGTTGGTGCGGTCGGCGGCGGAGATGCCGGTAGTGACGCCTTGTTTGGCATCGATCGATTCGCAAAAAGCGGTGCCGAAGTTGGAGGTGTTGTTGGGCGACATCAGCGGGAGCCGCAGGGCGTCGCAGCGTTCGGCGGTGAGCGTCAGGCAGATGAGGCCGCGCCCGTGGGTGGCCATGAAGTTGATGATTTCGGGCGTGGTGGCGGAGGCGGCAATGGTGAGGTCGCCCTCGTTTTCGCGGTCTTCATCGTCGACCACGACGAGCATGTGGCCGGCGCGGATGTCTTCGAGGGCTTCCGGGATCGAAGCGAATGGCATAAGGAGGTGGAAATTTCAATGATAGCGTTGACCGGCGACAAGATCGCCGGTGTTACTATCACGCTCTATGAGCCGGTTGGTGCCTCGTTATATTTTGCTGGCTGTAATTGTGGGGTGCGCGTGCTGGGCTCGTGGTTCGTGCGCGTGGACCCTATTCCGAGTCCTGAGCAATCCGGATGCGGCGCCGGAAGCGCCGTTCGAAATGATGACGGCGACGCGAACGATAGGAACCTCAGACCTTTGGCGAGACCAGCTGCTGGCGATTAACGGTCGGCCGTTCAACTCGTATCTGCAGTACAACGATGCGGTGTTTGGCGGAAAGCCGGGCGACCGGATCACGCTCACTCTGAGTAAACCGAATGGCGAGGCGGTGGAAAAGGCGATCGCGATACCCAGCCAGCGGAGGAATTTTAAAAGCTGGGAACAGGTCCCTTTGGCGCTGGTGGTGGAGGTTCTGGTTCCTCTGGTGTGCATTTTTCTGGGGACGTTCGCGGTGGCGGTGCGCCCGCTGGATCGCAATGCGTGGCTGCTGCTCCTGGTGATGGTGTCGTTCACGGAAATGGCGAGCCGGGATGTAGGTTCGCTGCAGGTGTTCAGCCAAACCTGGAGCCTGGCGATGAGCGGATTGCTGCCGGCGTTCATGATGCTGTTCGGAATTTATTTTCCCGAGCCTCCTGGGTGGGAGACCAGGCGTCCCTGGCTGAAGTATCTGCTGATCGTGTCGTGCGCGACCGTGCCGCTGTTTGGGGCTTCGATCTTCGTGCTGTGGCTGTACGACGTCAACGCATCGATGGCTTACCGGCCCATCCTGGTCGGCCTGGTGACGGTGCAGACACTGGTGGGGATGGTGGCCGTGACGACCTACTTCATCAATATCGGAATCAAATCGAGGCTGGCGGCGTCGGCCGATTCAAGGCGGCGTTTGCGAATCCTGTTGTGGGGATCGTCGGTGAGCCTGACGCCCACGCTGCTGCTGGCGGTGAACGCGCTGATCGGGCGGCACGACCTGTTCAGGGGGCCCTGGCCCGTGGTAGCGACGGCGTTCGCGTTTCTGGCGATCTTTCCGCTGACGCTGGCGTACGTAATCATCGTCGAGCGTGCGATGGATTTGCGGTTCGTGCTGCGGAAGAGTCTGCAGTACGGGATTGTGCAGGGCGGCTTGTGGACGCTGCGCGCGACGGTGATTGGGTTCGCGGTGGTTTACATTCGGGGAACGATGAAGACCGGGCATCAGTGGACTCCCGTGGAGTCTTTGCTGCTTGTGGCGGGAGTGCTCGTGGCGCGGCGCAATGTGGTGACGAAGTTCTCGCAGCGCCTCGATAAGCAGTTCTTTCGGGAGTCTTACGACGCGGAGCATGTGCTGGCGGGGCTGGCGAAGGAAGCGGGGTCGTTCATGGAGATCGAGCCTCTGCTGCGTGATGTGGCATCGCGGATCTCCGGCACGCTGCATGTTCCCGACATTGCGATCCTGCTGCGTGAAGAAGACTGGTTTGTTCCCCGGTATTCGACACGGCCGGGCGAGCCGATGAAGGTCGCGGCTGAGGGGTATCTGGCCAAGGCTCTGCTTGTGAAGGACGTCGCGCTGGTGGTGGATTTCGAGAAGCCGGCGCCGTGGCTGCGGTCCCTGGCTGCGGAGGAATTGCAGGCGCTGAATTTCATGCGGACGCAGTTATTGCTGCCTTTGACGGGGCGCGGGCAGCTCACGGGGATGATGAGTCTGGGGCCGAAGCTCTCCGAGGCGCCTTATTCGGCCGTGGACATCAGGCTCCTGCAGGCGATTGCGTCGCAGATGAGCCTGGCGCTGGAGAACAGCAGACTTGTGGCGTCGCTGGCGGCGGAGGCGGCGGATAAGGAGCGGGCGAATCGCGAGCTGGAAATTGCGCGCGAGGTTCAGGAGCGGTTGTTTCCGCAGAATTTCCCGACGATGGCGGGGCTCGATTGCTGGGGTTATTGCAGGCCGGCGCGCGGAGTGGGCGGGGATTATTACGATTTTCTGAAGCTGGAGGACGGGCGGCTGGGGATCGCGATCGGGGACGTGTCGGGTAAGGGCATTGCGGCGGCGCTGCTGATGGCGAGTCTGCAGGCGTCGCTGAGGGGGCAGGCGATGGCGGGGGTGCACGATCTGGCGTCGCTGATGAAGAACGTGAATACGCTGGTGTACGAGGCTTCGACGAGTAATCGATATGCGACGTTTTTCTATGGCGAGTACGATACGGTGACGCGGCGGTTTTCCTTTGTGAATGCGGGGCATAATGCGCCTTTGGTTTTGCGGGGCGACGATGTTTTACGGCTGGAGGCGTGCGGTCCGGTGGTGGGGTTGCTGCCGGGGGCGCGGTATGGGCAGGACGAGTTTTGTCTGCAGGCGGGGGATGTGTTTGTGGCTTATACGGATGGGATCAGCGAAGCTTTGAACGAGGCTGAGGAGGAGTGGGAAGAGGAGCGGTTTGTGGCGGCGGCTCAGGCGGCGAAGGGGTTGAGCGCTAAGGGAATGATTGAGGCGATTTTCAGGGCGGCGGATGCGTTTACAGGGGCGGCTAAGCAGTATGACGATATGACTTTGCTGGTGGTTAAGGTGGCTTAGGGGTGGTAGCATCTGGTTGTAATGGAACTCGCGCTTCGCGTGCAGGTTGAGGAATTACCCGAGGGTTTGTTTCTTGCTACCTCCGACGAGTTGCCGGGGCTGGTTGCTCAGGGGCGAACTGTGGCAGAGGCGCTCGATATTGCGCGCGATGTTGCGCGGAAGCTTGTTGAAGCGCGTCGGGACAGAGATGGCGATACACCATCGCCGGGTGGCGGGGCTTCGCAGCGCGAATATACGGTTGTGGTAGCCGCTTGGCGTGGGCAGACTTGCGGGCCTCAAGTATCGCGAGATTGTCAGGAGCGATCCTAAGGCAGAAGTGAGAGCCTTCGGGTGTCTCCATCGGCTCCGTAAACGAGGGAAGTTAACTTCCACACTCCCGCCGACTTAATCGCAGTGGCGTAAATGGTTCCTTTCCGTTTGGTCCCTGACACCGGGATGGCAAGATCTGCGCTGCCCGAAACTGGACCGATGTCGATACTGCCACGGGTAAACCATCCGGTGTGGACGGGTTCGCCCATCCGGTCAAGCAGGTCCGGATTCGACAATGCAGCGGAGATGGCCATTTGTCTCGGCTCGGAGCTGATCGAAGCCATGACGGCAAGCGCCCCGCCGATTAACGCCAGGACAAGACCGACGAGCGCGATCCATCTCCAGTTCCGGTTTAACCAGGGCTGCGGGGCCGCTTTCTCGTCCATCCGTTCACGCTAACACAGAGATCAATTGGGTCTCGTGGTGGAATTCAGCCGGTGTGGTGGTGGGCTGACGGGGACGTGGCCGGTGTGTGGTCGTAGAATCAATGATTTGCGTTTGGCACGGGGCATGCATCTACACGGGCGGAGGTGGAAAGAATATGAAACGAGTTTTGATGCTGGTTGCCGCGACGGTGTTGGCTTTAGCCCCGATGACGGCTTCGGCTGCGCGTGTTTTTGTGGGTGTGGGCGGCCCTGTGTTTTATCCCGGATATTACGGTTCTTACTGGGGCCCGGTTTATGGCGCCTATCCTTCGGCAGTGTTTGGCGAGGTCAAGTTCGACACTAAGGCCAAGGATGCTCAGGTGTTTGTGAACGGGGCTTTCGCGGGCACGATCAAAGAAGCTAAGACTCTGCATTTGCGGCAGGGGACTTACAACATTGAAGTGCGGCGAGGCGGCGAGCCGACGTTTAGTGAGCAGGTATTCGTGACCGCGGGTAAGACGGTACACCTGCAGCCCGCTGTCTAAGAAACCAGCAACTCTTCGAGTACGTACTGTGCCCTGGCCGGATAACGGTCCAGGGCATAGTAGCGTTTGAGGATGGTTTCGGCCTCGTCGAGCGTTTCGATGCCGATGGCACGGACCAGCACTTTGATATCTTCGAAGTCCTGAAATTCCTCTCCCATTCTCACGGCATGGCACTTCATTGCGAATAGGTATTCGGGGTGGGGCACATGCACGCGGAGATGACTCATTTTCTTCAAAAACGTCAAAGCGGCCGCTGGCGCTGAAGAATCCCTTCACGGCGTCGTTCAGCCAGTGGTCCGGCAGCCCTTCGCGGAGTGCAACCGCATGCGCGGCCTTTCGCAGGTCGGCGGAAGGTACGAGAAGTGCGTCGATGTCCTTTGTGGCTTCGCGGGCGTGAAACACGAGGCACATGACTACGCCTCCGGCGAGATACAGTTCTCCACGAACCCCGGTTCGGGCCAGTTCATCATTCAGGAGCGCCAGCAGTTCATGGATGCGCTCCGTGGTGAGCCTCATACGCGGTCGCCCAGGCTGGAGTCGATGAAGATATTTCGGCGGCGGAACGGTACGGGCGATGCGGTCAGCAGGTGTGCTCTCAGGCTCATCCAGGGAACTGCGAACCGTGGTTCGGCGAAGGGTTCGATGGTTGGCGTCCAGTCGGGTGGGTGGACTCCTCGTCGGTGAGCGGCGAGTTCCACCATGGCGGCCACATAGTTGGCGAGGTAGGGGTCGGTGATTGCCGGGGCTTCGAGTTGTTCGACTTCTTCGGCTCTTATGGCGGTGAGGAGGTCGTTGAGTTCGGCGAGGATGTAGGTCGGTTTTTCGGGTGGGGCGAGTTGGGCCAGTTGACCGGTTAGGTCTCGAAACGACTCGGGGGCGGTCACGGGGTTGAGTTTAGCAAGTCAGGGCAGGCGGACGTTACCGCTGGGCCCAGTATTTCTCTCGGGCTTGTACGGTTAGTCCCTTGCGGCTGGTTGTGAGCTGGAGTTTTCGGAATTCGGAGATTCTTACCGGTACGTCGGAGACGTAGCCGATGTTGTATTGGCCGCGGAGTTCGTCCTGGATGGCGTCGAAGACCTGGTCTATCGAAAAGCGCTTGTTGGGTTCGAAGTAGCCTCCTCCGGTTTCCTTCGACATGCGCTGGAGGTTGCCTCGGCCTTCGGTACCTCCGAAGAGGATCGAGTAGATCAGGGTGTCGGCGCGGTGGGCGGCGTCGATGGATTCGGTGAGCGAGGCTTCGCTTCCGTTTTCTCCTCCGTCCGAGATGACGATGAGCGCTTTGCGGCCCTGCTGGTTAATCATGATTTCCTTCGAGGCTTTGACGATGGCGTCGAAGAGCAGCGTGCCTCCTCCGTACTGGCTGCGCAGTTCATTGCGGGTCGGGGTGTCGACGAAGGCCAGAGCTTTGCGAAGCGCTTCGCGGTCGGCGGTGAGCGGGGCGGGCATCGCGACGTCCATGTCGAACTTCATGATGAAAACCTGATCCTTCGGCTTCAGGACACGGTCGAGGAAGCGGAAGCTGGCGGCGCGTTCGGATTCCATGACCTGGGCCTGGCTCATGCTGGTGTCGATCATGAGGCCGAGGGTGAGCGGGAGGTCGGTATCGCGCGAGAAGTATTTGATGGCCTGGGGGCGGTTGTTTTCGAGGACCTGGAAATCGTCTTTGGTCAGATCGTGAATCAGATGGCCCTGTTTGTCGATGACGTTGGCGAGGATGCTGACGACCTTGACGTCGGACTTGAAAGTAGGCTCGTCCTGGGCGAGCGCGAGGCCGGAGGCGGCGAGGGCGGAGAGGAAATTGCGGCGGTGCACTGATTCTGTTGTAGCGCAATCGTATCAGCTAAATTGGAAGCAGTGAAAACAGCCGGAATATTTATCGCCGTTGCGCTGGGCGCGAGCCTGTTGGCGCAGGATCTGAAGCAATTCGAAAAACGCGTGACCGAGTTCACGCTGCCGAACGGACTGCACTTTATCGTGCTGGAGAGGCATGAAGCGCCGGTGGTATCGTTCCATACCTATGTGAACGCGGGATCGGTGGACGATCCCAAGGGCAGCACGGGCCTGGCGCACATGTTCGAACACATGGCGTTCAAGGGGACGGATACGATCGGGTCGAAGAACCCGGTTGCCGAAGAAGCGGCACTGAAGGAAGTGGAGCGGGTTTACGATCTGCTCGACGCCGAGCGCAACAAGCTGCAAAAGGCCGACGAACAGAAGCTGAAGAAGCTGCAGGCGGATCTCGATGCGGCGATCGAGAAGGCGAACTCGTACGTGGTGGATAACCTCTATCCGCGGATTATCGAAGAGAACGGCGGGGTCGGGATGAACGCATCGACGGCCGAAGATTCGACGAATTACTTCTACAACTTCCCGGCGAACCGGATTGAGCTGTGGTTCTATCTGGAGTCGTCGCGGTTTCTGCATCCGGTTTACCGGCAGTTTTATAAGGAACGCAGTGTGGTGCGGGAAGAGCGAAGGATGCGGACCGAGTCGGACCCGCAGGGCAAGCTGGTCGAGCAGATGCAGGCAACGGCAATTCAGGCGCATCCGTATCGCGTGCCGCCGGTGGGCTGGGCGAGCGATATCGAGAACCTGCGGGTTTCCGATGCGCGGGCGTTTTTCAAAAAGTACTATGTGCCGGCAAACATGACAATCGCGATTGTGGGGGATGTGAATCCGGCAAAAGCAAAGACCCTGGCGCAGGAGTATTTCGGGCGTTTGGCGAAGGCTCCGCTGCCTCCGCCGGTGACGACGGAGGAGCCGGAACAGGTGGGACCGAAGCGGGTGGAAGTGGAGTCTCCGTCGCAGCCGATCGAGATCATCGCGTATCACCGGCCGGATCAGTACGACAAGGACGATCCGGTTTTCGACGTGGTCTCGAGCGTGCTTTCCGAAGGGCGGACGAGCATTATTTATCGCGATCTGGTGCGGGATAAGCAGCTGGCTGTCGCGGCGGGCGCCGAGGCGACTTTTCCGGGCGGAAAATATCCGGGGCTGTTTTTCTTTTATCTGGTGCCGGCCATGGGGCATGGCGTCGAAGAGGGCCAGAAGGAACTCGATTCGGTACTGGCGGATTTTGAGACGAACAAGATCGACGACGCGGCGCTGGCTCGGGTGAAGACGCGAACGCGGGCGAATCTGATCCGGCGGCTGGATAACAACGAAGGGCTGGCACAGTTGCTGGCGGATTATTATGCGAATTATGGAGACTGGCGAAAGCTGTTTACCGAGATCGATGAGATCGATAAGGTAACGGCGGAGGATGTGCAGCGGGTGGCGAAACAGTATTTTGTTCCTTCGAATCGGACGATTGCTTTGACGGTGCAGCCGGCGGCGGCGAAAGAGGGTTCGAAATGAGAACTGCGCTTTTGGCACTGCTGCCGCTGGCCCTTTTGGGGCAGACGCCCCCGGCATCTTATAAAGAACTGAAGTTCCCTCCCCTGCGGGAAATTCAGCTGCCGAAGATCGAAGAGACCACTCTGCCGAACGGCATGAAGGTCTATTTGCTGGAGAATCACGAGCTGCCTTTGGTGCGCGGCACGGCGCTGATCCGTACCGGCAACCTGTTCGACCCGGCGGACAAGATCGGGCTGGCGACAATTACCGGCGAGCTGATTCGGTCGGGCGGCACGACCGCGAAGTCGGGCGACGAGATCGACGAGCAGCTGGAGAACATCGCGGCGTCGGTCGAGAGTTCGATTGACGAGACGTTCGGACGGGTGGCTTTCTCGACGCTTAAGGAGCGCACCGATGAAGTGATGGGAGTGTTTCGCGATGTGCTGACTTCGCCCGGTTTTCGGCAGAACAAGATCGATCTGGCGAAGTCGATGTTCCGCAGCGGCATTCAGCGGCGTAACGACGATGCGCCTTCGATCTCGCAGCGCGAATTCGCAAGCCTGATTTACGGACGCACGACGCCTTATGGCTGGGAGTATGAATACGCGACCATCGACGCGATTAAACGCGACGATATCGAGGGATTCTATACGCGCTACTTCTTCCCGGCGAATACGATTCTGGCGGTGCAGGGAGATTTTTCGGCGCCTGAGATGAAGGCGAAGATCGAAAAGCTGTTCGAAGGGTGGAAGGTCACGCAGCCCGCGGTGCCCGCGTTCCCGAAGGTCGATAACACACCGAAGCCCGGCGTGTACGTGGCGA
>Ga0302319_10021560_pt1 | contig 11606 bp, 12 predicted proteins | sample Bog_T0_2_FD_203319 | JGI IMG/M metagenome (GOLD analysis project Ga0302319, IMG submission 203319) | Peat permafrost microbial communities from Stordalen Mire near Abisko, Sweden - Bog_T0_2 | ecosystem: Environmental > Terrestrial > Soil > Wetlands > Peat | place: Sweden: Abisko, Stordalen Mire...
GGTCATGCGCCGCCCGCCGCCGGGTGGTGGAGGGGGCGGTGGTGGTGGCTCAAAAGCGGCGCCGACCGTCGCGGCCGGCGGTTGCGGAGCCGATTCCTTCATTTTCGGCCCGCCTTTAGCCACCACTAGGTCGTACACCTGCATTTCCTTCTTGTCATAGTGGAATTTCAGCTTGAAGCGCTCGGCGAGCAGGTTCTGCAGCATTAGCTTGAGCTGATCCTTGGTAGCGCCTGGCGGCACCTTCGCCGTGATGTTGAATCTGTCGGCATCCCCGCGCACGAAGATCCCGGACGCGTAAGACGAAAGCTGGTATGTTTTCAGCCCGTATGCCTGGGACACCAACTGGGAGATATCGGCATTGAAGCAGCTATAAAGACCTGGATCCGTGGACCCCGGCCCTCCGCTGCATCCGACACGAATCCTGCCCCCGTCGGGCGGCGGCGCCAGTTTCACAGATGCCACTTCGAACACCGTTGGGGCTTCCGCCGTTTGGCCCAATATGCAGCAACAGCCGAAAAGCGTCAGTGCCGCGCCGATAATCGCTCGCCTCATTGCCGGGCCCTCCACGACCTAATTCTCGACCGGCGCTTTCTCCGCATGGTCGATTACGAATATGTCGATGATAGCCTTTTTCTGCTCGAGCTTGAGCCCCAGTTCCTTCTCCACCGCGGCAAAGATCGTGGGTCCAGCCTCGCTCTCGGGCATGGCAGGCACGGCTCCCGGCGCCGAGGCTGCCGGCAGGGCCGACGGTCCTGCGGCTACGTTCGGCGACACATAGGTCAGGGTGATGTCGTATTTTCCCTTCAGGCCCGTCGAGTCGGTGACCGGCCGGCTCAGTTGGGCCGATAACGTCGTGGCCAACTGATCCATGGAAGTGTCGCTGGACATCAGCCGGACCACCCCATTCATCCCCGACATCATCGTAGACACGCCGCGACGCATGGGGATAATGGGAATTCCGTAAGCGTCCCTGGACAATGGGCCCGCGGCGGGCGCGGAAGGCGGCGGGGGGACGGCGCCATCCGCGGCGGGAGGAGGTTCCGGTGGCGATTCCGTCAGTTTCGGGCCACCCTTGGCAACCACCAGTTCATAGGCGGGGGTCTCCTTCTTCTCATAGTGAAAAGTGAGCTTGAAACGCTCCGCCAGCAAGTTCTGCAGCATCAACTTGACCTGTTCCCTGGAGGCTTCCGGCGGCACCTTCGCGGTGATGTTGTACAGCGCCGTATCGCCGAAAGCCGAAGCCGGAAGTTGGTATCTCTTCAGGCCGTATGCCTGCATCACCAGGTTGGCAATGTTGGAGTTGGAGCAGGTGTAAAGGCCCGGATCCCGGCTTCCCGGCCCGCCGCTGCAGCCGACGCGAAAAGGCGCGTTTCCTTCGCGCGGCGGCGCCGGTTTGACCGATGCCACCTCAAACGCCGGGGGCGTCTCGGCCGGCTGGCCGAAGAGGCCACAGGAAACGAGAAGCGGCAGCGCCGTTCCCAAAATCACTCGCCTCATGACTGGACCCTCGTAGACTTAATTGTCGACCGGCGTTTTCTCCGCATGGTCGATGATGAATACGTCGATCATAGCCTTTTTCGGCTCCAATTTGAGTCCCAACTGCTTTTCCAAGGCTTCGAAAACTGTCGGACCCGCATCGCTGTCGGGTGTGCCGGCAGTCGCTGCGGTTAAGGTCGGGTTGGCGAATGACAATGTGAAGTCGTATTTTCCCGTCAATCCGGTCGCATCAAATACAGGACGCCCGATTTGTTGGCCGATCCGCATGACCAGGGTGTCCATGGACCAATCGTGGGTGTCCCAATTGATCAGTCCGCCCCCCCGGGCGATCTTGGTGGCCTTTTGGACCGGCGATCCCGCCGCGGAGGGCGCCGGTTCCGTCACCGGAGGCGGTTGCGTCAGTTTCGATCCGCCCTTGCCGGCCACCAAATCGTACGCCGCCATCTCCTTCTTCTGGTAATGGAAAGCCAGTTTGAAGCGCTCGGCCAGCAGGTTTTGGAGCATCACTTTGACCTGCTCCGCGGTGGCTCCGGGCGGCACCTTCGCGGTGACGTTGAATTCCGTTTTGTCCGCGTAATAGTCCGGCCCGATCTGGTACAACTTCAGCCCGTATGCCTGAAATGCCATCAGGGAAACCGTGGCCTGCATGCATCGGTAAAGGCCCGGGTCCGACGTGCCGGGCCCGCCGAAGCATCCGTGCATGCCCCCGCCAGTTGCCGTTGGTGGGTTTGGTTTCACCGACGCCACTTCAAACGCCGGCGGCGAGTTGGCCGTCTGGCCAGAGATTGCGGGGCCGGCAAGAAGCGCCAGCATCATCCCCCTGATCGATCGCATCATTCGTAGGTGCCCTCGAACAGGTGACGGCCGGACGCTCCGATGCGTGCAGGAAATCGCGGGCGTTCCGTCAGCCGGCCATTCCCAGCAGCCGCGCCGCGTTCCCGCCGAAAATCGCCGCCCGTTCCTCTTCCGTCACGTTCAGCTTGCCGATGGTCTCGATCATCTTGGGAATGCTGCCCACCTGGTGTGGATAGTCGCTGCCCGCCATAATGTGGTCCGCGCCGGCAAAGGCGATGGCCAACTCGACTGCGCCGGGATTGAAATTCACGGCGTCGTAATAAAACTGCCGTAGGTAGTCGCTGGGCGGCCGCGGAATATTCGCCCGGCACTCGCTGAAGGCTTCGAACCCGCGGTCCAGGCGTTCCGCCAGGTAGGGGATGGCGCCGCCCAGGTGACAGAGCGCCCAACGGATATTCGGAAAGCGCTCGGGGATTCCGCTGAATACGATCTTGGCCGCCGCCAGCGTGGTGTCCATGAGGAACCCCACCAGCGGCATGAGCCAGAAATCGGTCATGGCCTCCACGCCCACGGGGTGTGTGGGATGGATGTAGAGCACCGCACCCAGATCGTTGGCCGCTTCGTACAAGGGCAGGAATCGGTCATCGTTCAGACCGACGCCGTTCACGTTGCTGAATAGCATGGCGCCGCGAAACCCCAGCTCGCGGCAGGCGCGCTGCAATTCTTTGACGGAAGCCGCCGGATCGTTGAGCGGCAGCGTGGCCAGCGCCGTGAAGCGCCCGCGCTTGCTGCGGCCGACCTCGGCAAAGGCGTCGTTCACCAGGGACGCGAACCGCGCCGCCGTGGCCGGTGTCTCCACGTGCGTTCCCGGAGTGGTCAGGGTGAGCACCTGCATATCTACACCGTGTTCGATGAGCACTTGCTCGCGGTAATCGATATCGCGGTGCCCGGGTACGGCGATGTTGTAATCTCCCGGATAGTAAATGCGCGGGTTGCCGTCTTCATCGATGCTCACCTCGACGGCGCTCGATCCGGAGCGCAGCGCGTCCAGGTAAACCGGCGGGTAATAGTGGTTGTGGAAATCAATGATGCGCATGTTTGCTTCGAATCCAAAGGAAGTAGACAGGCAATCCTAGCACGACGAGCAACAGACCCGCGCCGGCCTGCAAAGGATCGGCGGCCACCTGGACCACCGCCACCACCACCGAAGCGCCGATGAACAGCAGCGGCACCCAGCGGTAGCCCCACATGCGATAGCCCGGCCGATACCCCGCACGCGCGCGCAGCCGGTATAGCCCGATCCCCATCAGCGCGAAGAACAGCCACTCGGTATATACCACGCGGGTGAATAGAGCGCGGTAAGTGCCCGTGGCCACCAGCACGCACGACCATACGGCTTGCAGTGCGATGGTAGCGTACGGAGTATGAAAGCGTGGATGGATGCGCGCCATCCAGCGGAATGCCAGCCCCTCGTCGGCCATGGCGAAATAGGTGCGCGGTCCCGCCAGGATCACGCCGTTCAGAACTCCCGTGGCCGAGAGAATCACCAGCGCCGAGATAGCGGCCGCGCCGCGCGGCCCCGCCATTACCTGGGCCGCATCCGCCGCCACTCGCGTGGACGAAATCACCCGTGCCAGCGGCAGCAAGTGCAGGTAGGCGGCGTTCAAAGCCACGTAGCAGGCGGTCACCAGCAGAGACCCGATGAGCAGCGCCCGCGGGATGGTTTTCTCCGGGCGGCGTGTTTCCCCGGCTGTGTAAGTCACCATGTGCCATCCACCGAATGCGAACAGCGCCGCGCTTACCCCCAGCACGAATTCGCCGAACGGCACCGCGGTGCCGGCCGCATTGACTATCGTTGCTCCCGCGGGCGGACCCACCACGAAGACCATTGCCAGCAGGACGGCCACAACGGCGACTTTGGCCACGGTAACCGTGGTTTGCAGCAGGCTGCCCTGCCGCACGCCCAGGTAATTCACCAGCGAGAGCAGCAGAATGGCCGCCATAGCCGTGAGGCGGATTCCCCAATCCCCCATGGGCGCAAAGAACGCCACGTAGCGCGCCAGGATCACTGACGAGGCGGCGATGATTCCCGAGTGCGCGCTCCAGAACATGGCCCATCCCCACAGGAATCCGCAAGCCGGCGAGAGGGTCTCTTTCAGGAACACGTAGACTCCGCCCGTGCGTGGAAAGGCGGCCGACAGTTCCGCGCACACCAGCGCCCCGAAGAGCGAGAGAACGCCCGCCACTACCCACACCGAGAGCACGCCCGGAACGCTGGGCACGTGCTTGTTCACTTCCGAAGGCTGTACGAAGATGGACGCGCCGATGATGATCCCTACCACCATTGCCGTGGCGTGCAGCAGCCCGATGGGCCGTTCCAGAGACGGGCGATCCTTGAGGGGCGTCAAGATGGGTCAGTTTACCATGGGATGACGCGGCGGAAAGGGCAGGCTGGAGATGGTTGGGGCGGGCGAAAACGGTTAGATTAAGGAGGTCAGGGAGGAATTTATGCCATCGCGATTTCCCGGATTTCCGCCGGAAGCCCTGCAATTCTTCCGCGGCCTGGCGCGCCACAACAACCGGGATTGGTTCCAGCCGCGCAAACCGGTCTTCGAAGAGCAGGTGAAGCGCCCGATGCTGGAGTTGGTGGAAGCGCTGAATTCCGCCATGAAGAGCTTCGCCCCGGAATATGCTACCGAACCCGGCAAAGCCATCTATCGCATCTACCGCGACACGCGTTTCAGCAAAGACAAGACGCCGTATAAGGATCACATTGCCGCCAGCTTCTTCCGCCACGGAACCGGACCGCACAAGTACGGCGGCTACTACGTGCATGTTTCGCACAAAGAAGTGGCCGTAGGGGGCGGAGTGTACATGCCGGAACCGGAGGTGCTCATGGGAGTTCGCGGGCACATCGCGGAGCATCATTCGCAGCTTCGCAAGATATTGGCCGTCCCGGCAGTGAAGCGCTTGCTGGGAGAGTTGCAGGGCGAACAACTGTCGCGGGTGCCCAAAGGATTCCCAGCCACGCATCCCGCCGCCGACCTGCTGCGCTTCAAGAGCTTCTTTTTGTACACCACTCTCCCGCCGGAGTTGGCCACCACGCCGCAGTTTTTTACCGAATTGCTGACGCGCTTCCGAGCCATGAAGCCGTTCCTGGACTTCCTGACGGCGCCGTTAACTACCAAGCGACAGAAAATCGATCCGCGAGAACTGTTCGTGTGAGAGGCCGCCGCCCCTCACCCTACAAACAACGCCCGCTCCGCCTCCCGCCTCCGCACGAGCCCTGGCAGCACCTCGCCATTCGCCCGATCGATATCCAGCAGTTCATCCGCCGCTCCGCTGCCATCGCCGCCATTGATCTTCGCCACCAGGCGCGGCGCAATCGACGGCAGACGCTGCGCTCCGCCCCGCAGGTTGAAGCATAACGACACCAGCGCATCATACTGCCCCTGCGTCAGCGGCACGTGGATCACCGCGGCCAACCCGCTTTCCACCTGCTCGATATCGCGCCGCAGAAATCCTTCCGCCAGTTCCGCGGTGATCCGCATCCCCTCCCGCACGCCCGCCGTGTGTCCCCAGCCAATGGTCCACACGCCGGCGGGGCACAGGTAAGCTTCCAGCCGCAGGGATTCGAACTGCTGGATCAGGTCAATGGCTGCTTGGCTGGCTATCATTAGCCACCCCCATCTTGTCGAAGTTCGCCAGAATGAAGTGCGCAAACTGGTAAAACCACGCTGCCAGCCATCATATTCTCCCTCGATTATTTCGCCTTCGGCAGGTTCTTCAGGTTGATCACAATTCCCGCCTCGGCAATCGGGTTCCACCCAATGCCGGTCACGTAAAGCATCCTCACGGGAACGATGAAGCTGAAGGCTGGAGTCACCTGGCAGATCCCCGTTGCCACGAAGGAGGAGGAAAAATTAATATTGATCCCCGATGGCTGTGACTGCGAGAATGACGGCCCCACATCGCCGCCCAGCAGAAAGCTCATTCGCCCTGTGTCCAGGACGTCTTTGTGGAATCCCTGCCGGATGGATGACGAGATGGCGTAGAATTTCTTGCCCGTGGTTGGGTCGGTGGCCAGCTTCGGCAGGATATCCGCCGTGGTGGTGCCATAGATCCCCACCGATCCCACCACCGGATAGATTGCCGACACGCCCATCGTGAAGCGCGGCGTGCCGAGCTGGTTGAACTCCCCGTAAGCCGCCACCGCGACCGGCAGCGGAATGGCGGGAAAATTTACCGGAGATGTGGTCGTGGTCTGGCCCCACGCACAGCAAGCCAGCAATGCGAAACCGATAACCTTCTTCATGCTAAGCTCCTAAGATCTTCGGCCAGTCGATACTGGCCGCCGCAGTCTTCCCGGCACTTAACAGGTCGGGGACGGCCGATAAGTCATCCATGGCGATATCGGCGGGTAACTGCCAATCGAACTTCCGCGCCACGCCGGGCCATTGGCGGGCAACGGCGTGGTCTACCCAATCCTCCGAGGAATCCACCAGCGTGTCGGTGGCCCACGAAACCACGCCGATCAGGCCCTTCGGCGCGGTATCCGAATTGGGATAGAATCCGGTTCCGAGAGAGACCAGCCGGGTCTCGCCGGGCGTGAATCGGTCGTACTCGAACATCTCCACCGAGGCCTGGTAAGAGGGGTTTGCTAAACCGCCCGTTCCCCCATCGAAGAACGCCAGCGGCTTGCCTTGCACGCTGACGGGCCAGTGGTCGAAATACGTGGGCGCGCATGCCGACGCCACCGCCGCATCGATCAGCTTCACCGCGCCGGTTGACCGCGCGTTGCGGGCGCCATCGCGAACGAAATACCAGTTGTGGCCATTCGCGGCGGTCGCCGGGATGCAGATGCCGATGGGGCAATCGTTCATGCTCCACGCCGCCGCGCCGCCGAACACGCTGCGCAGCACGTCCCGCAGGCGGCGTGGATCGTACATGAAACCGCTGGCGACCCGCTTCGCCTCCGCCACCACTCCGGAGGGCGTGAAGACTTCCTTCGATCGCGTCGTGTAAACCGAGAGCAGCTCGCTGGCGGGAACGCCCGCCGCCACCGCGGCAGCCAGCAGCGCTCCCGTGCTGGTGCCCGACACGTACGAAAACAGGTCGCGCGTCCGTTTTCCGGTTTGTTGCTCCAGCGCAACCAGCACCGAGCAGGGAATGATTCCCCGGATTCCGCCGCCATTAATAGAGAGAGAGTATTTCATGCCGCCGCCCTAATGCGCACTGACAGACTGCACAGCCTTCGTAGTCCTTGCGTAAGAAAGTTGGGCGCCGCATCCAGCACGGGCTTCACGTCGTGGCGCATCGCCGTAACCTGCCGCTCGCTCCTCACCAGTAAGTCCGTCCGTGCGGCCTGTACCTGACCTAGCAGCGCCTCGCGCGTGGCACTTACTTGGCCCGGAAGAACGGACACGGTCATGGTGGCGGCGCGCACCAACGCCATGGCGCACACCACCAATCCTGTCAGCGCCGCCAACAAGGCGCAGACCAACACCTGCCGAAAAGTTTTCATAGGAAGAGAAGAGCCACGGCCCGCCCGGGGCTCGCATGTGGAAAGGACACATCCCGGACTGGCCCATGGCAAAAGGAAGCTGCTCCCCCAAGCAAGCTTCCTATGCCCCTCAGAGTAACAAACCCCTGACACAAACTATTTCCTATAAGTTATTAAATCTAAGAAAGAAGATTTATGTGAAGCTGTTTCTTATCTGCGCTAATCTGGCATTCATCCGCGGCCAGGAATCTTGCCGCAACGCCGGAAGGACGGGGTGTATAACCGACTTGGGGATGCGGGCCGTCGCAGCGGAAGTCAGGTCTTCTCTGCGCCCTCTGCTTCCTCTGCGCGCCAACCCGGGAAAGGCCGCCATCCGCCGCCCAGCAAACTCCGTTGTTCTTTGGCTTTTGTCTTAACTCTACCGCCGGGGTACCCCTCTTAGGGGTCCTCTCGGCGGTGAAAAATTGTCTTCTTTTTTGCCGCGGTTTGCCCCAAACCGGTTAGGCACCCGGAAGGACGGCACCCGAGCGGTCCAACCCCCAACGGGCGGTAGAATTGGTACAGCGTGAGCACCTTTTGGGCGCAAATTCGCGAAGCTCTGGCGCGGCGGGTCCGTTACAAGTTCACGCGCGGCGGCATGTTGTTCATCTTCGCCATTCTGCTGGTGAGCGCCAGCGCCATCGTATCCGCCAACAATATGCTCTTTCTCATCATGGCGGCGATGATGGCCACGCTCCTGGTCTCGGGCTTCGTGAGCCGCCTCTGCCTGGCCGCGCTGGAATTGGATTTCCTCGTGCCGGAGCACATCCCCGCCGGCCGCTCCGTCCCCGGAAAGCTGTACGTTCGCAACCAAAAATGGCTCATGCCCTCCTTCTCCATCCGCGTGGAGGGCATTCGCCACCCCAACAGTCCCACGCTCAAATCGGGTATTTACTTCCCCCTGATCGCCGGCCGCGCCACTCTGGAAGAGACGGTGGAGGTTCGCTTTCCCAAACGCGGCGCCTACCGCCAGAACAGCTTCGCCTTCCTCACCTCGTTTCCTTTCGGCTTCCTGGAAAAATCGGCGCGGGTCACCCTCCGGCGGGAAATGATCGTCTACCCCCGCATCGACCCGCAGCCCGGTTTTGACGACCTTCTGGCGGGCATCGCCGGCGAGATCGAAACCCACTACCGCGGATTGGGAAGAGATTTCTACCGCATCCGCCCCTACGAGGCCCTGGAGAGCGCCCGCCACCTGGACTGGAAGGCCTCGGCGCATACCGGCAGCCTGCAGGTCCGCGAGTTTGCGCGCGAGCAGGAACGCACCGTCGAGGTTTTCCTGGACCGCGACGTGCCCCCGGAATTGGATGCCTGGTTCGAGCACGCCGTGGATTGTTGCGCCTTCCTGGCGTGGCGGCTCTCCAGCCAGGGCGCTTCCATTCATTTCCGCTCCAACGGTTACGATTTACGCCAACCCGAAGAGGGAGACATCTATACTATCCTCAAGTATCTGGCTTTAGTTTATCCGCAGAGGGCTAATGGACCGGAAGCGCCGCTCGACGACACCTCCTACAAGATTGTCTTCACGCCGTCGCCCCGCCAGTTCGCCGACGCCGGCTGGCGGGATGCCCGCCTCCTGGCCCCGGATGTGCTCCCCGCCCCTGCTCGCGCCCCGTCGGCCGGATTCCCCGAAGGTTGATTCTGGTGTGCCAAGTCCCCCCGTGCCCGCTCCAGATTCACGAGATGGAGGTTCATCGCATGGCAGCTAATCCTTACGCTTCTTTCTTAGGCGACCGCGATCCACGCCAGGTGGTCGAGGCCACGCCCGGCCGGTTGCGGACGTTGCTCGAATCGCTCGGCGCCGAAGGCGCCGGCCGGCCCTTCGCTCCCGGCAAATGGAATGCGCGGCAGATTCTCTGCCACCTGGCGGATTGTGAGATCGTCTTCGCCTTCCGCTTGCGTCAGGCCATGGCGGAGGAGTCCCACGTGATCCAACCCTTCGATCAGGACCGTTGGGCCGCCACCTACGACGCCTTCGATACTGCCTCAGCCCTGGCCGTGTTTGCAGCCGTCAGAAACTGGAACGTCCGTTTGATCGCTGCCATGCCGGCCGCCGCTCTGGACAGGAAACTGACCCACCCGGAGCGCGGGGAAATGACGGTGCAAGTCGTAGTCGAAACCATGGCCGGCCACGATCTGAATCACCTGGGTCAGATCGAAAAGATCGCTTCCCATGCCGAGGTCTCGTGAAACGTGGCGCCGCTCAGGGGCGTACAATACTTCCGGAGGGTTATGAGGGCGCGGTCGTTTGCTGGTCTGGCAATTGGGCTCGGGTTACTGCTGCCGCTGCTCTTTCGCGGCCAAGAGGTAACCATCACTCCCCGGCCAAAAGGCTCTCCCAAGGGCTCGACCAAAGCCGAGGAATCGCGGCCCGCCAATATCCGCGTCAGTTCCAACCTGGTACTGATTCCCGTTACCGTGAACGACCCCCTGAATCGGCCTGTCTCCGGTCTGGAGAAGGAAAACTTCAAGATCTTCGACGAGAAAGTGCAGCAGACCATCAGCACTTTCGCCATGGACGACGAGCCCATCGCCGCGGGCCTCGTATTCGATACCAGCGGCAGCATGGGCGACAAACTCCGCCGTTCGCGCATGGCGGCTTCCGTCTTTTTCAAGATCGCCGACCCCGATGACGAGTTTTTCCTGGTGGAATTCGACAGCCAGCCAAGGCTGGTGGTGCCTCTTACCCAGGACACCGGCAGGATCGAACAGGAGCTGACCTTCTCCCGCTCCCGCGGTTCCACAGCGTTGCTGGACGCGATTTATATGGCCTTGCAGGAGATGCGCAAGTCCAAAAAGAATAAAAAAGCGCTCCTCATTATTTCCGACGGGGGAGACAATAACAGCCGTTACACCGTCAAGGAAGTGAGAACGCTGATCCAGGAAAGCGACGTGCTCATTTACGCCATCGGAGTCTTCGGCGGCGGCTCCACTCCCGAAGAAGCGGGCGGACCGGAGCTCTTATCGCACATCGCCGAGCAGACCGGGGGACGGATGTTCTTCGCCAACGCCGTGGAAATGCCCGACGTGGCCAAGAAGATCGGGATTGAACTGCGCAACCGTTACATTCTGGGCTTCGCGCCGCTAAACCAGGTGCGCGACGGCAAATACCATCACGTTACCGTGACCGTAATACCGCCGCGCGGCCTGCCGAAATTGCAAGCCCACTGGCGCACCGGCTATACCGCACCGGACCAGTAGCTTATAAACCCTTTGCCGTTAGGAACGCGATCAGGTCGATGACGCGGCAGGAATAACCCCACTCGTTGTCATACCAGGCGATTACCTTCAGCAGATCTCCGTCCAGAACCTTTGTCATCCCGGCATCGACGATCGAACTGTTGGGGTTGTGCAGCATGTCGGTAGAAACCACCGGATCTTCGGTATAAGCCAGAATGCCCTTCATCGGACCCTCGGCCGCGGCCTTCAACGCCGCATTCACTTCCGCGGCGGTCGTCGGCTTGGCCAACAAGGCCACCAGATCCACCACCGAAACGTCCGGCGTGGGGACGCGCATGGAATACCCGTCCAGTTTGCCCTTCAGTTGCGGCATCACCAGTCCGATCGCCTTAGCGGCGCCGGTGGTGGTAGGAATCATGTTCAGAGCGGCGGCGCGGGCGCGACGCAGGTCTTTGTGGGGATAGTCCAGAACCTTCTGATCGTTGGTGTAGCTGTGGATCGTCGTCATCGATCCTTTGACGATGCCGAACGTGTCGTGCAGCACCTTCACCACCGGCGCCAGGCAGTTGGTGGTGCAGGATGCGTTGGAGAT
>Ga0302319_10021561_pt1 | contig 11606 bp, 11 predicted proteins | sample Bog_T0_2_FD_203319 | JGI IMG/M metagenome (GOLD analysis project Ga0302319, IMG submission 203319) | Peat permafrost microbial communities from Stordalen Mire near Abisko, Sweden - Bog_T0_2 | ecosystem: Environmental > Terrestrial > Soil > Wetlands > Peat | place: Sweden: Abisko, Stordalen Mire...
TGCTGCGCCGCAAAGGCACGCCATACAACGAACTGGGGCTTGGCGACCCGAAGCTGACCGATGACCAGTTGATCGATGCGATGCTCGCGCATCCGATCCTGATCGAACGGCCGATCGTGGTGACGCCGCTTGGCGTCAGGCTGTGCCGTCCGTCCGAGGCGGTGTTGGCGATCCTGCCGAACCCGCAGCGTGCGGCCTTCAGCAAGGAAGACGGCGAGCCCGTCGTGGATGCCTCCGGGCGCGCCGTGGGCGGGAAGGCGGTGCCATGACGGCGCAGACCGCGGCGGCGCGGAAACCATCCGCGCTTGGTACGTTCGAGCGGTACCTCTCGGTCTGGGTCGCGCTTTGCATCGTTGCCGGGATTGCGCTTGGCAGCCTGGTGCCGGCACCGTTTCATCTGCTGGGAGAACTGAACGCCGCCAAGGTGAACCTGCCGGTTGCGGCGCTGATCTGGCTGATGATCGTGCCGATGCTGCTGCGCGTTGATTTCGGCGCGCTTGGTCAGGTGACGCGGCAGTGGCGAGGCGTGTTGGTGACGCTGGGCGTGAACTGGCTGATCAAGCCGTTCAGCATGGCGGCGCTCGGCTGGCTGTTTATCGGCTGGCTGTTCCGGCCATACCTGCCCGCCGGGCAAATCGACAGCTACATCGCCGGGCTGATCCTGCTGGCCGCGGCGCCGTGCACCGCGATGGTGTTCGTCTGGTCGAACCTGTCGGACGGCGACCCGAACTTCACCCTGACGCAGGTCGCGCTGAACGACGCCATCATGGTGGTTGCGTTCGCGCCGATCGTCGGGCTGCTGCTTGGCCTGTCCGCGATCATCGTGCCCTGGGACACGCTGTTGCTGTCGGTGGTGCTCTACATCGTTGTGCCGGTGATCGTGGCGCAGGCGTGGCGGCGCGCGCTGCTGGCCACCGGTGGCGATACGGCGTTGGCGCGCACGCTGAAGGCGCTGCATCCGGTGTCGCTGGTTGCGCTGCTGGCGACGCTGGTGCTGCTGTTCGGCTTCCAGGGGCAGCAGATTCTGGCGCAGCCGCTGGTGATCCTGCTGCTGGCGGTGCCGATTGTGATCCAGGTCTATCTCAACGCTGGGATCGCCTATCTGCTCAACAGGCAGTGCGGTTCGGCGCACAGCGTGGCGGGTCCGTCCGCGCTGATCGGTGCCAGCAACTTTTTCGAGCTCGCGGTGGCGGCGGCGATCAGCCTGTTCGGCTTCCAGTCGGGCGCGGCGCTGGCGACCGTCGTCGGCGTGCTGGTCGAAGTGCCGGTCATGCTGTCGGTGGTACGGATCGTGACCGCCACGCGCGGCTGGTACGAAGCCGGACAGCGGCCAGCGCTCGCTGTTCATGCGGTGAAGGGGAACAGTCATGGCGACATCTGAGACCAAGGGCGCGACATCCGACATCAAGGATCTGGTCCGCGCTCGCTACGGTGGTATCGCGTCGGAAGCCGGCGGATCGGATTGCTGTGCGCCGTCGTCCTGCTGCGGCGCCACGACCGCACCGGTCGCCGATGAGAAGTCGCGGCGTATGGGATACACGGACGCGGAGCTGGCGGCGGTGCCGGAGGGCGCCAATCTCGGCCTGGGCTGCGGCAACCCGCAGGCCATCGCCGCGCTGCGGCCGGGCGAGGTGGTGGTTGATCTCGGCAGCGGCGCGGGCTTCGACTGCCTGCTCGCCGCGCGGCAGGTCGGGCCGTCCGGCCGTGTGATCGGCGTGGACATGACGCACGAGATGCTGAAGAAGGCGCGCGAGAACGCGGCCCGGGTCGGCGCGGCCAACGTCGCGTTTCGCCTCGGCGAGATTGAGCACCTGCCGATCGCGGACAACACGGCCGACGTGGTGATCAGCAATTGCGTGATCAATCTCGCCCCCGACAAGGCGCAGGTGTTCCGCGAGGCATTTCGCGTGCTGAAGCAGGGCGGGCGCGTGGCGGTGTCCGACATCATCAGCACCGCGCCGCTGCCGCCCGAACTGCAGGCCGATCCCACGCTGTATTGCAGTTGCGCGGCCGGCGCCGCGCCAGCGGACCGGCTTGCGGCATGGCTGGCGGAGGCGGGGTTCGTCGATGTGTGCGTCACCCCAAAGCCGGAGAGCCGAGAGATGATCAGCACCTGGGCGCCGGGCAGCCGCGTCGAGGACTATGTCGTGTCCGCCGTCATCGAAGCGCGCAAGCCGTAACGGGAGGCACTGCGCGGCTTGGTGAACTTGGCCGGGTGAAAACACGCTGGACGCCCGCACCTCGACATGACATCATTTCGCGATGTGGATCGGGACGCATTCGGTACACTGGGTGCTCTTGCTCGCATTAGGGGCGGCGGCTGGCGGCATCGTTCCAGACGCCGCCCGGGCGGACACGCCCGCCGCGCTGGCGGCCATCGCCGATACGGCTGACCGGATATGCGGCATCGTCGCAACCCAGGGAGAGTCAGGATCGCACAACGTGCAGGGGGACGTTCACGCCGAACTCAGTGGGCTTGCTCGCAGGCTGGCAACAATAGGCGGATCGGCAACGGCGGATATTACGTCATCCAACTACCAGGGACTACTCCAGCAAGACCTCCCGACTACGCTCAAAGACATTCGTGAATGTAAGCTGCAAGTCTTAGCAAAGCTTCAGGCTACCCTGCTTCCGGGAACAACTCAGGCGCCCTCCGGACCTAACGCTCCGACCGCTGACCTACTGCAGGCGCCGGCGAACGCACCCACAATCGATACCGTAAGGCCTGCCAATCAACGCGAAGAGCTCGGCCTTTACAGTTGTGCAAATGAAGTAAATAACATCGCTTGCTACGTGGTTTTGACCAAGATTTCTGCGGGTGAACAAGATTACCGCATCGATACCATGAGAGCAGATCTCATTAAACTTGTTGACAATTTTCATATTGAGCATCGTTTGCGAAGAGCCTTTTACGTTGACGGTCTCGGCACGCACCAGCAAACAACGAATCTTTCCACCGGTGAGAGCATCTGGCTGGCTCTTGAGTTTGAGCCTGCGGCGCGTCCTATCAGTTCAGCGCGGATTATTTTCAACGCCTTTCCAGGATCTCCACAACTTCGCGGCCCCGTAAACTAAAAGGCTTCTCCCGCGCGCTGAACGCCTCCGGCACGGCGACCCCTCCCGCCGTTTACCTCGGCCGCAGCGTTTCCATGGCCGAGCACGCTTGGCGCCAGACGCGGCCCCCTTTTTCAAAAACAGTCTTGTAGCCGAGACTCCTCCCACATAGGGTGATTTCCCTTGTCCAGGAGATGCCGACGCCATGATGGCGGGCTCGCATGTGGTGCTGGGAGCGGCCGCTTGGCTCGCCCTGGCGCCCCGACTTGGCCTGCCCGCCATGGACCCGCTCTCGCTCGGCCTGGCGGTGGCCGGCTCGCTGCTGCCCGACATCGACCACCCGAAATCCTGGGTCGGCAAGCGGATCTGGCCACTGTCCGGCATGATCGCCGCAGTTCTGGGGCATCGCGGCGCGACGCATTCGCTGCTCGCTGTCATTGGCTGCGGCTGGCTGCTGTTCAACGACGGCTATTCGCGGGCCATCGTGGTGCCGGTGCTGATCGGCTACCTGTCGCATCTCGCCGGCGATCTGCTCACGCCGCGCGGCCTGCGGCTCGCCTGGCCGTTCAAGGGATCGTGGGCGCTTCCCCTGTGCCGATCCGGCTCGCCGCTGGAGCCGCTGGTGGTGGCAGCCCTGCTGGTCTGGGCCGGATATTCGGCGGCCACGCCGCAGACCCGCCAGGCGGTGGTGTCCGCATCGCGCATCTGCGAGCTGGCGGGTCCCGACATGCTGCCGGCGCTCTGCCCGCCGCCAGCGCCGCGACCGGCGCCACGCAAGCGGATGGTGGCATCGATCCATCCCGGACCGCGGAGCTGAGTCCGGCCGATCTACTCCATCGGAACCGTATGCGCCGCCACAGCCTTCGGCGGCCGGCGCATGAACAGCAACAGCAGCAGCATCGGCAGCGCGACCAGCATCATCAGCTTCCAGTCGTTGTTGTACGCGATGATCTGCGCCTGCCGGGTGATGATCTGGTTCAGCATCTGCGCTCCGCCCGGCGTGTCGGGCGACAGCATGTGCGCAATCTGCGGCGAGGCCTGCAGCGCCCGGTTCATCGGGGTCACCAGGCCGGTCAGCGCCGAATGCTCGATCTGCGTGTTCGTGGTCAGCAGGCTGGTGGTCACCGAAATGCCGATCGCGCTGCCCACGTTCCGCATCAGGCTGAGCAACGCGGTACCATCGGTGCGCAGCCCCGGATCGAGTGTGGCAAACGCAATCACCTGCAGCGGGATGAACACGAAGCCGAGCCCGAAGCCCTGCAGCATGGTGTTGATGATCAGCGTCCGTTCCGACACATCCGGTGTCCAGCCGGTCATGCGGTAGAGGCTCCAGCTCAACGCGACGATCCCGAACGCCATCAACAGCCGCGCATCGACGCGGTTGGCCAGCCGCCCGGCAATCAACATCGCCAGCATGGTGCCGATGCCGCGCGGCGCCATGGTCAGTCCGGCCGTTTCCACCGGGTAGTTGCCGAGCGTTTGCAACCAGGGCGCCAGCAGCGCCGATACCGCGAGCAGCACCATGCCCACCGCGAACATCATCAACAGCCCGGCGGACAGGTTGCGGTCGCGGAAGATGCGCGGATTGATGAACGGCCGGTCGGCGGTGAACAGGTGGACGACGAACAGGTACAGGCCGAGACCGGCCATCACCGCCTCGGTGATGACCTCGGTGGAGCTGAACCAATCCTGCGTCTCGCCGCGGTCCAGCATCAGTTGCAGGCCGGCGATGCCAATCGCGAACACGGAAAAGCCGAACCAGTCGAATTGCGACGTGCGCGGCGCGGTGCGCGGCAGGCAGAAGATCAGCCCCAGTGTCGCGGCGATGCCGAACGGCAGGTTGACGAAGAACACCCAGCGCCAGTTATACAGCTCCGTCAGGTAGCCGCCGAGTGTGGGACCGAGTATCGGTCCCACCATTACACCCATGCCCCACAACGCCATCGCCGACCCGCGCTGCTCGGGCGGATAGATGTTCAGCATCGTGGTCTGCGACAGCGGCACCAATGCGGCGCCGAACATGCCTTGCAGCAGCCGAAACAGCACCATCTCCGGCAGCGTTTCGGCGATGCCGCAGAGCATCGAGGTGATGGTGAAGCCGACGACGGAGACGACAAACAGTTGCTTCAGGCCGAAGCGGTTGGCGAGCCAGCCGACCGGCGCGGTCATGATGGCGGCGGCGGTGATGTAGGAGGTCAGCACCCAGGTGATCTGGTCGGAGCTGGCCGACAGACTGCCCTGCATGTAGGGCAACGCGACGTTGGCGATGGTGGAATCCAGCGCCTGCATCAGCGTGGCCACCATCGCGCAGACGGTGATGACTGCGCGGTACGGCACCACGGCTGGCTGCGGCGGCGCTTGCGTCCCGTCGCGCGGCATGTCCCCGACTCAGAACAGGTCGGCGAGGCTGCGCCGATGGTCGGTGTCGATGCTGATCGTCGCCGACATGCCGGCGGCCAGCGGCGGATCGTCCGGCTGCCGATCGATCCTGACGCGCACCGGAACGCGCTGCACCACCTTCACCCAGTTGCCCGAAGAATTCTGTGCCGGCAGCAGCGAAAACTGCTGGTCGGTGGCGGGCGAGATGCTCTCCACCACGCCCTTCCAGGTCTTGCCGGGATAGGCGTCGATGGTGACTTCCGCGGGCTGGCCGGCCCGCGCATAGGTGAGCTCTGATTCTTTCGGCTCCGCCTGCACCCAAACGTTTTGCGTCGAGACCAGCCCGAACGCGCCGGTGCTGGCGGGCAGGAACATGCCGGGTTGCAGCTTGCTGACCTGCGTCACGATGCCGTCATACGGCGCCCGCACGGTGGCGTGGTTCATCTGGCGCTGCGCCTCGGCGACCTGCTGGGCGGCTTGCTGATAGGCGGGCATCTGCTCGACCGGCGAATCCGGGCTGCCGCCGAGCTTCGCCAATGCGGACTGCGCCTGCATCGCCGCGGCCTCGGTTGCCTGCTGGTCGGCGGCGAGCTTGAAGCGGGCGTCGTCAGTTTCCTGCGCCGTGACGGCATGGGTTTTCACCAGCGCGGCGTAGCGGTCGTAGGTGGCCTGGTCGGCCCGCACCTGCGCCTGCCGCGCGGCGACCTGGCGCAACAGCGCCTGATAGTCGGCCTGCATCGCCAAAAGGCTGAGCCGGGTCTGCGCCAGGTTGGCCTTCGCGCTATCCAGCGCGATTCGGAACTTATCCGGATCGAGGCGGAACAGAATTTGCCCGCGCCGGACCTGATCGCCTTCATGCACCGGAATGTCCGTTACGATGCCGGCGACGTCGGTCGAGACCGTCATCTCGTCGGCCTGCACGGTGGCGTCGTCGGTTGCCATCCAGCGGCCGCTGTTCAGCCAGTAGATCAGCCCGCCCACGGCGACCGCGACCACCCCGCCAACCGTCAGCACCGCGCGCGCCCAGGAGCGGACGCGCTGGCGCGACCACGGTCTGGCCGTGGTGGTTTGTCGCGGGACGACTGAGGCTAATTCTGACATTCGGGAGGCCAGTTGAGTCCGAGGTTAAGTGGTATGCTAACCCCGCGGACCAAGCAACCGATCCATGTGCCAGCCGCCGAGCCGGCCTGCCTTGACGGTGACTGCGGGCCGGAGGGGCAGGCGGCCACCGTTGCTCGCGCGGGTTTGGCGTGCCGAACTCGGGCTGCCGCGGGGCAGGGGTGACCGGTATTTGCCCCCTCGCGATCCGGTTAGGACACGCGCTTGCACGGTTTGCTCGCCCGGTCACAAACTCTGCCGGCAGTGAGGCACCAAGGGGAAAAATGCAATGATCCACGAACTGCGCGTCTATGACTGCGTGCCGGGCCGGCTGCCCGACGTGTTGCGGCGTTTCGAAACGATTACGCTCCCGCTGTGGGACAAGCACGGCATCCAACAGGCCGGCTTCTGGACCACGCTGATCGGCGAAAACAGCCAGCGCCTCACCTACCTGCTGGCCTGGGACTCGCTCGCCGAGCGCGAGCGGAAGTGGAACGCATTCATGGCTGATCCGGACTGGCTCGCGGCGCGGGCGCAGACCGAGGCGAATGGCGCGATCGTTGCACGCGTTACCAACCAGATCCTGGCGCCGACATCGTTCTCGGCGGTGCGGTAGCGCCGGCGTCGGTCAGGCCATCGCCTGCAGTCGCGCGACGCGTTGTTCCACCGATGGATGCGTGGCGAACAGGCTGTCGAAGTTGACCCCTGCCAGCGGGTTGACGATGAACAGGTGGGCGGTCGCGGGATTCCGTTCGGCCCCTGCGTTCGGCACCTGCCGCGCGATGCCGTCGATCTTGCGCAGCGCGCTGGCCAGCGCCAGCGGCTGACCGGTGATCTCGGCGCTGCCGCGGTCGGCGGAAAACTCCCGCTGCGCGAGATGGCGAGCTGCACCAGCGTCGCGGTGAGAGGCGCGAGCACCATGATCAGCAGCGCGCCGATCGCGCCGACCCCGCCGTTTCGCCCGTCGCCGCGGGTCGGACGCATGAACATGCCGAGATTGGCCAGCGTGCCGATGGCGCCGGCCAGCGTCGCCGTGATCGTCATGGTCAGCGTGTCGCGATTGCGCACATGGGTCAGCTCGTGCGCCAGAACGCCGGCGAGTTCCGGCTCGGACAGGACCTGCAGCAGCCCGGTGTTGACCGCGACCGCGGCATGGGCGGGGTCGCGGCCGGTGGCGAAGGCGTTCGGCTGGTCGCTGTTGATGATGTAGACCTTGGGCGGCGGCAGTCCGGCGCGCGCCGCCAGGCTGTCCACCAGGCGCACCAGCGCCGGCGCCTGACGGGCATCGACCGGCTGGGCGTTATACCAGGACAGCACCGCCGTATCGGCGTTCCAAAACGACCAGACATTCGTGGCCGCGGCGATCAGGAACGCGACCAGCGTGCCGTTTGTGCCGCCGATCCAGTAGCCCACGATCATCAACAGCGCGGTGAGAGCCGCCATCAACAGGCCGGTGCGCAGCAGATTATCCATGACGATCCACCATCATTGCTGGAAGTGTATCATTTGTGCCCCGCGCGACGCTTTGGGCTCAAGCAAAAACACCGGTGGAACGGTGGGCTCTGCGATGAAGCACGGGCTATCAGAACGGCGGAGTAACGCCCTCGTGAGCCGGGCCGCGCGGCCCGTGACTTGGCCAAACGCTCCGGTTAGAGTGCCTTGCCGGGGCGGAACGTTTCAGATGCCAACCAACTGCGCACAGCCGCCCCGTCACTTCAACACATCCAGGGAGAGAGACGATGACCGGAAAGACGGATTTCACCGCCGACGAGTGGAAACTGGTGCTGGAAAGCCCGATGGTGGCCAGCATCGCGATCACTGCGGCCGCGCCGAGCGGGCTGTTCGGCATCCTGAAGGAATCCTTCGCCAGCGGGCGGGCGCTGCTGGAAGCCAAGTCCGATCCCGGCGTCAACGAATTGATCAAGGCGGTCGTCGCCGACTATGAGACCTCCGAGGGACGCACAATCGCGAAGGACGGCCTGCAAACGACCCTGTCCGGCAGCAAGGCGGGCGAGATCAAGGACAAGGCGGTCGCCGCATTGCGGCAGGTGGCCGCGCTGCTCGATGCCAAGGCGCCGGCGGACGCTGCGGCGTTCAAGACCTGGCTCCGCCATGTCAGCCAGACGGTAGCCGAGTCCGCCACCGAAGGCGGGTTCCTGGGTTTCGGCGGCGTGAAGGTCAGCGAGGCGGAGAAGGCGACTCTCGACGAGATTTCACAGGCCCTTGGGCTGCCGGCGTAGCGGGCCGCTTCCAACCGGGCAGCTCCTCCGGGGGTCGCCGGTTTAAGCGGCTGGATCACAGTCCAGGCGCTGGGCGGGCGCCGATAATTTCCGATGGAACGAACCGGCAGCCTTCTCCGTTAGTCGCTCACCAGCGGCCGGCGGAGCAAGGCGCCGGATGTTTGCGTTGATCAGCGCCCGCGGGGACCAGGACGATCCAAGGGAGCACCACCATGCCACGCGGAGACAAGTCCGCCTACACTGATCGGCAGAAGCGCATGGCCGAGCATATCGAGCAGGGCTACGAAGAGCGCGGCGTCGGCGAAGCCGAGGCGGAACGGCGTGCCTGGGCGACGGTCAACAAGGAAACGCATGGCGGCCAGCGCAGCGGCTCCGGCCGCGGCCAGGCGGAGGATCATGCGCCGGCGCGCAAGGGCGGGCGTCGCGGCGGTGCGGCACAGGCAAAGCGCCTGGCCGCCGACCGCTCCGCTTCCGCGCGCAAGGCGGCGGCAACCCGCAAACGCAATGCCGAGCACGGCGATCAGTAGGCGCGTCGGCACGCTGCGAAAACCCCGCAGGGTGGCTGAACTTTCTTGCGCTTGGACGCGTTCACCGAATGCGGTCCACTGACAACGGGAGGAATGCCGTGGGGCTGTTTTCGAAGCCGATCAAGACGCTGGACGACCTGTTCGTGCATACGCTGCAGGACATCTATTACGCCGAGCAGCAGATCACCAGCAATCTGCCGACGATGGCGGGGAAGGCATCCAATGCCGAACTGAAAAGTGCCTTCGAACATCACCTGACCGAAACCGAGAACCAGGTGAAGCGGCTGGAGCAGGTGTTTCAGATGCACGGTCTGCCGGTGAAGGGCGTCGATTGTCCGGCCATGGACGGCATTCTGAAAGAGGCCAAGGAGATCATGTCCGATTGCGACGACCCCGAGGTCTGCGACGCCGCGATGCTGTCCGCCGCGCAAGCCGTCGAGCACTACGAGATCACGCGCTACGGGTCGTTGATCGCCTACGCCAAACAGCTTGGGCGCAACGATTGCGCGCAGGTGTTGCAGGAGACACTGGCGGAGGAGAAGGCGGCGGACCATAAGTTGACCGCCATCGCCGAGAGCCGGGTAAACCAGCAGGCGGTTTAGCGGGACGACGCGCAGGCCGGGGCGGGACCGGTCCTGGCCTGATCGTTTGTCGTGCGGTGGTGCAACTTGTAGGGCGGATCAGCGAAAGCGCCGTCCGCCTCTTTGCGGTGCGGTTTTGGACGGCGCAAGCGCTGGTCCACCCTACGGCCTAATTCAACGAATTGATTCCATCTGCAACTCCGCTGCAACCGCGGCGTGGTTCAGCAGCGCGACCAGTGCGATGCCGCCGATGGCGTTGCCGATCAGCGTCGGCGCGAGAAAGCCCGCCAGAAAGGATGAGAGCCCGCCGTTGCCGGAAAACACCAGGAAGCCGGCATCGACCGTGCCTGCCACGGTGTGCGAGAAGCGGCCGAGCGCCACGAAATACGTCAGGAACAGAATCACCAGCAGTCGCGCGGACCGCGCGCTGGGCAGAATCCACACCATCAGCGCGATCAGCCAGCCGGCCAGGACGGAGCGAAACATCGTGGGGAGGAAAGCGCCGCTCACCGCCTCGCGCCCGGTTTCCACCAGTGCTTGATACACCGGATCGGGGAACAGCCCGGGGACCGAGATCAGCGCCGCAAACCCCAGTGCCCCGACGAGATTGGCCACCAGCACAACAGCCCAGAACCGCAGCACCGCGAAGAACGTCGCCCGGTCGCGGCGGATCAGGAAAGGCAGTACGGCCGTCACCGTGGTCTCGGTGAAAAGCTGCTGGCGTCCCAGGATCACAATCAAAAACCCCAGGCTGTAACCGACGCTATCGATCAGCCGCGCCCAGGGCGCGTCGGGCAGACCGCTGCGGATCAGCGCCAGCGACAGGAACGAGAACCCCATCGATAGCCCGGCGGCAAGTCCCGACCAGGCGACCGCGCTGGATGGGCGGCGAAGCCCTTCTTCCCCTTCCTCCCGCACAAGCTCATGGATGACCAGCGCCCGCGGCGCGGTGTGGGCGGCCGCAAGCCGCTGCTCGCCTGCGTCGAGATGCGGGGAACTGGCGCCGGCCTGGTCCACGCGGTCAGTGCTGGCCTTCCGCCATGCCGGTTTGCCGCGCGCCGCCCTGGCCGGCTTTGTCGTGCGACGCGAGCTGCGTGTAGACGAGCGAGGCGAAGTGCTGGAGCTGCCACAGGCGCTGCTCGGCGGGCAGACTGCCATCGGCCATGACGACCGGGCAGTAGGCGGCGGTCAACCCGTTTACCAGGTCGGCCTGCGCCGGCGACCCGGCCGGATGCGAACCTCCCGAAGTTAGTTTCGGCAGAATCACATTGATCTGCTCCAGCATGTTCGCGGCATCGGTATTGCGCAAATCCTGCTCGATGCCCTTGCTGTCGATCGCCTGGGCCAGCGGCGGCGCGACCGGTTCGCAGCCCGCGGTGCCGGCCAGCATCGTGTTCGTCTGCCGGGTGAGGTCGGCGACCATCGAGGAGTCTTCGGTCGGCGGCGCCTTGTTGCCCCACGAGGTGCGGATGTAGTTGGCGATTTCCGCGATCTGCACGCTGGACAGCACCTTGGCGAAGCCGGGCATCGGACCGTACTGCCCGCTGGCCGGCATGCCACCCAGGATGGTGCGGATCACGTCCTGCGGGCCGCCCGCCGTAACGACCCCGTTGCCGGCCAGCGCGGGCACCCCACCCGCAATGCCGCGTCCGTCAAGCTGGTGGCAGGACGCGCAATAGGTCAGGTAGCCGGTTTCACCCGCCGCCCAGGTCGAGCGCTTCTCGCTG
>Ga0302319_10021564_pt1 | contig 11605 bp, 8 predicted proteins | sample Bog_T0_2_FD_203319 | JGI IMG/M metagenome (GOLD analysis project Ga0302319, IMG submission 203319) | Peat permafrost microbial communities from Stordalen Mire near Abisko, Sweden - Bog_T0_2 | ecosystem: Environmental > Terrestrial > Soil > Wetlands > Peat | place: Sweden: Abisko, Stordalen Mire...
TAAGAACGGCGAGCAAGTCTGGGAGTACAAAATGCAGACCAAGCCCTGGTCGGGAGTGATGACCACAGCCGGACACGTGCTCTTCGGCAGCAACGGGGGATGGCTCAGCCGCGGCCGCGAAATGATGGAGGCTTACTTCTTTGCGCTGGATTCCGACACCGGCAAAGAGCTTTGGCGAATCAATCTGGGCGGCACGATGGCGTCGAACCCCATCTCCTACATGGCCAACGGAAAACAAATGGTGACCATGGCCGCCGGCGGCGCGCTTTTCACGTTCTCACTGCCGTGAGAATCAGGGAACAATCTTCCAGTTCTCGTCGAAAAGTCCGCCGATCTGCAGGTCCGGCAGGTCTGCCCCGGCCTTGACTTTCACTACTGCATAATCGCCCCACATAGGCGTCCCGTAATCCCCGTTATAACCCGCATCGTCGATGTCGAGTCCGGAATTGATCACCACGTATTTCGATGGGTTGAGCGGATTGGGATAGATCAGCGCCGGCAGGTTTTCCCTGGCCGGAAAATCCTTGCCCGCCATCGTCACGGTTTCCTTCGTCCACTTCACCGGCAGCTTGCCCTGAAGCTTTGCGATCAGCTTATTGCTTCCCGGATCGCCGAAAAGCACCATATGGTATTTCGCCATATCTTCCGCCGTAACGTCCTTATCGTCCTTGACGAACGGATGGCCGCGGAAGAATTTCCCCCACATTTTGTCGAAGTGCGCCATCGTGCGCAGCGCCTGCTGATTGACCTCATCATTCCAGGGCGTACCTGTCGGGCGCACCATCATAAACGGATCGAGAAAGGCATCGTCGATCGGCCCCTGCAGCGCATGAGTCTTATGCAGGCCCTTCTGCGCAATGCTGCCGTCCACCTTCCACGCCGTCCCGTTCTTCTGCAGCGCGATCTCCGCGCGCGAGGGCGCCTTCAAATCCTGACCATCGATCTTGATTTCCTTCGCATGATCCGTCTCCCGCAGCACAAGCCGATTGATGTTATGCGTTGCGATCGTGTAGGCTTTGCGATCGTCGCTCCGCACCGCGTCCAGATCGGCGCGTTCGTAGTGCTTGTCCATGCCCTCCACCGAAATCCAGTATTGTCTGTTGTAGCGCGTCGTGTACGTGACGAACTTCAGATGGTCGGGATCGGTCTGGCCCTTATCGCCCCACTCTTTCAAAAACGCATCGAGGCGCTGCCGCACCAGCGGACTGGTTCCGTGGCCCGTATTTAAAGACTGCATCCATAGCCCCGGCGCCCCGATAGAGTGCTTGAAATCGCGCTCGCCTTCCGATGGGAAGCCTTCCTTCTCAAGCTGCGCCCGCGTCCGCAGAGACGATTCCAGCTGACCCGGATCGTTCTCGCCATCATGACCCGCCAGCGGCAGGTTGTAAATGTTGAGCGCCCACTCGGGCATGTTCTCCCAGATCTTCATCGTCGCCAGCTGGAAGGGCTGAAGCGGAGGCAACCCGCGAGCCGCTCGCCTCTGAACCGTTCCGGATACCGTGCCCGCGCCCACTTCAGCGGCCGCGAAATGGTCCGGGTAATGCAGCGAAATATTCCACGCGCCCTCACCGCCCTGCGAGAAGCCGCGCAGGATCACCCGCTTGTCATCGATCTTGTAGCGGCGCTCCACGGCCGCGATCGCCTCGAGCGGTTCCATCTCGCCAGCCCAGTGCCACCCGGCGCCGTTGATGCGGCCAAAGCAATCGAGCTGAATCTGCCCCTGGTCCGCCACCGGCGCATTGCCCGGCGGGCGGGTTCGCAGGAAGCTGGAAATGAACTCAGCTTCGGTCTGGTCATTGGACCGACCATGCAGCCAAACATAAAGCCGCGTTGGTTTAGTGGGATCGTAATTCGCCGGGAACGTGAGGCCATAGGGCTGCAATGCGCCATCGATCTCGGAGCGATAGGCTTCAATACGCTTGCTGCCTTGCTCCCAGCCGGGCTTTCCGGCCTCTAACTGGTGACCGCGTTCAATGCCCTGATCGAGCACTTCGAACGAGTGTTCGATCGCAGCCTGAGTTCCGAACAACTCGGGGTATTCGATCAGGAAGCGGCCGGCTTTGGCATAGACTTCCACGTCGTTCAGCAAGTTCGCATCGGCGTGCTTTGCCTTGAGCTCGGTGACAAGCTTCTCGATCTGCTCCGTCTTCTCGCGAATCTTCGCGATCTCTTCCGGCTTCGGCATCACGCGCGCAGGCGGCCCGCCTTGCTGTCCTCTGCCGCGCCCACCCGCTTGCGGCGCCGGTGCCTGGGCGGACATGATGCCGATAAACATTGTGGCCGCGATGCAGCCAGTCGTGATTCTCGAAATTTGCGTCATACTCGGAGCCGTTCCTCAGCTTAGGAATATATCGCAAAACAGCGTCGCGAAGCTTTGATAGACTCTCGGGCGGTAACAGAAACATGAGTTGTCACAGAATTTCTTTCGCTGCTTTGCTGCTCTCCGCAGGGGCGCACGCGCAAACCCTCAACTGCAGTTTGGAAAACTACAAAGCGCTCGACGGCCTGAAAGCCGAGATGCGTTCGGGCTCTTTAGAGGTCACGTGGCACGGCGAACGCGGCCAGACGCTGCGCGCCATCCTCGGGCTCGAAAAGGGCCAACCCATCGTGCGCGAACTGGCCGTCGAGAAGAACGCCAAATGGTCCATACTCGGGCGCGGCCTCACGCCCGAATACCAGGTCACCACGGGCCGAAGGCGCATCTCGGCCCAGCAGGAGGCGCCTCTGCGGCAACTGGGCATCTTCACGCCCGATGTGATCGAGCGTCAGAAATGGTTCGCTTTCTGGGACGCGCCGTTGAATATTCCCGGAGTAGCAGGCGGTAACGCCGCCATCGATCTGCCGCGCAAACCGGAAGAGGTGCAGCGAGCAGCGGCGAAGTTCGAAATCACCGGCTGCCAGGTGAACACCGACGGCGCTCGCATTGAGGTGAACTTCCCCGGCGTGTCGCTCGGCCTTTTCTCCGGCGGTCTTCGCTACACCGTCTATCGAGGCTCGAACCTGATTCGGCAGGAAGTGATCGCGAAGACGGACGCTCCGTCCGTTGCATACGAATTCGCCGCCGGCCTCAAAGGATTTACCATCGGCCCCGATACCCGTCTCATGTGGCGCGATGTCGCGCGCGGCTGGCAGCACTACCTGTTCGGCGGCGCAGTCAACACCGACCCCGTGGCTTTGAAGGCCCGCAGCCGAGTGGAAATCGTAGAGACCGGCGCGGGTTCGGTAGCCGTATTCCCCGCCTCCCACAAGTTCTTTTTCGCCCGCGAAGTCGAATCGAACCTCGGTTACAACTATTACCGCAAAGACAGTGAAACTACCTTCGCCGCGGGTGTACGCCAGGCCGATCGCGAAGAATCCTTCAAGCCTTATGGCGTGAGCGATGCTCTCTGGCGGCGCCGTGTCAGCCAGGCGCGTGAGTTCGAAGAGAACTTCGCGCTCTACAACGCTCCCCCCGGCACCCTGCAGCGCATGGCAGTATACTTCTACCTCGATACCGGCAACGCCGAAGCCACCAACCAGGCCGTAATGGCGCTGACCCACGACGATGTCTACAAACCCATGCCCGGCTACCAGGTGATGGTGAGCCACTTCCATTTCCATCTCAACGAGGAACTAACCGACGCGGGCACTATCGATCATGAACCGGCCTGGATTCCCACCTTCAAAGCCCTCGGCATTAACATCGCCGCGCTCTGCGACTTCCACGCCGATTCGCATCCCACCGATACCGGCAAAATTCGCCTCGACGAACAGCGTGTCTACTTCCAGGGCAGCGAACGCTTCTCCGATCGCGATTTCCTCATCATCCCCGGCGAAGAACCCGACGCCAGCCTGGGCGGCCACTACATGTTCCTGTTCCCGAAGCCCGTCTATTACACCCACGCCCCCTTGCGCGGCACAACCGCTCAGCAACCCTACGTCGAAAACATAGAACCCTATGGCAAGGTCTATCACACTTCATCTCCCGAAACGGAAATGCGCCTGCTGAACGACGAGCATGCTCTGATGTGGCAGACCCATCCGCGAACCAAGAGTTCCGACGGCTATCCGGATGCCGTAAAAGACAAGGCCCACTTCCTCAGCGACCGCTTCGCCGGCGCATCGTTCCAGTCGTTACCGGTAGATCAGTCACAAAAGCGAATCTGCGAAGCGCGCTGCCTCGATCTGCTGGACGACATGAACAACTGGGCAGGCCCGAAATACCTGATCGCCGAAGGCGACACCTACACGAAGTCGCCCGAAGACGAGACCTATCCGCAACTGGAAGTCAATTACGTCAAGCTGGACCGCCTGCCGAAATTCTCCGATGGCTGGATGCCTGTGCTCGATGCCCTTCGCGCCGGTAATTTCTTCGTAAGCTCGGGCGAGGTTCTCCTGCACGACTATTCCAACCAGGGAACCGGCGCCAAACGTAACTTCGTTGTCGATGTCGATTGGACCTGGCCCGCCGAATTCGTCGAGCTCGTCTGGGGCGATGGCAAAACCACTGAGCGCCAGATCCTCTCCCAGACCTCGCTGCCGCCTTTCACCACCCACCGCTACAGCATCCCTTTCGATGCCACCGGAAAGAAGTGGATCCGGTTCGCCGCCTGGGATTCAGCCGGCAACGGAGCCTTTACCCAACCCGTACATTTTCAGTAACAGGAGTAACGATATGAGAACCATCGATCATATGAGATCCATCGACCGCCGAACCTTTCTGGGAACTGCCGCCGGCCTGGCGCTTGCTGACACCGCCGCCAAAGCTGCCGCGCCGATTCCGATTATCGACACGCATATCCACCTCTACGATCCGTTCCGGCCCGAAGGCACACCCTGGCCCAACAAAGAGAACAAGGTCCTCTACCAGACCTCGCTGCCCTCCCGTTACCGGCCCATCGCGCAGCCGCTCGGCATTGTCGGCGCTATCGAGGTCGAGTGCAGCAGCTGGTATGAGGACAACCAATGGGTTCTCGACGTCGCAGCCAAAGAAGACATCATGGTGGGAACCATAGGCCGTCTGACCCCCGGCGGCGAAGACTTCAAACGCGGCCTCGAACGCTTCCACAAGAACCCCATGTGGCGCGGGATTCGCTATGGCCTCGGACGCCAGGGCGGCAAAGAACTCGATCAGCCGGAATTCGTCGCGGACCTTAAAGCTCTGGCCGCTGCCGATCTCGTTCTCGATACCGCCAATCCGAGCGTTGCGTTGTTAGCCGACGTTGTGCGCGTAAGCGACCGTGTTCCCAACCTGCGAATCGTAATCGATCATCTGCCGCAAATGGTGCCGCCCACCGACGGTGCCGCGCGCACCTCTTACGACGCCAGCATGAAAGCCTTCCGCGACCGCCGGCAGATCTTCGTGAAAGTGTCCGAAGTGTTGCGCCGCGTCAATGGCGAGATCCCCACGGAAACCGCTTACTATCGCCCGCGGCTTGACGAGATCCTGGATGTCTTCGGCATCGACCGGGTGCTGTATGGCAGCGACTGGCCCAACGGCGATCAATGGCTGCCCGTCCCTGTCGGATTCAAAATCGTCCAGGAATACTTCGCAGGCCTCGGCCAGGAAGCCTCCGAAAAGTATTTCAATAAGAACTCTGTCAAAGCCTATAAATGGGTCAAGCGTAACGCCACCCAACGCCAGGCCTGACTCTGCAACTGAGACCTATCGAGGAGGTTGAGGAGGCCCGCCAGGACCGCGCCCGCCGCGTCCCCCACCGGCGCTCGGTCCGCCCGGACCCTGCCCCGGAGGCAGCGCGCCGATGGCGATATAAATGAGCGGATCCTTAGGACTCTCGTCGAACATCCCATGCTCATCGCGCCTCGGCGCGCCTCCCGCATAAAATGCATCGCCCTGCCGGACCTGCACAATGTTGTTGCGCAGGATCGCGCGCGCCCCATACGTCCGGCTGTCGCGCGGTGTCGCCGAGGGCACCGGCGCTACCCAGAAGTACATAATCTGATGGTCGCCGCCCGAATGCACCATGTTCACGGAACCCGGGTTGCCCTTCATCAGCCACATGTTGCGGATCACCGAACTGAAGCCGCCGCGCAGCAGCATCTTCTGCTCGCAGCCCGGACCGTGCGTAGTATTTACCACCCACTCCATATCGTCGGCGCGGCCCTTCAGCGGCTTGTTGGCAGGGTTCGGCGCGATCAGAGGCGCCGCGTACATCAGCAGCTCCACCGGCTCGGTCCCGTTGTTGGCAACGCCGTACTTTGTGCCCGCCGGAACGCCATAAGCATCGCCCGCTTTCGTGTCGATCTGCTCATCGCCAAGAGTAAACTTGCCCGTCCCTTTCGAAACAAAGAAGGCCACGTCTTCTTTAGGCGAAGTCGTGACGGTAAACTGGCCGCCTGGGTCTACCTTAACCGCCCACATGCCGCGCAGCAGGTCGTCGAGGAAGACGCCGGAGTCTTTCGTGAAAATGGCTTTGGTGGCGGTGCCCGGCCCAAACGCGCCGGTACTGCCCCAGGGAATCTCGTCGGTGTGTACGTAGCCGGTGGGTACCTGGGCGAGCGCCAGGCAAGCGTAAAGCGACAACAGCATCTTAGGATATTTCATTTTGATTCGATCCCGATCGGCATTGATTGTATACCCACATCCCCCGCTTCAGGACCTACTATCTTAAAGAAAGGTCAACACGGGAACCATATCGAGGCCTCCCGGCAAGGCTAATAAACAGGACGAACTCTCCATGAAAATCAACCGCGCATTCCGCCCGTCGATTCTGATTTCGCTTTCGCTGGGAGCCGCCCTGGCCCAGACCCCCACGTCTCGAATCGTGAGCGCGGCGAATAAATTCCTGGCCACTCTCGACGACACACAGCGTCAGAAAGCGATGTTTCGATTCGACGACGAGGAACAGCGCAAACGCTGGTCGAACCTCCCGGTTTCCATCGTTCCGAGGGCGGGCCTCAGCATCGGAGAGTTGAATCCCTCGCAACGCTCCGCAGCCATGGCGCTGGTCGCCTCAGCGCTCAGCCCGCGAGGTTTTGAAAAGGTTCAGCAGATTATGGCGGCCGACGAGACGCTCAAAAACACCCAGGGCAGCGGCCAACCCGGGGGCAGAGGGCGCGGCGGACCGCCGCAAGGCGCAGGCCCCGCTGGTCCGCCTCCAGGACGCGGGCCCGACGCAGCTCGCGGAGGAAGAGGCGGCGGACCTCCCAACGGACGCGGCGGGGGCGGCCTGATGTTCGGCAGCGATCTCTACTACATCTCCCTTCTGGGAACGCCTTCCGAGAAGAACATCTGGATGCTGCAGTTCGGCGGCCACCATCTCGCGCTCAACATAACCATCGAGGGCGAACGCGGCATCCTGACCCCAACTCTGACCGGCGCTCAGCCCGCCCTTTACACCGCCAACGGCAAGATCGTGCGGCCCCTTGCCGGAGAAAGCGATAAAGCGATCGCTCTGTTGAGCGCGCTCGACGAGAACCAGCGCAAACAGGCCATCCTGAGTTTCCGCCTGGCCGATCTTGTTCTCGGTCCGGGGCAGGACGGTAAGACCATCCAGCCCGAAGGACTCAAGGCTTCGAGCATGACCGAAAAGCAGCGTTCCATGCTGCTCGATATCGTCTCGGAATGGGCCGGTATCGTTCACGAAAGCGCCGCGGTCGCCCGCATGGCGCAGCTCAAAGCCGAGATCGATGAGACCTGGTTCGCCTGGAGCGGCCCCACCACCGTCGTATCCGGAAACAACATCGCCGCCTATTACCGTATTCAGGGGCCCCATCTCGTAATCGAATACGCGCCTCAGCAGATGGGCGGCGATCCCTCGCTGCACGTGCATACTATGTATCGCGATCCCACCAACGACTACGGCCGCAAGCCCGCCACGAAATGAAGCGAATACTTGCAGCCGCCGCGATTGTTCTGTGTGTATGCATTCCGGCGTCGGCACACAGACTCGACGAATACCTTCAGGGCACCCTCATTTCCGTCGAAAAAGATTGGATGCGCGCGCAGATCGATCTCACTCCGGGAGTCTCGGTGTTTCCCGTCCTGATCGCCGACATCGACACTAACGGGGACGGAGCAATTTCGGAAACCGAGCGCCATGCCTACGCCGGCCGCGTTCTCCGCGATCTGTCGATTTCGATCGACGGGCATCGCCTGACGCCCCGTCTGGTATCCCTGGCATTTCCCGCTGTTGAGGAAATGAAAGAAGGGCGCGGCGAGATCCGGATAGAACTCGACGCCGCCCTCCCGCGCGGAGGCCCCGACAGAAAACTCGTCTTTGAAGATCGCCATCAAAGCCGAATCGCCGCGTATCAGGTTAACTGCCTGGTCCCGCAGGACCCCGACATTCGAATCGCCTCGCAGCATCGAAACTACTCCCAGTCGTTCTACGAACTGAGTTACGTCCAGACGGGAGCGCAATCCGCCGTTCCCGACTTCGCCGGGTTCACCGATTCCGCGATGCCGTTGGGCGCGCTTGCTCTGCTCTTATCGGTCCGGCTGGCATTGCTGTGGGGCGGCCGCGGCCGTGCCAAACGATAAATCGGTCGAATCGCTTAAAATGCGTGATGACTTGCCGTGCGTGATGCTTTGACCAGTCCGGACCTCGATTTCAATGACCCCGCTGTATGTGACCTGCTTCGTTCCAAAGGCGCTGAACGCTGCCCGCATGGGCCGGGAACCAACCTCTACGATCACCTGATAAAAACCGCATCCATCCTGCGCGCCTGGAATCAGCCGGCCTGGCTGCAGAACGCCGGAGCGCTTCACAGCATTTACGCCACCGACGTTTACAAAATGCAGCTCATTCCGCTTGCCGAGCGCGACCGGATCAGAGCGTTAACCGACACGAATACCGAGCGCCTCGCCTATCTGTTCTGCACTCTGGATCGCGCCGATTTCTGGCGGCAGGTCAACCTGAATCAAGCTCCTCCTTCGAGCGGTCTCATCGTGAAAAGTCACCGCGCCGGCCACGAGGAAACCGTGACGCTCTCGCAGGAAGAGACCTGGTCGATGATCGTGCTTTATATGGCCAATGAAGCCGAACAGGTCAAAGATTCTTCCGGCGGACCGGGTATCTGGCTCGCCCATGTCAGTCAGATGGGGACCAGGCTCCTCGACGGATATCATCCCCTTCCCCCGGTCTTCGACTCCTGTCGCCGGCCCGTTTCGCCTGCGGCCGAAAAGGACTGCCTCAATGCCTACAACCTGGGTCTCCAAACTCTTTCTGTCGATCTCAAGGCGTCCCAACAATATTTCGAGAATGCTTCACAGTCCTGTCCCTGGGTGGCCGAACCAGTGATCTTGACCGCCTGCATTGCCGCATGGACCGGAGATCCCGATCGATGCCGGATTCGGGCCGGACACGCTTTGGATCTCTTATCGCAGTGGGGCACCGCGTGGGATAAGAAGCTTTCTTTTTCCGAATGGAGGGACCTGACTCGTTCGCTCGCGGGTAATCTCGCCGATCGGTCTTCATCGGCGCCCGGTCCTCAGGACGCGGCCGATCCTCACCGGTTCCTGCGCTCCCTGCTTCCGGAGTCTGGCCGCCTCCGGCAATATCTCGAATCGTTCACGACCAATCACGATCGTCCTCGCATGCCGATCTATCCAGGTCTGTCCGCCCGGCCCTGGTACGATGCCGCCGCTTTTCCTTTTGCCCGCGCCCTTGAGGCCAATTACGAACAAATACGCGATGAAGTGCTCGGTCTTGACCGTTCTCTCTTTCATCACGAAAGCGAAGCGATCAAGCGAGAAGGCGCCTGGAAGGTTGTTCTTCTTTACGAGCTCGGACGTAAGAACAGCGAGAACACCGCCCGCTGTCCCGTAACCACGCGTCTCGTCGAGGCGCACTCGACCGTGCGCACAATAGCCGGGCTGATCTACTTCTCGCGCATGGCCCCAGGCACCCATATCAAGGCGCACTGGGGACCGACTAACCTAAGGCTCCGCTGCCACCTGGGCATTCAAATTCCCGCCGGCGACTGCGCAATCCGTGTGGGCGGAGAGACACGCGGGTGGGAACAGGGTAAGTGCATCGTGTTCGACGATTTCAATGAGCACGAAGCCTGGAACCGCACCGCGGAAGACAGAATCGTCCTCATCGCCGACATCTGGCATCCGGATCTGACCCCGCGCGAAATCTCCATGATCGAGGGCCTGCACCGCTACGCGTTTCAGTACGCGAACGATCTGAGCTTCTACTGGTCCGAAAACGCCAAAGCGCAGGCTGAAGCTCGAAAGGACTTCGACTGAGGACCTACCAGCCAACGCTGCGGTTGCCCATAAGCTTGACCCGCTCTTCGTGTTTGGCAATGCTCGGATACGCCATTCTTACGAACCGCTCACCGTTCAGAACACCCTGGCCCCATTTCGGCTCAAAGTCGGCGACCGGATTCGCCTTCAGCACATCGTCCAGGCTTGCGCCCTTCTTTGAATACTTCCCCAGACTCTCGAAAACCTGATGCAGCATATCGCGCGACGCCTGCATGTCCGCCTTCGTCGACAGCGGGCCGTGCCCCGGGATGATCCTCGTCTGCGCATCGCCCACCTTCAGCAGCTTGTCGAGCGCCGTTGCCATCCCCCCGATCCAGCCGCCCGTCGTGTAATCGATCACAGGGTACATGCCGCTGAAATACAGATCGCCCGTATGAATCGCATTCGAGCCCGGGAAGAACAAATAAGTATCGTTATCGGTGTGAGAATTCGGGATCCACTTGTATTCGATCTTCTGCTTCCCAAACGTCATCCTGCCGCCATCCACGAAAATCTGCGACGGGATTCCTTCCGGCCTCAGCGGTTCCACCGTCCGGTTGAAGGCCTCCATCGTCACCTTTTGCATCAGCCAGTATTTGGCGTTCTGATGAGCGATAATCTTCACTCCGGCTTTGCCCAGAAATTCGTTCGAGCCGACGTGATCGCCATGCCAGTGTGTATTGAACAGAATCCGCACCGGATGCGCATCCTGCTCCCCAACGGCTTTCTGCAGTTCCGCGGCGCGCTCGGCATAGCCGCCGTCGATCATCATCAGACCGTCTTCCGCGGTGACAATGGCGATGTTGCCGCCATCCCCGCTCAGCAGCACGATGTGGCTGTCGAGTCTCGTGGCTTTGATCGGGGAGGGGGGCGCCTGCGCAAGGGCCGCGGCCCCGCCCAGCATAGATCCCAGAAAGCGTCGTCTGTTAACGGCGATTGTTGACATAGTCATATCGTAACGGGAAAAGCTGCGAAAATCGTGGATAACTTAGTGGACGCCTTCAGACTCCGCAGTGTCTCTGGGAACAGAAGATCGGCATCGATAAAAGGCCTTGGCGGTCGATGGCGGCCGCGATTCCTCAGCGGGCCGGAACAGTCAAACTCGCCACTTCGCGACTATTCAGACGAAACCGGACAGCGCATCAACTCTTGTTGGTCCGGCGTCAGCGAGTCCTACACGGATCGCGGTATGGAACTAACCTCCCGGCTGTCGTCGGCATACCAGCGGCGGACATACCGAATGGACAGCAGCGCCCGGAAAATGTCGGTAGAATTGGGCGAGCCTCTAGCCCTACCTTCGCGTTTCTGAGCGAATAAATAGCCTCCGGCGGACTAAAGTGCCATTAAAATATGCCGCGACGCTTCCTTTCCCTATGGAATCATGCTACATGAAAGATATGCATGTATTCG
>Ga0302319_10021565_pt1 | contig 11605 bp, 9 predicted proteins | sample Bog_T0_2_FD_203319 | JGI IMG/M metagenome (GOLD analysis project Ga0302319, IMG submission 203319) | Peat permafrost microbial communities from Stordalen Mire near Abisko, Sweden - Bog_T0_2 | ecosystem: Environmental > Terrestrial > Soil > Wetlands > Peat | place: Sweden: Abisko, Stordalen Mire...
GCAATAGTCTCGCGTAGAGGTTCCTCAAAAGTCGATTCTCCCCGTCAACAGAATGCTTCGAGTGGTGTCGCCTGTCACGTTGTTGGTTCGTTTGCCGAAGAACGGGCTGTCCATATTAACCACAGGCGCAGGCAGGTTCTGACGGTTCAGCACGTTGAAAACCTGCGCACCGAGGCGCAGGTTAGCCCGATGATCGGAACCTAACGGCCAGGGAAGAGGGAAATTGCGATAGATCGCCTGGTTTTGACTGATGGATCCCGGGTTGTAGTTGATAATACTTTTCCCGAACGTTCCATAAGTTCCCGGGGTGATCAGCGAGCTGAATGCCAGCGGGTTAAAGACATAACCTTGAGCCACCTGATCCGCGGTCGGTGTCAACGAAACCCCCGTACAGTTCGGACGGCCCGAAGTGCTGTTCACATTAGGCGCGTCGATTGCCAGTCCGGATGCGTTGCGATAAGTTGTGGAAGGCGTGAGCGGCACGGCCGTCTGGAAGTTATAGGTACCGGCGGTTTCCCATCCGCGAATGACCCAGTTCACCCTTTTGCCAATGCCCTGATCGGGCAGGGCAAGCAGAGCGCCCGGCTTTCCGAAAGGTATCTGGTAGACATAATTCACCGTCAGACGCTTCGGAGGAATCAGCGAACTCTGCCCCCGATCGAGCGCCCGGTTGAAGGGGTTTTGCGAACCTCCTCCTGTTTCACCGGAAATCCCGGATAAGGAGTCGATCGCTTTGGCGTATGCGTAGGAAATATCGTAGAAAAGGCCGTGCATGATTCGGCGCCTCGCCTCGATATTCAATGCGTTGTAGCTGTAGTGGGCTCCATTCTCCAGGCCGGTTACAGTGCCGAGAGTCGGAAAAGGAAGCCGCGAAAGGCTGAACGGAGTCAGGCTCGGGGGAACGGCGTTCAGATTCGGGGCCCAGGGAACGATTGAGTCCTTTCCCTGATACTCAACGGTGAACGCATTGGCTCCCCATTGATGCTCCACTGCAAGATTGTAATCGTAATGGGTGTCGGGGCGGACGTCCGGCGATGGCGCGAAGAAGCTCAGAAGCGGCGAGCCGTTGCCGTTAGTGGAGTACGGATTCGCAATCGTGAGGACGGGCAGCGAGCCGGCAGTCGGCTGCACGGAAGGGAACGTCGAAGTCGCCGAGAAGGGCCCGGAGAGAAGGCGTTTACCAGTGGAAGCCAGGGGTGTATGGTAAACGCCGAACCCGGATCGTACAACGGTGTTATTGGCCAGTCGGTAAGCAAATCCGACGCGCGGTCCGAAGTCATCCTTCACCGAACCGATGAGTGTGGAGGGCAAGTGAGCCTGGGCGGCCGTCAGGACTGGCACAGTCAGAACGATGTTTTTGGGAATTTCCGAGATCGCCTTTGTGCTCGGAACCACGATGGCTCCGGCAGCCGGATCGAAGACCGCTTCGATGTCGTTCTCCGAACGAAGCGTCGGGAAATAATCGTAGCGCAGCCCCACGGAAATACTCAAACGTGAATTCCACTTGATGTCGTCCTGTACGAACGCGCCCCATTCCCAACGATCGCGGAAGTCGGGCGGTGACTGCAGCTGAAGTTGCGAAGAGTAAGGCAGACCGAGAAGAAAATCGGCGAAATCGAGTCCGGTAGAGCCCGGCCCCGAGGTCCAGCTTCCGTTGAAGGTCATGCATCCGTAGGCACAGCTTCCGTTGTTGGTTTGCGACGGTCCGGGGAACGGATTCCCCTGGCGGTCATGCCGCGACTCGACACCGGCTGCGATCGAGTGGCGTCCGCGCGTCCAGGTGATATCGTCGCGCACGTGCCAGATATCCTCGTCCGCTTCACCAACGTTATAGCTGACCGGCTGGGTCAGGCCCGTCTGAGAAAATGTGAAATACGGGAAGCCGGCATCCTGATTCGCGGGAACTCCCGCGATTCCCAGCTTGGAATTCCAGGGAGTTGCCGAACTGGCGAAGAACCCGTTGCTGGTGGGAGTATGGTCGCGGAAATAGCCGACCATCAGGTGATTTAGCAGGCCGGGAGTAACCACAGACGAAAAATGGAGAGTCAGGATGCGCCCGTTCTCGATGAATGAGTTGCCGCCAAATCCGGGAATTCCGCTCTGGGTCGCGCCGTTGGGCGAATGGAAGAAAGTGAAACGCCCATAGAGGTGTTCGTTGGGTGTGAAATAGTGGTCCACACGGGTGTCGAAGTTCGACTCTTTGCGGAGCAGCAGGCCACCCAACAGATAATCTCTGAGATACGCCTGACTGCCGCCGTAGTTCGGATCCGGATAGACGCTGAGTACGCTTTGCGCCACCGGACTGATCAGCGAAGCCGGGATTTGATTGTTGGCGAACGGCTGACGCTGACCTCCTGGGGTAATGAAAGGATTGTAAAGCTGAATGGGATTGGCGATTCCCGCCGCCTTCAAAAAGGCGGGATTAAGAAAGTCGGAAAAATTACCGGCCTTCATGTTTACCGTAGGTACGCTGCCCACGCTCTGTATCCCGGAGGGGTTGTAGAAGCCCTGATACGCGAAGAAGAAGAAGGTCTTGTTTTTGATGACCGGGCCTCCCACGCTACCGCCATACTGGTCTTCGAGAAAAATCGATTTAGTGTGGCTTACGTACTGTGCGGCGTTCAGGTCCGTATTCGAGTTGTTGTACCAGAGGCTCCCGTGAAAAACGTTTGTGCCGCCCTTCATCACCGTTTCAATGGCAGCGGGATTCGGATACTTGGCGGAAGGATTGGAAGTAGTAACGATGACTTCATCGACGGATTCGATACTGGGCCGGGCCAAACCGCGACTGCCTCCCGTGATATCCGACTGGCCTTCGATCCGCATCCCGTCCTGAATCTCGCCGTTCTGGCTGGAGAGAGCGCCGCCGATGGAAAAGGCTGAGTTGTTGACATTGGCATAGCCATACAACAACTGGTTATAGATGTCGGGGAACTGCGTGAACGCAGTGCCCGTATTGGGCAGCGTAACGGTGGCTTCGTGGGTGATGGGCGCTATCGCGGTGGTCGCCGTTTCGGTATTGATTTGCGGGCTGGCTTCCGCGGAAATCACAACCTGCGTGGTGACGGCGCCTACTTCAAGCTTCACATCCACGCGTATTTCCTGACCGCCTGCCAGGTCTATGGACTCGCGAACAAAAGTCTCAAAACCCGTCGCGACGGCCTTAACCGAGTAATGTCCGGGGCTGAGATTCAGAGCTCTGTAGGCGCCCTGGTGGTCGGTGGTGACCTTTACCGTGACGCCCTGATCCACATTGGTCACGGCCACGTCCGCCTTTAGAACGGCAGAGCCGGAAGGGTCTGTCACATCGCCCACTATGGCCCCGTAGAACGCCTGCTGGCCAAATGCCGGCGGTGACGAAAGACCCAAAGCAAAGAGAACCACGCACGCGACGAAAGTAGATTTCATGTCAGTCTCTCAAACTGGATACTGGATCCCGTACACAGAAGTTAAACTCATCTTCCGGGGCGGTGTCAAGCCTTTTCGTTTTGCTCGCCGAATTTAAAAAATCGATTGGTTTAATCAGACCGAGAAGCGCCAGGGCCTTTACTTCGCCAAACGGCGGCGTAGAGCCGCATCAGATTTCCACCCAATACTTTTCTGACTTCCTCGTCCGTGTAGCCGCGGCGAACCATCTCCCGCACCACGTTGGGCATTCCGGCGAAGTTCTCCGCGCCCTCTACCCATCTCCAGCCCTTCATCGGGGAATAGTCGGGACCCATGCCTATGTAGTCGATGCCGGCGACCTGTCTGATCCGGTCCATGTGGTCCACGAGATCCTCGACGGTCGCATGCGCGGCGCCGTGGCGCGGGTGAATGTACCCTTCGAGAAAATGCAGGCAGATCACACCGCCCCGGGCTGCAATCTTCCGGATGGTCTGGTCGTCCAGCGCGTCCGTGCCTGGGGCCTTGCTATGTTCCGTGAACGCTGCGGCGCAGTGGGAGACGACGACCGGATTACGGGTGATCTCAAGAGCTCGGGCAAAGGTTCGCTCGGGCATGTGAGAAATGTCCAGAACAATGCCGAGACGGTCCATCTCGTGTATAACGCTTTCGGCGAACGGCGTGAGGCCTCCGTCGGCCGCTTTCAGCGGACTGGAAATCGCCCAATGGAGCTGAAGTTCCCGCAGGCCCATCCCGTAGTACATCCGCAGATTCTCCAGCTTCGCCGCGAGCGGACGGCCGCCTTCGAAACTCAGAATCATACCGGCCGAATGATGAAGTTTCACGTCCCGGATGTCCTTGACTGTTCGTATGATGCGAATGCGGCCACGGCTGGCGGCGGCCCGGTTCTGAAGTATCGCCATGGTCGCCACACCCCGTTCCTGCCAACCGGCCACCTCGGCTTCAATGGGAAACCGCTCGGCGCCCTTGCGGTAATAGCCGTCGGTTAAGGGCTTAATGACGCGGGCGGTCACACCTGCTTTCGCCTGGTCGATGAAGTCCCGCGGTGTCCAGCAATGATCGTGTGCGGTAATCACGATCGAGCGACGATAAAGATCCAGCTCCCGGGCTTCCTGAGCTGGAGTCAAAGTGACTCGAAAGTCGTTCGGTGGCTGGTCGCTCGCCTGGGCGCAGGACAAATCGGTCTCAAGAGGGAAGGTGTTGGCGGGTGGGGGCAGGTCGTAGGGCCGCGTGACGCCGGTTAGCAAAAGCCCGATTGCGGCAAGGCGCAGGGCGGGAAGCGAGAGAGATTTTCCGGCTATCTGGCCCTGTTGCATGGATTTTGGATCCAGTATACTATTTTGAACCTTGGGAAGATGCTGAAACGTACAGGATGCATCGAGCGCCAACAACGCCTGTTGAAGCGCATGGAGCAGGAGAACTGGGACCTGTTTGTGACCGGTAATTTTCGGACCGTTTACTATTTCACAGGCGCGCTGACGCCTGCGGACGTTCCGGCGCTGCTGGCGATCCACGGCGATGGAAAGTGCACCCTGGTCACTTCGTCGAAGCAGGCAGAATGGGCCGATGAGATCCTTCCCCTCGAAACGTGGTCGATGGATCGCGCCGTTACGATGCCGATGCGCGACGCGACCTCGCTGCTGGCGAACGCATTACTTCGAAAGCCAGGGGCGCCCATTTCCCGCTGTGCCGTGGAAATGGCGGCGACACCCGGTCTGGTGGAGGGGGCGGTGCGGCATCTGTCGGGCGCATCGATCACGGACGCTTCGGAAACACTGCTGGCTCTGAGAAAGCGGAAGGAGGAGGACGAGATCGAGGAAATCCGTCAGGCGCTGGGCCTGTGCTCCACTGCTTACCTGACCGCCCGAGACGCGATTGAGCCGGGCCTCACGGAAATAGATGTCTTTAACGCTTTACAATCCGCAGTCACCCGCAGCGCAGGCACAAGCGTGGCGCTGCTCGGCGACTTCGCCTGCGGTGAACGCGCGATTGGCGGCGGCGGACCGCCCACGGAACGGTTGGTCCGGCCGAACGACCTTTACATCCTCGATCTCTTTCCCGCCCCGGCGCTTTACTTTGGGGATACGTGCCGCACATTTTCAGTGGGACCGCCGACGGACCTGCAGTATCGCGCGTGGGAGATCGTCAACGAGGCCGTTCAACTGGCAGAGTCGTCCGTTAAGCCCGGGGTAGCCGCGCGCGACGTTTACCGGACCGTGAAGGAGTTTCTGGATGGGCACGAACTGACGGCAGGAAGCTTCCTCCATCATGCCGGACATGGAATCGGACACCACGGGCATGAGGCGCCGCGTCTGATTCCCGGTTCCGACGACGTCTTTGAGGTGGGCGACGTGTTTACTCTGGAACCTGGAGTATATACAAAGGCTCTCCACGGCGGAATTCGTCTGGAAGACAACTATGTCGTACGGGATGGCGGCCTGGAGAACCTGTTCGATTTCCCGAGGGATTTGTGATGCGGTTGCTTGCCTGTTTTCTTTTTCTCTTCTCAATCGCACTGGCCCAGGGTCCGGATGGGGCGCCGGAGCACATCAAGTCCGGCAACAAAGCTCTGGCGCAGGGAGAGTGGATCACGGCGGAGCATGCGTTTCGGGATGTCCTTGCATCAGATCCGGGCTCCGCCGGGGCCTGCCGCGGACTCGCGATAGCCCTGATCCGTCAAAACCGTCTCGCGGATGCGTCGACAGTTCTGGAAACGGGACTCAGGACTGCGCCGACGCTGCCGGGCGGTTATTTTCTGCTGGGACTGGCTCGATTCGGAACGGGCGATCTGAAGGGCGCGATTATCGCGCTCCGGGAGTCGGCGGATCGAAATCCCAACGATCGCCAGACGATGCTGTACCTGGCGCGCGCGTACTTTCTGCTCGGGGAACGGGCGCAGTGCGCCGGTGTGCTCGAGCCGTTGCTGGCCGACTCGCGTAACGATGTCGAAGGTCTCCTGTTGCTGTCACAGGCGGAACCGGAGCGGGCCGAAGCTGCCGGCAAACGAATCCTGCAGCTCGCGCCGGATTCCTATGAGGCGTGGCAATGGCAAGCCGATTCCTTCGAGAAACAAGAACGGCTTGAGGAGGCGGTTCGCGCTTACCGGAACGCGATCGGCAAAGCGCCGGCCCAGGCGGGCGTGAACTTCGGGCTGTCGCGGGTATATGTGAAGCTGGCCGATTACGAAGCCGCGCGCCAGTGCCTTCGCCGCGAACTTGTCCTGAACCCGTTTTCCGGGCAGGCGAGTCTTCTGCTGGGCACTTTGGAGTTGCTCGACGGCGGCTTCGACGACGCCATCGCGCATCTGAAACAGGCGGCTTCGACGCCCGCCACGGCGGCCGATGCCTGGCTGAACCTGGGCCGCGCTTATTTCAGGCGAGGCAACGCGGCAGAGGCGTGCGAGGCTCTTCGTCACGCGGTGGATCTGCGGCCCGATTCGGCAATCGCTCATTACCAGCTCTCGCTCGCCTGGCGGCGTCTCGGCAAAACGGCCGAAGCGGAGGCGAGCATGGCCGAATTTCAGCGGCTGCGGGCGGGATCCGGAGGTCAGTGAAGCGCGGTGCTCAGAGGTAACGGCGTTTGCTCGACAATGCCGCGGCCCTGACGGATCACCAGCAGGCGGTCGGCGGGAACGCCGGAAAACTCTTCGTTACCGCCACCGAGCCATTGCACGCGCAGCCGCCGGATCCGCGTCGCTCCCCCTAATCCGAAATAGAGCCGGAAATCGCTCTGCGAACAGAAACTCCCTCCGCTGCGCACCTCGTTGAACTGCGTTCCCTGTTCCGTCTCCACAATCACCCGGGAACCGATCGCGTTTGTATTAGCCGTCGCGCCGGTCAGCCGGATCTCCGTCCAGTGGTTCGGCGAAGGCAACCGATCGGTCAGGATTGACGGGGTCTCCCACATGTTGTTGACGACGAAGTCGAGACGTCCGCGGTTGAACAGGTCCGCTGCCGCCATGCCACGCGCACTGTGGACAGCGGCGATCGCGGGACCGGACTCTGTCGACACATCCTGGAAATGGCCGTGGGACGCGTTGCGATAGAGGAGTTTCCGCTCCTTGTAAGCGGCGTTGTGCTCTACTTTTGCAATATCCTGGTAAACGTGTCCATTCGCGATCAGAATGTCCGGTTTGCCATCCCGGTCCACGTCGGCAAACAAAACTCCCCAGCCGAGGTAATGTGGATTGGCCTGAAGGCCGGATCCGAGCGCTTCGTCGCTGTAAGTGAGTCTGCCGAAGGCGTGATAAAGGGAAGGGATGTCGTCGGAAAAGTTGGTCTTGACGATGTCGAAAAGCCCATCGCCGTCATAGTCCGCCACGTCGACCCCCATGCCCGCCTGTTCCAGACCGGCATCGCTGAAGGCTGTGGCGGAAACCGCTCCGATCTCCTCGAACGTGCCGTCGCCGCGGTTGTGAAACATGAGGCTCGGAGCGGCATCGTTGGCGACGTAAATGTCGGGCCAGCCATCGTTATCGAAATCGGCGGCGATGGCCGTAAAGCCGTGGCCCGCGGGCGCGCGGGCAATTCCCGAGGCTTCGGTAACGTCTGCGAATCTGCCGCCGCCGAGATTCCGGAACAGCTGGCTTTTCGATTTGCCGAGGCCGATCGGCCCACAGAAACGCGCATTCCCTTCCAGCGGCAAGTGGTGTCGGCTGACGGCAGTTCGCGCAGCCCGTCCGCATAGTCGACGTAATTGGCGACGAACAAATCGAGCCTGCCATCGCGGTCGTAGTCGACAAAAGTGCAGCCGGTGCCGTAACGGTTCTCCCGCTGCTCGATGCCGGCTTCGTGGGTAACGTCGGCGAAATGGCCCTTTCCGTCGTTCCGATAGAGAACGTTTCTGCCGTAGTAGGTTACGTAGAAATCGGTGTAGCCATCCCCGTCGTAGTCGCCGGCACAAACGCCCTGCGCCCAGCCGCCGCGGGCCAGGCCTGCCTGCGCGGTCACGTCGGCGAAGGTGCCGTCGCCATTGTTCCGGTAAAGGTGGTTGGTCGGGATCGATTCCGGCGCGAAGCCTCCCACTCGAGAGCCATTCGTAACGAAGATGTCGGGCCAGCCATCGTTATCGTAATCGAAGACCGCAACGCCTCCGCCAGTGCTTTCGAGGATAAACTTCTTCACGTTCTCCTCGCCTATGATCGTTTTTGCGGTCAGACCGGCTTTCGGTCCGATATCGACGAAATCGGCAAATGCGGGAGTGGCCCCGGGGGCGGCGTGGACTTCGGGCTCGAGACTCTGGAACAGCCCGCACATGGCAACGAGAGCTACGCCAAGAATCGATTTTAGGTGGCCGTTTTTCCATACTTGCATGTTGTATCCAGGATACAGGATTGTATTATAATTGCGCTTATAAAACGATCCGGGGTGCGAACGATTATTCAGCCGCCGGGCATACCTTCGGCAAATCCGACTTACAGCCAGGCGATCCAAGCGCTGGGTTTTGTGTTCGTCTCGGGGCAAATTGGCACGGATCCGAAGACCGGCCTGCTCGTGAGCGGCGATACCGCCGAGCAGGCGCGGCAGGCTCTAAAAAACACTGCCGCTGTCCTGGCGGCTGCCGGTTCGTCGCTGGAAAAGGTCGTCTCGGCCCAAATCTACCTGACGGATTTCGGTGAACTCGCACGTGTGAACAAAGTGTATGCCGCCTGGTTCCCTGTCGGAGGACCGGCAAAAACGGCTTGCGGGGTCACACAACTCTACGGCGGCGCGAAATTCGAAATTCAGGTGATCGCGATCGCTTAGTTCAGTTAGGAGCTCATATGGATCGTTCCCACGCGGGGAAAATACGCTGGATCATCGCCTCTCTGCTTTTCGGCGAGACCATTCTTAACTATCTCGATCTGCAGACGCTGTCGGTGCTGGCCCCGCAACTGACGAAATCGCTGGGGATGACCGATGTTCAATACGCCCACATCGGCGAGGCGTTTCAGGCGGCATACTTGGTTTCATTTGTCGTCGGCGGGTGGATCATCGATAAGATCGGCGTGCGCTTGGGCCTGAGTTTGTCGATTCTCTGGTGGTCCCTGGCGGGCATTGCGCATGGCTGGGCGACGTCCGTCGAGGGACTGCTCATCTGCCGGTTCCTGCTGGGCATCGGTTATCCGGGCGCTTATCTGGCGGCGGCCAAAGCGGCGTCGGAATGGTTTCCGCCCCAGGAGCGCGGCTTCGTTACCGGCATTTACACGTCCGGCGCGACGGTCGGCGCCACCCTGGCCCCGCCGCTGGTTGCATGGCTGGCGCTGAGCTATTCGTGGCAATATGCGTTCTTCGTCACGGGCGGCGCGGGAGTGCTTTATGCGCTGGTGTGGTTCCTGGTTTACCGAAAGCCCTCCGAGCATCCGCTTCTTTCCTCCGGGGAGCGGGCTTACATCCTCTCCGGCGCCGAGGACGAGTCGCGGGAAAAATCCTCCTTGCGTGAAAGCTGGCCTCTGCTGACTCGCAGCCGGTACTTTTGGGCGATTATCATCGGCCGTATGATTGGCGATACTCCCTGGATTTTCTATGTGTTGTGGATCCCGAAGTACCTCAGCGACGCGCAGGGACTCGATCTCAAGGCCATCGGCTACATCGCCTGGGTGCCGTTTCTGTTTGCAGATGCCGGAAGTCTGGGCGGCGGATGGCTCTCGGGATGGTTCCTGCGAAAGACGGGCGGAACGCCGCTCGATGCACGACTCAAAGTGATGCGCCGCTGTGTGTTCGTTTCGATGTTTACCTTCACCATCTACTTCCTGCCGTCGACCGCGGCGGTGGTGGCGGCGATGAGCATCATGATGTTTTCCACCATGGCTTGGATGGTAAACCTGAGCACGATACCGGTGGACGTTTTCCAGAAGAGGATCGTCGGGACTGCGGTGGGGCTGACTACGGTGGGCGCCGTTCTGGGGCAACTGATATTCACCTGGTGCATCGGTGAAATCGTACAACGCTATTCTTACGGGCCGCTGTTCTTCATCATGTCGGCGCTTCCGCCGCTGGCTTATGGCGCGATTCGCGCGATTCTGCCGCGGGAATCATCACTTCGCCACGGTCCGCTCAACTACGATGGCTCCGTCGCGAAGGTCTCGATTATAGAGTGAGATTACACCGTCCAGGCCGGCGTGCGTGATATAGATCCTGCCCGTGGCGTGGATGGTTTCACCGGGAGCAACGTTCCCGAATGACGGAGGTGCCTCGGTGCAGGCGTATTTCGGAGTAATATTGGCGATCAGATAACGGGCCTTCTTCCAGGCCTGCGCGATGGTCCAGGCGCCGTCCTTCGACTGAACTGCGATGATCGCCTCATCGGGGTGGAACGGCGCGATCTTCCACTCGCCACTCTTCAGATGTGGGCTCATCAGTTCGAAGGGCTCGGTGCCCGGTGGCAGATACCAGTTATTGCCCGGTCCGCTGCGAGTGTCGCGCACGTTGTGCCATTTGCCACCTTCTCGCAGGAACGTGCGGGTGCCGTCCGGATCGAACAGGCCCGGAAGGCCGTGGCTGCGCATGCAGACATTGCCGGCTGCATCCGGCCAAGCCTCCGCGCTCAGATTCGTGAACTTCCAGTCGAGGGAAACTCCGTCCGGGCCGGGAGTTGCGGTGATCTCATAGGAAGCCAGACCCTCCTGCCGCCACGAGGAAGTAACGGCGCCCCCGGCGAGCCGCCGCCACTCTACTTTCTTCAGATTGGTATCCGTGTAAACGAGACGCCGCGAGGCGTCGTTGATCAATTCGGGCAGGGTCACCGAGATGCGGCCTCCGAGGCCGGCCACTTCAATCTCGACTCCAGGACTGGAGCCCATGGGATATAAAACGATTGCCGGCGAGGCGGCCCCGAGCTGCGACGCCCCCAGAAGCACGATGGCCGCTGTGCGGAGTTTTGCGCATCTTTGCATGATTGTTACTCCAGTTCGATATGGACTGCGGCGGCGCCGTGATTTACCCGCAGCCGTCCGGTCGCGGCCTCGTAGCTCCAGCTGTCCGGCGCCACACGCGGGTCCGCGGAACGACTGAGCGCATGGCCCTCGGCCTCGACCTTCCTCGGTGGGGCTGCGACTGTAAGGACGTCGTAACTCCCGCCTATGGTCTTGTAGTCAACGATCTTTGGCTGATAGGAAATCGGTCCCGCTAGCTAGCTAGGAGCCTGTCGGAAATAGATTTTGACCGGTTCGGATCGATAGAACATTTTTGTAGACGAATGTTTTGGCGTCCTTTATCTTGGG
>Ga0302319_10021566_pt1 | contig 11604 bp, 8 predicted proteins | sample Bog_T0_2_FD_203319 | JGI IMG/M metagenome (GOLD analysis project Ga0302319, IMG submission 203319) | Peat permafrost microbial communities from Stordalen Mire near Abisko, Sweden - Bog_T0_2 | ecosystem: Environmental > Terrestrial > Soil > Wetlands > Peat | place: Sweden: Abisko, Stordalen Mire...
ATGTTCAGTTTAGACGAAGAATCGGGAGCTTAGATTGTGGAAAATGGCATAAGCTGCTGTTCTGCTCACAGCTCTCCGCCGAGCGAGGGGTACAACTGCATGCGTCCATGACGCGCTCCAAAATCCCAAATCCCGCCGGGCTTTGGCGGCTGCATTTTGCGCGCCGGCCAGGGTGGAATGGCAACCGTAGGCTCCATTTGTCTGAAATGCAAGATTTGGAATCAATCACTTCCAAGAACCAACGGCAACGGCAGGTTCCCTTTGGTGTTGCGCGCTCCGACGCTCAGCGCTGTCGTCCAGGAGCGTGCGGGTTAAAACTCGCGCCTTCTGCGGCCATCGGCGGAAACGGCTGGCCTTGGGATCGCAAAGAAGCGGGCGCGTGCTCGAATGGTCCCGGGGCAAAGCGCCGGCCAGGCCGCGCAAGTGCTCTATTCCGGCTTCGCGCTTCCGAGGGTCTTCCCGTACACGGTGGTTTGCCGATTGTAGTGGCGCCAGTCGAACCAGTAATCCTTGATGACCTCGACGGGTTCCAGGCAGGCGCCTTTGGCTTGGCCCTCCACGGCGCAGCCCTGGAAGTTCCATCGGCTTCCGGTGGCTTCGTCCATCAGCAGAGGCGCCCCAGCCGAAGCGGCATCGAGCTTTGCGGGCGCCTTTTCTTCCACGGTTCGGTAGAACTCCGGAGCGCCGACAACACCGGGGATGCGCTGCCGGAAGGCCCGCACCGATTGAGCGTCCGGGCCGACCACGAGTAGCACCGGTTCCGCGCCGACGTGGTCCTGCACCAGTTTCTCCTGGATTACGCGTTCAAACGGGAACGCCCGGCTTGCGCCAAATGCCCGGATGCCGAGCATCAGGTCGCGCGGCTTGATTCCAGCCTCGCTGTAGCTGAGCACCGTCTTGGCCTTTTTCATTTTGACGTCCCAGTCCATCGGCGAGTACTCTGCCTTGTACTTGTCGCTGTCCCTGAGAACGGTCCCCTGCGGATGCTCGGCGCGCCAGAGGGCAAAAGTCAGCTCATCGGAGGCAACGAACGGCAATTGGCGGCCCTTCAAGGGCCCGGCGACCGCCAGTCCGCTGATCTGCTGCCAATACGTGCCCGTTTCTTCGTCACGCATCAGGAAGTTCTGATTGTTGATTCCCGCAAGGTGGAAAGTGAGCTTCAAACCTTCCACGACGCGTCCCCACACCAGACCGGTGTGACAGAGCGTTCAATAAGTGGCAGTGATCGGCCGACCCGCCACGACGTCGTTCACAATGTGGTGATAAGACATCGAGCGGACCGGGTAGGCGCGAGCTGCTCCGTTCACGTTCACGGCGATCACCATCTCTCCGGCGTCGAGCTTCACCTGGTCCTGGGCGACGAACACGAGCCGGTCCAGCGGGTGGAACATCAACTCGTAAATGTTAATGCGCGACAGCGCGGTGAACCCGCAGACCGCAACCGCGCCGGCACAGAAGAGAACACGCCGCCGGCGCTTCGCCTCCGTCCGCCAGATCCACCAGGCAGAAAGCAGCGCGAGCACCGAGCAAAAGAGGCCGATGCCGAGCCGCGACTGGAGCACGGCCAGCGCGAATGCCAACTCGTGGACCCCCTGATGCCGGAACGGCCGGATCACGTAGACCGGATAGACCAGGCAGAACAGCGAAACGGCCAGGCAGGCGAGCAACACGCCGAGCGATACGCGTTTTAGCCGCATTGCCTTACTTTGCATGGTGACAGTGCAGCGTGCAAGAGCACTTGGCGTAAAATCCGCAATTGGCGCCGGCCGGCGCATACCAGGCCCCCTTCAGCCGAGCTTCAACCGTCCGGGAAATGGCCAAATTCCGTGCTATGCAATGGCAGCCTGGCGGGAACGCAATTTGGCTGGAAGATCGGTACCCAGCCGGCAGCTTCGGCCCTACACTTGAAAAACTGCGGTGTCTGGGATTTGTTGCGGCTGTAGAAAGCAGGCGATTGCTCGCACAATCCGCTCGCTAAACGACTGTTGGGGCATTCTGAGATGCAAGAATACGACGCGATCCTGATCCCCGGTGGGGGCGTCCGCGACGGCGGAATCATCCCCTCGTGGGTACAGCGGCGCTTCGATCACGCGGCGCGCATGCAGCAGGGTGAGTACCTTGTGGCGCTCAGCGCGGGAACGACGCACCGGCCGCCGCCCGCCGACCAGAACGGGTTCCCCATCTTCGAATCCGCCGCGGGCGCCAGATACCTGATGGACGCGGGCATCCCGCCCGGGCAAATTCTCACCGAGACGCAGTCTTACGACACTATCGGCAACGCCTTCTTCTCCCGCGTTATGCATGTCGATCCCCTGGGCCTGCGCCGCCTGCTCATCATCACCTCGGATTTTCATCTGCCCAGAACTGAGGCGGTTTTCCGTTGGGTCTACGGCCTGGAACCGAAGGCGTTGCCCTATGACCTGCACTTTGAAGGAGTTGCGGACCCCGGCATGGACCCGGAGGTGCTGCGCGACCGCGAAAACAGGGAGAGAAAAAGCCTGAATGAGACGGCGGATCTGGCGCGGCGGATGACTCACATGCGGGAATTCCATCAGTGGCTGTTCAGCAAGCACAAAGCCTATAGCGCGGGGGGCCTGGAGCTTACAGACAGGAACGTTCAGGGGGCCACCCTGGAGTCGTACTAGCCAGAGCCCAAGCGCCCGAACGCGCCTTTCCGCATCCGGTCGCTTTGCTACATTTAGGTGACTGGGGCCCTGGCTGAAATCCGCTAATCGCATATACTGCATGAAGAAGTTCATGCAATACACATCAAAACTCAGCCACGTCGCCACCGGCCTGTCCCGTTCGATGCGACTCTTACTCGTCGCTTCGTTGCCCCTGATCTGCTCCCAGGCCTTTGGCCAGCAGAGCTATGTCGGGCGGTACGATGTGTACGCGGGCTTCATGTACCTCAACAGCCCGCACATCAGTCTCGGCGAACCAGGTTTCCATTTGCAGGTCGGCTTTCGGCCTACCACGTGGTACTCGCTGGGCTTCGACTACAGCGTCGGAACCGGGGACACGGCCTTGACGCCAGCCTTGCTCACGACCGCTTTGCAGACTCAACTGGGCGGCGAACTCGGCCAATTGGTTCAGGGTGGCAAGATTCCCGCCACGTACTCGCTCGTAGTCCCTATCTCATCGGTCACACAGACCTTCTCGGCCGGCCCGCAGTTGTCTTATCGCCACTTTAAGGCGGTTACGCTGTTCATCCGGCCGGATCTGGGCGCGATGCGGGAGGTGGCGACTCCGCACCCGACCGACGCCATTTCCACTTTGGTCGTCTCGCAACTGGCGCCCTCTGGCAGGAAGCTGGATTGGGTGCCCTTCTATGGCTTTGGCGGTGGAGTCGACATCAATATCGGCAAGCACTATAGTCTTAGAATTCAAGCCGATCTGGTTCACGACCACCTGTTTGACGATCTGTTGAAGGACAGCCGCAACACGGTCCGGTTCGCCATCGGACCAGGCGCCCAGTGGGGCAAGAACGTCAGCAAATAGGCGCCTGCCCGGCTCGCTTGGAGCAGACCGCCGGTGTTGACGATGAGAATCCCCCGCGGCAGTAGACAGGCTGCTTGGGGAGCCGCTATCGTGGGCAGAAGTGCCGTTGATGAGTGAATACGAGGATCCTACCCAGCTTTTTGAAAAGCGCTTCGGCCCTGGAGTTGCGCCAGCCGTGGTGTCAGTGCCCGGCCGCGTCAATCTGATTGGCGAGCATGTCGACTATCACAATCTGCCAGTCTTGCCGATGGCCATACAACGCTCGATCCGCGTGGCGTACCGGGTCCGGAACGACGGGCAAATCCGGGCTGTGTCAGAGCTCTATGGGGATCGCGCCTTTGAGTGGACGACTCAACTGGAGGCGTCAGCCCCTGGTGACTGGGTCAACTATGTAAAGGCGGCGGCGCAGGCAATCGAGGGTAAATGGCGACTGTCCTTCGGCATCGACGCTGCCGTCGTCTCCGACCTGCCGCCCGCCGCCGGGCTCTCCTCCTCCTCAGCCCTGCTGGTCGCCTTTACTCTTGCCCTGTTGCGGGCCAACGGCGTCGAGGCATCGTTCGAGGATCTGATGGAGGTGCTGCCCGAAGGAGAGTACTTCGTCGGTACACGCGGCGGCGGGATGGACCATGCGGCGGTCATGGCGGGCCGCCCCGGCTGCGCCTTGCTGATCCATTTCGCTCCGGTGTCGGTCACGCCCGTGCCGATTCCAAAGGATTGGGCTCTGCTTGTTGCGCACAGCCTCTCCACAGCCGAGAAGTCCGGTGCGGTCAAGGCCGAGTACAATTCCCGGCGCACGGCCGGCTCCCGGGCATTGGCACGGCTTGGTTTCAGCTCCTTCGCGGAGGCATTAGAGAGGCACGGAGTCGCCGGGTTGGAGCGGCTCGCATTCTCCCGCATCGATGATGAAGTCGAGCGGCGGTGCTTCCTGCACGTGGTCACGGAAGCAGCGCGTGTCGATCAGGCCGTGGTTGCACTCCAGCACGCGGATGCGGCGGAGTTCGGGCGGATCCTGAATGCGGGGCATGCCAGCTTGCGCGACCAACTCCGCATCAGTTGCCCGGCGCTGGATGCGCTCACTGAAGCGGCCCTGGCGTCCGGTGCGCTCGGAGCGCGCCTCACGGGAGGGGGCTTCGGTGGGTGCGCCGTCGTGTTCTGCCTCGCCGCCGAGCGAGAGCGGGTTGCGGCCGGACTTGTCCAGCGATATTACGCGAAACTGCCGGGCTTCGATCCTGCGGTTCACCTGATGGCGGCCACGCCATCCGCCGGAGCTCTGTTTGCCTGACCGTTTCCTGTCAGAATTGGAGTAGGCGGATGCGTCCCGGGCACTACCCCACATTGCCGGTCCCATGGCGGCATGGGCGGTGTGTCTCGGAGGGCGCCGCTGGCAGAAATCATGAACATTCCTGACAAGACATCCATCCGGCGAGCCGTCGTTCTGGCCGCCGGGCGCGGCAAACGTATGGGAGAAATCACGACCGGGACGCCCAAGGCAATGCTGGACGTTCGAGGCCGTCCCATGCTGGAGCACGTCCTGAATGGCCTGGCCGATGTGGGCATCGAGAGCTTCTTCCTGGTGGTCGGCTATCGCCGGGAGATGATTGAGGAGCATTTCCGCAATTGGAGATTGCCAATCGAGTTCCGGGTTCAGGAGCCAGTGGACGGTACCGGCTCGGCCACGCGTCTGGCGCGCGAGTTCGCCGGCGACGAGCCATTCCTGCTGACCTACGGCGACATCATCTGCGAACCTCAGGCCTACGTCCGCTGTGACCGCGAGATGGCGGAGCACCCTACCGCGGCAGCCGTAATCGGTGTCCGGGATGTCGACGACCCGTGGCAGGGGGCCGCGGTGTATGAGCAGGGCGGCCGCGTGAGCCGGGTGATCGAAAAGCCACCGCGCGGAACCTCCACCACCCGCTGGAATAGCGCCGGACTGGACGCGCTACGCCCGGCGGCCTTCTCCTACCTGGACAGGCTCCGGCCGTCGGCCAGAAACGAGTACGAGATCACCACGATTTTCGAGATGATGCTCGACGAGAACGTGGAAGTGCGGATCTCTCCCATGGAAGGTCTGTGGCGCGACGTAGGCCGCCCGGAAGATCTGGCGGCTCTTAATAGAAAGTCCTGAATATCAGCAACAGGGAGCCGTTTCGCGTCGATTCCGAACCGTAATCTCTTTGCCCGCGGAGACCCGTGGATCCGGTCGTGAATGGACAAACCCATTTCGGAGTGGCTCTCAGCGGAAGGATCCCTCTGAGGTTCAGCCCTGATTGCTGATCCGCCAGGAGTTAACGTCCCTTGACCGGCGGCATTTGGCTGCGGCTAATGGGAATGGAGGCCAATCGCGCTCGCATAACTTCCATTGATTTCCGAATAACAAATATCACGTCAAGATTAATTCCTCCTCAATCGGGTCGGATTCTCCTGATAAAATTCTGGCAGGTATGCTCAGTTACGCTCGCGGACCTGAAGCTGAAGTTCTGGACCTGACCCTTGGGGATTTGCTGCGCGAATGCGCCGCCATGTATCCCCGCCGTCCGGGCCTGATAAGCCGGCATCAGGGAGTTCGTCTCACCTGGGCGGAGTTCCAGGACAAGGTCGTCCGGACCGCCGCCGGACTGCAGAGCCTGGGTTTGAAGCCGGGCGACCGGATCGGCGTCTGGTCAACAAACTGCGCCGAGTGGGTCTACCTGCAGTTCGGAGCCGCGACCGCCGGCGTGATTCTGGTCAACGTGAACCCGGCCTACCGCAGCCACGAGCTGTCGTACGTGCTTCGCGTCTCCCGCATCAAGTACCTCTTCATGCGGGAGTCTGATAACCACGCGAACTACCGCAAGATCCTCGAAGAGTCTCTGGCCGGCCAAGACTGCGACCTTGAGGGTGCAATCTACCTCGACAGTCCCGACTGGGACGCTTTGCTCGATCCGCAACTCCCATTTCATCCGCCGGTCATTGACGCGGGAGATGTGACCAACATCCAGTACACCTCCGGCACCACGGGCACCCCCAAGGGCGCCATGCTGAGCCACCGGAACGTCGTCAGTGACGGACGTTTCATCGCCGAGCGGATGAGGCTGACGGGGGAGGATGGCATCTGCCTTCCCGTGCCGCTGTACCACTGCTTCGGCTGCGTGATTGGAACTATCGCCGCGGCGGCCTCGGGCGCCGCCATTATTCTGCCTGCCGCGACGTTCGATGCGGGCGCAACGCTGACGGCCATTGAGGAAGAACGAGCAACGGCCATTTACGGGGTTCCCGCGATGTTCATCGCGGAACTCAACCACCCGACGTTCGCGGACAGGGACTTCAGCTCGCTCCGAACAGGCGTGATGGCTGGCTCGCCGTGTCCCATCGAAGTGATGAAGCGCGTGGTGAAGTCGATGCACGTGCCGGAGATCACCATCTGCTACGGGCAAACCGAAACGTCTCCCGTGACTGTTATGTCCGATGTCAGCGATTCTGTCGAGTTCCGTTGCTCGACGGTGGGTCGCCCGATGCCGGCCACGGAGATCCAACTCGTCGACCTTTCCACCGGCCGGGTGGTGCCCGTCGGCGAGCAGGGCGAGTTGTGCGCGCGCGGGCCGCTTGTCATGGTCGGCTACGACGGCGATCCGGAGTCAACACGCAAGGCTATCAGCCCCGATGGATGGCTCCACAGCGGCGATCTCGCCGTTATGCGCGAAGACAGTTCCATTTGCATTACCGGTCGCGCCAAGGACATGATCATCCGCGGGGGAGAGAACGTTTATCCGCGCGAGATCGAGGAGTTCCTCTACACGCATCCACTGGTTGACGAGGTTCAGGTGATCGGCGTGCCGCACGAGAGGCTGGGTGAAGTGGTCTGCGCCTGGATTCGCGTAAAGCCCGGGCGGGAAGCCACGCCCGATCAAATCCAGGAATACTGCCGCGGCCGGATTGCTTACTTCAAGATTCCGGAACTGGTACGGTTTGTGGATACCTTCCCGATTACCGTGACTGGCAAGATCCAGAAATTCCGGATGCGTGAGGCCGAAATCCAGGAGCGCGGCCTGGGTGAATTGGCGAAGACCGTAAACGCCTGAGCTCTCCGCAGGCGAAACCTGCACTCTGAAGAAATAGTGCCAAGACGGGAAGGGGCTTCCTGTTTCTTGCATAGTGCTTCTGTATCCTCAACTTACCTCGGGAGAAGGGGAATCCCTTCTCGTTTTGCGCTCCTGGCCAAGAGCTTCCACGTGCGAAGTGCCTTCGCACGGTCGCGTTGCCGGTCGACAGACTTGCACGCAATGCGGAGCGACACGCACGCCCCGCCGATTGCGCCGCGACCTTTGTACTGAACTGGACCTCTCTCAACGGACCTTCCGCCTAAGTGGCGAAAAGGGCCGATCAAACCAATCTCTCTGCCGACCGGCTACAGGTTCTGGATAAATGACCGATCATTGGGGATGATTGCGGGTAGCGGTCGCATTCCCGCCGACCGTCACTTTTATGACTTTCGCATCTGTTACTCCGCATTTGAAACACGCCGCCTCGGCTCATTTCGGTGCAACCGTCGCGCTGACGGTCTTGCTGGGAGGGTGTTCTTCGGCGCCGCCAGCGTCCAAAGAAACGCCGCAAAGAGTGATGGTCCGCCAGCCGAATCGCTTTGAGCACCCGCTCACCATCAACGCCAGCGGCAACGTGGAGGCGGCCGAGACGGCGTACCTCTCCTTTCAGGTACCCGGTCAGGTGCGCAAAGTCTTCGTTGAGGAAGGCCAGGCTGTCCGTGCGGGCCAGGTTCTCGCCGAGTTGGACGTTCGAGACTACCAGGACCGCCTCAGCGCCGCCGCATCGCAAGCTGGAGCAGCCGGCGCCAATCTGCAGAAGGCGAACGCGGGCCTGCGGAAACAGGAACTCGCTCAGGCGAAGGTCGACATGGACCGGGTGGAAGACGAGTACAAGCGAATGAAAGCTTTGTACGAACGAAAGAGTCTCGCGCCCAACGATTTCGAAAAGATCGAGGCCGCCTATCTGGCCGCCCGCGAGCGCTACAGCATGGCTGAAGAAGGCACCCGGCGTGAAGACAAACTGGCGGCAAAAGAGGTCTTCCACGGCGCGCAGGCCCAGGAAAACATAGCGAAAAAGGCTCTCGCCGATACCCGGCTGACGGCGCCCTTTGCCGGTATCATCGCCAAAAAAGATGTCGATGACGGCATGCTCGTGAGCAGCAGCCGCCCCGTTTTCGTGCTGCTGAGTCTTCAGCCGGCCAAGGTTCGAGTGGGAGTGCCCGAGGCGGAAATCGGCAAGATCCGAATCGGACAGAAGGCGACGATTCTGATCCCCTCGCTCGGCGCCAAAGACTTCGAGGGGCGGGTTGAGACGATAGGTTTTGCCGCCGACCCCGCTGCCCGCACTTTCAGTGTCAAGATCTCCGTACCCAACCCAAGACTCGATTTGCGTGCAGGCATGGTCGCCGAATCCAGGATAGAGACCGGCGAGAAAGTATCCGCAATGACTGTGCCTGGCCAGGCGATCGTGCGCGACGCCCAGGGCGCAACCACGGTTTTCCTGTTCTTCCCGGAGAAGAACAGGGTCTATGCGCGACGCGTGGACACCGGATCCGTTTTCGGTCGCGAGGTCGAAATCATCCGCGGCCTTTCCGGGAATGAGAAAGTGGTCGTCGGCGGCCAGCAATTGGTCCACGAGGGCGCGCCGGCCACGCCTGTTGAAGCGGGTGCCGGCGAATGACCACTGGACCCGCCTGGCTGCGCCACCCCCAAGTCACGCTTGTCTGCACGGTTCTGTTATTCGCGGCCGGCGCCTGGGCTTTGCTGACGATGCCCCGGCGCGAAGATCCGAAGATTACCGTACGTGTCGGCGTCATGATGCTGCTCTACCCCGGAGCCACCTCTGAGCAGGTCGAGCAGCAAGTGACCAAAGTCATCGAACAGAGGCTTTTTCGTTACGAAGAGGTTCGCAAGGGCAAGACCTACTCCACCAGCCGGCCTGGTTTTGCATTCCTGAATATCGAACTCGAGCAGTGGGTCCAGCGGCCGGACCAGTTCTGGTCGAAACTGCGTCACGACATGCTGGAACTCCGCCAGACCAGCCTGCCGCCCGGGGTTCTCGGTCCTACTGTCGATACGGATTTCGGGGACACCATCGCCGTGTTGCTCGCTCTGCACGGCAGCAACTACGAATACCGCCAGCTCAAGGATTACTCCGAGACAATCGAAGAGACTCTGCGAACCGTACGGGCCACTTCCAAGGTCAAACGTTACGGTGAACAGAAAGAGCAGATTTACATCACAAGCACGCCCGAGCGACTTGCCCAATACCGCGTCCCGCTCGCCAAAGTCATCCAAGCCTTGCAGGCGCGCAACGCCGTGCAGACCGGCGGGCACTTCGATACGGCGGATAGCAAGCTGCCTATCCAGTCGAATGGTCTCTTCGGCACTCCCGAGCAGATCGGCCGCGTCATGATCGACGTGAGTCCGGAGGGTCAGCCGCTTTACCTGGGTGACGTGGCTAGCATCGAGCGCCGGTATCAGGACCCGCAGTTCCTCACGCGTTACAACGGCCAGCCCGCCATGATGATCTCGGTCGAAATGCAGGAGGGCTACAACGTAGTCGAATTTGGCCAGCAGGTCTCTGAGAAACTTGCCAGCGTTCAGCGCCTTCTGCCCCCGGACCTCAAGGTCGATCTGGTGGCCAACCAGCCGCACATGGTGAAGGAGCGGATTTCGAGTTTCATGCGCGAATTCGGCATCGCCATCGTGTCCGTCATCCTCGTGACCATGCTGCTGCTGCCCTTCCACGTGGCGCTGGTGGCGGCGGTGGCCATTCCCGTCACTGTCTCAATCACTTTTGCCATCCTGAATCTCTGCGGTATCGATCTGCAACAGGTTTCGATCTCAATGCTCGTAGTGATGCTTGGCATTCTGGTGGATGACGCGATTGTGGTTGCCGACAACTACGTCGATCTGCTGGACCGCGGCAAATCGCTTGATTTCGCGGCGGCGCACTGCGCGCGCGAGATCGTGGTCCCGCTGGTGGTGGCGACGCTGACCATCATTGCCGCGTTCCTTCCCACGCTGTTCACGTTGAGTGGCAGCGTCGGCGAGTTCATCCACAGCATGCCGATCGTGGTCGCAATTTCGCTCAGCGTCTCGTTCGCAGTGGCCTTCTTTTTCACCCCGCTCGTCTGCCGCCAGTTCATCCATAAGGGGCTCCACAACCACGAGGAGAACGAAAAGCCGAAGTTCAGTATTGTCGACCGGCTCGAAGCGCGCTACGAGAAGCTGGCCGGGGCGGCGCTGAAGGCGCCACGCTTGATGGTCGTCGGCGGCGTCCTGGCGGTCCTCGCGGGCGGCGTGCTGATGAAACATCTGCCCCAGCGATTCTTCCCGCCCGCCGAACGCGAACAGTTTGTCATCGACCTCTGGCTGCCGGAAGGTTCCAAGGTCGAGTACACGGACGCTCTGTTGCGCAAAGTTGAGAAGGAACTATCTACTAATCCGATGGTCGCGAGCTATGGAACCTTTGTCGGCTCCAGCGCTCCGCGCTTCTACTACAACGTCGATCCGCAGCAGCCGGCCGGCAACTATGGGCAGATTCTGGTCAACACGCGCGATGTGGACAAGACGCCCGAACTCGTCTACCAAATGCGCAAACGGCTGCGCGAAGTTGTGCCGGAGGCCCTGACCATCGTCAAGGAACTACAACAAGGCGAGATCTTTTCCGCCCCCATCGAGGTCCGCATCTCCGGCGAAGATCTCGGCCAGTTGAAGGCTTTGTCGGCGCGGGTCGAGGCCATTCTGCGCGGCATCCCCGGCTCTGAGTACGTTCATCGGGACTGGCGCGAAGACCCCTTTGAGCTGAAAGTGAATCTTGACAACGAACTGGCCAACCGGCTTGGTTTCTCGAATGCTTCCGTTGGACGGTCCCTGGCCGCGGGTTTCGACGGCGTCGTCGTTTCCACCTTCTGGGAAGGTTCGCGCGCCGTCGATATCCTCCTGCGCCTCGACGAGTCCAGCCGGCAAAGCTTCGACGACGTGCGCGACGCCTACCTGACCTCGCCCGTGACCGGCGCAAAAGTCCCGTTACGGCAGATTGCGACGCTCAGTCCCTCCTGGGAAACCGGACGCATCG
>Ga0302319_10021568_pt1 | contig 11603 bp, 7 predicted proteins | sample Bog_T0_2_FD_203319 | JGI IMG/M metagenome (GOLD analysis project Ga0302319, IMG submission 203319) | Peat permafrost microbial communities from Stordalen Mire near Abisko, Sweden - Bog_T0_2 | ecosystem: Environmental > Terrestrial > Soil > Wetlands > Peat | place: Sweden: Abisko, Stordalen Mire...
ACGTCGTTGCGCTCCACCACAATCTGCGCACGGTAGACCTCAAAGTTCAGGTGCTCCTCCGGCGAAAGCGCTGCTGCATCCAGCTTGCTCAACTCCGCCAGCACGCTCTCCCAGTGCGCCAGAGCCACGGTCTGCGTCGCTGCATCCACATGCTCCAGGTGCTCCGGCGGCAGACGCCGCTCCTCATCCTCCGCGGACACGCTGCCCCGCTGCGCGCGCCGCCACACCTCATCCGCCTTGTAGACGGCCTGAAACGCCGCGTCCGCCTGCGTCAGGGCCGGCTTCGGCTTCGCGGCATTCTGTGCTCCCGCCAGCGCGCACATCGCCACCAGCCCAACCGCAATCCCCTTGCTCACTTGGATCATGTGTATTGTTGTACTCGAATTGCCCGCAGCGCCGCCCTCGCCCGCGGTCCTCAGCCTCAGCTATGCTCATCGTGTCGGTCCTGCGTCTTACTAATTGCAAGGAGCATCCATGCGCGTCGGCCTGATGACCCGCGAGTACCCACCCTACGTCTACGGCGGTGCCGGCGTACACGTGGAATACCTCTCGCGCGAACTCGCCAAGTCCATCGAAGTGGAAGTTCACGCCTGGGGCGAAACCCCCGAGGCCGACAGCCTCCGCGACCCGCAACTCCCTCACGCAGCCAATCTCCACATCCACTTCGAGCAACCATGGCCCCGCATCAGCAAAGGCACAGACGCCAAATTCAAGGGAGCGCTGGAGGCGCTCTCCCTCAACCTGCTTGAAAATCTGCACCTCGACAAGCTCGACGTCATCCACACCCACACCTGGTACGTGGCCATGGCGGGCTTCCTGGCGAAGAAGCTCTACAACATCCCGTTCGTGCTGACGACGCACTCCCTCGAACCGCTGCGCGCCTGGAAGGCCGAACAGCTTGGCACCGGCTACGCCCTGAGCTCGTGGATGGAGCGCACCGCCATCCTCGACGCCGATGCCATCATCGCCGTCTCCAACGGCACCAAAGCGGACATCCTGAAGGCCTACCCCGACGTAGACGCCGCCCGCATCCACGTCATCTACAACGGTATCGACCTCGACCAGTACCAGTACACGCCGGACACCTCCGCGCTGACCAAGTACGGCGTCAACCCCGCCAAGCCCTATGTCCTGTTCGTCGGCCGCATCACCCGCCAGAAAGGCGTCACCCATCTGGTCGATGCCATCCCGCATCTACCGCCCGGCACACAAGTTGTTCTCTGCGCCGGCGCGCCTGACACACCCGAGATCGCTGACGAGATGCGCGCCAAGGTGCAGGCGCTCACCAACGTCGATGTCACCGCCGCGCTGCACGACGACCCGCCCGCTCCCGGCACGCAGCCGCCTAAGATCGCGGTGGACTCGGACAATGTGCATAACCCTCCCGGCCACGCCGCCGCTACAGGCGACCCCACCGGTCGCGGCCACAACATCGTCTGGATTGAGCAGATGGTCACCAAAGAAGAAGCCATCCAGCTCTACTCGCACTGCGCCGTATTCTGCTGCCCGTCCGTATATGAGCCCTTCGGCATCATCAACCTGGAGGCCATGGCCTGCCGCGCGCCCGTCGTCGCCAGCGCCACAGGCGGCATCCTGGAGGTCGTCGTCGAAGGCAAGACCGGCCATCTTGTTCCCTTCGACGTAGACGAAGAGACCACCTTTCCCACCGACCCCGCACGATTTGCCAAAGACCTCGCGGCGCGCATCACGGCGCTGCTGAGCGACCCCGCCAAGGCCAAAGCCATGGGCGAGGCCGGGCGCAAGCGCGTGGAGGAGCACTTCTCCTGGACCGCCATCGCCGCGCAGACTATCGAGCTATACAAGAAGCTCGTTGCCGCCCGGAAATAATCTCTTCATCAACGCGGCACGGTCGATAGATCCAGGCTCAGCACATAGATCACAATGGCGACAGCAATAAACAACACCCCCACCCAGAACTTCCAGTCCTTGTGGGCGCGCTTCCAGTAGGGAACAGATTGCTCATGGGGAGCCTTCGGGCCTGTGTCCGCATGGCGATGGTCGCCGTGATGCTCGTCACTCATGCTTTGATTGTCGCCCAGAATCCGCTCACAACATGGCTCTATCTGCTCACTCGCCAGCGCCGGGCCTTGCCGACAAGGCCCCGGTGAGTATTAATGGTCGTGCAGGGCCCCCGGGGTCAGTCCGGATCAGGCCCAAGGAGAGTTCTGCATGGCAGACGACAACTCCACCCTGGCTGCGGTTGAGTCCCTGCTGGGCGACCGCTACGTCCGCGAGGCGCGCCTGGCACCGGCCTTCCTGTGCGTCTTTCCCATCTTCCTGCTGCTAATTGCATGGATCGGCGACCTCCAGCACGTGCTCCCCGGCCTGCTCAGCCTGCTGTGCTTCTTCGGAGTGGTGCGCTGGGTCTCGCACATCGCGCGCAGTATCGGCGACAGAAAGGAAGTCGGCCTCTTCGAGAAGTGGGGCGGCAAGCCGACCACAACGCTGCTGCGCTGCGAACCCTCGGCGTCTGTCTGTGCCAAGGACCCCAACTTCAGCCTGGCGCGCTTCCTGCTGGGAACAGGGCAGCGCGGCACGATCAGCGCCCACTACGCCCTCCACTTCAAGAAGAGCCTGCCCACCGCACACGACGAGGATCGGGCCATCAAAGACCCGAACGACTCGTTGGACAGGCTATATGAACCCGCCGTGGCCTGGCTGCGCGAGAACACCCGCGACAACGAACTCGTCTTTGAAGAGAACATCTCCTACGGATTCCAGCGCAACTTCTTTGCCCTCAGGACGTATGCCATCCTCTGCGCCGTGCTGGCGCTGGTCCTGCACGCCGGGGCCATGGGCATAGCGAAACACCGTCACCTGCCCCATCCGGCCTGGTCCCTGCTCATTGCGGTTGGGCTGGTGCTGGCTGCCTTTCTCGCCGCCCTGCTCGGCTTCGTCACGGAGAACAGCGTGAAGGAGCAGGGATTTGTCTACGCGCGGCAGCTGCTGAACTCGGTCTACGTAGACCCCGCAAAAGCCAAAACCCACGCCCCCGAGGATGCCAAAGGCTAGCCGAACTCTTGCCTCTGGTCATCGCAAATTCAAATTCCGTAGTCCAAATCCGCTCTATAATTACCTTTGTGGGCTCCCAGCCGGGGAGCCGGCCACGCGCCTCCGCGCATCCTACCGACCTCAGGAGCCTTCTATGGCAAATCTTCTCGACCAGCTCAAGAGCATGACCACCGTGGTCGCCGACTCCGGCGACATCAACTCCATCAGGGCCTACAAGCCGACCGACTCCACCACCAACCCCACCCTGATCGCCGCCGCCGCGCAGATGCCCGAGTACCAGTCCATCGTGGACGACGTGCTCACCGAAGCCCGCGAGAATGCCGGTCCCAGCGCCTCCGATGAAGATGTTGCCGCAGCCGCGTTCAAGGCCCTCGCCGTGGCCTTTGGCCTGAAGATTCTGGCCATAGTTCCCGGCCGCGTTTCCACCGAGGTGGACGCCCGCCTGAGCTATGACACCGAAGGCACCCTTGCCGCCGCCCGCGACATCATTGCGCAGTACGACAAGGCCGGCATCTCCCGCGAGCGCATCCTGGTCAAGATCGCCTCTACCTGGGAGGGCATCAAGGCCGCCGAGATCCTTGAGACCGAAGGCATCCACTGTAACCTCACCCTCCTCTTCGGCCTGCACCAGGCCATCGCCTGCGCCGAGGCCAAGGTGACCTTGATCTCACCCTTTGTTGGGCGGATTTTGGATTGGTATAAGAAGGACACCGGCAAGGACTACGCCCCTGTAGACGACCCCGGCGTCCACTCTGTCACGGAGATCTACCACTACTACAAGAAGTTCGGCTACAAGACTGTTGTCATGGGCGCGAGCTTCCGTAATATGGGCGAGATTGTGGAGCTGGCCGGCTGCGACCTGCTCACCATCGCTCCCAAGCTGCTCCAGGAGCTGCAAACCACCGAAGGATCGCTGGTCCGCAAGTTGGACCCCGAGACCTCCAAGGCAGCCGACATCCAGAAAATTACGATCAACAAGGCGACCTTCGACAAGATGCACGCCGCCAACCCCATGGCCACCGACAAGCTGAAGGAAGGCATCGAAGGCTTCTCGAAAGCGCTCGAAGACCTGGAAAAGCTGCTCGCCAAGCGCGTCGCCGAGCTGCCTAAGCCCGAGCCCGCCGTCGCCGGATAGCAACTCTGCGTGGGCCGGGGGGTGGGACCGGCCGGACGCGGAGCCGCGGGAGGATTTTCCTGCCGGAGCGCAAGTCGAGGTAAAATCGCGTCAGACGGTACATGGTTGGAGTAGATCACTTGAGGCGAGGGGGAGAATCTCCCGCGCCCGAGAGTGGTCAGGTTCGCCGCCAGTCCGACGCTAGGCCCGCAACCGGGGAGCAGTACGGGGTCCAGCGGACAAGTTCTAAGAAGATCCATGCTTTTTTGGCCGGCAAAGGGACTTTCCTGCCCCTGATGGGGCATTCCCGACCCTAAAGGGCTATCGAAAGACAGCCCGTATGCCAGTACACCTAGAGATGTCCCGGGGCCGCAGGTTCCGGATTCCCGGAGGCTTTTTCGATGAACCGCTCTTCCCTGGCAGTCCTTTTGACCGTAGCCGGTCTGGCAGTAACCCTGACGCTTACCGGCTGCACGCTGGGCACGGCGGCCTTTCCGGACACGCCTGTAGCAGAGTCGTCGGCGACCAAGGTGCCGCTGGGGACCATCAACGGCAATGACTTCGGCGGCCACGCGCCAATCGTGGGAGCGCACATCTTTGTGCTGCAGGCTACGCAGAACGGCTACGGGGCGAAGGTCGGCTCGCTGCTGAACTCCAGCTACGCCAACAGCACCTATCCCACTATGGTGGACAACGTCCCCGGTAGCCCGACGAATGGCTGGTACTACGTGATGTCGGACCAGTCGAGCAACTTCAGCGTCTCCGGCGACTACGCCTGCACGGCAGGCTTGCCGGTCTACCTGTACGCCGCGGGCGGAAACCCCAGTGCGACCGGGGCGGTGAACATTACAGGAGCCACGGGAACCGTGGACGCCAACAACAAGACTCTGATCACATTTAGCAACTCCGGCACGAACCTGTTGTACCAGGGCGAGAGCATTACCTTCGCCACCTTCAGTAATGGCGGTAACTACAACTCGTTCTCCGGCACAACGCAGGTTGTCTCCTCCATCAACCTTGCCACCAGTACCTTCGCCGTGGAGTTGGGCTCGAACATTGGAACGGTCGCGCAATACTCCTTCACCACCACGGCGGCGCAGGCCAGCAACACCAGCAATCCGGCGATTACGAACATGGCGATGCTGGGCATCTGCCCCAGCTCGGCGAAGTCGTACACGATTACCTCGGCCAGTGGAACCGACGATGCCAACGGCAAGCTGCTGGTCACTTACACAACCACGGGCAATTCAGGTCTGCTGGCGGGCGAGCAGCTCACGTTTTCCGGTGTCACGGGCGGGTACACCGCCTTCAACGGTACGACGCAGACCGTCTCCTCATTGAACCTCACCAGCACCACCTTCGCGGTGGAGCTGGGCACCTACGGCGGCGACCCGGGTGAAGGTGCCATCTCCGGCACAGCCACCCCGACGGGCGGGAACTTCTCCAGCCTGAAGTTCGTGTATATGAATGAGGTCTCCACGGCTGCGATGGCCACGGCCATGGCGCCGTTTACCGCGGTGAGTTCGAGCCAGAACGATGCGGTCCATATCGGCACGTCATCCACCAACCTGGTGGGCCTGCAGAACGCGGCCTATGACGCCGGCAAGTTGTATGACATCCAAGGCAGCCAGGTGGGCACGGGCGGCGATGGCGACACGCACATCGCGTATGCCACCACACCGGGCATCGTCTTCTTCGGAACCACGACCGCCGGTTCGGCAACGATCACCGGCGTCTCCACCACGGCCAATATGCAGGTGGGCTACACGGTGACCGGGCCGTACCTTCCTTCCGGCGAGAAGATCGTCGCCATCGGCACCAATACGCTCACAATCACCACCGGCACCGGGGTCACGGCGTCCCCCAGCACGCAGATGTCGGCGGGCGGCGGCTTCGGCACGGTGCCGCAGACTCTGATCAATACGCTGGGCAACATCCTGGCCAACTGCGTGGACTCGGGCAACACCTACAACGGAGCCTACGCGACGAGCGGGACCCAATCCACGCAGTGCACGTCGCTATTCAGCAACGCAACCAGCGATGGAACAACGACAGGAGCAGTGCCGAATGACACGGGCACGGCGGCGATCAATATCGCGCGCTACCCTGGCGGGACCAGTTCCAACACGTCGTATGTGTCGAACATCTTCAACGGAGTGACGGGCAACGTGCCGTTCCAGCCGACTCTGTCGAGCGCGCCGCATGACTACGCAGTAGGCATTACGTACCTGACGCCGGGCGGGAACACGGCCATCTCCGACACCGAGGTGGACGGCAACGGCAACATCTGGACGGTCGGCAACGGCTCCAATGCGGTCTATGAGCTGCTGCCCTCGGGCGTCTTCAACACCTACACGCCCCCGACCGGGTCTACGGTGACGACGGCTTTCATCACAGGATTGGCCATCGCACCGGACTCTTCGGCGGTCTACGCTCCTGCTGCTGCGGGCATGTTGAAGTTCATTCCCGGTACGTTCGCGGGGACGCTGGTCACGGCGTCCAACAACACGAACGCCAGCCAGGTGGCTATCGACAACTCCGGCAACCTGTACGTTGCGAACACCCAGGCAAACTTGATCGCAGGCGAATCGGGGCACGAGACAACTGCATTCGTAAGCAAGGAGACGACAGCAGGCGTAGCCGCAGGAGGGAACTTCCCGCTGACCGGCAATGCGTGCCTCTATCAGGTGCAGTACGTGACGCTGGATGGCAGCAACAACATCTGGACGAACAATCAGTACCAGAACAATAACCACATCTGCCGCTACACCAGCGCCGGGGCGCTGTCCTACTCGCTGAACATCCCAGGATCCAACTTCCCGCTCTCGTATGGCGGCGCGGTGGATGCGGGCGGCAACTTCTGGTTCTCAGAGAAGGACAACAGCGTGCTGTACAAGATCGCCAGCGGCACTACCGGAACCTATAACGGTGTGTGTACCACGGGTTGCACTCAGGCCACCGGCGGCACCATCAACACGCCGTTCGCGACGGCGGTGGACGGAGCGAATAATGTGTGGATCACCAACTCCGGCACGTCGCCGGCCAGCATCGTGGAGTTCAACAACTCCGGGGTAGCTATCACGCCGACGTTCCTGAGCGGCACGGGGTATGGCACCTACTACCTCTTCCTGCAGGTGGACCAGTCGGGCAGCCTGTGGGGCACCAGCTATACGACGAACAGCATGGTGAAATACATCGGCGTGGCCACGCCGGCGGCCATGCCGCTGAGCTATGCGCGGGCGAACAGCAAGCTGGGGGCAAAGCCGTAGAAGCAAGTGGTAAGAGGCAAGTGAGAAGTGGTAAGTGAGAGCCGGGTGCCTTATGCGTCGCAGTGATTTGCGAGGCGTGGGGCACCCGGTTTTGTTTCCGTGGATATCGCCCGCGCGCGCAGCGATTATGGTGGGGTCAACAAATTTTTGAGGAAAATTAGTGTGAGCTGAGTTGACCGGCTGGTGGGCGAGCCCTACTATTGTCGCTAAGCCGAGCATGACTTCAGTTTCACTTGTTGGACGGGATCCCTCTGCCATGCCTGGCAACCTCACCACGGATTAAGGAGATACCGACATGAATCTTGATCTTCAGCTTGCTACAGAAACCCTGGAAGCTCGTCTTGCCGAAGAGCTCGAGGAGCGCACCGAGTTCTGTGATTGGCTTTCCGTTACTACCTCCTGCTGCGGAGGCGCCGGCACGACCTGCACCACTGGGCCGTCCAGCCCCGGCACCGTCTGCACCACGCCCACGACCAAGTGCCCGTAGTCAGGGACGAACTAGAAGCACGAAACCTGCGGTCCGATTGTTCTATCTGTTCGTTTTCATGAGTCCCGGAATCCTGTCCAGAGCCACCGGGCTCTTGCAACGCGATGCACCATCCATGGCTCTGTGAAGCCCTCTCCGAGTCGCTGGAGCTGGCTGACGGTTGCTGCGGCATGCATAATTTCATTGCACGTTTTGTACGACTCCCCATCAAGACTCCATTTCTGAGTTGTCGGAGGTCGTCCATGCGTCACGTTCATTCTCCCCGTTTTGCAGTTGTTGTTCTGAGTATTCTCCCGGCGATGCTTCTGTTTGGTTGCGGCGTGGGAGTGACCATCCCGGATGTGGCTACCCCCACCGCGCAGGTCTCCATCGGCGCGATCCTGGGCAGCAACTACGGCGGCCACGCGCCCATCGTCGGCGCGCACGTCTTTGTGCTGGAGGGCGCACCTAGCACCAGCGGCTACTACCAGCCTGCGAAGTCGCTGCTGAACGTCGTCAGTACCGGCCAGTTTCCGACCGCGGTGGAGCCCGCAGGCACAGCTGTAGCAGGCGATAACTACGTCACCAGCGACATTAATGGCGACTTCAACATCACCGGCGGCTACACCTGCGACTCCGGCGATCCGGTCTACCTCTATGCAGAGGGCGGCAACCCGGAGACCAACCCGCGGACGCAGAACGTAGTCAACATCACGCAGATCGCGATCAGCGGCACCGGCCCCTACACCCTGACCTTCACCACGGACACAACCAACGGCCCGACCCTCGTCTATCAGGGAGAGACGCTGGTCCTTAACGGCTTTACCGGGACGTGGGCGTATCTCAACGGCAGCTCACAGGTCGTGCTCGGCAACACCTCCCTGACCACCACGGCGTTCCAAATCTCTGTGGGCACGAACGGAGGCAATGCCACCAACACCTACGCCGCGACCGGTACCGCGACGCAGTCCATGCCGATCCTTTCCAATCCCGCGGTGGTGAACCTGGCGGTGCTGGGTGTATGCGGAGACAACGGAGCGACGAACTTCACCAGCCTGCCGTTCGTGTATATGAATGAGGTCTCGACGGTGGCTGCGGCGTATGCGCTGAGCGGGTTCTTCCCGCCGCCGGGCACTGCCGGCCTGGCCGTCGCCGGCGCCACCGCGGCCAACCTCAGCATTCCCAGCAGTGATGCGCTGGCGCTGACGGGTCTGCAGAACGCCGCGCGCACGGCGGCACAGCTCTATGATATTGCGGGCAGCAACATCGCCTGCACCGGTACAGGTTGTGACGGGGAGACCCACATCGCGCGCGCTACCACGCTCGTCGGCGGCGGCACCGTGCCGCAGGCGCTGATCGACACGCTGGGCAACCTGCTGGCCAACTGCGTGGACTCGGCCAACACCAGCGTGGTTGCAGCCAGTGAATCCGCGCAGTGCAGCACGCTGTTTGCAGACACCCTCAGCGCGGGCACTACCGGAACGCGGCCCATCGATACCGCGACGGCGGCCATCGACATGGCGCACAACCCCTGGGCCAACGTCGCAGCCCTGGTCAGCCTGCCCACTGGCAACGCGCCCTTCCAGCCGCTGCTGGCCAGTGCCAATGACCTCAGCATCGGCATCAGCTTCAAGCCCGCGCTCGTCGGCAACCCACAGGGCATTGCGGTGGACGGCTCCGGCCAGGTCTGGTACACCAACGCCTCTACCGGCTATCTCACAACGCTGACGCCGCTGGGGGCAGTGCTCTACAACAACCTTCCCGTCGGCGCTGCCAGCCTGGGCTATGTCACCATTGATCCCTCCGGCGCCGCCTGGTTCGGCGACATAACCAATAAGGACATTGAGAAGATCACTGCCGCCGGCATCTATGTCGGCGGCTATGGCAGCGATCTGCAATACCCGTACGGCATCGCATCGGATGGCATAGGGCACATCTACATTGAAAACCTCAGCCCGCCCTCGGTCGATGAGTACACCAACGCCGGCGTGCTGACCACCACCCCGGCCAACCCGCTCACCGGCGCCAGCACCTGCAATACCTCGAACGGCGGCAACTGGCACGCTGACCACGTCGCGATTGACAACGCGGCCAACGGCTACTACCTGTGGTACACCGCTGAGAATGGCGACTTCCTCTGCATCGTCAACACCGCTACCGGTGCGCTGGTGCACCAGGTCTCCATCGGCCCGCAGAACTCGCCCGACACCTACAGCCCGGAGTCCATTGCCATTGACGCCAACGATACTGGCTGGTTTGCCGACCAGTACCACAATGGCATGAACAAGGTCACCAGTGCAGGCGTGCTCACCAATCCCACAGGCGTTACCCTCAGCGGCGCGTTCGGCACGGCGGTGGACGGCGCAGGCAACATCTTTGTGTCGAACCGCACCTCAGCGGACATCGCCGAGTACCGGGGCACCACCAGCGCTGCGGTCAGCGCCGTGCGCTTTGAAGGCGGGGGCAACGCCTCCATCATGACCGACCCGCTGAACCTCGCCATCGATCCCTCCGGCAATCTCTGGGTCGCCGACTACCTGGGCAGCAAGATCGAGGAGATGGTGGGCATCGCCGCGCCGACCTACACGCCACTGTCGGCGGCGTCTTCAGTGAACAGGCTGGGCGGAAAACCCTAGTGCGGGTAGTGCAGAGGTGGTTGGTTACGAGTGGCGCATCGTAGGTGGTTACCTAAGTTCCCTGCTCCGAAAAGGGTCAGGGAATGGCAGGAAAACCTGGTCTGAAAGGGCTGGATTGGCATTATTCTAGTTGGAACACCGAGACCGCAAATATAGGATCCGGAGGCCAACATGAAGTGCATTCCCTGCTCTTTTTTCATCATCGCGTCCATACTGTGCACCGCAGCCGTCAGCCTGATGACAGGCTGTACGTCGAGCTTCTCCATGCCGGACGCGACCGCGACCGCGCAGGGTAGCCTGGGTGTCATCTCAGGCAGCAACTTTGGGGGCCACGCGCCCATTGTGAATGCGAAGGTGTTTCTGCTACAGGCCAGCACGTCCGGCTACGGGACGAAGGCGACCTCGCTGCTCACCTCGGCTGCGGGGGGCGTGGATACGACGATCGTCGGCACCGCCCTCAGCCCCGCGTACTATGTGACCACGGATAATACGGGCAACTTCAGCTTCTCGGGCGATTACACCTGCACGGCCGGCCTGCCGGTGTATCTGTATGCGTATGGCGGCGCGCCCGATACCAACCCGTCGGTAGGACCTTCGGTATTGAGTTCGGGGACGTGGTCTACGACCTCGGGAACCACCACCTTCACCTTTACGGTAGACAATGAGAAGTTTTACACCGGGCAGCTGGTCACCTTCACGGTATATAGCGGGCAGACCTTCTCCGGCTTCAACGGCCAGAGCTTCGCAGTGACCAGCGTGAACCCTTCGGGCGGCACAACGTTGCAGAACACACAGTTCTCCGTGGTGGCCCCGGACTCGCTGGTGGGCAATGTTCCCAACGGGTCGGGGACATTCAGCGGATATGCATCGGCATCGCCTATCGGGGTGCAGAACCCAGCGATTGTGAACCTGGCGGTACTGGGCAACTGCCCTTCGACGGGGCCCGCCACCTTCGGCACGGGAAGCGCGAATTCGATCAGCTATGTGTACATGAATGAGGTGTCCACTGTGGCGGCGGCGTTTGCGCTGGCGCCATTTGCGGAGACCTCGACGACGACCACCGTGTCGGGCTATCAACTGGTGAC
>Ga0302319_10021569_pt1 | contig 11603 bp, 8 predicted proteins | sample Bog_T0_2_FD_203319 | JGI IMG/M metagenome (GOLD analysis project Ga0302319, IMG submission 203319) | Peat permafrost microbial communities from Stordalen Mire near Abisko, Sweden - Bog_T0_2 | ecosystem: Environmental > Terrestrial > Soil > Wetlands > Peat | place: Sweden: Abisko, Stordalen Mire...
TCCCTTCGCGCCCGGCGAATCCTTCGGTCCGCGAAAGTCCTTGCAATTCCAAGTGACGAGAACCCAGTCCTCATTGAGCAAGAGCTGTTTCAACTCCCAGTCCTTCCAGCCTGACTTGCCAATCCAGACTACGTGCGAGGCTTCGTGATGGGCGCGTTCGCGCGCCATGAGCGCGAGTTCAGCGCTGAGGCACTCATCAATGAGCAGCTTGGTGATTGAGGCTTTGAGATGGTCCTCGTACTTCTCGAGATTACTTTCGCGTTCGGGGGAAGGGGGGCCTTCTGGCGCGGCCTCCCTCGTTGGGGATTTGCCTCAACATACAGTGTGGCCAGCTCGACCTGTTCCCGCTTGAGGCTCGGGTAGGCGGACAGGATTCGCTCCATCGGGATACCTATCGTGACCGACGCAGCGATGTCATAGACTGGCACCCGCGTTCCACGAATGACCGGGGTTCCACTCAGGATCTCCGGGTCCATGACCACGACGTCCTGGGCTTCATGAAGACGCTTCAGCCGTTCTTCAGCTTCTTTGTGGAACGGGGTCAGGTCGATGGTCAGAAACTCATCCTGGATGGTACGCGGTTCTGGAACCGATTCGCTCGCCCGTGCAATCGTCCTTTGCCGCTCTTCCGAAGTCAGCCTATTGGCCGCGCGAAAGTAAAAGGAGATGAGGGCACAGGCCTGGCTCTTGAACGACCGGGTTTGGGTGGCTGTATAGAGCGCCTCCGGCAGGATGTGCTCGTCGATCATGCGATGGACGTCGCGCACCGAGACACCCGCTACGACAGCGGCTTCCGATGGAGTCAGGCTTTCGATCATGGCGATCAATCCTCTCGCAGGTCATTATAGCAAAAGTATCCGATGTGTCGGAAGATTATAAGTCTCCTTTGAATTTGGAGTTCTGCACGCTCGCCAGAACCCTCGATATGAGACTATCGCCACTGACATGCTGCGATGATCTCGCCGAAAGCTCGTGGAATTTGAGCGCTATCGAGCAACGGCAGAGGAGGAGGGGTGTTCGAATAAAGAGCCATCTCAACCGAGGGGATCACCCCGAAGGACTGTACCCATTTTTGTGCCCACGCTACGTCAAAATCGGGCATAATCTCGGGTGTGCAGGTAGCAATCGGCTTGAAGGAGGGAGGGACTAAGCTGCACAAAGGATAGGAACTTATAGCAACCGGTAGCAGCAGGAGAGTGAGTAGTGCACTTGGCTCTTAACCGACAGGTTGTAGGTTCGATTCCTACCGCGTCCACCAATTCAAATCAATGATTTAGTGACATGCTCGATCTCCATCGCGTGCGACTGTGGGAGATTTGTGGGGATCCTGGAATGGTCGGGGCTACGGGATTGGGGGGCGTCTGAGATCTGCTTGATTGCGAAGTTGCCAGCGGACGGGTGGGTGGTGTGCGGAATGCCCGAGCTGGTGAATGCGGGGTTAAGTTGATTGGCGTTGGAGTGGCATTCGGCGCGGTTATCTACGGGAGCCTTGAACACTGAGCGATTCAGCAGGGAAGCATCGGGCGTAGGTCGCGCGAATAGTGCACCGGGCACCCCGTTCGTTGCCCCACTTCTTTTCTTGTGACGCTTTCGGCAATCTCCATCATTTCGAGTCCATTTGCGGAGACATGAAACCAGCCAAGCTCGGTGACGATGTCATGGACCACGTTTCGTCCGGTAAGCGGAAGTGAACACTCCTCGACGATCTTATAGGCACCATCCTTCGCGTTGTGCTCCATAGCGACGATGACGCGAGCGCCGCTGGCGACCAAATCCATAGCGCCTCCCATGCCTTTGAGCATTTTGCCGGGAATGGTCCAATTCGCCAGGTCGCCTCGACAGGATACCTGCATCGCCCCCAATATGGTGACGTTCATATGGCCGCCACGAATCATCGCAAACGCCTGGTCGCTGCCAAAAAAACTTGAACCGGGAAGAATTGTTACAGGCTGCTTTCCGGCGTTGATGAGATCGGGATCTTCCTGATCGCGGGACGGCGGAGGCCCAATTCCCAGCAGACCATTTTCCGATTGGAGAATAACTTCGATTCCGTCCGGCACATACGCGGCAACAGTGGTGGGCAGGCCAATGCCGAGGTTGACATAGAACCCGTCCTTGAGTTCCCGAGCGACACGTCTTGCGATAAGCTCTTTGCCGTTCACACGCAAAATCCTTTAACTAAGTTGTGCCGCCAACTGGCGGGAGTTGGATGGTAAGTCAGGTGTCATGTTAGAAGTGAAAACCACCGCTGCAAGTTAGTACTTCGCCGGTCACGTAATCGGACAAAGGAGAGCAGAAGAAGAGTACGGCGCCGGCAGCCTCTTCGGCGGTGCCGAGGCGTCCCAGTGGACAGGAAGCCGTGGCCGACTCGAGCATCGCAGGCTGGACACCGATGGCAATGTCCTTGCCTCCCACGCTGATCTTCGCTTCGGGCTTGAGTGGCTGAGTCATACGCGTCTGGATGAGGCCGAAGCCAACCGCATTGACATTGATGTTGTAGCGGCCCCACTCTTTGGCGAGAGTTTTCGTGAGTCCGATGACTCCAGCCTTGCCTGCGCCATAGCCTGCCTGGCCTGCATTTCCGTCAGTAGCGGAGATCGAGGTGATGTTCACAACCTTGCGCATGACGCGTTGCCCGGCTGCTGTCTCCCTCTTTGCGGCTTCACGAAGATAACTGGACGCGGCCCGCAGTAATCGGAATGGCGCTACCACGTGGATGTCTAACATCGCGAGAAACTGTTCGTCCGACGTCTTCTGGATTACGTTATCCCAGCTGAAGCCTGCGCAGTTAACGATGATGTCAATTGAATGGAAGTTGTCGAGCGCAGCATCTACGATTTGCTGGGGAAAAGAAGGAGCAGTCAAGTCTCCATGGATGGACGCAATAAGATTTCGATTCTGGACGAGTAACTTCGTCTCTTCGAGCGCATCCTTGTCCAAGTCGGAAGCGAGGACTTTTGCGCCTGCGGAAGAGAGCAATCGGACGATCGCCCTTCCAATTCCGCGTCCTCCGCCAGTTACTATGGCAGCTTTGCCATCCAACGTGAAAGGCGCTTGGGGTTCAATAACATTGTCAGCGGTCATCGTTGAGCATGCTCCTTGATAAAGCGACCTTCAATCGGCTTTTGAAACTCAGCCCCCACAACGATCCTATCCACATAAATGCCCGGCGTCACAATCTCATCGGGATTGAGCTGGCCGAGTTCGACAAACTCCTCCACTTCAACGATAGTGAGCTCGCTAGCGGTTGCCATTGCGGGATTGAAGTTCCGAGCCGTCTTCCGGAAGACGAGATTTCCGTGGCGGTCGGCTTTCCACGCCTTGATCAGTGAGACGTCTGCACGCAATGCGAGCTCCATGAGGTAGAGCTTTCCCTCAAACTCTCGCACCTCTTTTCCCTCGCTAACAACGGTGCCGACTCCGGCAGGCACATAGAACGCGGGGATGCCAGCACCGCCTGCACGAATGCGTTCGGCGAGGGTGCCCTGAGGAATCAAGGTAAGATCCAGTTCGCCTGCGATGACGAGCTTCTCAAGCAGGCGATTTTCGCCGACGTAGCTACCGATGTGGGATGCGATCATGCCGGCCTCAAGCATCAACCCCATGCCGAACCCATCAACCCCCATATTGTTGCTGATGGTGTGCAGACCTTTGACTCCCCTGCGGATCAGGGCCGCGATCAGGTTCTCCGGGATTCCGCACAATCCGAATCCACCGAGCATGACGGTCATGCCGTCCTGTAAATCTGCCACGGCGTCATCGGAAGAGTTGATGAGCTTGTTCACGGTTCTCGCGTTTCCGGATGCGCAATGGACGGGCGCATGCCCTACGTATGGTAGTCAGCTGGGCAACGGCGCGCTGTGTGCCAACCGGACAAAGGGATGGCGGAATCTCACAGGGCTGAAGTGGCCAACTGGCCGAATAACAAGAAGCGAACCTGAAGAGTTAGCCGAATCATTGTGCCTTTTGTGCGGAGATTAATAAACTGGCACCAGCATTAAGAAAACCCTTCCCAAACTAAACAGTGCTGCTGCACAATGAATGCACGCCGTGTGAAGCGGACACGAATGTGTTCGAGTCGGACAGGCCCTTGGTTATGATGCAGCTTCCTCTTTGGAACGAAAAGCGATACGCGCCGTATAAGGTTGCAGCTCTGGTTGAGGTTCTCAACGAGCAGGGCATTGCCCCCCAGGTTAGCTTGGCGGGCACCGGCCTGTCACCCGAGAGTCTTACTCAACCAGAGACTTTGACGTCCATTCGGCAATACATTACGGTCTGCCACAGTGCGTTGCAGTTATCGAAAGATCCCGAAACACCATTTAAAGTCGGCAGCCGCATTCCGCTTTCAGCTTATGGCATGTATGGGTTTGCGCTGGTGTGCAGCCCGACGATCCGTGAGTACTTTCAGGTGGCGGTCAAGTATCACAAGCTTGCGACGCCTATTTTATCGATGTCGTGGCGCGAGGAGAAAGACAGTGTGTCGTGGGTGCTGGAAAAGAATCCATTAGTCGCTCACCCCGATTCTCTGGTGCAGTTCTTGCTTGAGCAGCATTTGACCCAGTTGACGACCCATTTAAGAACTGTCGTCGAGCCAGGCTGCTGCCATCCTATCCGCGCTGCTCTCCCCTATGCGGCGCCGCGTCATCTTAACCTCTACAAACGTTATATTGGCTGCGATCTTAAGTTCGGCCAACCGGTTTGTGAGCTCACCTATCCGAGATCGATTCTCTCTGAAAAGCCGCACATGGCGCACCGGCTGACTTCGAAGTTAATGTGGGATACCTGCGATCGAATTTTGGGCGAAGTGAAGACATCGATTGGTGTCGCTGGTGAGGTCTACCAGATCATTGCATCGACTCCCGGACATTCACCGACGATGGAAATGGTGGCCGATCGCCTCGCTACGACGGTTCGCACGCTGCATCGAAGACTCCACGCGGAAAGCGTGTCATTTACGCAGATACTCGACGACGTTCGCTGCAACCTCGCAAAGGAGTATCTCAATTCAACGAGGTTAAGTGTTGACGACATATCGGAACTGGTAGGATTCAGCGAGGCTGCGAACTTCCGTCATGCTTTCCATAGATGGACCGGCAGCACGCCGGCGAACTTCAGGTCCTGACGCAGAGCCGGAATGCATAGGTTAGTGCTCGATCCACGGCTCTGCGGCGGTTATGCAGTTAGTGCGCGCTCGTTAGAACGAATACCTCAACGCTAACTGAATGACTCTCGGGTTGGTGCTCATTGCGGTGATCTTCCCGAAGGCTGAACCCGTCGTTGTGTAGGCGTTATCCGGCCCGGCGAAATTCGGGTGATTAAGAGCGTTGAAGAAGTCTGATCGGAACTGCAGACCGGCGGCCTCTCTGGGCCAATGCACGAGGAATGTTTTGCTGAGCGATAGATCGATATCAGCCTGGTCAGGCTCCCTCAGGATGCCGTTGGGGGTATTCCCGAATCCAGTTGCTACGCCGTCAGCCCCGATTACTGGCGGTGCCGTGAAGCAAGCTGTGTTGATGTAGTAGTTATTCACTCTCGAATCCATCGAGCCCTTGGTCGCTACATTCTTTGCCGTGCAGCCGGGGGCGTAACTAGCTCTATCCGAGGTGATGCCGTAGGCGTTGTAGATATTGTTGAAGGTGATGCTGCTCTCCTGTCCGGCCTGAACGACAGTAGCGGTTGCGAGACTCCAGCCACCTATCGCGCTTTCGAGGAATGGATGCGAATGCGGGGGGCTGGGCAGAGCATAGTAGGCGGATAGTACGAACCTCTGCGGCCGGACATTGTAATCCGGTCCATAACCAGACTGGTGAGCACGCAGAGCGGTCTGATCGCCACTGGGTCCGAATTCGTTTGAGCCCGTGGTGAAGCCGGGTACGGGGCTCAGCAAGCGATCCCACGTGTAGGAAGCCTGATATTGAAAGCTACGCTTGTATCTCTGCGTCAGCGAGGCTTGCAGAGAGCTGTACCAGGCCTCGCCATCTGTGGCGAAGTAATACATCGTGTTTGCCGTCCATCCGAGATATGGAGCGCGGAGGGGAATGTTGGCGACGGTGTTTGTGGTCTGGCCGCGGATCGGATTTGAAGCAGAGGCTAGTGGCGCCTGGTTGATGGTCCTTCCCAGGATGGAGTGCAGGTCGCGAGCTCCAGCGTACGCAACATCCAAGACCGCGCCGCCCGGCAATTTGGATTGTAGTCCGAGACTATAGTGATAGATCGTCGGAGGACGCCAGCTCATAGCAAGCGCGGCGAGGGTGAACTCGGTGGAAGGAGAGTAGGGCACAAATACAGGGAAGGCCGGGGCTGCGGGGAAGGGATTTGCATCGGTAGAAGCCGCGTTGTACTCTCCCGTGAGCACACTCCACAGGCCGGTTGGAGCCTCGGCGCAGAGCAGCAGGTTCATCTGGCCCTCTGTGGTTGTGTGATACATGCCGATTCCGCCGCGAAGAACAAACCGATCGGACCCGGGCAGTAACCAGGCAAACCCGAAACGCGGATTCCATGTATTCTGGCCGTCGCCATTGAATCCGAATTTGTTCTTCCCTTGAATGACTCCGCTAGGAAGCGGAGGGCCGTGATACCCGGCGTTCACTATGAATCCGTTGAAACTGCCGGATGCCGGTGGATTGGGATCGATCTGAGAGACGTCGACGTTACCGCCGCCATTGGCAGACCCGAGGTCGCCTATGCGCTCATAGCGCAAACCCAGGTTAAGGGTGAGCCTTTTGGTGATTTTGTAGTTATCCTGGATAAAGCCATTGGCGTCCTTATAGCGCCAGTCGCGCTTGAAGTCGCCGATACCCTCATAGGTCTCATAGATGTTGCTGTAGGGAACGCCATAGGGCAAGTAACTTTGGCCAATCAAAAAGTCGGCCCAAGTAAGCGGAAGCACATAGGCTTCGAAATCAAACTTTTCCATGTTGTCGCGGCCGAGGGTTGACCCACCACCGAAGGTGAACTGGTGCTTGTCTTTGACCCAGGACAGTGTGTCGCCGATCTGGTACTCATCCTGCAAGAAGGCCAGCGCCGACGTTGTGCCCGTCTGGAAGCCATCGTCAACGATCCATAGGTTGGGGTAAGCATCGTCTTCGGCCGGTACAGTCATGCCGAGGCTCGAGAAGGTGAACGCGTTGCCGTAGGTCTGGTTTGAAGTCGACCTATGGAGTCCGACGAGGAACTGGTTCACCACGCTCGGGCTCACGATGTAGGTATCTCCAATGGAGGCCACATCGAATCGCTCGGGCTGATAGAGCGGAAACCCTTCTGTATCGTAGAGCGTCGTGTATTCGACGTTGCTGGATGCGCCGAAGTAGCGTAGCGCTATCTTGTGCCGATCGGATAACACGTAGTCGCCGTTAGTCATCCATTGGTTTTCATTGAAGAAGCCAGGAGAGTTCAGATAAGTGATGCCCTGTATCTCGAGGGGGAGGGCGGTGTCGACAGTCTGCGGGGTGGGAATTACATATTGCCCGTTGGGCAACTTAGCCTGGAACAACGCCAATGCCTGGGGCGCGATGTTGGAACCATTGGGCGCGATTGTGCCAAAGAGCGGACCGAGATAACCGGAATCGCCTGCAAAGACCGCTCCCAATCCCGCTGCCGACCGGTCGTTGGTAAGTGGAGGGCCGTAGACGAACTTATGGTTGGATGGATCGGTTGAGTTGTACTGCCTTGTGCCCTGCCAGGAACCAAAGAGGAGGACCTTGTTCTTGACGAGAGGACCGCCGGCGGTAAAACCATATTGATTCTGGCGCAAGATGCCACGGGGAGTATCGGTATGTTTGGCAAACCAGTCATTGGCGTTGAGATCTTCATTCCGGAAGAACTCGAACAACGACGCGTGGTATTCGTTGCTGCCGGTTTTTGTAATGACGTTGACGTTGGCGCCAGCATTGCGCCCGGTGGTGGCATCAAACAGTGCCGTCTGCACTTTGAATTCCTGTATGGTGTCGGGATTGGGAGCGGGAATTCCCGACGAGTAGATCCATGAACCCTGGATGTCGTTGATGGTGAGGCCATTCATCTGAAAGTTATTGTCAGTTGAGGTAGCCCCCTGGCTCATGATGCTTCCGCCGGCGGGATTTGCTTCCTGGCTGCCGCCGCCTCTGCCGATTTCGGATGCGTTGTTTACTTCCTGTGCAACGCCTGGATTCAAGCCTATGACCTGGGTGAAATTGCGAGTGACCAAGGGCAGGTTTTCAAGCATCTGAGAGTCTGTGACGCGCCCCAGCTCACTGGATTCGGTCTGCAGTTCTTCGACTGAAGATGCCACGGTGACGGACTCGGTCACGGCGCCCGTTTCCAATCGAATGTTGAGAACCGTTGTCTCCGCGACGATAACCTGGACGTCCGCCGCAGTCGCGGCCTTGAAGCCTTGCTTAGTGACTTCGAGATGGTATTGCCCGGGGGGAAGCAAGGAGACGACGTACAGCCCGCGGTCATTGGAGAGCGAGGTTCTCGTGGAACCTGTGGCCACATCCGTAACCTTGACCTGGGCACCGCCGACAAGTGCGGCAGTGGGGTCGGTGATTGCGCCGCTGATGGCACCTGTTGCAGTCGTCTGTGCGGAGAGCGGTCCGCAAATTCCAATGAACGCGCATAGGGCGAACGCGGCGCGGTGATAAGTGGAGTCAGTTTGCTTGCGAGCAGGGTGCACTTGCTGGGGAAAACGCGTCTGTTTTTGTCCTCTTCGAATCCGGCCTCTTCGAATATCGCCGCAGTAAGCGATTGGCGAATGGTAGGGAAACAAATAGAGGATGCGACAGGTTCTTAGCAGACATTCTCATGTCATTTACAGACACCCGTGCCCAGGCAAGGCTCGAGGGCAGTTATAGCAGCCGGGGTTCGCGGCCGGGATTTGCCGGTCATGGTTTGCATTGCGGCTGTTGCGGCGGGAGTTTCGGCGAATATAAACCGACATTCCAATTCCAGGCGATGTCCCCACTCATTTTGCGCCGGCAAACAGTTTCTTCTATGAATTGGTACATCCCTGGCAAAAGATGTTGTGAGGGTATTGGAGAAGTTGTGAAATCCATGTAGGCGCCAGTCGATCCGAACTGCGGCCAATCCGGCTCATTGGCGGCTTGTGGTTTGCCGGTGCGGGCGAACGAGCTCCAATATCCGACCATGGCTTCGGAGAAGTTCTTTTCCTCGGGCGTTGGGGGAATCTTTGGCCAGAGGGGAGGTGTGCCATCGAATGTCCCGAATACGTAGGGCAATTCGCTTGCATGGAAGCCGTGCAAACCTGCGGCGTCGGCGGCGGGGTATCCATGATCAAAAAAGTAGAGGAACGATGGCTGGCCCAATGCTGTTTGCTTTCTGACGAGCCGTTCGGCGGTCCAACCGTACAGTGCGTCTCGCGTTGTGGCCCATATGCTTTCCTGGAGGGTGGCGCTCGGATACAGGCGCAGAAACTCATCGGCAAGATCGCCATAGCGGTCGCGAATGGTGTTTTCGTACGCGGCAGCGCTAGCGGGAGCAGATGGGGCGAGAACCCTCAACGAGCGAATTTCGCCGCTGTTGAAGCCGGCGAGCAACGGCACCGGCGCTTGTTCGCCATTGTCGAAGACTTCAACAAGCTGGTGCATCATCACGTGTCCATCGATCGTTCCCCAGGGCGCGTAACCAGCGGCGGGTGCGGCGAGGCTCAGCTTCTCTGCTTCGATCGCTCTCATGGCGGCGATATCTGGCGCGTGGAGGGAGTCGGCGAGTTTGACGCCGCTGTCTTCAGCAGAGGGCGAGCCGAAGCTGGCTTTTCTCAGCTCCGGAGTTGAGATCATGTATGCGCTTTCCGCGATCGCCTTGGCGAAGAGGCCGCGCGCCGGGGGTGCGGACATCAGGTACATGACACTCAGTGCGCCTGCGGATTCACCGGCGATGGTGACATTAGCGGGATTGCCGCCGAAGGCACGAATGTTGCTCTTGACCCATTGCAGAGCCTCGATCTGATCGAGCAAGCCGTAATTGCCTGAGACGCCAAGCGGCGATTCTTTGCTCAGCTCCGGATGCGCCAGCCAGCCAAGGACTCCGAGGCGATAGTTGATGGAGACAACGACGATGCCGCGGGCGGCGAGTTGGGAGCCATCATAGGTCTCCTCCCTGCTTGCGCCCCCTACCAGCGCGCCTCCATATATCCAGAAGAAGACTGGGGCCTTGTCGGCGTGGATCGGAGTCCAGATGTTGAGCGTCAGGCAGTCCTCGCTCATCGGCATGGGATTGCGTGTGTAGATGGTGGAGAGCGTCGGCTTGGGCTGCCAGCATGCAGCTCCGAATTCGATTGTTTTTTTATCACCGTCCCAGCGAGGCATTGGAGTTGGCGGTCTCCACCGGGCCGGGCCAGTGGGCGGCAGAGCGTAGGGGATGCCTTTGAAAACGCGCAGGTCCCCATCGCGGCGCCCTTCGACCGAACCGGCGGGAGCGTTCACGATTGGGCCGGTGTTGATATCGGATGCGGCAGATATCGATGTACTTTGCTGAGCAGCAGAGACAATCGGCGGAGTTATGCAGGCGGCTGCGACTGAGTAAGCAAGCAAGTGGCGAAATAGTATCATCGGATTGCTCCTCCAACAGTTTGGCTTTCTTTTTTGAGGACGCGCGCTAATGCCAGGAACAGCAACACGGCCACGATATAGGACGACGCGAGCAAGTAAAGTGCCATCTGCAACGACTGATGGGGATGGCTTCGTTGGAAGAAGTCACTGGCTGCGCCTACAAAGGTGGGGCCAAGACCAAGGCCGATCAGGTTCATGATCAGAAGAAGCAATGCGCCTGACATGACGCGCTGGTCAGGCCGCACTTCCTCTTGCACGAGGGTGACAGCCGAAGTGAGATAGAAGTAATTCAGAAACATGGTTGCGGTGAGAAAGACCAATGCGAGACGCCACGAAGGAGCCCAGACAAATGCGAGATAGAAGGGCAAGGCAAGACTAAGCGAGGCGGCAGGGACCAGGCCATAGGCCTGCTTCGAACGACGGGTGAAGTAATCGATCGCCCGTCCAGCGGCGAGCATGCTGCCACCCATTCCGATGAGGACAACCAGGGCATAATAGACAGCGACCTGCCTGAGCGTCATTCCTTTTTCACGCATAAGAAAGAGCGTGGCGAAGTTGGTGAGGCCGTAGGTGACGAATTGGGTGGCTCCGCTGGCCAATGCGGCGAGCATAAGTGATGGGCGCGCAATAAACATCGCCAAAGTCTTTCTGAATCCTGTCTGACTCGCGGTCGCGTCTTCCGAAACAGGATCGAGGCCACCGCGGCGGGGCTCAGGCACAAGGATGAGGACGCCAATCGATGCGAACAGTCCGACTGAGCCGAGCAAGACAAAGGCATAGCGCCAACTGAAGGCGGCGGCGATGGTTGCACCAAAGGCGATTCCCAACGCGGCACCGATGGGAGGTCCGATGTTATAGAGGCCCAGGGCTCTGCCGCGACGACCGGGGGGGAAATAGTCGGAGATGATTGAGTAGGAAGGTGGAACGCCGCCGGCTTCGCCAAAGCCGACTGTCATGTATCCGACGGCAAACTGGAGATAGGTAGCTGCGCCACCGCAGCACATTGTTGCGGCGCTCCAGATGGCGCACGCGAGGGCAAGAACCTTTGACCGGCTT
>Ga0302319_10021570_pt1 | contig 11602 bp, 10 predicted proteins | sample Bog_T0_2_FD_203319 | JGI IMG/M metagenome (GOLD analysis project Ga0302319, IMG submission 203319) | Peat permafrost microbial communities from Stordalen Mire near Abisko, Sweden - Bog_T0_2 | ecosystem: Environmental > Terrestrial > Soil > Wetlands > Peat | place: Sweden: Abisko, Stordalen Mire...
AAGTACATAACCCAGTCGGCCGGCGCATCCAAGCCTCCCGAGGCCGCCTCCTAAGGAAGCTCTGAACAAGTCACGTCTCGTTAAGGGCACGGCTTCAGCCGTGCCGTAAGTGGCACAGAGTCAATTGAGCTTTAGCCCCTGAGGTACGCCGGGTGCCCCATATCTAACCTCGCCTTGGCTCCGAGTTGTGGGGGATGACACCACCCGCTGCGATACCCTAGCCTATGCGCTGGACGCACATCCGCAGCGAACTGCCTCCGCTGGTGCGGCTCGCACTCCCGCTCATCGCCGGCGAACTCGGCTGGGTCTCCATGTCGCTGGTGGACACCGTCATGCTGGGCCGCGGCCCCAACGCGGCGCTCTCTATGGCCGCCGCTGCGCTCGCGCAGGTCCTCTTCAATACTCTCTGCTTCGGCGTAGGCGGCGTGCTCCTCGGCCTGGACACCCTCATCTCCCAGGCCCTCGGCGCGAAACAACAGTCCGAGGCGAATGGCTGGCTACTGCATGGTCTCGTGATGGCCGTCGCGCTCAGCGCTCTGCTGCTCGCAGCCTTCGCCTTCGGCCCGCTGCTGCTGGTCCATCTTCCCGTCGACCACGCCATCCTCGCCCAGGCCGTCCCCGCCATGACAGGCCTGAACTACGGCACCCTGCCGCTGCTGCTCTACTTCACGCTGCGCCGCTACCTCCAGGCCGCCAACCATGGCCGCCCCATCGCCTTCGCACTCATCTCTGCAAACCTCATCAACGCCGCCGGCGACCGGCTCTTGATCTATGGTCACCATTGGCAGCGCATCACAGTGCCCGCCTTCGGGGTGCTGGGTTCATCCTGGTCCACCAGCTTTGCCCGGCTCTACCTCATGCTGGTACTGCTGGCCGCGGTGTGGTGGCTCAACCGCAAACATGGCTATGGACTGGGCACCATCTTTCGTGGCGCGCTCACCTCTCCACGCGCCATCGCCGCGCGCATCCAGTACCAGCACCTCCGCCGGCTCTTCCTTCTGGGAGCACCGGCAGGCGCGTCCATCTTTGTGGAGATCGGCATCTTTGCCCTGGTCACCACCCTCATCGCCACCCTTGGCCGGCTCCCGCTCGCCGGGCATGAGGTTGCCCTGCAGTGCGCCAGCACCACCTTCATGGTGCCCTTCGCCATCTCGTCGGCCACCTCCGTGCGCGTGGGCCACGCCATCGGCCGCATGAGGATTGGCCGCGCCACCCCGCAGGATGCGGCCGCCGCCGGCTGGAGCGGCATCGGTGCCGGTGCCTCCGTCATGCTGGTGGCCTCGATGTTCTTCCTCGCCATCCCTGCGCAGATCGCGCGCCTCTTCACCCCCGACCCCGGAGTCATCGCCGCCGCCGTCCCTCTGCTGCTGATCTCCGCCGGATTCCAGTTCTTTGACGGCGTCCAGATCAACGCCAGCGGAGCCCTCCGCGGCACCGGCAACACCACCGCCCCGCTGTTCACCCAACTGGTCTGCTACTGGGTCGTCGGTATGCCGCTCGGCGTTTGGCTTGGCTTCCACGAGCGCCTGGGCGCAGCCGGTCTATGGTGGGGACTGCTGATCGCCCTCACCGGCGCCGCCTTCCTGCTGCTCTACTTCTGGCGCCGCACCATGCGCGGTCTAGCCGGCGCAGGCACCGCCGCGACAGGTCTGGGATAAGCACGGAGCATCACGGCCATTGCGACCCCAAATGTGTCATCTTGACCGGAGCGCACCAATAAGAATGTTTCCTCTCGACCGAACAGCACCACCACGAATGTGTCATCTCGACCGGAGCGCGCAGCGCGAAGTGGAGAGACCCGCAGCTCCGGCCTTTCCGCAAAAAGCACTTGACACCGCCTGTACAATAGAACCAATACAGAAGGCCGCGCGGCATCGCCGGGCACTTCAAGTGGGCTTGTATACTGTCTGCGTACAATGTACAGGCAGGTTCGCCGCTAAGTCCAATGCGCTGCGGACTTTACGGGAAATAGGGGGGAGGGAGGGGTGGAATACATCTTTAAGATATATCAACGGCTTCAAGGGCACTGGACAGCGTTGCCAAAGGCAGACTTCTGAGCCCGCTGAGTCCACGAAGATCAGCCGGGGTACACCCCTAAGTCCTTATTGCTGAAAACTTTGCAGGAAACAGGGGGGAGGGGGGCCAGCCAGCGCACTTGCTCGCTGGGGTACCGGACGGGGCACGACGGCAACGGGACTCGCCTTCCGGTCAAGTCCCGCTACCGCCATGGCAAACCTTCAGGCCTTGGCTGCCCCGTCAGGCCTTGGCCGCAAAGATGCCTTCGAAGTTCGAGCGCACGCTGTAGAAGACCAGCAACCACAGAATCACGACCACAATTGCCAGCGGCAGGCCCGCCGGAGACATGAAGACGTGAAAGAAAAAGATGTTGAAGATCACCGGACCCAGCAGCACCAGCCCCAGCGGGACGTAACGGCCGATCAGCAGCAGCACCGCTCCGGCCACCTGCATGAAGAAGATAACGATGTACAGGTGGGAGGCAAAGACCGCGCCCATGAACTGGCCCGGCAGGCCAGGCATGTCCGGCATGTGGATGAAGTGCAGAAACCCGTTGGTTCCAAACACCAGAAAGATGATTCCAAGTAGATAACGCGCAATCAGGGCAGTAATCCTCATAGGGAAGTTCCTTTCACGGGACGCAGATTGAGAGAGCAGATGCAAGGAGCCCGGGGATAGCCGCGGCCCTGGAAGAGCCGCGGCCTGATACTAATTGAGACCTTTAGTTCACCGCTACTGATTCAGCGGCAAAGCGGGCGCGGATGGCCTCCAATTGCGGTGTCAGCAGCTCCTCCCGGCTGGCGCCATAGTTCAGCGCAGCCGTGCCGCCCGCGGTCTGGAAGGTAGTATCGCCCACGCCCAGAAACCCGAAGACGGTGCGCAGGTACGGCTCCACAAAGTTGAAAGAGGCCATCGCCGTGCCCTCGCCATAGATGCCTCCGGTCGCGATAAGGAAGGTCGCCTTCTTGCTGGTCAGCAGGCCCTTGGGCTTGCCGTCCACATAAGCGAAGGTCCTGCCCGCGCGTGCGATCTGGTCGATCCACAGCTTGAAGACGCTGGGAACGCCGAAGTTGTGCATAGGCACGCCAATCACGTACTCGTCGGCGGCCAGCAGCTCGTCCACCAGCGTATCGGAGAGCGCCAACGCCTGCTTCTGCTCCGGCGTGCGAGACGCCGCCGGAGTGTAGTTCGCGCCGATCCACTGCGCATTGATCGTCACCAGGCCGCTGGCCGTCAGATCGCGGGTGATGACCTTGCCATCAGGGTTGGCCAGCTTCCAACTGGTGACGAACTCGCTGGTCAGGTGGCGCGAGATGGAGGCCTCGCCGAGGGGGCTGGAATCGAGATGCAAAAGGGTGGGCATAGTGGTACTCCTTACCAACAAATGATGTTTAGACAACAGTCGTCGATTCATAGATACACGACATTTGTCGCTTATGCAACAGTTCTACTCGGAATTGAGTAAGCTATCTATTGTATGGATGCCGTTTCCGAGACCGCCGCAAACTCCGCGCCCTGCCAGGCGGTTGACCCGCGCATCCGCCGCACCCGCGAGCTGCTCCAGCAGGCGCTGTCCAGCTTGTTGGAAAGCAAGGAGTTCGAGAAGATCTCCGTCCACGACATTACGGACGCGGCGACCCTGAACCGGGCTACGTTCTACGCCCACTACCCGGACAAGTTCGCCCTGCTGGAGTGCATGGTCGCGGCCCGCTTTCAGGCGCTGCTGGACGCCCGCGGCGTCGTCTTCGACGGCTCCTGCCAGGGTGCGCTGCGAGCCATCGTCCTGGGCGTCTGCGACTTCCTCGCCGGCTCGCCGTGCCACGGCACCGACCGTGATCGGCACATGGAACCGCACATGGAATCCGCCGTCGTCTCCGTGGTCCGTCACATGCTGCTCGGCGGTCTCCGCCAACATCCGGCCGCCAGCGCCGTCTCCCCGGAGCTGCTGGCCGCTACCCTGAGCTGGGCCATCTACGGCGCTGCAAAGGAATGGGCACAGACCCCTAATCGTCCCCCCTCCGAAGAGATGGCGGAGACGGTGGTGCGTCTGGTGCAGCCGATTCTGCATGCTCCGCTCCTGGCCTGAGAGAGCGTTGCGGAGAGCCTTCTTAGGGTGTCGTCTGGGTCGGAGTCAGCATGGCGGCCACGCCGGTCAAGTCGCCGTCGGTCACGGTGATGGCCATCGACAACGGCTGGAACGATGTCCCGCTGCTGCTGGTTCCACCGCCGCGGCCGCGACCACCGAACCCGCTGTTGGCCTGGGTACTGGCACCGGAGATCTGCATCGTGTAGCTCCCCGGCGGAACGTAGCGCACCGTGAACGTGCCGTCCGCCTGAATCGACCCCATCAGCTGTAGGGCGGAGTCCGTGGGGTCCGTCAGCGTAACCCGTCCGGAGGCGATGTTCTGCCCTGCGCCGGCGGACGATGCATGCCCGGCGACCGTGTGCAGCCCATGCAGGTCGATCGTCATAGCAACGTCGTCGCGCTCCTCCCCGGCATGCACCGTCACGGCTTTGGCTGCGGCCTTGTGAAAGACCCCCGGAGCATACACGCGGACGGTGGAGATGCTCTGTTGCCCGCGGCCCCCAAAGCCTCCGAACTGTCCGCGGTTCTGGATAACGGCTTCTAGCAGGTAGTCGCCCGCCGCCATGCCCGCGATGCGAAAGACACCCCGGTCGTCCGTCAGGGCGCTGCTGGAACCTGCGCCTGGAGAGCGGATCATCTGCAGGCTGTCGGGCAGCGTGGCCGCGGCCACATTCAGCACCGCCATCACCGGGATCCCGGTAGCGGGAGAACCGTCCTCCCACACCACGTGGCCGGAGAGAGCGCCGCCGCGTTGCAGGGTCACGTTGATGGAGCTGGTGGCGTCCGCGACGACGTGCACCACAGGAATGCTCGCCAGCAGGGCGGTCGGGTCGGCTCCTGCTGCCACCGCAGCCTGGAGCAGCGCTCTCTCGGGAATGTAACCGGCTGCACCCGCGGTCACGTAATAGTCTCCAGGAGCGACGCCAGTGATCGTGAATGTGCCGTCCACCTCGGTGCGCCCTTCGGAGCCTCCGCCAAAGCCCCCGCCGAAGCGGTCACCACCCTGACTGGAGGCTGTGGCCACGCTCTGAAGCATCACCTGTGCGAAGCGCGCAGGCCGTTGCGTGTCCTGCACGAAGACCATGCCGGAAACACTTCCGGCCGGGCCCGCAGACTGTATGGGGCCACCCTGTCGCACCGGCCCCGGAGCAGCCTGTTGCGAGACGCTCCCGGCACAGCACAGCATCAGCCCCACAGCTGCTGCCGCTCTGTGTCGTCCGAATCGCACCGAAAAATCTGGCCGCATCCCATCTCCCCCAAACGGAGAACCCGTCTATCTGTGACGTTGACCGAGGGCGCTTCGGCTCACTGCTTCAGCAGTTCGTTCAGGTCCAGGCCCTTCTTCACCGTCTTGGAGGGCGTGAGCGCGGCGTTCTGACCCGTCACATCCATGTCGCCGACGATGACGCTCTGTTTGGCGTCCTCGTAGCTCTTCAGCGTGTCCGTGGTGGTGAACTTGATCAGGCCGGAGGCTGACTTCGCCTTGGACGGCTCTGTGTCTCCCGCGTCACTCACCTCCATGGTGTATGTTCCCGGGGGGACAAAGCTCACGGTGAAGTTGCCGCTCGCATCCACTCCCGCCGAGCGCACCAGGTCCTTGTCGGAGACGTCGGTCAGCTCGATGCTGGCCGAGTTGATGCCGTGGTGGTCCTCTGCCGACGTAATGCTGCCGCTCACGCTGTGCATCCCGCCCAGGTTGATGGTGACGAGCTGGTCGCGCTGCTCGTCGGCGGCCTTCACGGTCACCGCCCTGGCTTCCGCCTTGTGCAGCGTCGAGGGCGCATAGATGATCAGCGGCTTGTCGGCCTTCATGCTGTTCAGGTTCATCGCTCCACCCTGCATGGCGAAGTTGAGCTTGACCTGCAGGGTTGCCTTCACGCGGTACTCACCCGGCGCCAGCCCCGAGAGGCGGAAGTTCCCCAGGTCGTCGGAGAGGTTGACAGCGCCGCCGCTCAAGGCACCGCTCATGGCCAGCATGGCGAACTCCGGCGGCAGCGGCTTGCTCTTGGGTTGTGTGCTCTCCGCTGTCACAACCAAGTGGGTTGCAGGGCTGCCATCGTCCCATAGCACCCTGCCAGCGATCGCGCCACCGCGTGGCAGGGTCACGTCGGCGGAGGCGCTGCGGTCCGCTGTCACATGCACCAGCGGAAGCCCGGGGATCGGCTTGGTCAGGTCGGCGCCAGCGTCCGCTGCGGCCTGCACCAGCGCTGTAGGCTGCACATAGCCAGGGATGGTGGCGAAGACATAGTAGTCGCCGGGGGCGACGTTGGCTGCGAAATAGCTGCCGTCGACGCTGGTCTGCGTGAAGACCAGGCTGCTCATGCCGCCCATCGCCGACTTCATGGCTGCGGCGATGGCTGCGTTGTCCGGCTTGGCGTTTGGGTCCAGAGCGGCCGTCGTAGTGGTGGGCACGCCAAACAACATTACCTGCGCAAACCGCGCGGGCCGTTGCGTGTCACCGCAGGTGATGTGGCCCGTCACACTGCCCGTTCCGGCTGCGGAACCCGGTTGCTGCGCGGAAGCAGAGAGAGACGCAGAGAGAGAAAATGCGGCGGCTGCCGCCAGAACAAAGCAGCGAAGAGCAGGGGAAGGCATGAACCCAGTATCTGCGGAGCGGGGCAGCGAGGGCAAATGAATGTTTCGCCTCTGCTCTTCGGCGGACAGAAACTAGCGGCCGCCGCCCGCAGCCGGTACCGCATCAGAAGGCAACGGTGGCAGCCCGGAAACGCTGGGCACCGGCAGCTCGATCGCTCCAACACGGCCGCTGGTGTTGTCATGCACAATCACCCGCAGGAAGTAGAGACCCCTGGCCGGCACACTGATGCGCTGATCGAAGAGCAGGCCGCCGCGCAATACCGCCCCAAGCTTCTGGACATCATACGCAGTGTGCATGGTGTCGGACTGCGAGTTGATCAGCACCCCGCGAGCGTCATAGACGCAGGTCAGAAAGTCTACGTCCGCGTGGTAGATCTGGTCTGCTCCGTGCCGGAAGGCCACGTTGCGCGCGCTCGCCGCAAAGTTGACCTGGTACTTGCGATAGGGGCCGGTCACCTTCTTTGCATCGGGGTTAGGCGAGTTGCCGTTGACCACCTTTGCCTCAGGCTCGCCGCTGACCGGCGCGGCGTGGATGCGCAGCAGGATCTCCGTCGGCTGCGGGCCGCCGAGGTTCATCGCCTGGCGCATCGCCGAAGGCGGCGGCGGCGTTGCTCCAGCCGGCGCATCAGTAGTGACAGCTGCCTTCGCGTCCGGAACGTTGGAGTAGTAGTAGCCGCGCCGATAGCCCAGCCTGACATCGCCATCGCCGACCTTGACCGCAATGTTGCGGTAGAGGTGCTTCGGGTTGTTATCGGAGGGCGCGTAGGCCAGCGTATAGAAGTCCGAACCAGACCCGACGGCGTCGTGCGCCGCCTTCACCAGGTCATTATCGTTGAAGAAGGCCTGGCCGCCGCTGTCGAACGCAATGCGCTCCATGGCCAGGTGCTCGCCGGCGTCTGACGAGAACTCCTTCTGCTCGGCGACGTTACCGGCCAGTCCACCTCGGGTCTGCTGGTCCTTGACCGTGCCGAAGCCATGCTGCGAGGCGTTGTTGACCTGGCTGGTGCGCAGCCCCTGCGCGTCTACTGGATAGACCGCAATCCGGCTGCGCGAGAGCAGGTTGATGGTCTCGCGGTACTCCGCATCCAGCGTCGCATAGGGAAACGTGAAGTCCCCATTGCCGCTGAGCTGAGCCAGTGGGTCGCCGGTGCCGGGAAAGAACTGCTCAGGAAAGTTGCCGCTGAACCAGATCAGGTTCTTGCGGCCCGGAATGGCAATCATCGCCCGCCCCAGCGTGTTCAGCGCGTCCAGCGTCATCTTCGCGCTGATCTGGGATGTGTACGACTGGTACTGCTCTTCAAAGCTCTGCAGCGCTGCGATGACCCCGGAGAATCCACCCTGGGAGCTGAGAAAATCATCGTTGGCGTCCAGCGCCTCGGAGCCGCCGTGGCCCAGACCGTCGTCGCGCAGGTGGGAGGCCTTGGGGTCGCTGGCAAACTCCACCGCCTTGGCGAAGGCCGCTGGATCCTGTGTGAAGCCCTTCAGCAGGATCAGGTGATCGGTCAGCCCGAAGACCGCGATGCGCGCATCCGGTGGCGCATGCTTCGCATACTCCTTTAGCTGGCGCAGCAAAAACACCTGGTCGGAGACCGAGGTGTTGAGCCGGTCGATCAAGATGATGTCCAACGCACCGTTGGGCGGAGTAGCCACAAAGTTGGTAAAGTCGCCGGGCGGCAGCTTCGGCTGCGCAGGCACCTTCGCCGCATCCTGGTCGGAAAGCCCGGTGTGCTCCTCAAAGCTGCGCACCTGCTGCGGCTGGCCGTTCTCGTTGAGCACGAAATCGCCCGCCTTCAGACCGTGCAGCGGCTTGCCGTGCTTGTCCGTCACCGTCACGTCGACCACCACCAGCTGAGACGTAACACTCATGGTGTACTGCGCAGCCTGCGAGGTTGCCGGGGCGGTAGCGTTCTGCGCCAGGGCGATGGTGGCAGGCAACAGCGCCAGAGCAGGCCAGCATTGGATCTTCAAGAGTACGTCTCCAGACGGTGAGATGAAGTTTCGTTACCGCGGATTCTACGCCTTCAGCCAGAGACGCGAGTGCGGCCCGGCTAAAGCTCGCCACGCACACGCTGCATCGTCTCAAAGTAAAACGCGAGGTTATGGATGGAGTTCAGCGCCGCCCCCAGCGGCTCGCCGCTGGAAAACAAGTGGCGCAGATAGGCGCGCGTATAGCGCCGACACACCGGGCACCGGCAGCCCTCATCGAGCGGGCGCTGGTCCTCGGCGAACTCCAACTTCTTGATGTTCAGCCGCAGCACCGGGCTGGCACGATCCTGTGGGTCTTCGCGGATGAACAGCAGCCCGTGGCGGCCAGCGCGCGTAGGCAGCACACAGTCCATCATGTCCACACCCATGCGCGCGTACTCCTCAATCTCATCGGGATAGCCAACGCCCATCACGTAACGTGGCTTGTCGGCGGGCAGATGCTCGAGCGTGAGCGCGATCATCTCGCGCGTGACCTCTCTGGGCTCACCAACCGCCAGCCCGCCGATAGCGTAGCCGGGCAACTCCATCTCGACAAGGCGCTGCGCGGACTCGCGGCGCAGGTCGGCATACATGCCTCCCTGCACGATGCCGAAGAGGCTTTGGTGCTTGCTCTCCAGTTCGTTTGACCAAGGAACTTCATGGCGATGCTCCAGCCAGTAGGCATTCGAGCGCTGCGCCCACGCGTGCGTGAGCGCCATGGAGTCGCGGGTGCGCTCCCAGCTTGCGGGGGTCTCCACGCACTCATCGAAGACCATCATGATGTCCGCGCCCAACGCAATCTGCACGGCCATGGAGTGCTCCGGCGAGAAGAAGTGCTTGCTGCCGTCAAGGTGCGACTGAAACTCCACACCCTCCGGCGAGATCTTGCGCATCTTGGCCAGTGAAAAAACCTGAAAGCCGCCCGAGTCGGTCAGCATGGGCCGCAGCCAGCTCATGAACCGGTGAACTCCGCCCAGCCGCCGGATCAGCTCATGCCCGGGGCGCAGATACAGGTGGTAGGTGTTGGCTAGAATAATCTCTGCGTCCAGCTCCTCCAGCACTCCCTGCGGCACCGCTTTTACGGTCGCGGCCGTACCGACGGGCATAAACACCGGCGTCTGCACCGTGCCGTGCGGCAGCGTGAGGACGCCGCGGCGACCGCCCTGCGGAGTTGCATTTTCCGGCCTGTACGCGAGAGACACTTTCGCTATTGTAAGCGCCGCTCGCGCTGACCCCCCTCCCCCCTTTTCCCGCAAGAACCGCAGAAATAAGGACTTAGGGGTGGGTCTCCTGTACATTGTCCGCGGACAGCGTACAGAACCTGACGAAGCGACCGTCTGAGCCGAGCCGTCTTCGTCGTGTCCCTTCTACTGTATGAGCGGTGTCAAGGGATTGCCCAGGGGACATCGCTCCGGCTTAGTCGATCCAGATTGTGAAGGCAGCGTTCGCCGTGCCTACGTCTCGACGCACCCACAGAACCTGCCCGGCAAGTTGCGAGGAATTGAGCAGGCTGAGGAACTGAAAGCCTGGGCCGCCAGAATCCGATATTGGAGTGCCGGCTCCCGCAGTGAACTGGGCCGTGGTGCCGAATTCCAGCGATAGATTCACGCCCGCCGTGTTGCACTCAAAAGCGATCTTGAGGGGCACGTTCGGGGGCAGCGAGACCGGGGCGCCCGTGACGAGATACTTTCCAGTTGGCCCGACAACTCCGGTGAGGGTGAGCATGGCTTTCTCCTTGATTTGCGGACGATGAGAGTGGCAAATCTCTTGCGGCAAGACTGTATCACTTCGGTGGTCGTTGGCGCGAGATGTGGTTCCCACCGAAGGTATGCATGGGCCATCCGCCAGGGTCGATGCCGATGTGCTGGACTGGTTGAAGTCCGAGGGCAAGGGATACCAGTCGCGGATGAACGCGATTCTGCGGCGGGAGATGCCGGCAAGCCTGCGTCGGGGTAGTGGCATCTTGCCCCTACCCGCCCTCACCAAAAATCTGTGTTTTCTACGCCAAATTTTCGTATATTCTTCGTGAGCCCAGTGATTCTGATCAATTGATTTGGAGCTGAGAATGAGATTCCGCGAACGCTCGTCCGCGAATGACATATCAACTCGAGAGAAGCTTATTCTGACTGGTTTGTACCTTTCAAAATACGATTCGCTCGGCCTCAAACAGCTTGGCTTCGACAGCTTCGTTGAGGCCTTCAATGTTGTTGGCTACGCCCTTGGCTCAAGACCTGCTTCAATAAAAAACTATCGCGATGAATTTGATCCGCTGTTTCCAAATCGAAGGAAGGGTTGGCATAAGCGAAGCATGCGTGCTTACTGCCTAGCGGTGTTTGAGAAATATAAAGGCCTCGATTTCGAGTCGTTCACCGGGTTAATCTTGTCATTCTTGGGCGAGGACGCAAACTTAGCCAGCAGCGCTCACGGCGCTGGTGAGCCAGATGATGACAAATCCTCCTTCGCCCAACGCCTCATAACGGGTCTTGCCGCCGAACAGTATTTCGAGTCAGTCCATTCTGAACTATCAGAGTTCAACGGATACTCCGTGGAGAACACGACGCGCTTTGGCTGCGGGTATGACTTTCGGTTACGAACTGAACCGGCCGACCCAAATTTTCTTGCCGTTGAGGTCAAGGGGTTGAAGAACTTATCGGGAAGCTTGGCCATGACACCCAAAGAATATGACGTAGCAGGAAAATTGAAAGATCGTTTCTACCTATTTGTCGTTCGCAATTTCCGGGAGGTCCCATCTCACCAGATTTTCCGAAATCCGCTGGCTAGCTCACTCAGCTTTGAGAGGGTTGAGAGGGTCGCGATTCAGACCTCTTGGTGCGCTGCGATTTAGCTTCTAGTTGGGCCACTTTTGATTTCAACTCGATAAGAAAGAAAGGCTAAGGCACGATGTCAATGACCATGACTATCCCGGAAAGGCAGGTAGCT
>Ga0302319_10021571_pt1 | contig 11602 bp, 11 predicted proteins | sample Bog_T0_2_FD_203319 | JGI IMG/M metagenome (GOLD analysis project Ga0302319, IMG submission 203319) | Peat permafrost microbial communities from Stordalen Mire near Abisko, Sweden - Bog_T0_2 | ecosystem: Environmental > Terrestrial > Soil > Wetlands > Peat | place: Sweden: Abisko, Stordalen Mire...
TGGCTCAATTGGTCACGCCGCCTCAGCAAAGATTACGAGCTCCGACAAACATCGGCTGAAACCATGATCTACATCGCTTTCGCCCATCAAATGCTCAGAAGATACAACTAGTTTTTAAACAGGTTCTAAGAGCGGTCCCCCTGGGGGTGAATCAGGTAGGCGTACATCGCCTCCCGCGCTTGGTCCGCTCCGTGCCCACGTTTCTCGTACTGGTGCAGCAGTTCCACGCACGCGATAGCCGTGTTCTTGATTGCCTGATGGAGAAACTTCTGCTTCTCCAATTCCCTCACGAACGCTTTCCGGTGCGCTCTCCACTCCCTCTCGATCTCGGCTTCCAGTATCGGGAGACGGGCGTCCTCTTCCGGCTTGATTGGCTCTTGCGGGTTTTCGATTGGACTACTCATGAGGGGCTCACTGGTGCCGGGCTTAGCCGACTTCTCGGGCTCAGCACCCATGCTCGGCTGGTCCCCGCCTGATACCTCGTCAGAGACTGAAGGTCGCAGGCCGCCCTTCGCCTGATCGAATCCTTTGAGGACCGATTCCTGTTCATTGTTGGGGAGCCGGGGATCTTGCCGCTCGGACAGAGTGGGTGGTCTCGGCGGCGGTGTAGGAGCGGATGAGCCATTTCCAAACTTGGCGTCGTAGGCGATCTTGAATTTTTCCCATGCGCTGAGTGTAGGCAGCGTGTCTTGCTTCGTATCGGTCTTCCGCATAGTTGCCAGAGCGGTCTTCGCATTCGCGTCGCCCTGTTCGCCAGCCTTTCGATACCAAAAAGCGGCCTGCTCGTAATCCTGCGGCACGCCATCGCCAGCGGCGTAAATGACGCCAAGGGTGTACTGTGCCTCCACACGCCCCTGCTCGGCTGCCTTGCGCCACCAGACGGCTGCCTCTGCGTAGTCCTGAGGCACACCTTCTCCGTAGAAGTAACTTGCACCAAGATTGAGTTGAGCGTCGGCATGGCCCTGCTCGGCCGCCTTGCGAACCTCTGCGTGGTTCTGGGGCACGACTAAGCCGAGACCGAGCAGAAAGCTAAGTCTCCATTGCGCCTTTTCATACCCCTGCTCGGCTGCCATCCGAAACCAAATTGCAGCCTGCTCGTAGTTCTGGAGTAAACCTGGGCCGTCGTCCCAGCCGTAGTACAGAAGTCCAAGGTTGTACTGTGCCTCTTTGAGTCCCTGCTCAGCCGCCTTTCGATACCACGCCCTAGCTGTTGCGTTGTTCCTTGGTCTTACGAAGCCTTCGTCGAACGAGAGGCCAAGCATAAACTGGATCTCAGGGTGGTTCGGATTCAATTGAATTCCAACCTCGAAACACCGAAAGGCGTCATCGAACTGTCGTTGACGATAAAATTCGACGCCCTTCTTGAGCCACTCTTCTGCTTCCTCTCTGAGCCGCAAGTCGGCGCGGCCTCGGGCGGCGAGAGACTTCGCTCCGGCCTTTGTCAGCGCGGCGGGCTGCGCCGGAACCAAAGCTGTCTGTCTCTCGTGACCGGCGCTCATTGTGGCCTCATCTTTGAAGACTGATCTTCAAACTCGATCCGCGCCAGGTCGATTCGGCGCTTAACGTCCAACTTCATTTCAGCGAGCATGTTGCCGCCTCTGGCTGTTGCTGTCTCAACCTTTGCCATCAGCAGGGCAATCTCAGATGAGGCCAGTTCTGCGGCTTCGGCTTCTATCTGTGCAAGCCTTTTGACTATCCGGTCGATCTGGCGCAGGACGCGCACCAAATCGGCGCCAACGTCCTTGCCCTTCACGGATTCCGGGCTGTTCTTGTACTCCTCCAGGATTCTTCTCAGTGCATTGGCATCGCCGCGCCCATAGGCCAGGTTGGCCTCTGCCATCAGGTGGTTGCGCACAGCTCTGTCCAGTTCATCCGTGGCAATGTCTGGATGGATCTCCTTAACAGCCTCACGGAAGAGCTTTTTCAACTCCGGCGAAGGAGAGAAATCCGCAGCCTTTGCAGCCTCGCCATGGGCGGCGGCGTAGGATTCCTCCGCCTGCCCGCGCGCTTCCGCCGCGGCCGACTTTGCCCCTTCGGAGCCGTCCGCCTCGGCGCCCAACTCAGCGATCTTCGCTTTCCAGTCGTCGAGTTCGGCGTAGAGCACGCCAATTTTCCGCAGGTAGTGCCCTTCAAACGCGGCCAGTTCCGCTCGCAAATTTGCCAGGACCAGTTCGCGGTCAGTGAGTTCGGCTTGCAGGATGGCCAGTTCCTGCCGCTTCCGGGCAAGCTCCTTCTCTTCCGGGGAAAGGTGACGAACGATTTCAGAGTTCATACGGGGCTTTCTAAGCTTGTTGGCTTTTCACTGCCACCCAAAGGCCAGGCACCGCGCCGGTCGGGCGCGGCCCAAGCGTGTGCAGCCTTGGTTCTTAGATGGCATTGTAGTGCATACGCAACATTCGATCAGGATTGTATGACGACCCTTGAAGGGTGGCAAATGACATATGCGTCCGTCTTGGACGGCAATTACGAAAGCTGAGGACCGATCGGGGCTGGAATCAGTCGTACCTGGCTGAGATTTCAGGAATTGGGCGGGTCCACATCTCCGAGTTGGAGAATGGGCGCCGGGAGGCCGGTCTGCGCATCCTCGAAATGCTGGCGGTCAGCTTCGGGATTTCCCTGTCTGAGTTGCTTCGTGACCTCTAGCAAGCGCCCCGTACAATCGCACTCCGCGAACCTCGAAGCAATACCCGCCATGTCTCAGGCGGCTTGCAGGCGCTCACAGACTGCCTCCTGTGCGTCCGCGCGGCACATCTCTTCGCCGCGCTCAACCGTGCAACCGCAATGAGGCTTTCTGAGCCTTTTTGCGCCTTTGTGAGCCTTTTTTTGCCCTCACAGGCCGCTCTGCAACGTGCCGCACATGGCCATCTTAAAAGTACATGTGTGCGGCACTATAAATCTCTAGAAACAAACGGGATACAAGAGCAAAACAGCCATTGTGCGTCTGCGCTTTATGTTCCACTATTGCGATACCCGATTCAGACGACTGCAAAACAGCCTACCTCCTGGCGGTCCTCGACCGTCAGAAAGCGCATCCTGCGGCTGCAAGAATCGCGCGATTAAAGACGAAGAGAGACGAATATCCACGACTAATTCAAGAGTGCGAATCGTGCTTATTCGTCGTTTGGGTGTGCGCGCTCGGCCTTCACCGCCGGCCTGCTGGATCTGTCGATGCGGACCGCGACAATGGAAACGGGCGGGCCTCACTTTGTTTTTTGTATTTCCATGCCCATGCCCGGATAGTAGGAAATCCGGCCTGGGTTGAAGCTCCGGGTCAAGGCCGCGGAGCGCCGCGTTCTGCGCGGTTTAGCCTTGACGCGGAGCTGGCCAGGCCGATACTCGCTGAGCCGGGATGGCATTCCGGGGGTTCTTCGGAAAAGATTCCTTGATTTTAAGGAAGGCTCATTGCGGACCGAAGCTCCGATGAGCACGAAGCTCAAGCCTCAGTTCTTTCTGGAGCGTCTTGCTCTTCTTGAGACGCTTGAAGAACTCTTCGAGGACACTCACAACAATCGCGTTGATGCTGACCCCTTCGGACTCCGCCCATTCTTTAAGCGCCGCCCTGGCTTCTGGACCGACATGAAGGAGTTGTGGGTTGGAAAGCTCCAGACCCGCCTTGCGCGTTTGCTGTATCTCCACCTTTTCTCGATCAACCTGACTGAGAGCGAAAAGAACAATCCGGGCTAGATCGCCCTTAACTCGCGACTCCTCCGTGATAGCATCTCGCAAATCAATCGGAAGCCGAAGCGTCATTCCTGGCTTGTCATCAGCCTTGTCTTGCACTTTCTTGATTGCAGTCCGGGTTTTCTTCTTCAATGTCACAAATGAACCTCAGCTTTCATTCTGCGTTTTCGCTGGGCTTTCAGAAGGGCGTGCGTTGTGTCCGCTCCCGCATTCACAAGGCGCGCTGAAAGCACAATACACAGACGACATTCATCTATGATGACACGCCACTACCGCCATGCACGTCGCGGTAGTCGGTTCTCTTCTCGCGATTTTACCCGATGGCCAAGTTGTTTGCCGCAGACGAATATGGCACACTATAAGCGATGTACATTGCAGTAGTAAATAATCGGCAGCTTGCAGACTTGGAGGTAAGAGAATGCCCGAAAGGATTCTGAGATTGCCAAACGTGCTGAATCGCACCGGCCTGTCGCGCAGTACCGTCTATCTGCGGGTCACTGAAGGAAGGTTCCCAAGGCCAGTGTCGTTGGGCGCCAGGGCTGTCGGCTGGATCGAAACAGAAGTAGAGGAGTGGATTGCCCGCCAGATAGAGGTCAGCCGGGAAATCAGGGGACAACGAACTGGCGCGAATCCGTTGTCGTCAAGATAAGGCACGGAGGGGGATTCCGCCTTCGCGTCCGTCTGGGATTGGATTGCAGGGCATGGCCTGATTCTCTGCCGGCCGAGCTGACCGAATGGCTATGCCGCTGTTCCACGGAAGGGCAACACCTTACCTCCGCGCTGCGTCCGCTCCAGAAAGTCGGCCCAGTCCTGCATCATCTTGGCGCGGGGCTCCAGGTGGAGGGCGTGATTGTAGGCGGCGCTCACGGCGTTGCGTGGCGCGTGGGCGAGTTGCAACTCAATATGCTCGTGGTTGTATCCCTGCTCGTTAAGGATGGTTGAAGGCAATCTTAGGGTGCTTTTCCTTGATGGGATGGATTACCAGCTCTCTCTCAACCCGCTGAAACGCGCTTAGTGCTCCGGGTTACCCGGCAAATCGAATCTGAACGGTAAGCTCAAGGGTGTCGCGGCCGACCGTCTTCTTCCCCACCACTTGGATGTCGTCCCGTTGAACACTCTCAATGAATGGGAGAATGGGTTGCTGGTCAAATCGATTCTTGGTTCTTCGCTTGGACCTCGGAGTGAATTTAAAGTCCGTGTACGAAAAGGAAAAGCCTAGCTTCTCATGCGCTCGCTTTAGCAGGTCGAAGCTCGGCAAGTCTTCTTCGTTCTTATAGTTGTAAAGAGAGGCGCGGCTCACGCCGAGTTCCTTCATGACCCTTTCCCTAGTCCATCCGGGCTTGCTCAGCAGGCTATCCAATTGTATCGAGAACTCGTTCATCCATAGCTTCTCTGATGCACTTCGTGCTCGCGCTTTTCTTCCGGGATTTCCTCTGGACGGCATGCGCAAAAAGTCTATCAAATTCTACCTAAATAGACTAGAATTTCTATTCAAGTAGAATTTACGGAGAATTGAGGCGATTCCATGCTTCAGCAAACCTTCATGCATATCCCCGGAATTGGTAGAGAAACAGAGCGGGGAATGTGGCTGAACGGCATTCAAAGCTGGGATGATGCAGATCGCTTTGAAAAGCGCTTCGGGGTCCTCGGAGCCCGCCTCCAGCAGAAGCTCGACGACTACATCCCTCGGTCTCGCCAAGCGATTCTTAACAAGGACGCAGCGTTCTTTCAGCGCCTGAGCGACATGGGAGAGGCCTGGCGTGTGTTCCCGGAGTTCTCAGATCAATGTGTTTACCTGGACATCGAGACCACTGGACTCTCAACGGTTTTCGATTCAGTGACCGTGGTCGGCCTCTACGATGGCCGCCGGTACGAGGTCTTTGTCCAAGGTAACAACCTGGATCAACTCGAAGCGGCACTCAAGAAGTATTCAGTCGTTGTGACCTTTAATGGCGCAGGCTTCGATCTGCGGTTCCTTCGCTCGGCGTTTCCTGGAATTGTTCTTCCGCCCGTTCACATCGACCTGAGGTGGGCGTGCAGAAAGCTCGGTTTCAGCGGCGGCCTCAAAGAGATTGAGAGGCAAATTGGCCTTCACAGAAAGGACTCGATTGCGGATGTTGGCGGGTTTGAAGCGACCGTCCTCTGGGCTAAATATCTACGGGGCGACAAGGCAGCTTTTGACCGCCTGGTTGAGTACAACACCGCAGACGTGGTTCACTTAAAGGCGCTAATGGAAATCTGCTACGACAGGCTGTCGCAGCAGACTGCGGAATTCCTCAAAGGATCGATTGCGCCAATCTTCACAGGAGTCTCGGAACTTCCCAAGAAGTCGAAGCTTAGCACAACACGAAAGCTGGTTCTCCAGCCTTCTGGTCGCGAGATCGTCGCCAATCTGGTCAAGAAAGTTGGGGGCGACACTGGACCGAGAATCGTAGGAATCGACCTAACGGGGAGCGAGCGCCGTGCAACTGGTTGGGCGCTCCTGGATGGTTGCGATGCATCGACGATGTCTTTGCGGACAGATGAAGAACTAATCCGGGAGACGGTCGCAGCCAAGCCTGATATCGTTTCGATCGACTCCCCGCTGTCCATGCCAGAAGGTGTGACTGACCCGGAATTCATGGGAGATCATCCGATCTATCGGAAATGCGAGCTTGCCCTAAAGCGGATGGGCATCTCAGTCTTCTGGTGCCTCCTGCCGACGATGAAGGGCCTCACGCAGCGTGGGATGCTTATGGCCGCGGAACTGCGGCGGCAAGGTTTGAAGGTCATCGAGAGCTATCCAGGCGCAGCACAGGACTTGCTTGGAATCCCGCGCAAGGGCTCCAGCCTGGAAGAGCTGAAGCAGGGAATGGGGCGCATAGGGATTGCTGGCCCCTACCTCACCGATCGCGTGACGCACGACGAGGTGGATGCAATCACGTCCGCGCTGGTCGGGTTGTTTTACCTCGCCGACGACTATATCGCGCTGGGGACCCCTGCGGAGGACTACCTGATCGTTCCGCGGTCGCCCAGCATCAATTACGTGAAGCTGGCGCAGATCCTGGGCGCCACGGGGCTGGACGCTATCGTCATGTAGCGGCGGTTAGAATGATCTGCATGCCAGATCTCGCTCCAATCGTAATCGGTGTTGCAGGGAGGATCGGGTCTGGGAAGAGCGTTGTCGCACATTGTCTTGAACGAGAGTTCGGTTTCCAGTACCTCAGGTACAGCCTGGTTCTAGCGGAATGGTCGTACGCAGATCCGGCTGACAAGTCCCGACTTCAGGAAATTGGAGGGGATGTGATGGCCGGTGAGGGGCAAGCGGAACTGAACCGCCGGCTAATCAACCGAATAGATCGGGACAGGGATGTGTCCGTAGATGGGTTGCGCCATCCAATAGATCACGCCAGCTTGGCGGAGGAGTTTGGGGCGCGGCTTTTCCTGCTTTTCGTGGAAACGCCTCTTAACATTAGGTTTCAACGAAGCCGCGATAGATACAACTCGCTGGAGGAGTTCCTGGTAGCTGACTTGCATCCGGTTGAGTCAAACATCGACTTGCTGCGACCGCTCGCTGCGGTTTCGATTTCAGGAACCATGTCGGGTGAAGAATTGACCTCGGAACTGGGCCGGCTTATGCCATTGTTCCGGAAAAGGGTAGGTATATGAGCGTTTGGGTGGTCGTAGGCGGACAGTACGGCTCTGAGGGCAAGGGGAAGATCGCGGCGTTCATCACCCTCCAGGAGCACATCGACATCTGTGTTCGCTGCGGCGGTCCGAATTCCGGCCACTGCTTTGTCGACGAAACGGGCGAGTTTAGAGCGCTGCGCCAGATCCCCACCGGGTATGTGCGGCCCGAAACTCGCCTTCTGATTCCATCCGGCGGACTGATCGATCTGGCAGTGCTCAGAAGAGAACTGGAAATGCTGGGGCTTGGCCCTGATCGCGTTGGGGTGGATCGCCGCGCAATGGTCGTCGAAGAGAATGATCGCATTGCCGAACAGAAGCTGAATCTCCGTGAGAGACTCAGCTCCACACTTTGCGGCGTTGGTTCGGCTGTCTCACGCAGGGTGCTCAGGGGTGAGGATGTCCGACTAGCCAAGGATGCCGCAATAGGGACGACATGGCTGAAGCCCTTTCTGGTGGATGTGTCGGCGGAGATCAATGATGGCATCGATCGCGGAAAGAGGGTTCTTGTGGAAGGCACTCAAGGATTTGGCCTCTCACTCTATCACTCTGAAGCCTATCCGAAAACGACCTCCCGAGATACCTCAGCGGCTGGATGCATAAGCGAATGTGGAATCAGTCCGCGGCTCGTGACTGAAATTGTTCTCGTATTGCGAACATTTCCGATTCGAGTGGCGGGCCAGCAAGCCGGACCAATGTTTGAGGAGATTGATTGGGAGACCGTCCAACGCGAAAGCGGGTACCCTGGTGCTGTTGCCGAATACACTACCGTCACCGGAAAGCTGCGCCGCGTAGGCCGGTTTGATTTAGACCTTACACGGCGGGCGGCCGTAGTTAATCGCCCAACGCGCTTAGCACTCAATTTCCTTGACTACATTTCTGCGGCAAATAGGAATGTGACGGATCCGTCGGAAATGACCATCGAAACTTGGGAATTTATCGATCGAATTCAGCAGGCGCTCCATCTGCCAGTGAGCTTTGCCGGGGTGGGTCCATCGATCCAGGGGACATTGACTCCGGCAGGACCAACATCATCGATGCTGAACCTGGCTATTGCCCAGCCTGATTTCACTCACCTCGCTCGGTAGTGGACTACCTCCCGTCATAAGCGTAAAACTGCATATTCGGAGTTCAAGGCTCCGGCAAAGGCATTCGAACAAGACCTCCATTTTGCGGTAATCGTCAGAGGGACACAGATGCAAATTGAAAACCCAAGACCCGCGGGAAGCCCGAACGGAGATGTCCAACCAGCACCGGCGAACTTCGGGGAAGGATTCACAACAGATCGCTTGAAGTTCGAAGACCCTTGGCGTGGCGTCCCAGATCGGAAGGGAATGCTGCTGTCGAACCAGATCAATTGGTTTTGTGAGCGCAATGTTCTGATTGGTGACGGCTACTCCAGCGAACGGCTTCGGCCTGCGTCTTACACCTTGACAATCGGTGAGGAATATGTCGATAGCGGCGGACGCCGGCAGAGTTTGTCGAAGGATGGAGCGAATTACTTTTACATGGAACCAAACTCAATCGTGTATGTCAGCACGGCTGAAACTCTCGACCTTCCTTATTACATCGCTGCGCGATTCAACCTGCGAGTTAAATGGGTGTACCGGGGCATCCTACTTGGGACGGGGCCTCAGGTTGAGCCTGGATTTAAAGGCAAACTCTCGTGCCCATTGTTCAATCTAACCGATAGATCTATCAAAATCCCTCTTTCGGAAGAATTCGCAACGATAGACTTCGAACGAACGACAAACTTCGGTGACGTAGGGAACTGGACCGAAATCAGCAAGGCAATCAAGAAGGGGGAAAGCCTTGATCAGGTGGAAATCAACAGCGAAAGTTTTTTGCTATTTAAGCAGCGCTCGTTCCCACCGCTGAAACTACTTCCGGATCATGACATTGTCAGTTCTCTAGTCAAGCTAGCGGATGAAGTGAAGCGATGGAGGACAATCGGTGTTGGTATCGTCATTGCATTTGTTAGCCTCGCATTAACGTTGCTCAATTTCCAGGCAAACCTCTACCGGGAACAAAAGACGACGAGTCAGCAGGTCTTTCAGTTGCAATCAGATCTCGGGAAGGCGCAAGAGAAGATAGAGACTTTGACACATGCGGCGCAGTTACCACCAGGCGGATCAAATTCCAACCCTCAGGAGCCTGCAAAGGGCAAACGGGCGGGAGATAAATGATACGAAGGCTGAGAATCCAGTTCAGACATTGGGTTGCACTAATCTGGTGGGAAAAGAGCGAAATTCGCTTCAGAGTGGCTATTCAAGCCACACTCTTAGGACTCATCATTTGTTTCCTTTTCTTGTTGATCAGGGGTTTTGAACCACAGTCCTACATTGCCCTTTGGACCACCCAGAACCATAAAGTTTCGACAGCCCTTGCTGGGTCGATTCTAAAGCACATAGCGGAGTCTCTTTGGCAGAATATCTATCTTTTTTCCGCGTTCCTGAACCCCGATTTTGAGGGCAAATTCACATTCGGCGTTACGTTATCCATTGCGATTTTGGCGTTCTGCTTTTCACTCGGCTATATGGCTAGAGAGTTGGGTATTTGGCTTGATGTAAAAGTGCGATACATTTGGCGCTGCTCTTTGCGGAAACTACGGGAGAATAAGACGATTATTAAGATTGCGAATTGGAGCGGAGAAGTTCTCAACCTCATGTGACTCAAATCTGTTGATTTTGGGCACCATACTTCTTCGATCATTGTCACCGAAGGGCCTAATTAAGCATTGCAGAACCCCCAAAGTTCCCGATGATCACTTTTTTCTCATTCACAATGCCGTCCACATAATTTGCCCACCATTGCAGCATCTTCCTGCGCTGATCTGCGTACTCGGCAACTATGTACACGGCACGAATTCCTCCGGCCTCATGGCTCAAAGCCTTTTCAATTACGTCTCGATTGAATCCATGCTCCGTGAGCAGCGTTGCGCCCGTTCTGCGCAGATCGTGGATAGTGAGCGGGTCCATATCGAACGTCAAGCCCTCCAGGGCCTTGTTGAGTGCGTTCGCGGCAAAGGGCTTTTTGGTGCTTCCCCGGCCAGGCATCACAAGCTCTGACTCCCCGGCAAGCTCTTTCAACTTCTGGAACATCTCAGAAACCTGCGTTGATAGATAAACGATGTGCGGCTTGCCCGTCTTTGCGTTTTCTTCAGGGATCAGCCATTCTCCGGCCTCAAAGTTCACATGCTCCCACCGCGCCAGCAACAGTTCCGACTTGCGGGAAAGGGTCAACAAGATGATATGGAGCGCCAGCTTGAATTGCCGCCGAATGTTCGACTGGTAGACGGTGCGGAGATAAAGGCGAATCTCGCCCGGAGTGAGCACACGGGACCGTTTGCGGGCCTTGCCGATAAACCGGGTCGCAACCATCACGGCGGGATTGACGGTCGCCAATTGAGTTTCAATCGCATAGGCAAACATCTGCTTTATCACGTTGCGAAGTTGCATGGCCGCTTGAACCTGCCCATTGTCCCGCTTGCGGTACACAAGGGCTTGCACATCTAGGGCGTTTACGTCCTTGAGAGCCTTTTCCCCAAGAGTGGGGAAAATCTCATTGTCCAAATAGCGCCGAATGGCTTTCGGGTCTTTCCAGCGCTTGATTACTTGCTCTTTGTAGTACCGCTCTCCGAACTCTCTCACGGTGGGGTTGCGGCTCTCGCCCGCGCGCCGTTGCTTTGCCTCCAATGCCGGATTCTTGCCGCCTGCAACTTGCGCCGCCAGCTCGTCGCGCTTCTCCCGCGCCTTTCGCAAGGTCAGATCGGGATAACCTCCAAGCGCCACCTTCCCCCTTGCGCCGTCCATGGAATACCGATACAGCCAGGACATTTTGCCACTCGGCAATACGTCCAACGAAAGTCCCCGGCCATCGCTCACCATGTACCGCGTTGCCTTTGGCTTCAATGCCTTGATCCCTGCGTCCGTGAGTGCCATATTGCCCCTTTTCCGTGTCTCCGTGTTTGCCCTGGAGACACATGCCTGTCTGGAGACACGCTGGAGACACACATCATTTCGGCTCTTAGTGTCTCCAGGTGGACAGTATAGGACACTAAACATTGTCTCTACAAGGGACTATGGCAGATTTCTACATTTTATCGGACGGTGTTGGATATCGGTCTATTTTCCGATGCAGAAAGTTGAGAAGATTAGATTCAAAATGTCGTCGGAGGTGGTCTGTCCGGTCAGCGAATCGAGAGCCCAGAGGGCGCGATAGAGATCGAGCAGAATCATTTCGTGCGGGATGTTGT